>Ga0222657_1000053_pt1 | contig 92016 bp, 36 predicted proteins | sample AntAcemetagen474_FD_179858 | JGI IMG/M metagenome (GOLD analysis project Ga0222657, IMG submission 179858) | Saline water microbial communities from Ace Lake, Antarctica - #474 | ecosystem: Environmental > Aquatic > Non-marine Saline and Alkaline > Saline | place: Antarctica: Ace Lake... | reverse complement strand
CGTAAATAATGATACATATACAGCTATGATGAAAACCCAAAACAAAGGAATATTATGGGATACCTGTTACTTATCTAAAAACACATTTTATTCATTTTCTGATATATATTTCATTGACAACTTGTCTGGCTGGGCAGTTGGACAGAAAAGTTCAATAAATGCCTATCTTTTATTACAAACGGAAGACGGAGGTGCGACTTGGCAAGAGAAAATATTACCAGAATTAATTTACTTCAATGGTACACCTGTAGGAGAAGCTAGCATTATCCATAGTATTCAATTTGTTAATGATACACTTGGTTGGCTTACATGCGAAGGTAAGTATCATTCAGGATATATTTTACTAACTAATGACAGGGGCGAAACCTGGCAACAACAGTATGTTAATGAAAACATTAAAAAACCAATTTATGATATATGCATGGTTGATAATAATAATGGTTGGGCAGTTGGTGCAGATTATATATATCATACTACCAATGGCGATACAATTATTATTAATGGTATTGATGAAAATATTAAGGAAAAAGATCTCTTTACAATCGCTCCAAATCCAACAAATGGTGTTTTTACAATAAAAACCAATCATCAATTACTTGCCCTGAACGGCAGTCGAAGGGTCAATTATCAATTATATGATATAACCGGCAGAATTGTTTATAAAGCTTCTATTAAAGGAATGAATATTATCGACATTTCTTGTCAACCAAAAGGGATTTATTTTTTAACCATTCTATTTCAAATAAACAGTCAAACTAGTTCTTTAACAAAAAAAATTATTAAGCTATGAAACGATTAAGCCTTTTTTTAATCTTGCTCATATTATTGGGCTGTGTGATTAATGCACAACAAATCACGCAACAGTTCACTTTTTCGCAAAACGATTTACAAATAAGTCAATCCGGTGATTATGATTTGGTACGTATTGTTGATGAAAGTTTTTTACAGGGCGAAGAAAATGCAGGAAAACCGCAATTGCCAGTTAAGCAATTCAAATTATTACTGCCTCAGGGGGCCTCAGCTACAAATGTAAGCCTTACCATACATACAGAATCTCAGTTAGTAGATAGTTTCTATTTGTATCCGGTTCAATTGCCGGTATCTCCTAATTATAGTGCCCCGCCGGCTTTTGTTGAGCCCGATCCTGCAATATATAATTCCGATGATCCCTTTCCGGCAGATTATATAATTGAATACGCCACAGGCGGGTTTCGTGATTATAACTATGTTACGGTAAATTTTACCCCTTTTCGGTATATTCCTTTAAGCCGACAGTTATATCTGTTAACAAGCATAACAATTACAGTTGATTATACGGTACATACGCTCACCGAAACCCACAAAATACGTCCTTACGGAAGCATCGATGTAATAGCCTACGAATTTATTAATAGTACAGTAATAAACCCCGCACAAACAGATGCTTTTTATGCCGATGCAGCCAGCAAAATACTTCAATACCAGGAAACAAGAGGCAGTGGCAGCGGAAACAAGGGCTTTGAGCCCACAGAACTGCCGGCATTGGAGGGCAGTCCTGTCCATTATGTCATTATAACCAACAATACCGATGTTTACGGTAATGCAGTTGGTAATTTTACTGATAAGTTCCAGGAATTTGCCGATTGGAAAATCCTAAGCGGAAGCCCGGCAAAAGTTATTACTGTTGATGCCATACGACAGGCCTATCCAGGTGTCGACATAGCCGAAAAAATACGACAGTTTATTAAAGACGCTCACAAACTTTGGGGAACAGAATATGTTCTACTCGGAGGAAATGCTTCAATTGTTCCCGTACGCTGGGAAGGTCATTGGAACATGCCTACCGATTTATATTATTCGGCTATTTATCATGCTACTAATGGTTATGATGATAATTGGAATGGAAATGGGAATAATGTTTTTGGACAAAATGGAACAGTTGAGGATTGCGATTTCACCCCTGACATAGCAGTAGGCCGAGCACCGGTAGTTACCGATGTGGAAGTGGATTTGTTTTTAGAAAAAAACTTCACCTATTTTCGTTGTTCCTTAGCCACATCAGTACCACCTGGAAACTGGCTTGGTAAGCATTTGAATTTGCAAGGAATTGCATTTCCAAACCCATGGAATACTACTTCAACAAAAAATGGGTTACATCATTCTTTTGACATTATTCAGGCTCATCACCTAGATATAGATATTTATGGGATGTTCGAATACTTTCCGGGCTGGGAAACAACTCATCAGGATTGGTGTCCGGCATATTATCCAACAGACCCAAACGGGTGTACAACAAATAGTGTTGATATTAACGATGAATATTTAGTGCATAATGCGGTTGTTAATCAAATCAATCAAAGATATGGTATAATCAACCATTTTGATCATTCAGGTCCTTTTGGGCTCGGTCTTTGTACAGAAACAAAAAGTACAACCGCATTACTGTCTTCTGATTTTCAAAATCTGAACCAAACAAACAAATATGGTGTATTTATTTCAGGTGGTTGCGGAACAGTGCCAATTGAGAGACACTATTATATCTCCGAGCAATGGATAAACACACCAAATGGCGGGGTTGCATTTGTTGGATCTTCTGCTATTAATCTTTTTGCAACCCCAGGAATTAGTTATAACTATAACTTTTTCAACTCTTTATATACTTCAAATATACACAATATTGGATTAACAAATAGCATTACGGCAAGTAATAGCTTGTGGTATATTTTTTGCTACAAAGCATTCCACCTACTTGGCGATCCTGAATTGTCTATTTATACTGATGTTCCTGTAAATATGAGTGTTACACACAATAATACAATTACAACTGGTAATTACAATTTTAATGCTAGTGTGTCAGGATTTCCAACAGATGAAGAAGTTAAGATTTGCTTATATAAAGAAAATGAAGTCTATGCTTTCACTGAGTCCAACACAGGGTTCGTATCTTTTAATATTACTCCGGATTCCCCTGGCGATATGAAACTAACCGTTACCTGCCACAATGCCGAGCCTTATGAAGCGGTAATTATTATAACACAAAACCCAGGTGTACATCTGTATAAAAGCGATTTGACTATAATTGATGAAAACGGGAATGGTTTTATTGAACCCGGCGAAGAAATTGATTTGAGCATAGAACTTAGTAATTCTGGCGCTGTAAACGCTTCTAGTATTACAGGCATCTTAACGACAACGGATGCTAATACTATAATAACCCAAAATACCTCTGCTTATCCGAATGTACCCTCTATGCAAACAGGTAATTCAATTGTAAATTATACTTTTATTGCAAGCACTAATAATATCTATCATGGAAAAGTAATTCCCTTTGAACTTGAGATTACATCTGCACAAGGTCAATTTTTAGAGAGTTTTTACCTAAACATTAAAAATTCACAACTTGAATCTGGTATCAGAACAGTATTAGTAAATGGAGTAGAAACTACCACTTTTAATCTCGGCGATATCGCTGAGTTATTTATTGATGTTCATAACTATGGAACCGTGACAGCAAGCAATTTATTTGGAGTATTATCAACCGGATTACCCATAAATATTGTTTCAGTCACCACAGGTATCCAGAGTTTCGGTGATATTAATAGTTTTGAAAAAGCTACAAACTCCAGTCCTTTTACTTTTCTTGTGGGTCAGGATTATAACGGCGAGCCACTGATTTTTGAATTAGTAATGACCGATGATTTTGGAAAAACTGATGTATTTGACTTAGATTTGACAGAGAGCCTTCCCGCATTAATCACAGGATTCGATTTCTCATCAGGAAGAAACGATATTACAATATCATGGACAGGAATAAATAATATTAAAGGATACAACATTTACCGCAGCGATACGAAAATAGGTACTTATGAAAAAGTGAATAATTTTATTGTTTCAGGAGCACCAATGTATTACGATGCCGAAGTGGATGAATTATCAGAGTATTTCTACAAAGTGAGTGTAGTTTCAATTACCGGCAATGAAATAAAGCTTGATGATTTGTTTCCAAATGAAGCCTGGACATCATTAGAAATACATAGTGATTATCCTATACTTGTTGACAATAGTTTTGCTACCGGAAACATTGCTTCAGTTACAGTAGCCGACATTGATGATAATGAAACTGATGAACTGTTTCCTGCTTTTGTAAATGCAAGAGATGGTCTTTTAATGGGCTTTTATGAAACAGGGGAGGAATTGTTCAATATTGATGGAAATACTACAACCATTTCTGGTTTTGCAAAGATAATATTGCCGGATCTTAATGGATCAACAGATGGTGGGGAGTTATGGTCAGAAGCAGCCGTAGGTGATGTTGATAATGATGGTAATGCAGAAGTATTTGTTACAACTAGTGGAGATTATTATGCAACTGATAGAGGTTATCTTTTTGGATTTAATACTGTTGATTTGGTTGCTCCCAATAATCAACCCGATCCTTTATGGAATGGTATTCCGAAAAATTTAGGACATCGTTCGTTTTCTAGTCCTGTTTTAGCCGATTTAGATGGAAATGGAATTATGGAAATAATTACAAATCAGGAAAAACAAAAAATCAGTGTACATAATTATTCCGGTACTTTGCTTTGGGAAAGACAAATTGGTAACACTGGATATTCTTTTGGTTATATAGCAGTTGCCGATTTGAACAATGATGGAACTAAGGAAATAATTATTGGAACTCATTCACCCGGAGCTATCTACATTTTAAATTATGATGGAACAGACTTTAATGGAGTAAATCCAATTTATACAAGTTCAACACATCGTTTTGACTCAAACCCTGTAATTGCTGATATAGATAGTGATGATGAAGTTGAGATCATAATTACAGGAAAAACTGGTAATTATGGTAATCTTTATGCTTTTAATACTGATGGTTCGTTTGTTTCTGGCAAATGGGATGGTCAGATATCCATTGGTTTTATGTTTGACCATCATTTAACACCTCAGGCTGCAATTGGTGACTTGAATAATGATGGTAGCCTGGAAGTAGCAATTGCTGGTTATGATAAAATTTATGTTTTTGATAATGCTGGTAATATCATTAACGGATTTCCTATCTATAATACTGCCTTGAAATGTGGCAGATCCTCTCCGGTACTTGCAGATGTTGATAATGATGATGACATTGAAATTATTTTTGCTGCATCAGACGACAGAATATATGCTTTCAATCCTGATGCTACAGAGTGCATTGGTTGGAGGCTAAGCTCCAAAAGCCCGAATGGATTTGCGGGAACACCAACTATATCAGATATTGACAATGACGGTTTTAACGAAATTATTATTAGTGATTCAGATTGTAAAACGCACGTATGGAAAACAACCGGCGATGCAGATAAAATAGAATGGGGCAGTTACAGAGCGAATGCACAAAATACAGGGGAATATAAAATTGAATGTAAGTTTTCCGATGACAAAACAAAAGAAATTACCGGATCAAATGTTATATGGGATACTTATAAACATATTCAAGGTGATCTGATAATTAAAACAAATGCTAATTTATCAATTCAGTCAAAAACTACATTTGTGGAAGGTGGTAAAATTATTGTAGAACCCGGTGCCACACTGACAGTGGACGGCGGTTTTCTTACTAACAAATGTGGAAGTATGTGGCAAGGTATACAGGTATGGGGCGACAGTGATGCATCGCAATATACTCCTCCTGGCCAACCATGTGCACAAGGAAAACTTATTTTGAAAAATAGTGCGGTAATTGAAAACGCAGTCGTGGCTGTTAACTTATGGAAACCTGGGTATTATGAAACTACAGGCGGTATTGTTTATGCTAGTGGCGATGTAGTTTTTCGAAATAATGCAATCTCAGTACGATCCATGCAATATCGTAACTTTCTACCAAGCAATCCTTCGGTAGAATTAGACAACTTTAGCAATTTTGAGAATTGTACTTTTGAGATAACAAATTACTATCGCGATGATGCTCCTTTTAATCAACATGTAATCCTTTACCATGTAAAAGGGATAGATTTTCATGCTTGTGATTTCACGGTAAACAGTAATACTTCTGGCGTATCAGAATACAGCCAGGCTATATTCACCTTTAATACCGGATTAAATATTCTTGCTGTTTGTAACTCAATTATTTCTCCTTGTACCGATTGGGATCCATGTACTTTTACTGGATTCTATAATGCAATAGAAGTACTGAGCGATGGTTCTACCACAAATACTCTATTTGTAAATAGGGCTGTTTTCAATAACAATATTTATGGAGTAAAAATTTATGCAGTGAACAACGCTGTTATTTTATATTCTGACTTTAACATTGGAGAAAACACTGTTGACATTTGTTGTGATCCAGCTGGTATTGGAATATACCTTGAAAGTGCAACAGGTTTTGCTTTCGAAGAAAATAACTTCACTAAATATCCGGGCGCACCAAGTGCAAACTACATTGGTATAAGCATTAATAATACCGAAGCCTCGGATGAAGTATATAATAACGACTTTGACAACTTGAGTTATGCTAACTACAGCGATGGAATAAATTGGGGTCAAAACGTCCATGAAGGACTGACCTATTTTTGTAACGAGAATACAAATAATTATGCGGATTTTTTTGTAGCATATGGGTCAGGTATTCAATCCTCACAAGGTGACATTGATCATGCCACAGGAAATAAATTTTCGCCAACAGGAGCTACCTGGCATTTTTATAATGAAGGGAATCACCTGATTGACTATTACTATTATCTAAACGGTTCTAATGAAACACCTGATGATAATCTTATAAGTAATGTGTCTAAACACTGGATTACTGCTGAAAATCTCTGTACATCACATTATGATGAAGATCCTCCTGATGATCTTATTCTTGATTCTCAGGAGAGATTAAATGCCGAACAAGAATATTTTGCAAATCTAACAGATTATAATAATGTTAAGGTGCTTTTTGATAATCTTGTTGATGGAGGAAGTACTAGTACCGAATTATCTGACATACAAACTGCACAACCACAAGACATGTGGACACTTAGAGCACAACTATTAGGAGATTCACCACATTTATCAATGGAAGTATTAAAAGCAGCAGCTGACAAAACAGAGGTTTTAACCGAATCAGCATTATTTGACATACTTGCAGCTAATCCAGATGAATTGAAAAAAGAAGAGTTGATTAAATACCTTGAAGAAAAACAGGATCCTTTGCCTGCGTACATGATTGATATTTTGCGAAGTGTTGCTAATGGTACAACATATAAAACAGTTTTGCAGCAACAAATGGCTAGATACAACAGGACTAAAACACGGGCTGCTCATGATATAATTCGCAGCAATCTACATGACTCAATTACCAACAACAATGATCTTAGGAATTGGTTAGATAATGTAGGTGGCTTAAGTTCTGACAGACAGATCATTGCTACATATATTCAAGATAATAACTTTACTAATGCTTATACATTTGCTAATATGATTCCTCAGCTTTATATGTTGACAGGTGATGAATTAACAGAACATAATTACTTCATGGATATAATAATCTTGCATGATACGTTATCGAAACAAGGAAGGAATATCTTTCAATTAGACAGCACTGAAATAAATGCTTTAGTATTAATAGCTGACAACAGTCATAGCCTGGCAGGAATACAAGCTAAAAGTATTCTTGAAGCTGCTTATGATCATCACTATACAAACTGCCCACGTTTAGATAGTACTGCTGGATATAAAAATATAAGAATAAGTATGGATGCTCTGAACCAGGTTTATGGTCTTGAAATCTCCGTTAAGCCAAATCCTGCTAAACAATGGGCAGCCTTTGATTATATCCTTCCGGAAAATAAAAGCAAAGCCACTATCACAATAAGGGATGTTACAGGAAAAACAATTGAAGTGCTCCAGGTTAATGGCCAACAAGGACAAAAACTATGGGATACACGCCAAATTGAGCATGGTGTTTATATTTACACATTAAAGGTAGCTGGCCTAAGTAAGTCTGGTAAAATTATTATTAGTAAATAATAAAAATGTTTTTGTGTTTTCCCTCAATTGCGTGAGATGCCGAATGTAGAGGGGGTTATGATATGTAGGTGATTAAGCTCAACAACAATGGTAGTTCTGTCTAGGGCTGCTAACCACTCCTTCGTCGGGCTTTGCATCCCTTACCGGCTCTTCGACGAAGAATTTAATAACTCTTTCGATCAACTTTAAGTACTCAAGCACTTTAAATACTTTAAGTACTTCCTACTTGCTGCAATACCGTTTAATCACGTTGTAGGCATTTTTAATTCCTAGTTCTCCTGCTTTACTCATGTCATAACATCCATTTCTGGTATCATTTAGAAAAATAAAGGTGAGAGCTCTGTTAAAATAAGCTTCAGCAAGCTCGTCATTTATTTCGATGGCTATATTATAATCTTCAATAGCTGCTGAATAATCACCCTGGATGTTATTAATATTGCCTCTGTTGAAATATGCATAACTGAATTGAGGATCAAGTTTGATCACTCTATTATAATCCCGTATTATTTTTGCTATGGTATTGCTTTGCTTTTTTTTATAGTTTATTGCAATTTGATCGTCAACCTGGCCAATACTTAAAGGCTGAGAATATTCCTCCGACTGCTTTTGGTAATTTAACATTTCATATTGCAAATTAGCTCGCATAAAGTATGCAAGAAGGAATTTTTTGTCAAGAGAAATAGCTATATCATAAGCTGCAATGGCACTGTAATAATTTTGCTGTATTCCGTTCAACAGGCCTATAAAGAAATAGTATTCTGCATCTCCCGGTTTCAACGTTTCAGAATAAGGTGCTTTTAACTCTATCTCATTTGATCTTTTTGCATTAATTCCTGATAGATCATTACTAATACTGAAGCTAAGATTATCCGGATATCGGGAGATCAGATCTGAAATTATTTCCGGATTATAGCTGTGTTTCTCTCTTGAGATATCCATTGTGTCATTTTCATAACAAACAAGCTGTAAGTTCTCTTCAAGTTCTATATAAATATTCTTATTTTGAATTCTCCCGAATCCCTCTTGTCCTTCATTAAAATCAGATTCAAATTCCATTATTTTTTTATAATAAGCTGAATCTGCATGAGCATGAAAGATACTGTCGTAATTATTATTTTGTGCTTCAAGCAGAAGCATTGCCTGATTGTAATCCTCATGAGCACTTATTGGATTATTTAGACTTGAATATGCAGCTGATCTGTTCAGGTAGGCATTGGCGAATGCCGGAAAGATCTCTATTGCATTAGAATAATCTTCAACAGCCCCATTAAAATCTTTCATTTCATGTTTTATACACCCTCTGTTATAATATGTAAGAACATTTTCCGGATTAATTTCAAGAACTTTAGTATAGTCCTCAATTGCTTCATTATATGCTGATATATATGATTTCAATCCGGCTCTCTTAAAATATGTAAGTGCATTTCGCGGATCCAGTTCAATAACTTTGTTATAATCTTCCAAAGTCCCTGTATAGTTAAGTAATTCAAATCTTGAAGCAGCTCTGTAAAAATAGGGCAGGGGATTATTGGGTTCTAATTTTATAGCTTGCTTATAGTCCTCAACCGCTTGTTTGTAGTTTTCACTGTCATGATATATTGTTCCCCGTTTTATAAAGGCATCTGTGAAAAATATATTTAATTGTATTGCTCTATTGCAGTCATCAATTGCCCCATCGAAATCTTTCAACATCTTTTTTGCCATGCCCCGGTTAACATACGCAAGAGCATTCTCGGTGTCTATCTCCAGGGCATGCTTATAATTCTGCAGGGCTTCATTATAGTTTTTGAGTTGCATATTGATATTACCCCTGCTAATATATACTTCTGCATTGAAAGGTTTCCTTTGCAGGGCTTTTGTAAGATCTTCCAGGGCTTTTGTGTAATCCTGAAGCATGCTCCTGCTGACACCTCTGTAATGATAAGCATGAGAATAGAAAGGGTTGATTTTCAGGGCATTTGTGAAATCTTTATCAGCGCCATGAAAATCTCCAAGGTAGTATTTTGCTATCCCCCTGAAAAAATATGCATCGAAATCCTCTTTGCCGCTATTTATTATTGTGTTAAAGTTTCGGATGGCAGAGGTGTACTCTTTATTATACAGATCCATCCTCCCTTTGTAAAGAAAAAGATCCGTTCTTACCTGGGATTTTGCCGGAAAGATAAATAAGGTAATAAAGATTGATATGATTAAGAACCTGATCATTAATTGTTTCCTAAGCGTTCTTATTTTTTTTATAACAATTTAACAATTTAACCATGAAGTTAAGCAGGTATTCAAACATTAATTCTAAAGGTTTAAGGTTTTTTATTAATCTTCCTTCAGTTCAACAATTATATCCATCGCCTCGTGTAGCCACGTATCTTTTTTTAGGGAGTTCCGGAATCTTTTTGCGCTTTCATTCCTGGTGGAATCGCTTTGTAATATTAGGAGATCTGTTGCCAAAGAAAAAATGCTAATACCTAAAGTATCTTGAGTTATACTCATATATTTTTTTGAATTTTCTTTGATTTCTTTTTGTTCCTCTCTGAACTGTTCTAGGTTAAGAGTGCTTGAGGTTTTATCTCTTAGTGTTTTCATTCTATGCGCCTTCTCATCGATCAATACAAAAGTAGAATCTGTAATTGTTCTGCTTTTGCTATGTTCTTTAACTGCATTAAAATTGTGGAAGGACCTGTTCCACACATCAAAATCGACTGGAGATATTTGGCTCCATTGCATAGGATATTCATGTTCCTTTTCTCCAAGGTCTATATATGCATATGCATCAGGCAACATAATATCAGGAGTTACTCCTTTTAGTTGAGTAGCTCCTCCATTTATCCTGTAGAATTTTTGGGTTGTCATTTTAAGTGACCCAAGAGGTTTTAGTGCTTCTCCTTGTTGTGACAGAAATCTATCCAGATCGGCAAACATTTGAACTGTTCCTTTGCCGAATGTGCTTGGGCTTCCTATCACAATCCCTCTTTTATAATCTTGAATGGCAGCAGCAAAAATTTCTGATGCAGAAGCACTGAATTGATTGACTAATACAACAAGAGGTTTACCAAAAAGAACATCTGTGTCCTGATCCTTGTAAATGTATGGTTTGCCAGTCCTGCCTTTTACCTGAACGATCGGGCCATCTTTAATGAATAAACCGGCTATATCTACAGCATCTTGTAAAGATCCACCACTATTGTTTCTAAGGTCAAAAATAAGACCACTGACATCTTCCTTATTAATCTTTTCAACTTCCTTTTTCACATCAGTTGAACTTCTTCTGCCGTTAATATCCTTGAAGTCAACATAAAATTTTGGAAGTTTAATGTATCCAATTTTTTTATCGCTGTTGTCTATCTGGAGGATGGCTGATTTTGCATATACGTCTTCAAGTTCAACAATATCCCTTATGATAGGAATGATAATTATAGTTCCGTCAATTTTTTTAACAGTCAGACGGGCCTCAGTACCTTTTTTTCCGCGTATTAGTTTTACAGCATCATCCAGTCGCATATCGACGATGTCTACTGCTTCAGCATCACCTTCGGCAATTTTTAAAATTTTATCTCCGGCTTTAAGCTCGCCCTGTTTATAGGATGGGCTCCCGGGAACAATTCGGGTTACAGTGATATAGCCGTCCTTTTCAGTAAGTTGAGCACCAATCCCTTCAAGCTTTCCTGAAATAGCAATATCAAAGTTCTCTTTATCTTTTGGTGGGAAGTATGAGGTATGAGGATCATATACATTGAGAATAGCATTTATATAAACTGCAAACCAGTCTTTTCTTTTGTTCTTATACATTCGCTTAAACCAGTCATCATGCCTTTTCAGGACTTTTTCCCTGGCTTCAATCTCTAACTGTTCAAAAGATTTAATGTCAACAGCAGTATCATTATCCTCGATGGCTTTTTCCTGCGTTTCGAGAAGATCATTCAGTCTTGTTATAGTCTGGTATTTCAACGATTTTCTCCATTCATCCTTAAGTTGATTCTTATCAGGCATGAAAACTCTTTTCTTTCTATCAAATTCTATTTGCTCGTTTAATGTATAGTCAAAAGGTTTATCCAGAATTTCTTTATAGTAACCTTCAGCTTCTTTGATACGTAAATTAAGTATCTCAATAGATTCGTCAAAAAATTCGCTTGACAGATCAATTATTTCATTGTCGATATCATATTTATACTTATTAAGTTTTTGTATGTCTGAATCTATCAGGAATCTCTTGTTGTAATCCAGACGGTTGATAAAGATGCCATATGCTTTTTCCGAGAAATCATCATTTATTTTAACATCAAGGAAGTGGTGAGATGTTAGATTTTGATAGATTAGTTTTAATAAGATTTTTTCTTTTTGTTCCTCCGTATTATTTTCATAGGAATAGGCACTAAAGAAGACAATTGGAATGATAAAAAGCAGGGGAAGAAAACGTTTGATATTGGAATTCATATTGGTTTGTTTATTATTAAGTTGATAAATTGCACTAATTACTCATTAAAAAAACAGTTAATTAAGTTAAGTAGGTGAGTGGTTAATTAGGGTAATTAATCCGCAAAAGATGGTTTGTTGAGTTTTCCTACTTAACAAATTAACCACTTAACTAAACCACTTTAGAGGTAAACAATTAGAAAATTTAATAATTAGAAGCAAACGTAATGCCAACTTGCATATTATGCATCGATGTTGGCATATTTAGCATTTTTTTCAATAAACTCTCTTCTGGGGGGGACTTCGTCACCCATAAGCATTGAAAATATTCTATCGGCTTCAGTACCACTTTCGATAGTTACTTGTCGTAATGTTCTGGATGTGGGATTCATGGTTGTATCCCATAATTGTTCAGCATTCATTTCACCAAGACCTTTATAGCGCTGAATATTTATCCCTTTATCACTTCCATTTTTTGAGAAAATTTTAAGAATATCTTCTCTTTCTTCTTCTGACCAGGAGTATCTATGATCCTTACCTTTTTTTATGAGATAGAGAGGAGGTGTAGCAATATAAACATATCCACTTTCAACTAGTTCTTTCATATATCTGAAGAAAAATGTTAGGATAAGTGTTGCAATATGGCTTCCATCCACATCAGCATCAGTCATAATTATTACCTTATGATATCGTAGTTTGCTAATGTTTAGCGCCTTGCTATCTTCTTCAGTACCTATTGTAACACCAAGGGCCGTAAACATATTTTTTATTTCTTCGTTTTCGAAGACTTTGTGTTGCATAGCTTTCTCTACGTTGAGGATTTTGCCTCGTAGAGGTAAAATTGCCTGGAACTTTCTATCGCGGCCTTGTTTTGCTGTACCTCCCGCCGAGTCTCCCTCCACGAGATAAATTTCACAGAGAGCAGGGTCTCTTTCCGAACAGTCGGAAAGTTTTCCGGGTAGTCCTGATCCGGAGAGAACATTTTTCCGTTGAACCAGTTCTCTTGCTTTCCTGGCAGCATGACGTGCTGTGGCAGCAAGAATAACTTTATTAACAATAGTTCTTGCTTCTTTTGGGTGTTCTTCAAGATAGTTAGTCAATAATTCACTTACCAATTGATCAACCGCACCCATCACTTCGGAATTTCCAAGCTTGGTTTTTGTCTGGCCTTCAAACTGTGGTTCCTGGACTTTCACAGAAATGACGGCGGTTAGCCCTTCACGGAAATCATCACCACTAATATCAAATTTAAGTTTGGCAAGTAAGCCTGATTTTTCAGCATAACTTTTTAGTGTTCTGGTCAAACCTCTACGGAAACCCGACAGATGAGTTCCTCCTTCCTGGGTATTAATATTGTTTACATAAGAGTGTACATTTTCAGCAAAGGAGGTATTATACTGTATTGAGATCTCAACCGGAACATTATTTTTTTCACCTTCAATTGAGATGGGTTCCGGCATTAGTTTCTCTCTGTTTGCATCAAGGTATGAGATAAAATCAATAAGTCCGTTTTCTGAAAAGAAAGTGTTTGTTAGATAGCTTCCATCTTCGTTTTTATTACGTTCATCAGTGATAGTAAGGCTGATTCCTTTGTTTAGATATGCTAATTCACGTAAGCGTAAAGAAAGTGTCTCAAAATTATATTCTAAAGTTGTAAAAATGGAATCATCCGGTGTGAAAGTTACTTCTGTACCTGTTTTATCTGTTGTTCCGATGACTTTAACATCTGCCACAGGTTTGCCGAGATGATATTCCTGGAAAAAGATATTGCCTTCCCTGTGAATAGTAGCTTTTAATGAAGAGGAAAGAGCATTAACTACGGAAACTCCAACACCGTGCAAACCTCCGGATATTTTGTAAGTGTCTTTATCAAACTTACCTCCGGCATGAAGAACAGTCATAACAACTTCTAGTGCAGATTTTTTCTCCTTCTCATGTAGCCCTGTTGGGATGCCTCTTCCATTATCAATAACAGTAATGGAGTTATCTTCAAGGATGGTAACATCTATAGTATCACAATAACCTACCAGTGCTTCGTCGATTGAATTATCAACAACTTCAATAACCAGGTGATGTAAGCCTTTCAAGCTAATATCTCCAATATACATCGCCGGTCTTTTCCTTACTGCCTCTAAACCTTCTAATACTTGAATGTTATTGGCAGAATAATCTCCATTCCCGTTGGGATTGGAATTGTTTTTTACTTCGCTCATAATCAAATAAATAATACTTATTTTTTAAGTCTACAAAGATACAATTTTTAATTGTAAAAGAACCTATTAAATGATAGCAATATCAAGGTTTTTATTAACATTTTTGTATTGAAATTTTAATAAAATTTCAGTATAGATAAATTGTCGTTCGCTTTGTTGTCCGGTAAACTTAATAAAATGCATTATAGATTCTTCGCTTCACTTCGTTCTGCTCAGAATCTTTTAATCTTCCCCGGACAGTAGTGATTTTTAAATTAACTTTTCGACTTATTATTGTTTATCAGAAAGAATAAGACAGCCCTGCCATAAAGTTGAATTTCTGCGAAGGGTAATTGTTCCACCTGAAATACCTGTTTGAGGTGAGGTTGTTTATGTTGAGAAAGGCTGAAAGGATCTTTGTATACCGGTATTCCACTCCAAGGTTTATATCGATAAAAGCTTTGAGCTCTTTTGCAAATGCTGTACCATTTTCATATTCTTTAGCAAAGCTTTTCCCGTAAGCAAAGATATCAGTTTTAATAATGATTTTCTTTTGAATGTTGTACATTGCAGATAAATAGATGTCATACTCAGGCTTATGCCATGGTTTTGCTTCTAAATCCATATTGTAACTGTAGTAATTTGCACGGAGTAATAAACTGAATCTTTCATTTTTTTGATAACTGCATTCTGCTGAAACCTTTAATATGGAAACATCATCAAATAAAAGCGTAAAGGTATTGCCAAAAAAATTAGTGGTATCGTTTATAAAGAAATGCATATTATCGATGTTGGAATTTGTGATGCTGGCAGTAACATCAACATATTTTCCGGGGCTGCTTGTGATACCACCTGTAAAGTTGAATTTTTCTTCAGTATATTGAAGAGGAATTGCTGAAATAATGAAAGGATTTTCAGTGCTCAGTGCATCGTAGCTGCCCTTATTAATTTCGCCTGAGATACCTGCAAAAACAGTTAGCATATTTCTTATAACCTTGATACTGACTTTTGCAAGAGGGTAGATGTATATGGCTGACGATGTATCAGCTTTAATCGATGCATTAAAACCAACATCAAAACTATATTCATCAAATCCTACATTCAGGAAAGGATTGAATTTTATCAGTGCATTATTAGATGAGTTTAAGGTATCCAGTTTATTATTAAAGAAGTTTACATTAGTAATTATACCGAGTTTCTGATCTTCAACTTTCTTGAACAGCTTTACATTTTTATCGATAGATCCGGTAAAATCTATATTGTTTTCGCTGCTTTTGTAATTATCAGATAGGTTATAATAATCCAGGTCTATCGCGTAATTAAGTTTATCTTTTTTGATATTTGTACTTTTCAGAAAGAGATTCGCACCAACTTTGGAATATCTTTTTTTATCATGTTTCGAAACGATATTTTCAACAATACCAGGTCGTAATCCATAATAATGAAAAACATTCCTGTCGAAGAAAATATTTCCGCCAAGCATATTTTTTTTATTATATTTTTTCGCAAAGACATTAATGAAGTTATTGCTGTAATTGCTGTTATCATAATCATCAATTTTTCCGCTTGTTGAGATATGTTTAAGATGAACACCAAATGCATGTTTTTTTGACCTTAACTTATTTGCAAAAAACTCAACATATGGTGTTGTGTAATTTCCAAAGCCTGCCTTAATAAAGTTCTTATAAAGTTTATCGATAGGTTCACCAACAATTTTCGCCGGCTTGATAGGATCGAGTTGAAATTTTGTATCATATCTTTTTGGAACAATTACGTAGTTATGCTTAATGATCCTGCTGGTTGTATCCTTTATCTCCGGATTGATATTTATCTTAAATGCATCAGAAATACTAGGCTTGTAGGGAGCTATAACAGTTATTTCTTCATCATAAGTTTGCCCATACGCATTATCATATGAATACAATAAACTGCTGATCAGTACTAAACTGATTAATATTATCCGAAATATTTTATTATTTTCTAACATCTTATATTGTTTTGATATGAACTTTCAAATTTTCAAATTACCTAATTAAAAACTATCTTCCTCAAGGATCGTATCATTTTCTATTATCGTGTCGTTTTGAATAGTTGTATTTTCCTTCTTCAATTCTTCAGCTTTCTCCATCTCAAGTATGGCATTTTGTTTTTCATATGCTATTTTAACCAGCTCTGTTCCTTCATAATTATCAATGATACTTTGCAGTGTTTGTTTTGCCTGGAACAGGTCTCCGGTTTTTGTATATATATCCGCCAGAAGGATAAAGCTTTTCGCAAGCCAGTAATCATATCCGGAAAATTCGTCGATGAATTCAAAGATAATTTTATCTGCTGCTGTGTAGTTGCCCAATTCATATTGGATCAGGGCAAGATAATATTTTGCTTCGGCTCCTATAATTCCTTTTGTAAGCTTAGAGGTAATATCGAATTCAGCCTGTGCGAGTGCAATTTTATCTAATGCATATGCAGATCGTGCTATTGTAAAATGTGCCTGGTTTATCAGGTCATTGCTGACTTTTTTTGTTGAGAGTATATCACGTGATGCTTTAATGGCAGATTCATAATCTTTGAGAATATAATAGCATTTCATCTTGCCGTTTTTAGCAATAATAATGTGGTCATTGCGATTAGCAATTTCTTCGAGTTTAATAAATAAGTCAAGTGACTCTGTATACTTTCCAGAAGTGAATGTAATCTCAGCTGCCTTTGAAACTGCGTTCTCAGTAAACTTGTTATTTGCTTTGTTAACAACAAACATATATCCAACAAGTGCATCTTCATTTTTGCCTTCCCTGAAATCACATTCAGCCTTATAAAAGTTTGCAGGGATAATAAATTCACCATCAGGAAATTTTTCAATATAATTGATAAATCCCGGCACTGAACTCTTACAATCCCCTTCAAGATATCTATTTTCTGCTGCTATATATGTTATCGAATCTTGTGAAGAATAAGAAATGTTTGCAAAAGGCAAGTCTTTAGTATATGAGAAAAAGTCCTCAACTTTATTCATATCAACATAAATATTACGAATATTTACTAATGCTTCTTTTGACTCAACTGTGGCAGGGTATTTTTTGACTATCTCCTTGAAAGTATTCAAAGCTTTTTCATCCTGGTCAGTATTGTAATAAATAAGTCCTGTTTTGAGCATAGATTTTTTTACATAGCGACTGTTAGGGTAGTCATTTTTAATCTTGTTAAAATATTTCAGGGCATTATCATTATTATCAATAATCAGATATGTCATGGCAATTTCATATATAGCATCATCAACATATGCAGATTTTCCATGATCAGTAATTAGTTTTTTTAAGGTGCTGGCTTTTTCATCGAAGCGGCTAAGGACTCCCATAGCTAATCCTTTTTGGTACAGTGCATAGTCATTCTCAGGCCCTTGAATAAGCATAGCTTTGTCATAATATTCAATTGCTCTGTCGTAACTTTTCATTATAAAATTGCAATCACCGCTTCTCAGGTATGCATCTTTAATGATATTTACAGGCTGACCGGTTGACTTTGAAAGGAATTTTCTATAGTTCACAAGAGCTTCATTATACTTTTTGGTTTTGAAATATGCGTACCCAGTGTTATAATTTGCCAGATCGTAAATGTCCAAACCATATGAAGCTGTACTCAGCTGGAAATCTTTATAGTATTTGATCGCATTTTTATAATCTTTTTGTCGGTAGTATGCTTCTGCTATCCAGTAATAACTTTTCGGAAGAAGGTCTTTATTATAATTATATTTCTGTGATTTTTTTAATAGTTCTATAGCTTTCGAATACTCATAATTATTAAATAGTTCTAAACCCCTGAAGTAGCTTATCTTTTGATATGCAGCCTTATAATCTTCATTTTGATTTTTAATATTTTCAATATATGTTAATGCGTTTTTATAGTTTTTTGTTGTCAGGAACAGGTTAACAAGATAATTATTGGCATCATCCAACCTTTCTGATCCAGGGAATTCTTTAATGTATTTCTGAAGCGCTTTGATTGCTTCGTTGTATGGGTTATAGGAGAGCTCATATGATAATTTGGCATAATTAAAAAGAGCATCTTCGCTGATTTTTTTATCATGGGGCAGTTTATATGCAGAAAGAAAGGCACTTCTGGCAGCTTTTTTATTGTTAGTTTTAAGGAAACAATCTGCCATATGATAATATGTGTTTTGAGCTATGGAGTCATTTTTATAAATAACTTTTTCGAAAAAAAGCAGTGATTTTTCATACTCTTCTGCCATGAAATAAGTAAATCCCATCTGGTAATTATCATCACGTGTCAGACTTTTTTTGTTATTTTCTTCAAAGAATTCAAGGTATGGAATAGCGTCTTTATAGCGACCGGAACGGATCATAGCTTCTCCTGCAATATGTGCAATCTCAGGTTTTCGTTTATCTGAGGCTGACTTAAGAAGCTTTGGTGCTAGTTCGAGGAGTTCATCGAATTTTCCTTGCAGGTAATATAACTGAATAACGTAATATGGAATAATTGGCTCAAAGGTTTCATCATTTGCAATCTTCCTGAGGCTTTGCAATGCAGTTTCATAGTTTCCATCTGCATATTGAAGATGGCCATAGTAGTAGTTTGCCGGTGCGTAGTATCTTGAATCATTATCCTTTATTTCAAAAAATGCTATTGTAGCTTTTTTAATTTCACTGGTTTTCAGGTAAGAATATCCGGTCTTAAAAAAATATTCTGATTTTTGCTCATGATTGAGATCATAGACATCTACTTTATCGTAATATTGTAAAGCTTTTCTGTACTTCTTTTTCCGGAATTCAAAGTTTGCAAGCTCAAAATTCGCTCCTTTTACTTTGCTGTTTTCAGGGTGATCTTTTAATAATTCTGTAAATAAATATTCAGCATTATTATTAAAAAGCTCTATGGCACACATTGCGGAATAATATTCAGCATTAGCTTTGAGAATGGAATTTTCATCAAGGTCTTTGAGGATGTTATAAAACAAATCCTGTGCGGCACTGTATTTTTCTTTTTCGAATAACTCCACAGCCAGCCGGTAATCAGCTTCAGGATTATTATAGATTGAAGTTTGCTGTGCAAATGTTTGTATGCTGCATCCTAAAAGTATAAAGAGCATCACTATGGGAAGAAGGAATGTTTTTTTCATGCTTGCTATTCTATGTCGGGTTTTGCCAATTCTTTATATAAACCAAAAATGTATCCAAATTATTATACCGGGCATAATAATCCAAGTTTTAAAATTAGTTTACTTTTTGCTGCAAAGAATTAGGTGAGGTGGTAAATTATTAACAGGCAATATTTAACAACTTCACAATAATAAAGGCTAAGGGATTTTTTTAATTAATGCCAACTTTTTGGGTATATCTATTGCCATCGGCGGTTCTTATATCAACAATATAAATTCCGGCAGGAAGAGAGGAGATATTTATAGTTTCAAATGATTGTCCAATGGTTTTCACTGTATGATAAAGTTCTTGTCCATTAATTGAGTATAAAGAGATGCTTGTTTGTTTTGCCTTATCAAAATTCAGGGAAATGATAAGATTTTCCCCTGTTTCATCAGGGTAAACTGAGAAATGTTTGTTCATGTTAATGTCCAATATACTAACTCCCCCATAATCAAGAGAAAAGTTGTCAATCCATAATGTGCTGCCATGGATAATGATTTCATTTAATACATCGGAGGAAGAAACTATAATATTCATACTATCCGGATTATCCAAAAGGAGATAGTCAAGATCAATTTTAAATTCAGTCCAGTTTTGTACCTTTGAACTTGTATAGAACCATCCATACGCAAGAGTATCTCTTGTATTGATATTCCATTTGGTCATTAGTATTCCAATAAAACAACTATCACCGGGTTTAGGACTGGATTTATAATAGCCTTTTAATTCGTCAGGTCTTCCGGTAAATGGAATTCCTCCTGTAATATAACCTGTTTGAGCTGCTACATCTATAATGATCTCGCCCAGAGTTAATAATCCCGGCAAAGTAACGGGAAATGACAAAATAGCTTCCGTTGTTGATTCCAGCATGGCAGCTGAGTTTCCGTGCTGAGGTGAAATACTATCCTCTGTCACTCCTTCAAACTGAACACCATAAATACTTTTGTTGGATGAGTCCCAATGTTCCGGTTGTCCGTTTGTCCAAGTTTCGAAGCTTGGGTTTGGGATGGTATCCTGGGCAATGGCAGGTCCTCCTGCAGCAGATAAAAAAATCAGAATAAAAATAAGGTATTTTTTTAAATTCATATGCTTAATTTATTTAAAAAAAACAACGGCCCTATAAGCAGGATTCTGTCCTCCGCGAGCGGAGTTTCTATCATTTATCTGGCCCCGTCATCACTGGCGGGATCTAGCAGCCTACCCTCCGGGATCGGGCGAGCAACCCTCAAGCCCCGGTATACTTGGCTTTTCAACCCATAAGGTTTACCCCTGTCGACAGTCACCCGCCAACAGCGTGAGCTCTTACCTCACGTTTTCACCCTTATCCCGAATAAACGGGACGGTTATTTTCTGTGGCACTGGCTGTTCCTCCGTTTTCACAAAGGACCTTCCCGTTAGGAAGTATGGTGCTCTAAGTTGCCCTGACTTTCCTCCCTGCAATAAAGCATGGCGATAGAACGAACCGTTGTTATTGCAAAATTAAACAAAATTCTCCTGATTGTAAAATATTTTGGCCTCTATTGCACCTTTGCCATATTTCGAAAGAAGAGCATCATCAAATCTAATATAATCGTATTCCCTGAGCTTGAAGATAATTGATTCCTTCAGAGTACCATTGCCAATACCATGAATAAAAACTACTTTAGAGTATTTATTGTTAATTGCACTTTCCAGACATTTGATAAAGTAAGCCATTTGATACTTTAGAGTCTCATTCGGACTCATCTTGGAGTAGTCTTCCAGTAACTCATGGATATGTAAGTCAACTTCAGCTGTTTTGAAAAAAGATGAAGGCTTTTTCCCTTTAACCCTGTGTTTTTCAATTATATCATTTCCTTTATTCTCTTTGGATTTTGTATTAATGATATTGTTTTCTTCTTTAATATCTTGATTGCCGGTATTATCATGCGGGATCAGTTCAGCAATTTCAGAGATAGTAAGCATAAGAGATTTTTCTGCCAGAAGAGATGAATCTTTATAGTTAATCTCTTTGTAAAACCTGGTCGGTTTAATTTTATATTCCGAATTGACCGGCAATAAAACCAATTCGCTTTCATCTTTGTGAAAGAGCACCTGTATTACACCTCCTGACCATTTTTCAATATTGTCACGTTCAATAGTTTCAATCAGCATTTTTGACCGGGGAGGAACGACATTGTAGTCAATACCGGTGTAAAGTTTTTTATTAGTGCTCTTTAAATAAAAGCTAAATAACGCATCATAATCTGAGTTGTTAATTAACAAAATATCAAGAAAACCTGTAATCAGCCACTTCTGGTCTTGAGGAACAAAAGCAAGATATATTCCAGACTGAGCAGCTTTTAGTGAATTATATTTTTGTATAGGGCTTATCCTGGTGTTTGCATCAGCCTCATTATCAGAAATGATTTCCGCATTGATTTCCACATCGAATGATTCTTCAAAAAAATTCCCTGAATCTTCCGGTAGTCCGGTCTTGATGATATCAGTAGTTAATGTGGGTATTTCAAAGCCATCCCCAATAGAAACATTCACCATATTACTGCTAATTATCTTGCTCACAATACCTCCACCATTTTCGTTGAGGAATTTGACTCTGTCGCCGACTTTGAATTTCATTGAAAATATTTTAGATTGGTTTTTATGCAAAATTAGTTATTTAGCCACGAATTCACGAATTATTAACGAATGTTTCAGTTTTTTAATAGCTTGCGTGGGGAGATTTACTACCAATATGAAGACCCTACGGGATTTGGATAGGAATATAGCACTTGAACAATATAACAATTACCTCAAATAAGTCGCTAACTTGTAAACAGATATCACTTTAAAATTTTCAAATTATTTCATTTTCAAATTGGATTATTCGTGCATTCGTGGCTTTTATAATTAAAAGAGCTAACTTTGTTGGGATATTTTAATAGGCTTTGTTTTGAATCATGATAAATCATTTTAGACAATTATTCCTTTCTTGCTTTCTGGTGTTTCTATTTATTGTTATTGGAAACAACAACACTTTCTCACAAGGCAATTGCCAGGTAGGTGGTACAATATATGACCGGGAAACAAGAAGTCCAATTGCATATGCTGAGATTATTATAAACCCCGGCAATAAGGGATGTGTTTCTGATACAGATGGGAATTTTATATTTTCAGGCCTTGAAGCAGGAAAGTATGAGCTTGTTATTATTCACCTTTCTTTTATCAGTTTTAAAAAAGAAGTATCTCTTAGGGATGGTCAGCTTATGGATGTTATAATCCATCTTGACAAAAAAGTTATAGATATAGAAGGTGTTGAAGTACATGAAGAAATAATCGAAAAACTTCCATATGTTACAGAAACTTTATTGACTAAACGCATAAGGGAGTCAATGGCAGGAGATATTGGTAGTTTTTTAAGAAATGTCCCTAATGTTTCAGGTATACGCAAGGGGGGAAGCTCCATTGATCCTGTTGTGAGGGGATATAAATTTAGTCAGCTAAATGTCAGGATAAACGGGGGGATGGGAATTGAAGGTGGTTGCCCGAACAGGATGGATCCCACAGTTGCGCATATCGATATTCTTGATGTTGGAGAGATGGAAATTATTAAAGGCCCCTTTGTGTTACGCTATGGTCCTGCCCTGGGAGGTGTTATAAATATTAACACTATCAAACCCAAACCAAATGAAAGCTTTCAGATGCATCTGGATTTCCTTAAGGCATATGAAAGTAACTGGAATGGAAATACAGATCATCTTTCTGTTACCGGAGGGAACAAGCTGGTATATTTTCGTCTATCCGGTAGTAATAAGGATTTCGGAGATTATACAGCCGGCAATGGGGAAGTTTTTAATACATCATTCAGGAATTATAACTTTCTCGGACAAATTGGTATTGCCCCGGCAAAAGATCATGAGATTTTGTTATTATATGGAGAATCCTATGGACGAAATGTTCACTATCCGGCACTTCCAATGGATGAGCGTACAGATGATACACGGATAATGTCGGTTAGTTATATTGGGAAAAATATTTCGAAGCGGATATTTTTTATTAAGGCAAAAGTTTATAGGTCGCATGTTGAACATGTGATGGATAATAAGGAAAGGGCTTTTTCAGATACTGTTGTTGCAGTTTCCTCAATTGATGCCGTGAACTCAGGCCTACAGATGCATATTGGACTTAAACTTGGCAGTGGTAATTTGATCATAGGTTCAGAAGTAGAAAATGTCAGCAAGGATGGTACTAAGCTTATGACAAAAATTAAAGAGCCTTATCTTCCGGAGTTTAGTTTTGATATCTGGTCAAATGCAAATATTTTAAACACAGGTGTTTTTGCTGAATATGCCACTTCATACTCAAAGTTCGATATTATTGCTGCGATAAGGGTGGACATAAACAAGGCAACTTCAGATCCCCTGGCAAATAATATGAAGAAATATTTGAACGAAGATGTAAATTCAAATCTCACAAACTTTAGTTTCAGCATAGGCATGACAATGCCTCTTTGTGACAGGCTTTCATTGGGTTTATCACTGGGAAGGGGAGTGAGAAGTCCGGATATGATTGAAAGATATATAGTTTTATTACCTGTTGGATATGATAATTATGATTATTTGGGTAATCCTCAGCTTAATGCAGAGACTAATAATGAGATTGACCTGACATTATATTATGAGGATAGTGATCTTGGAAATTTTAAATTAAATGGCTTCTATTCATATGTAAGTGATTTTATAACAGGAAAGGAAGTAAATCCATCCTCAGGAATAACACCACTTTCAAAAAATGTGTTAGGTGTCAAGGAATTTTATAATGCCAAGCAAGTAATGTTTCGTGGCTTTGAATTTGTATATTCCCTTCCCGAAAAAATCAGATTTGATGCCAGAATATCTGCTTCATATGTTAAGGGTACCATTTTTAATCCATACATTAAATTGGAAAAAATGGATGGTAAGGATGCATTATCAGAAATTCCTCCATTTGAAGTTAAAGCTGATTTCTTTTATAAAATGATGAAATCAAAGTTGATACCTCATTTATCATTCAGGATTGTATCCGCTCAAAATTATGTCTCCGTAGTTTCTGATGAAAGTAAAACACCAGGATTTGTTCTGGCAGGGTTTGGGTTAAACTATAATCCCAATAAGGTACTTTCCTTAAGCGGAGGTGTCAGGAATTTATTTGATAAACCTTATTTTGAACATCTGAATAGGAGGATTATTGGAAGCAGGGCGAATTTTTATGAACCGGGGAGGGTTTGGTACATAAGGATGAATATTAAATTATAAGTTTCTAACTTTGGGGAAATTATGGGAGTTCATCAAACCAACAAGATTCTAAGCTGCGATGAAATTTTTCTAAAGTTTGAGCTAAGCTGACTGAAATTATTTGAAATGAATAGAATTATTAAAGTATTGAGTGTTTTATTGGTCGTATCGGTATTTGCCGCCTGTGATAAGGATGCTAAGGAGGTTAATATTACTTATATAGTAACAGATTCTGATTCGGATTTTGAAATTATTTACAGGGATGAAAATAATAAAACTATATCAAAGCATGTTGATATTGTTAGTTCTGAGGATGAATGGATGTATAGTTTTACGGGCGAAGAAGGAGATATTGTTTATGTCTCAGCTTATTATTCTGATGTTAACTCTTCTGTAAGTGTCAGGATACTTTTGGATGAGAGCGTATTTCGGCAGGGATACAGTGTAAATGATACGACGAGATGGGTGACTGTTTCGGGGACTGTTCCTTATTAAGAAGTACTTAAAGTACTTTAAGTGCCTTAAGTATTTAAAGTTGAAGTGCCTAAAGTTTGGAGTGCATAGAGTTGGTTAATTGAAAATTATGAGATATTTGAATATTATACTGATTTTTTTTGGGATTTTCCTGCTTACAACTTGTAAAAAGGATCAGGTGCAGGTAGAGCCTGATCATGGCAATTTGGTATTCAACTTTGTACATAATGTTAATGGGTATCCTCTTCAGACTGATACCATGATATACGAAAATTCAGCTGGGAATGATTACCTGGTGACAGAGGTACAATATTTTATTTCCGATGTTTATTTGCACAAAAGTGATGGTAGTAAAATAATGATAGATGACTGGACAGACATCCATTATGTTGATAATGATATTTCTTCAACACAAAAATGGGATGTGTATGATGATATTCCAACAGGTGATTATGATTCAATAACTTTTACTTTCGGGATAAATGAAGAAAAGAATTATTCATTACGTTTTGTTAACCCACCTGAAAGTTTTATGACCTGGCCTGAATATCTTGGTGGTGGATATCATTATTTAAAACTAAATGGCAAATGGGATAACGATACTATTACACAAAACCGCCCTTTTGAATTTCATCTTGGGATAGGTCAGATTTATGATAATGGTAATATTATAGAATTTGTGCAAAATTATTTTGATATTGTTCTTCCTAACTCTGCTTTTAGCATAGAAAAAAATCAAACAAGAGAAGTTGAAATAATAATGAATATAGAGAATTGGTTTAAAAATCCTTACATATATGATCATGGGGATTATGCTGAGAATACAATGCAAAGTCAGGAAGCAATAAATAAGGGATGTATGAATGGCAGGGAGGATGTGTTTTCGGTAGGAGAAATTAAGTAGAGTGCATAAGGCATAAGTATTATAAAAAGGACTCATAACCCGTAACCCGCAACAGGTGGATAATTATGAAAAGGAAAGTTGTTATAATATTAATAAGCTTATTATTTGTTCTTACTGCGTGTAGGAAAGAGGATCCGATTCTGATTCCTCCCTATGATCCGACTTCTTATGAATTAAAAATTCCTGATTTTTTTCCTACAATACTGAATATCCCGGATGATAACCCTATGACTGTTGAGGGTGTTAAGCTTGGTCGTTATTTGTTTTATGATGGGAGGCTTACAGGGAGTTCAGATCCTGCCCTTCAAATGAGTTGTGCAACATGTCATCTTCAGGAAAACTCTTTTGAGTGTGGTGTTGATCATCCTAAGTATATTGGTGGATTTCCTTTTGGAATTGGAGGAAAACCAACACCACATGTTATGTTACCTATGATTAATCTTGTGTGGAACCATAGCGGTTATCTATGGAATGGTTTTGTTAGCGCTGATAATCCTAATCCTCAGTATCAAAAGTTGGAGGATCTGGTGTGGATGGGTGTTGTTGCTGAACATGAAATGAACAGTGATACGAATAAATCAAAGGCGATGATACAAAGTATTCCTGAGTATGCTGAGTTGTTCAGACAGGCATTTGGTTCCGAAGTGGTAACAATGAAAAATACTGGCAAAGCTATTGCCCAGTTTGTAAGAACCCTTATTTCTGCCAATGCAAAGTTTGATCGTTATATGAGAGGGGAGGTGCAATTAACTACTTCAGAGTTAAATGGATTCGTTTTATTTACAACAGAAGAGGGTGCCGATTGTTTCCATTGTCATGGTTCTTATGGTAATCCACTTTTTACTACTAATTTATTTTATAATAATGGTAAGGATTCACTTTTTACGGGCAATCATGAAGATTTCCGTGACAGGTATCATGTTACAGGTGATCTGACGGATCTGGGAGCTTACAAAGCCACTACTTTACGAAATATCACTAAAACTGGCCCATATATGCATGATGGCCGTTATGCTACTCTCGATGAAGTATTTAAGTTTTATAATGAAGCACTGATCTGGTCTCCATATATTAATCCTTTAATGCATCATATAAGTGATGGGGGAACTTTGCTAACACAAGCTGAACTGGATGATCTGAAGGCATTTCTGATGACCTTGCATGATGAGGAATTTTTAACCAATCCCGCTTTTTCAAAACCTGAAACCTTACCGGGAGAATAATCGAATCTGTTACAAAGAATAAAAAAATTAAACTCGGATAATAAACCTCCGTGTACCAGCCTTTTTAGCTATGTCGCTGAGAACTACAGAGAATACACAAAGACTCACAAAGAATGTTGAAATATTTCTTGTGTTGCTTAAAATGTAGGTTTCATACCAAGATTATAAAAGGTAAATGACCAAACATCACATGCTTCATCTATACGTTTTGATGTTGGTTTTCCTGCACCATGACCTGCCTTGGTTTCAATGCGTATTAATACCGGATTTTCGCCTTTATGTTTTTCCTGTAATGTTGCGGCGAATTTAAATGAATGTGCAGGTACGACCCGGTCATCATGATCAGCAGTAGTAACCATAGTTGCAGGATATTCAACACCTTTCTTAAGAGTATGAATAGGAGAATATCCAAGCAGGTAATGAAACTGTGTTGAATCATCACTTGTGCCATAATCTCCTGCCCATGCCCATCCAATAGTAAATGTATGGTATCTTAACATATCCATCACACCGACAGCGGGTAATGCAACCTTAAACAGATCCGGTCTTTGAGTCATACAGGCTCCGACCAGTAGCCCGCCATTTGAACCACCGGCAATAGCAATTTTTTCAGGGGATGTGTAATTATTGTCGATAAGATATTCGGCTGCTGCAATAAAGTCGTCAAAAACATTTTGTTTATTGAGTTGTTTCCCCGCATCATGCCAATCTTCTCCGTACTCGCCACCTCCTCTAAGGTTTGCTATAACGTAAATACCACCGTTTTCAAGGAAAGGTAACCTGCTAACAGAGAAGCTTGGAGTAAGACTGATGTTGAATCCTCCATACCCATATAAAAATGTTGGATTGTTGCCATCCATTTCAATACCTTTTTTATATGTAAGAAACATTGGGACTTTAGTTCCGTCTTTACTTGCATAAAAGATTTGTTCTGTTGTATAATCATCAGCATTGAAATCAAATTCAGGCGCTCTGAAAACTTCTGAAGTGTTATTTTCAATATCATATTTAAAGATTGTAGTTGGAAATAAGAAGGATGTAAATGAATAAAAAGCGATATTATCATCTTTTCTACCGCTGAAACCTCCGATACTTCCGATACCTGGAAGATTTACCTCAGCAATGAACTCACCATTTGTTTTGTGCACAAAAGCTTTATTACTTGCATCTTTCATATATGTTATAAGAAGTTTGCCTCCTGCTAATTTTGCGGATTCCAGCACTTCCTTTTTCTCAGGGATGATAATCTGCCAGTTTTCTTCAGGAGGATTTTCAGGATCAATCATAACAAGCTGGTAGTTTGGAGCACTAATGTTGGTCATAACCAACAGTTTATCATCAACATTATCAATAAGGTGTATTTCCTTGTCGAAATTCGTGTAGATAGGAACAAATTCAGCGTTTTCTTTCGAAAGATCTTTCACATATAGAGCATTTCCGCTTGAAGATTCCATCTCAGAAAGCATCAGGAATCTCTCATCTTCAGTAACGCCTACATAATAATTCCTTTGAGGGAAGTCTTTGTTTTCATATATCAGCACATCCTCATCCTGTGTTGTTCCAAGCTTATGGAAATATACTTTATGGAATTCGTTTTTATCCGATAGTTCAGTTCCTTCTTCCGGCTCATCATATCTGCTATAGTAGAAACCATCGCCTTCCCATGATATTCCTGAGAATTTCATCCATTTTACAAGGTCATCAAGTACTTCTTTAGTCTCAATATCCATAACATAAATATCTTTCCAGTCGGATCCACTTGTTGATGTGCTGTATGCCAGGTATTTTCCGTCATTAGAAATGGCTGTATTTCCAAGTGCAACTGTTCCATCTTCTGAGAGTTTGTTAGGATCAAGAAGTATAACAGGTTCTGCACCAAGACTATCTTGAATATACAAAACACTTTGGTTTTGCATTCCATCATTTTTGTAAAAGAAATAATGGCCTTTACGTTTGAAGGTGACGCTGTATTTAGGGTAATCCCAGATTTTAGTAAGCTTTTCTCTAAGATTTTCACGAAATGGAATTTTTGACAAATAATCATAAGTGACTTTGTTTTCTGCTATTACCCACTCTGCAGTTTCTTCTGAATTATCATCTTCAAGCCACCTGTATGGGTCGGCTACTTTTGTTCCGAAATAATCATCAACCTGATCGACTTTATTTGTTTCAGGATATGCGATTTTTTCTTGTTTTGTTGTACATGAGTTCATAGTAATTACTGCACTAATAAATAAAACAAATGAGATTTTTTTCATAATTCAGATTTTTGATTTAAAAATAAGCTGTAAATTTAGGCAATCTTTATAAATATTACAAATGTTAATCTAGAGTTAAAAACGGACATGAAGCTTGCTTTTATATTTAACCCATGATTCGCATTATAACATAAAAATAGTATGGCAAAAAAGATTAAATCCGTATTGATAAAAAAGTTTGATTATTATTTTGATGATAATGAAAATGAGGTTCTTGAGCAAGATGGAAACAAGCATGCATTTAATGAATATAATAAAAATGCTCTACTGATTGCTGAAACAAAATATGATCATAATGGAATGCCGATAGACCGGATCGAGAAAAAATTTGATGATAAAAACAAAGTGCTTGAAGAAATTTTATTTGATGATAATGATCAGCTTGTTGAAAGGAGGACTTTTGAATGGGATGAAAAAGGGAAGCTAATTCGGGAGTTTCTGCATTATCTTGATGGTTCGATTGATACTACTACATACATTTATAATGAGAAGGGCGACCTTATTGAAAAAACAATGAAAGACTCAGATGGAGATTCAGATGGGAGGGAAGTGTTTACCTATATTGACGGGAAAAAAGTGACTGAAGAATCCTATGATGAAAATAATGAACTTATTACAAGAAATACATTTTCATTTAATGATAAGGGGCACTTGATTGAAGTAAGCAACTGGAAGGCTGATGAAGGCATGATCTTAAAGACTGTTAATAAATATGACGAGAAAGGAAATATTGAAAATGTATTAAAATATGACAAGGGAGACAATCTGATTGAAAAATCTAACTATGAATTTGATAATGAAGCCCGGCTTGTGAAAATTATTGAGGAAGATCAATATAAAAAAGTTGAGACAAACATTGAATATGATGCAAATGGTAATGTTGTTGAGCAGCAGGAGTTAAATAGTGAGGGAGAAATTAATCATCAGATCATTAGAAAATATGATAATGAGAATAATGTTATTGAATCAGAAATTGCTGTGGATGGACACGGCATGGATATCAGTCAGCATTATTTAATGAGATACGAATTCGAATTTTTTGAACAGGAAAACCAATAAAATGCAAATCTCTTTGATTAATCGGATCAAACCCGTAAATTTGTGAGGTTGATTAGTGTTTGTTTATTATGTCAAAAATAATAACAAAAGCTTTGAGAGATGTAACATTATTGACAAATACTATGTATGAGAAAAAAATAATTATGGGCAACTTTTTAACATATAGTTGTGTCTTATATTATAGCCTATTTGGTTACAATTTTATAGCATAATGAATAATAAGAATTTATATTTAAACAGCATGATGTCAAGATACAAGCAAGTCAGTTCGTTGATCATTATTTTGTTATTGTCACATACCCTGTTTGGACAGCTCAATTTTACTTATCAAACCTATTGTAATAATGACACAACATTTTTTACAATAACCAATACAACTGGTATAGATTCTGTACTTTGGGACTTTGATGATCCACCTTCAGGTATTTTTAACACATCAATCCTTTTTAATCCATATCATATCTTTTCAGCTCCAAATACTTATAATGTGAAGTTAACTGCTTATAGTGGTGGGGTTATTGATTCTGTGATTAATGCGGTTATTATATTGCCTCCTCTTGTTGCTGACGCAGGACCTGATCAACTTATAAATTCGGGGAATCAAGCTAACCTAAATGGAAGTGCGAGTGGGGGTTCAGGCGGACCATATACATATTATTGGTCACCACCAGCTTTGCTGGTAAATCCCAATACACAAAACCCCGTAACTCAGCCGCTTGCTGCTACAACTGATTTTACACTACTGGTTACTGATCAGGCTACCGGATGTGTTGATTCCTCAATGATGACAGTATACATCTCACAGGGGCCATTAATTGTTAACGTTACTGCCAATCCTGATTCTATTTGTGTTGGTGATTCTGTCCAGCTGAATGTTACGGTTACAGGTGGCAGTGGCAATTATAGCTACTTCTGGCCGGCTCTTGGTATTACCATTCCTAACCCTGTTGTTTATCCTGCAGTTGCAACTACATACCTAGTTAATGTTACAGATGGCTTTAGTAATATTCAATCATCAGTTACTATTAATATATTTCCACCTTTGGTTATTACCAGCCAACCGGTTAATTCTACGATATTTGCAGGTGATAATACCTCATTTCAGGTAACAGCAACAGGTGCCTCAGGTTATCAGTGGCAGATATCGATCAATGGTGGATTTACCTGGAATAATCTTACAAATGCGCCCCCATATTCAGGTGTTACAACAAATACTCTTCTGATAACTAATGCTACTTTATTGATTAATGGCTATCAGTATAAATGCATAGTTTATGGACCTTGTGATACACTTACAAGCAATGTGGCTACATTAAATGTTGACCCTGTACCAATTCCAATTATTGCTATCATTGATTCTTTTACTGTTTGCTCAGGTGATGTCATTGTTCCTATAAGAGTGAAGGACTGTAATGATATTGGTTCCATTTCACTTCGTTTTCTCTATGACCCTGCTGTATTGACTTATTCTGGCTATCAGAACCCACACCCCGATCTGGCTAGCGGATTGCTTGCTGTGAACGGAATTGGTGGTAATGGTGCAATTGCGTGGTTTGTTTCACCACCTACACCTGCTGTTTCTTTTGGTACGGATACATTACTTGAATTTATTTTTACTTATACCGGAGGTGCATCAGATCTGATATGGGATACTGTTCAGCCTGGAAATTGTGACTTTTCAGATTTTTATGGAGTAATACATTTATCATATTACAAGAACGGATATGTTACATTGTTTGGGCCTGCTCCTATTATTAGTAGTCAACCAGTCAGTGATACAATCTGTATAGGAGATTCTACGTCATTTTCTGTCACAGTAACTAATGACACAGCTATTCACTGGCAAGAGAATACCGGTGGAGGATGGCTTGATGTTATTAACGGAGGAGTTTATTCAGGAGCTAATTCAACTACATTGAATATTGCAGGTGCTATCCTTGGGATGAATGGATATGCTTATCGATGTAAGGTCGACGGTATATGTGTGCCTGTTGCTCTTTCTGATTCTGTGGTTTTACTCGTCAAGCCTCCTCCAAACATAAGTATTTTCCCTGTAAATCCATCAATCTGCATTGGAGATTCATTATTACTTGGTGCAGTTGGTGCTAATACTTATACCTGGACACCTTCCACCGGACTTAGTGATCCAAATGTATTTAATCCGATGGCATCACCAGCGGTTACTACTACCTATAATGTTTTTGGCACAGATGCTTGGGGATGCAGTAATACCACTGATGTTACTCTCACGGTAAAACCTTACCCAACTGTTGATGCTGGTAATGATACTACTATATGCTTTGGTTCAAGTGTGAATTTGCTTGCTACCGGGGGTACTATGTATTTGTGGAGCCCACCCACATGGCTTTCTTCAACAATTATTCCTAACCCTGTTTCCACACCAAATGATACTATAAAGTATTGGGTAACAGTAACCGAAAGCGGTTGTTCATCTGTTGATAGTGTTACAATAAATGTAAATCCAATTCCGATTGCTGATGCCGGACCAAGTGTTTCTATTTGTGCTGGCGACAGTGCTACATTAACTGCTACTGGTGTAGGTACATACGAATGGAGTATTTTACCATTACAAACAACAGCAAGTATTAATGTTTCTCCAATTGCCACAACAACTTATACAGTAACTGTTACATTAAACGGATGTACTGATACTGATGATGTTACTGTTTATGTCCTTCCGTTACCAAGTGCTGATGCTGGTTTAGATACAACAATATGTGTTGGAGGTAGTGCAACTTTAACTGCCAGTGGTGGCGGTACATATGCATGGAGCACAATACCACCGCAAACAATTGCTTCAATTATTGTCAGTCCTCTGGATACAACTTGTTACTACGTAACTGTTACTCTTATAAGTGGTTGCTCAGCAGTTGATAGTGTAACGGTGAATGTTAATCCATTACCAGTAACTTCTGCATTTCCTGACACAACAATATGTTTTGGTGAAAGTGTTGATCTGACAGCTACTGGTGGTAGTTCATATCTGTGGAGTACTACACCACCACAAATTACAAATGTTATTACCGTTACACCTGCAGATACTACAAATTTTTATGTAACTGTTACAGATCTGGGATGTTCCTCTGTAGATAGTGTAATGGTGAATGTTAACCCTTTACCTGTTGCTAATGCCGGACTGGACCCAACGATATGTTTTGGTGACAGTGTTCAACTTCTGGCAAGCGGAGGGGCTTTGTATTTATGGAGCCCTTCTACAGGACTAAGTGCAATTGATATTCCTGACCCATATGCAAAACCTGCGGATACTACAAAATATTTTGTTAGCGTGACTCTAAATGGATGCTCTTCATCTGACAGTGTTACAGTAAATGTTAATCCAAATCCGATTGCAGATGCAGGTAATGATACAACAATATGCTTCGGTGATAGTGTTCAGTTAACGGCTTTTGGTACTCCGGGATATTCTTTTCAGTGGAGTACAGGAGCAGTAACACAATTTATTATCGTTGCACCTGCTGATACGAGTGAATATTACGTGACAGTTACAGAGAATGGATGCTTGGTTGAAGATACTGTGCAGATTAATGTTAACCCGAGGCCGGTGATATTCATTGGAAATGATACTATTATATGTGATGGTGACATATTGACCCTGGATCCCGGTAGTGGATATACTGACTATCTATGGAATGATGGATCCATAAGTCAGCAATTTTTTGCAATGTATACAGGGACTTATGATGTAACTGTTACCAATATTTATGGCTGTGATGACGCTGACACTATGGATCTTATAGTTAATCCAATTCCTGTTGTTGTTATAACACCACCAAATCCTTACGTATGTTATGGGAATACTGTATTACTAACTGCCAGTGGTACCATTAATTATATCTGGAGTCCGGCTAATACATTATCATCTGATACAGGAAGTGTGGTGGAGGCTATCCCTTTCATTAATACAACATACACTGTGATAGGAACTGATAATATAGGATGCAGTGCTTCAGATGAAGTAATGGTTGAGGTTAAGACTAAGCCGGATGTTTTTGTAACTATGGGATCTCCTGTTATTTGTGAATTTGAATCTACGATCCTTACAGGACATGGGGCTATATCATATGAATGGTGGCCATCTTATGGTTTAAACCATATTAACACACCTACAGTTATTGCAAATCCTCCATATACAACACATTATGTTTTAACCGGGATAGCTTCAAACGGGTGTATTGATACAGCAAACGTTACACTAAAAGTTCATCCCAATCCACGTGTGAATCTTGGAGAAGACAGATATTTGTGTAATGGATGGCTAATTAATCTTGATGCAGGACCATACCTTGATTCGAACATTTATTTATGGCAGGATGGATCAGACAGACAGTTTTATTCAGCTACCAAGCCAGGTGTTTATTACGTAAAAGTTACTAATGAGGGATGCTGGTCTACTGATACAATTGTGTTTTTGTCATGCACTGAGATATGGATACCAAACACTTTTACCCCAAACGCAGATAACATTAATGATGTATTTAAGCCTCAGGTCTCTACCGGACTGACTGAATATAAATTATACATTTATACCCGACTGGGTGAGTTGATTTTTACATCTGATAATATTGAAATTGGTTGGGATGGTACTTTCAAAGGTAAGATATGCCCTGTAGGAGTCTATGAATATGTTGTGTATTTCGAAGGACTGGGAAATGTTATTCAGGAAGAAGAGAACACCAAACGTGGGCATATTTTCCTCCTGAGGTAGTCGTCCATACCTTGTTTTAAGTGACAAGTTAACCCGTCAGTTTGTGAGAGTTTTATTCCTTTATATCATTTAGTGTTATTGGATATTTTACTACTACTTTTGACTTCCATCTCCCGGTAAGATAATATAGATACGATAGTATCATTCCAGTCATCCAAGCAAAAGGGAATCCCCACCAGATACCGACAAAGCCGATTTTTTGCGAAAGAAAATATGAAATTGGAACTCTTACTATCCAAAGTGTAAATAATGTAATAAACATTGGTATTAATGTGTCGCCGGCCCCTCTTAAAACTCCCTGAGTTATAAACATAGTTGAGAATAAAATATAAAATGGCCCGGCAATCATAAGATAGGAAACTCCTATATCAATAATATTTTGTTCCGGGGTGAACATTCCAAATAAACTTGCAGGGAATATTAATACCAGGGCGCTAACTGAAAGGGATATCATTGATGCCATGAGAAATGTTGCTTTATATCCTTTCTTAACTCTTTCAGGCTTATTGGCACCAAGGTTTTGGCCTACAAAAGTTGACAGTGCTGCTGAGAAATTCATTGCAGGTAGTACTGCAAACGAATTAATTCTTATGGCAACACTATAAGCAGCAATAGTGTCTGTCCCAAAATCATTAACAATTCTGAACAAAGCTATCATTCCAAGTGCAACAAATGTTTGTTGAAGCCCTGAAGGGATACCTATTTTTGTGCTTTTACTAAAAATTGATCTATCGAATACCAGCTTTCTGAACGAAAGGTTGATGATTGCATGAGTCCTGTTAAGATAAATTATTGCAATGAAAAAGGCAACCGCCTGTGAGATGATCGTTGCAACCGCTACCCCGGTAATTCCCCATTTAAAGACAATTACAAAAAGCAGATCAAGAATGATATTGATTATTGTTGAAATAATAAGGAAAAACAAGGGAGTCTTTGAGTCTCCAAGTCCTCTTAAGATTGCACTCGTTCCATTAAAACCAAAGAAGAAAATAAGACCCGATAAAAAAATTGTTAAATAAATTTTTGCCTGTGGTAACACATCGGCAGGTAACTTAATTAATTCAAGAATCTGTTCACAAAACAAAATACCCAGAAGACTCAAGATTATTGAAGCGAAGAAAAGGAAAATATACATAGTGTCAATAGCCCGTATTATGCTTTTGAAATCTCTTGCCCCAAAATATTGGGCTATGATTATTGTTGTCCCTGAAGCAATACCAATAACCATGGAAATGACAAGGAAAATAAAAGGGAAAGATGCCCCAACAGCTGCCAGCGCTTCTTTCCCAATATAATGGCCGACAATAACACTGTCAACAACATTATATAATTGTTGAAAGATATTTCCAAGCAACATAGGAGTGGCAAAGTGAAGTATCAGTTTGCTTTCTTTTCCTTTTGTTAGATCAATCATATAAAAGACTAATTGTTAGTGACAGAAATAATAATCTGTACTATTAGGAGCATAAAAAAATGCATCATACTGAATTATCAGTATGATGCATTTATAATGATCATACTCAATTATTTTTGGATAACTATCTTCCTGACAAATCTGCCAATTTGGTTTTCAAGTATTATATAATACACACCACCGGCCAGATTATTCAGCTCAATAGTTTTGGAATATTCCCCACTCACCATGAGTTTTTCTTCTTCATAAACAACAACACTAAGTGAATTGTATATCTTAAGGTCGATTACATCATTGGTTTCAGAAAAGAGTTCAAGTGTAAAAATTCCATTGTTAGGGTTAGGGAATACATTTATTGATACATCAAATAATTCATTTTCCGGTATTCCTACACAAGGATCGAATGTAATATTTATTGAATCTGATCCTATACAACCATTAACATCTGTAACAGTAACATAATATGTACCTGTTCCTAATCCAACACCTGTTGAGTCGACAACAATAGTTTGAGTTGTTGCACCGGTTGACCAGTTGTAGAATGATCCGGGATTGCCTGCGTCAAGTGTAATAGTATTATTGGCACAGATAGTATCATCGTCAGGCCCAAGGTCAACAATTGGCATATCATGCACAATAACAATCAATCCATTGGAGAAGACACCTGCTCCACAATTATTAACTCCGGCAACACTAAAAGTTGCTGTTCCAATAAACGTATCATTCCAGTCGATGGTACATGAAGTACCTGATGTAGTTAGTACACCAGCACTGGCAGGTTGAACTTCCCATATATAAGATGTTGCGTTAATAGCACCTGTAGTTGTATAATCACTGTCAGGGCTGTTTTTACAAAGCTCTATAGGGCCTGTTGGTGTTGCAGCCTGACCTGGCAATGGTTCAATTACAACAATTATTGAGTCGGAGTACACACCATGGCCACATGAATTTACTCCTCTGACTGCAATAGTAACAGTTCCTACAAAAATATTATCCCAGTCAACAATACCAGTAGTATCATTTCCAGAAAGTGAACCAGCAGATGCAGGGGAAATATCCCAGTAAAATGATGTAGCTTTTTCGGTTGTTGTAGTAGTATAGATAGTGTTAGGACTGTTTACACATAAGCTGGTTGGTCCAACAGGCAGAGATGGTTTGGATGGTAATGTATCGACCTGTACACTTCCATTAATAAAGGTTGCATTCATAATGCTACCAGAGATATCCTCATAATTACTAAGTGAATCCCATCTCAGGTTGCTAAATCCTCCATTGGAAGTAAATACTAATTCAATTAATGAATCATTACCAATATTACTAGGAGCGATATCATCCCAGTCGATATTTACGAAACCCCCTGCAGCAACAACTGATAGATTACCAGATTGTATAGCCGGATTTGGATTTTGATATCCGGTATAATTAAGAATTAATGGATCATATTCGAGGCTGATATCAATTTTACCAACATTAAAGTAATCTATCACTCTAACAGGTATTACAATAGTTCCTGGGCACTCAATCTGGTGGCCTACCATTGTAATTATTGCAGCTTGTGCAGGTAACACGGTTAATGTAACTAAATTTGAAATCACCTGACCACAAAGACCATTAAGGATACACTGGTATTGGTATCCATTCATACTAACAGAAGCGGGTGTAATATTTAGTGACCCAGTTGTTGCACCGGAATACACACCACCGTCAACAACATTCACAAATCCAAAACCGTTATCTACCTGCCACTGGTATGAAGTAGCTCCATTAGCTACAATATCAAAGCTGGTGTTATTACCATCAAAAATAGTCACACTGATTGGTTGTGAAACAATCTCAGGGCCACCCGGATTAATACTACCACTTACAAATTCAGCAGGTAATATTACACTTCCAAGATCAGAGTATTGACAGGCACCTTGATTTAGAGTATCCCATGTGAGATAGCTCGAGCTGCCATTATATGTGAATAAGAATTCAATAAGAGTGCCATTACCAATATTTGCAGGTGAGAAGGAGTAGTAAGAGGTGATCACTTCACCACCTGATGCATTTATTAATAACGTTCCGCTTGATAATTCAGGGTTTAAATTCTGGTAACCTGTGTAAGTTAATACAGTTGTATCGTAGGCTAGTGTAAGTGAGATTGCTGCAACAGTATCAAAATTCTCAACAAGGATAGGTACAACAATATTTCCGGCACAGGCAAGCATATCAGGAGCAATAGTGCGAATCAGCTTAGGATTAACAGTAAGGATAGCCGGGTTAGAAGTTACAGTCACACATGGGCCGGTTACAATACATTGGTATTGATATGAATCCATTGCGATCCATGCTCCTGTGATATTCATGGTTGGAGTTGTTGTTCCTGAATATACACCCCCATCAAAAATATCAACAAAACCAGTTCCGGTATCCACTTGCCATTGATATGAAGTGGCGCCTAGTGCACCAACATCGAATGACGCATTTCCACCTGTGTTAATTGTAACATCAATAGGTTGTAATATTATATTTGCTCCACCGGGTGTCACAACTCCATTAATAAAGGTAGCAGGTAATATATTGAACAATGAATCGCTGTACTGGCATTGTCCTCCTGTAAGCGTATCCCAGATCATATTGGATGTTCCTCCATTATATACAAATTTCATATTCATCAGGGTAGCTGATCCAATGTTTGCAGAAGAACTGGTAGTGACCCATGCAATCTTGACATAACCTCCAAAAGAATTATCTATTAATATACCTGAAGATAATTGAGGATGAACATTCTCAAGGCCAAGATAGTCTAATACCAAATCGTTGTATTCAAGCGATAATGATATCGAAGCAACGGAGTAGAAATCTACCACTTCAACAGGAAAGAGAATTGTATCTCCAATGCAAGCATCTACACTATCAGCAATAGTTATTAAACCTCCGCCTGCGATTACAGTTAATGTTGCAGCGTTAGAAATCACTGATGAGCATACATCGGTAACAATACACTGATATTGATATCCATCCATTGGTATTGTTGCAGGGTTTATGTTAAGTGAATTAGTAGTTGCACCGGAATAAATTCCTCCATCACTAACATCAATCCATGTCATGCCGCCATCAATGCTGACCTGCCATTGATAAGATGTAGCTCCGGTAGCTGTAAGATTAAAATTCGCAGGATTACCGTTCCCAACTGAAATATCTAAAGGTTGAGTTGTAATATTGATAGCAGGATATAAATCTACAACTGCATTTCCATTCATACTAACAGTGCCGCAATTATTTGTTGCTTCAACAGTATATGTACCTAAAGCAGCCTGGTCTCCATAGCTAATTGCAGAACCTGTACCAGCTATGGTATTTGTTGTTGAAACACCATCAAGGAATAATTCATAGTCAGTTCCTGTTTCAGAACCGTCAAGTCCTACTTCAACACCTGTGCCACCTATGCAGTAAGAACCACCACCTGTAACATTAAATACAGCTGGTATAGGATCAATACTAACCACTACATCATCACTTCCTGTACATCCATCAGCAGAAACAACAGTTACAGTATATGTGGTAGTCACACCTGGACTTACAGGATAGTCTTGTGTATATACGGTATCACCGGTACTCCATATATAGGTATATGGTGTTGGTGGTGGGAACCATCCTGTTACATCGACTGTTATTGTATCTGAGGCTCCGGCACATATTGAAAAGTCAGTACCTGCATCAACATTTACTGGTCTGTAAGCAGTAATAGTCACATCATCTGCATCAGTACAACCATTAACATCAGTAATTGTTACGGTATAAGTAGTTGATGAATTCCAGAAACTCCAGGGCTGACAAACATTTATTGTAGCATCAGTTTCTCCTGTGCTCCATAAGTATGTACCTCCAACTCCAGCACCGCTTGCAATAAAGTCAGTACAGTCATCATCACAGACCGATTGATCCGGCCCTGCATCTGCTATTGGTAATGGATTAACAGTAACAGTAACATCATCCATATCTGTACATCCATTTGCATCAGTAACAGTAACTGAATATATTGTAATAGCAGAAGGGCAAACATTATTTGTAGCATCTGTGCCACCATTACTCCACAAATAAGTTACTCCACCGGAAGCGGTAAGATTTGTACAATCGCCATCACAAATAGCTACATCCTGTCCTGCATCCGCTGTTGGTAATGGATTAACGGTAACTGTAACATCATCCCAATCTGTACACCCATTTGCATCTGTAACGGTTACAGTATATGTTGTTGTAACAAGAGGGCAAGCATTAATTGAAGCATCTGTTTGACCATAGTTCCAAATGTAAGTTATACCACCGGTAGCTGTAAGCGTAGTACAATCACCATCACATACAGCCGCATCAGGACCTGCATCCGCTGTTGGTAATGGATTCACAGTGACAGTAACATCATCCATATCTGTACATCCATTTACGTCAGTAACAGTAACAGTATATATTGTAGTGTTTGCGGGACAAACGTCAATAGATGCAGTTGTTGCAGAATTACTCCAGAGATAAGATATACCACCGGAAGCAATTAGATTTGTACAATCACCATCACACACAGCCACATCAGGACCTGCATCAGCTGTTGGTAATTGATTAACAGTAACAGTAAGGTCATCTGAAAAGACTCCTTCTCCACAATTGTTAATGCCTTTAACTCTAATAGTTACTAGTCCTGTAAAGGTAGTATTCCAGTCTACTGTTGCAGTGGTTCCTGTACCCGAGATAGTTCCCGCTGAAACCGGGGAAATTTCCCATGTATAAGAGGTAGCAAATGCTGCTCCGGTAGTTGAATAGTCTGTATCAGTACTATTTTCACAGAGACTAACATCTCCGGTTGGTGTATCAGCTTTTCCTGGAACATCCATAACGGTCATAGTTATTTCACCGGGAATTCCTGCAAAGCAAGAAGTAAAAGAAATAATTGCACAACTAACAATATCACCATCGTTAATTGTAGAAGTAGTATAGGTAGGACTATTGCCAACAACTGCTGCATTTACCATCCAGGTATACTGAGGATTAGAAATTGAAGATGAAACATTTGCACTAAAGGTTACAGCTGTGCCAGTACAGATTGTATTTCCCATATCAGAAGTAACTATTACGTTATCAGTTATCCATGGAGTTACTGTAAGCACTACTGCATCAGATATTGCTTCATTAATAGTTCCAAAGTCAACAAGACATTGATATTTAACATCATTCATGCTAAAAGGAACATTGACTAAACTAAGAATAGGAGTTGCAGAGCCATTATATGTGCCTCCATCAACAAGGTCTATCCATGTGAGTCCTCCATCAATACTTTCCTGCCATTGATAGGTTGAAGCACCGGGTGCAACAATTGTGAAATCAGCATTGCTGCCTTCACAAATACTAATATCTGTTGGTTGTGTTGTTATTGGTGTGGAATTTGCAGGATTTACCCAGCCATTGATAAATATTGTTGGTAAGAGAGCACCACTGGAGTTTGCATATTCACAGTTTGATACAGGGATAGTATTCCAAACGAGATAGCTTGACCCTCCGTTATATTTAAACCTTAACTTGAATATTGTATCACTTCCAATATTTGCAGGTACAACGTCAACCCATGCAATGTTTACTTGTCCACCGGTGGCAAAATCAATAAGAGTTTGTTTTGAGATTCCCGGATGGACATATTCGAGGCTATCGTAGACTAATACATTATTATTATATGTAAGTCTTAAGGCGATAGCTGAAACATCAACAAAATTGCTTGCAAAAATTGGGACAACAACTGTGTTAACACCAGTAGCAACTATTTGCGAAATAGCTGTTGTTGTGATGGTTGTTAATGACTGGCTTATATTAAGTACAGCAGGATTTGATAATATAGTATTGCATAAGCCTGTAACAACACAAAGATATTGATAGTTATTCATACTCATGGGCACATTGCTAATTTGAAGTGTATTTGTTGTAACGCCATTATATTCTATTGTGTTGGTAAGATCAGTCCAGATTGTTCCTCCATCAACACTTAATTGCCATTGATAGGATATTACATTTTCAGCAAGCAATGAGAAACTTGCGTTTGCACCTTCGAGAACAGTTGTATTAATTGGTTGTGAGGAAATAGATGTTAAGGCTGTAATAATCACATCAACACTGCCATTCATATTGGAAGGTCCGCAATTGTTTGTACCGATTACAGTATAAGTTCCGGCAGCAGTTTGATCGCCAAAATTAATGGCAGTACCATTACCTGCAATAACATTTCCAGTTGATATTCCATCAAGGAATAATTCATAATTAACTCCTGCTTCAGAGCCATCAATTCCAACTTCCATGCCACTACCACCACCACAATAAGAGCCACCACCGGTAATATTAAATACTAAAGGTAAAGGAATTGTAAAAACATTTGGAGTACCGTTCAAGCTAATAGAACAGTTTCCTGTAACGGTAGTTGCAATGACAGTATATGTCCCGACAGCTGTCTGACTTCCAAAACAAAATCCACCAGCTTGTCCTCCTGTTACAAGGCCGGTTGAGTTTCCATTAAAATAGAGTTCGTAATTTACTCCGGATTCCCATCCATCTACACAAATATCAACTCCGCTACCACCAATACAGTAACCACCTCCTGAAGGAGGTAAAATGACATTATAAACAGTAGGTAATGGAACTACCGTGACAGTCACATTATCACTGTCAGTACATCCATTTGCACCTGTAACAGTGACTATATATATTGATGTAGCAGCAGGACAAACATCAATAGCGTCTGTTGTGGCAGAATTGCTCCAGAAATATGTTATACCTCCTGAAGCAGTGAGTGTAATACAATCTCCATCACAGATAGCCTCATCCTGGCCTGCATTAGCAATTGGCAGTAATTGAATAGATAGGGTCATATCATCTGTGGCTGCTGTTGTACATGGGCTTGTGGCATCAGAAGTTAATGTTAGATCGATAGAACCATTTGCAATATCAAGAGGTCCCGGTGTATAAACTGCTCCTAAAAGAGTAGCATCATCAAAAACACCATCACCATTTGTTGTCCACAATGTTGCGCTTTGGTTGGATGCTGTTCCCATAAGAGCGTAGGATGTATCCTCACAAATGATAGCATCAGCACCGGCATCAGCAAGTGGGAGTGGATTAACAGTGACAACAACCTGATCAGTTGCAGTATTCAATCCATCATCAACAGTAACTGTATAAGTGGTTGTTAATGTTGGTGAGTCAGTTGGATTTTGCATTGTACTGTTAAAACCGGCAGGATCTGAAATCCATATATAAGAATAAGTTCCTGAGCCTCCGGCAGCAGCAGCATCCAGTTGTGTGGCCTGTCCAAAACAAATATCATCCGGATTAGCACTTGCAACTACCTCAAGGGGATTTGCAACGGGATTAACAGTAAGTGTAACTATATCAGATGGAAAAGATGAACAAGGATCTGAAATAATACATTGGTAATTATATCCATCCATTCCTATTGTCACTCCTGTGAGAGTTAAAGTAGAGGTTAATGATCCTGAATAAATTCCTCCATCAGCCAGGTCATTCCATGAAATACCGCTATCTGTACTTTCCTGCCATTGATAAGCTGCAGCACCTGTGACATCAACATTAAAAGAGGCATTTAAACCTTCATCAATGTTGATATCTATGGGTTGAGAGTTAATGACGGCGTTAGCATCACTAACACTTCCATCAATAAAATCTGCGGGTAGAATATTTAAAGCCGCATCACTGTAAGCAGTTTCGTCCGGAACAGTACTCCAGGCAACAGTGGCTGCACCTCCTTTATAATAAAAGACAAAATCAATCAGGCTCGCTGTTCCAAGATTAAGAGGTGGTCCTCCGAATGTATACCAGGAAATCCTCACCTGTTTATTATAGGTAGGGTAAGCAGGGTTGTTGGTATCTATATTAACTACATTAAGCATAAACTGAGATCCCCCTAATCCCGGAGCCAGGTTCTGATACTTGCCATAAGTCATGTAGTTTGTGTCAAAGTTGATTACAAGAGATATTGATGCAACATTGTTAAAGGCTACTACATCTATAGGGTAGACGATACTGTCACCCGGGCATTCGCTTACATTTCCCAAACTTGTAATTATTGTTTGAGAATATGATACTGTTGTCATTAAAAATACAGTTAAAAATGCTGCAATGATTTTTTTGGCTGTTGTTTTCATTTTTATGAGTTTAATTTTTTACTTTGATTTTGTTGAAAATAAAACCTAATATCCTATAATTAGTTTGAGATTATCATTGTTCGTGTTTTATAGAAGTTCGTGTTAGTTCCTTTAACTTCAAGTCTGTACATGTATACTCCGGGTGTTAATTCTGATCTGTCATATCTCACTTTATAAAGACCTTCAGTTTGGTCCTCTCTTACAAGTACTGCAATCTTTTCTCCTAGCATATTAAACACACTTAATGTAACATGTCCGTTTTCAGGAATTTGATATTCTATATTAGTAATATTATCGAATGGATTCGGATAGTTTTGTTTGAGAGAATAAAAAGTATTATTGTCTGTGATTACTAATTTAGGGATATTAAGCTTAACATTCTCAATCACATTAGCTTCAGGGTCACCTAACTGGCTTTCCCCATTTAATGTGATGATAATATCTTCATTTTCTAACTTTCTTATAGTTTTTAGTTTTAGTATCAGTAATGCATCATCAGCTTTCAAACTTAGTGGAGATAAGCTATACCATGCAATTATTAATTTACCATCACTAGCGTTGAACATAAGGCTTTCATGTACAGAAGATTTCCTGTTTTGATTTTCAATAGTGACATCCACGACTTCAACCATATTTTCAGGATAATCAAGTATAAGGGAAATTGCACTCACATCCATATCAGTGCTTACTTTTATTGGGACTACGAATTCTTCATAAGATTGAATTTCTGATATACCTTCTGTAACTAAATCAACAGTTGGTGACATTTTTGTTCCCGGGATGTTGGAGCCATTAACATCACCATAACACAGTCCAAGGAAGTCGTTGATAACATCGCTACCAATAATAGTAACTGTTTTTGTTTCAAACAACCAATCACCAGCAGGGAAGAAGTTGATCATATTTACAAATCTTTGCATTACATATAAAGCATCCGTAGTATTCACTGCACTTGAATTATCAACATCAGCAGCTCCTAGTTTAAGACCTGTAAGAGTATCAATATTTACAAAGTGTTGCATTATTATCAAAGCATCAATGGAGTTAACTCCACCCCATGGTTTTGTTGAGCTTCCATTAGTTGTATAAGTATCATCAAGAAGTCCTGTGAAAATGTAATTACCATATGTATCAGAGACTATAGAGTCGAGAACAGCACCTGAACCTGCATTACTCAGTTGAACTTTTGTATTATTCAAACTTGTTACCTGAGAATTATCATATGAAATATGTCCAAGTAAATTATAACCAACAGGAGGAGTATTAGTAACAGTTATTATCACATCATCACTTGCTGAACATCCGTTAGCTCCTGTTACAACCAGTGTATACGTAGTTGTTGCAGTTGGGTTAGCAACAGGATTAAGGATTGCAGGATCTGATAAACCGCCAGCAGGCGTCCAGTTAATTGTATAAGGAAGCATACCGCCTGTAACTGACCCATTTAAAATAGTTGATGATCCATTAACAATAGTAATATCCAGGCCGGCACCAACATCAGGAGTAGGATTAACTATCACCATAACATTATCAGTTGCTGAACATCCATTAGCATCAGATACTAATAATGTATAATTTGTTGTATTAAGTGGACTTGCAATTGGGCTGCTAATTAAAGGATCATTTAAGCTTGTGGAAGGTGTCCATGAATAATTATATGGAGTAGTTCCTCCACTTGCAGAACCATTAAGCACAGTTGTTTCACCTTTACAAATTACTGAATATAAACCTGCATCTGCAGATGGAGTGGCGAGTATTGATATATTTGCTACTCCAGCCATATTAACAGTACCACAAGTATATGTAACTACAACAGTATAATCCCCGGCAGCAGTCTGGTAACCAAATTTCAATTTTAAACCTGTACCTGCAACTATGTTTCCTGTTGCATTTCCATTAAAGTAGAGTTCATAATCGAAACCAACTGTGGAGCCATCAGTTGTAACTTCAAGACCTGGTCCACCTAAACAATACGAACCGCCACCCTGAACATTAAAGATAGTCGGAAAGTCATAAATCGATACAGTAACATCATCACTGTCAGTACATCCGTTGGCATCAGTAACAGTAACAACATAAGTTGTTGTATTTGCCGGACAAACAACAATACTTGCAGTAGTAGCAGAGTTACTCCAGAGGAATGAGATACCGCCTGAAGCGGTGAGAGTAGTGCAACCATCACAAATTGAAACATCTGCACCGGCATCAGCAACAGGCAAAGGATTCACGGTAACAGTAACATCATCACTATCAGTACATCCATTGGCATCAGTAACTGTAACAACATAAGTTGTTGTATTCGCAGGACAAACATCAATACTTGCACTGGTAGCAGAGTTACTCCACAGGTATGAGATTCCACCTGTAGCAACAAGAGTAGTGCAATCACCATCACAAATTGAGACATCCAAACCGGCATCAGCTTGAGGTAACGGATTAAAAGTAACAGTAACATCATCACTATCCGTACACCCATTAGCATCAGTAACTGTTACAACATAAGTTGTTGTTGCATTTGGACATACATTAATACTTGCGGTTGTTTCCTGATTACTCCAGAGGTACGTTATTCCACCTGTAGCAGTTAGAGTAGTACAATCACCATCACAAACAGCCACGTCTGGGCCAGCATCAGCGACTGGTAAAGGATTAACGGTAACAGTAACATCATCACTGTCAGTACATCCATTAACGTCAGTAACTGTTACAACATAAGTTGTTGTATTACCCGGACAAACATTGATACTTGCAGTAGTTTCATTATTGCTCCAGAGGAATGATATTCCACCTGTAGCAGTAAGAGTAGTACAATCACCTTCACAAACAGCTACATCATGGCCAGCATCAGCTTGAGGTAATGGATTTACAGTAACAGTAACACCGTCACTATCATAACATCCATTTGCATCAGTTACAATAACAGTAAATGTTGTTGTTGTGGTAGGACAAACATTAATACTTGCAGTTGTTTCCTGATTACTCCAGAGGTATGTTATACCACCTGTAGCAGTTAGAGTAGTGCAATCACCAATACAAACAGCTACGTCAGGGCCTGCATTAGCTTGTGGTAAAGGATTCACAGTTATAGTAACATCATCACTATCTGTACATCCGTTTGCATCAGCTACAGTTACTGTGTATGTAGTTGTTGATGTAGGGCAGACTTTGAATGAGGCATCAGTTTCACTATTGCTCCATGTATAAGTTGTTCCACCAGAAGCAGTTAATGTTGCACAATCAGCATAACAAATAGCTGCATCCAGTCCTGCATCTGCAGTAGGTATAGGATTTATAGTAACAGTAACATTATCATTGTCAGTACATCCATTTGCATCAGTTACAATAACAGTAAATGTTGTTGTTGAGGTAGGACAAACATTAATACTTGCAGTTGTTTCATTATTGCTCCAGAGGTATGATATGCCACCTGTAGCAGTAAGAGTAGTACAATCACCTTCACAAACAGCTACATCAGGGCCAGCATCAGCTTGAGGTAACGGATTTACAGTAACAGTAACATCATCACTATCATAACATCCATTTGCATCAGTTACAATAACAGTAAATGTTGTTGTTGTGGTAGGACAAACATTAATACTTGCAGTTGTTTCCTGATTACTCCAGAGGTATGTTATACCACCTGTAGCAGTTAGAGTGGTGCAATCACCATCACAAACAGCTACGTCAGGGCCTGCATTAGCTTGTGGTAAAGGATTCACTGTTATAGTAACATCATCACTATCCGTACACCCATTAGCATCAGTAACAGTTACAACGTAAGTTGTTGTTGCATTTGGACATACATTAATACTTGCGGTTGTTTCCTGATTACTCCAGATGTACGTTATGCCACCTGTAGCAGTAAGAGTAGTACAATCACCATCACAAACAGCCACGTCTGGGCCAGCATCAGCGACTGGTAAAGGATTAACGGTAACAGTAACATCATCACTTTCAGTACATCCATTAACGTCAGTAACTGTTACAACATAAGTTGTTGTATTACCCGGACAAACATTGATACTTGCAGTAGTTTCATTATTGCTCCAGAGGAATGATATTCCACCTGTAGCAGTAAGAGTAGTACAATCACCTTCACAAACAGCTACATCATGGCCAGCATCAGCTTGAGGTAATGGATTTACAGTAACAGTAACACCGTCACTATCATAACATCCATTTGCATCAGTTACAATAACAGTAAATGTTGTTGTTGTGGTAGGACAAACATTAATACTTGCAGTTGTTTCCTGATTACTCCAGAGGTATGTTATACCACCTGTAGCAGTAAGAGTAGTGCAATCACCATCACAAACAGCTACGTCAGGGCCTGCATTAGCTTGTGGTAAAGGATTCACAGTTATAGTAACATCATCACTATCTGTACATCCATTAGCGTCAGTAACTGTAACAATATATGTTGTAGTAATAACAGGGCATACATTAATACTGGCATCAGTTTCATTATTGTTCCATAAGTATGACAATCCACCAGTTGCTGTTAATATTGCACATTCGCCTTCACATATTATAACATCCTGTCCTGCATCTGCAGTAGGTATAGGATTAACAACGATATCTGCAGATGAATTCATATTTGAAGATCCACAGTTATTTGTTCCAATTACTGTATAATTACCTGCATCTATCTGCATACCGAAACTAACAGAGGAACCATTGCCTCCTATAATGTTGCCTGTACTTATGCTATTCAAGAATAGTTCGTAATTTACGCTGTTTTCAGAGCCATCAAGGCCTAATTCGACACCATTACCACCGGCACAATAACTACCACCACCAGTTACATTGAAAATAACAGGAAGAGGGTCAATTACAATAACTGCATTACCGGTCATATTTGTATTACCACAAGTATTGGAACCTATCACAGTATAGGTGCCGGCAGAAGTCTGGATTCCAAAATAAATAGTAGCACCAGTACCACTAACAATTATTCCTGTAGATACACCATCTAAATAAAGTTCATAATCAACATCTATTTCAGAGTTATTAATTCCAACTTGCAGTCCAATTCCACCGACGCAATAGTTACCACCACCGATAACATTAAATGCTATAGGTGCTGATATAAGGCTTACATCAGCACTGCCATTCATGTCGCCTGTACAATTAGATGTAATGTTTGAAGCAAAGACGGTATAATTTCCAATAGCTGTTTGTAGTCCGAAATTTATAGGACCGCCTGTTCCGGAAACAATAATCCCTGTAGATGAACCATTTAAGAGTAATGTGTAATCAACAAATGGTTCTGATCCACTGAGGCCAACCATAACACCACTTGTTCCTGCACAATAATCACCACCTCCCACGACATTAAATGCAGTAGGAGAAGGAAGTGCAGTAACACTTCCAAATATATAAGCATCAGCTAAAACATTACCATTTAGGTTGAGATATTCACATCTTCCAATATTAACAGTATCGAATGAGATGACTGAGTAATTTCCACTTAAATTGAAGATTAGTTCCAGAAGTGTGTCATTTCCAATTACAGCAGGATCAAACATAGAGTACCATGCTATAATAAGTTTGCCGGGAGCCGGAGAATTGGTAAGTAAGATACCTGAGGAAAGTTCAGGATGTGAATTTTGATGACCAATAAAGCTTAAGACCTGAGGATCTATTTCTAATGTTAAAGATATAGATGCAACAGAGTCAAAGTTCTCGACAATTATTGGAACTACAACATTTCCCTGACAAGCTGAAACATGAGAGGCTATTGTTATAATCGGAGGTTTAGCAGAAACACTCAAATTAGCAGGGTTTGAGGTTACAGCTGCACATGCACTATATGCCTGACACTGGTACTTGTATCCGTCCATTGATAAAGTTGCATTGGATATAAGCAGGTCTGGAGAATAAACTCCGGTATATGGTGGAGCATTTGGAACATTATTAAATGTTAATCCGCCGTCCGTGCTGTATTGCCACTGATAGCCTAATGCAGCATCAGCTGTTATGGAGAATGATGCACCTGCACCGACAAAAGTAGAAACATCAGATGGATCTGATGTAATTACCGGTGCCATCATCACTGATCCGTTAATAAATAAAGAAGGCAGAACAACTCCACCTAAAGCAGCATATTCACAATTGCCTGCAATTAGAGTATCCCAGTCTAAACCGGTATTTCCACCTGCATAGGTGAATAAAATTTCAAGAAGGGTGCCATTGCCAATATTTGCAGTAGCACTTGAAAACCATGAAATTATGACTTTACCCGGAATAGAATTAACGATCAAAATACTTGTGGATAATTCAGCATGAGCATTTTGATAACCCATATAAGATAATACTGCCGGATTATAATCAAGAATGAGTGAGATGGAAGCAACTGAATCAAAATTTGTAACATCAATTGGGACAAGTATATTACCAGGGCATCCAATTATGGTAGCTGCAGTAGTTGTTATCATGTCGGGAGCATTAACAGTAAGTGTTGCAGGATTAGAAATATTAGAACATGGGCCATTTATAACAATGCAACGATATTGATAAGTGTTCATTCCAAAAGATGCAGATGTTATCATTAAGTCTGTCGTATTAACACCAGAATATGGTGGGATATTTGTTAGGTTATTCCATATAATACCATCTGTGCTTAGCTGCCATTGGAAAACACCAAGTCCCATCGTAACTATGCTAAAGGATGCATTGTTACCAATGTCGATTGTAGAATCGCCGGGTTGTGATATAATTGAAGGCATATGGTAGATTGACAGTGTCATGTTATCGACAGCATTTCCACATGGAGCAATACCGTTAACTGATAATGTTAATGTTACAGAACCAGTCATTACGTCAAGTGTGCCTGGAGTATATGTGACTCCGATTATTGTCGCATCATCAAATGTACCATCACCATCTGTAGTCCACTGAAGAGCTGAGTAATTTGAAGCATTAGCAGCAGGAGTAAATGGTGTATATTCACATACAGTAGCATCTGCACCTGCATCAGCAACAGGAGCAGGAATGATAGTCAATATCATATTGTCAGTAACATTACCGCAGGGATTATTGCCTGTTGCGGTTAATGTTATGCTGACACTTCCTGTAGCAATATCTATAGGACCGGGAGTATAAGTAGCACCAAAAATAGTAGGATCATCAAAAGTACCGTCACCTCCTGTCCAAACAACACTTGTGTAGAATGTAGCATTACCATTTAGTGTATGTGTTTCTCCTTCACAAATAGTTGCATCATTGCCTGCATTTGCAGTAGGAGCAGGGATTATATTAAGAGTCATATTATCAGTGGCATTACCACAAGGAGCATTTCCTGTTACACTCAGTGTTAGTATAACATTCCCTACAGCAATATCATTAGCTCCCGGAGTATAAGTAGCTCCAAGAGAAGTATTGTTATCAAAAGTACCATCACCACCACTCCATAAGATTGCAGAATAATTTGTAGCTATTCCTGCAAGAGTAATTGTCTGTCCATCACAAATGGTGGCATTATTGCCGGCATTTGCTGTTGGAGGATGCATAATGGTGAGTGTCATATTATCATAGATGTTACCACAGGGATAATTTCCACTTACTAATAGGGTTAAAGTAACATTTCCTGCAGCAATATCATTTGGCCCTGGGGTGTATGTAGGTCCCGGAATTGCTGCATTATCAAAGATTCCATCACCACCTACCCAGATAACAGATGAATAATTGTTTGCACTTCCATTAAGGGTGTAATTATCACCTTCACAAATGCTGGCATCACTACCAGCATCAACTATAGGTGCAGGGATGATAGTAAGGGCCATGTCATCATAGATGTCCCCACAAGGATAGTTTCCACTAACTAATAATGTTAAAGTGACATTTCCGCTGGCAATATCATTTGGTCCGGGAGAGTATGTAGCTCCAGGGATAGACGGATCATCAAAAGTACCGTCACCACCTGTCCATAAAATACTTGAGTAATTTGTTACACTTCCGTTAAGAGTATATGTTTCTCCTTCACAAATAGTAACATCCTGTCCTGCATCAACTGTTGGAGATGGAATAACCGTAACAGAGGCAGATGCATTAGCAGTGAAACTTCCATCATCAACTGTTACTGTGTAAGTAGTTGTAATAATAGGACTGACAACAGGGTTTTCTATATATGAAGTAAATCCCGGAGGATCAGATACCCATGAATAAGAATAAATTTCTGTTCCTCCTGTTGCAATTGCATTAAGTTGAGAAGACCCTCCAACACAAATAGTGTCAGGATCTGCAGTTGCAGTTACATTAAGAGCAAATCCGACAACAGTAACAGTAACATCATCAGTGTTCTCACAATTAGTAATAATATCAGTGAGAGTAAGAGTAAATACTGTTGTTACAGATAACGAAACAGTAGTTGGATTCTGAACATTTGGATCCAGGAGTAATGCAGCTGGTGCCCATGAATAGGTGTAATTTCCTGAGCCTCCTGATCCTGAGCCATTCAATGTTGTAAAGCCTCCATAATTTATAGTGGCATCAGCTCCTGCATCAGCTACAGGTAAAGGATTCACAGTAACAATCACATCGTCGCTATCAGTACATCCATTAGCATCAGTTACTGTAACGAAATATGTATTAGTATTAGATGGGCAAACATTAATACTTGCCGTAGTTTCCTGATTACTCCATATGTATGATACACCACCGGTAGCAGTCAGTGTAGTGCAATCACCAAGGCAGATAGTAACATCCAGACCTGCATCAGCTACAGGTAAAGGATTAACAGTAACTGTCACATCATCGCTATCGGTACATCCATTAGCGTCAGTAACGGTGACAAAATATGTTGTTGTTGTAGCCGGACAAACATTGATACTGGCAGTAGTTTCCTGATTACTCCATATGTATGATACACCACCTGTTGCTGTCAGTGTAGTGCAATCACCCAGGCAAATAGCAACATCCAGACCTGCATCAGCTACAGGTAAAGGATTCACAGTAACTATAACATCGTCGCTATCGGTACATCCATTAGCGTCAGTTACTGTTACGAAATATGTAGTAGTATTAGACGGGCAAGCATTAATACTGGCAGTAGTTTCCTGGTTACTCCAGATGTATGAAATACCTCCTGTAGCAGTGAGTGTAGAGCAATCACCAAGGCAGATAGCAACATTCAGACCTGCATCAGCTACAGGTAAAGGATTCACAGTAACAATCACATCGTCGCTATCAGTACATCCATTAGCGTCAGTAACGGTGACAAAATATGTTGTTGTTGTAGCCGGGCAAACATTGATACTGGCATTAGTTTCCTGATTATTCCAGATGTATGAAACACCTCCTGTTGCAGTCAGTGTAGTGCAATCACCCAGGCAAATGGCAACATCCAGACCTGCATCAGCTACAGGTATAGGATTCACAGTAACTATAACATCGTCGCTATCAGTACAACCATTAATATCAGTTACCGTAACGAAATATGTTGTTGTATTAGCCGGACAAACATTGATACTGGCAGTAGTTTCCTGATTACTCCATATGTATGATACACCACCTGTTGCTGTCAGTGTAGTGCAATCACCAAGGCAGATAGCAACATCCAGTCCTGCATCAGCTACAGGTATAGGATTCACAGTAACAATCACATCGTCGCTATCAGTACAACCAGTAGCATCAGTTACTGTAACGAAATATGTTGTGGTATTAGAAGGACAAACATTAATACTGGCAGTAGTTTCCTGATTATTCCACATGTAGGAAACACCACCTGTTGCAGTCAGATTTGTGCAATCTCCGGTGCAGATAGCTACATCCTGGCCGGCATCGGCAACAGGAGCGGGAAGAACAGTAACTGTTACATCATCAGATTGTGTGTCAATTCCATCATTCACAGTAACAGTGTATGTTGTTGTAATTGTTGGTGTAACACCAGGATTTGCAATATTTGATGTAAACCCGGCAGGATCTGATTCCCAGTAATATGAATTTGTTCCTGTTCCTCCTGTAATAACTGCCTCCAGTTGTGACTGCAGACCCTCACAAATAATATCAGGATTTGCAGTTGCATCAACACTCAGTGGCAGGCCTGCAATCGTCACTGTAACCTGGTCAGTGCCCTGGCATCCTGTATTTAAGTCAGTTACTGTTAGTTCAAATACGGTGGTGTTAAAGAGATTAACTGTTGTTGGAGTCTGAATATTTGGATCAACAAGTAATTGTGCAGGAGTCCAGCTATAAGTATAATTACCGGATCCACCACTTGCAGATCCATTCAATACAGTATTACTTCCTTCTGTAATTGTTATGTCAGTTCCAGCGTCAGCAAGAGGAAGAGGATTAATAGTCAATACCATGTCGTCAGAGTCAAAACCGCAAGGAGCAATACCGGTAACATTTAAAGTTAGTGTAACACTTCCTGTGGAAATATCATTAGTTCCGGGAGAATAAGTAGCTCCAAGTGATGTATTATCATCAAAGATACCATCACCACCAGATGTCCATGAAATATTTAAATAATTTGAAGCAATTCCGTTAAGTGTATAATTTTCTCCAACACAAATACCTGCATCAATACCTGCATTTGCTACCGGTGCAAGGATAACCGTAACTGTTACATCATCGTTGTCGGTACAACCATTAGCGTCAGTAACTGTGACGAAATATGTTGTTGTACTAACCGGACATACATTAATACTTGCATTGGTTTCCTGATTATTCCAAATATATGATACACCGCCTGATGCTGTCAGTGTTGGGCAATCCCCCTCACAAACAGTTATATCGGGGCCTGCATCAGCTACAGGTAAAGGATTAACAGTAACTGTTACATAATCACTATCGGTACAACCATTAATATCAGTTACCGTAACAAAATATGTTGTAGTACTAGAAGGACAAATATCAACATTTGCACTAGATGCCTGATTACTCCATATGTATGATACACCACCGGTAGCAGTCAGTGTGGTGCAATCACCAAGACAAATGGCAACATCCAGACCTGCATCAGCTACAGGTAAAGGATTCACAGTAACTATAACATCATCGCTATCAGTACATCCATTAGCGTCAGTTACTGTTACGAAATATGTTGTTGTTGTAGCCGGACAAACATTGATACTGGCATTAGTTTCCTGATTACTCCATATGTATGATACACCACCGGTAGCAGTCAGTGTAGTGCAATCACCAAGACAAACAGCAACATTCAGACCTGCATCAGCTGGTGGTAAAGAATTAACAGTAACTATAACATCGTCACTATCAGTACATCCATTAGCATCAGTTACTGTAACGAAATATGTTGTTGTTGTAGCAGGACAAACATTAATACTGGCAGTAGTTTCCTGATTATTCCATATGTATGATACACCACCTGTTGCTGTCAGTGTAGTGCAATCACCAAGACAAATAGCAATATTCAGACCTGCATCAGCTACAGGTAAAGGATTCACAGTAACTATAACATCATCGCTATCAGTACATCCATTAGCGTCAGTTACTGTTACGAAATATGTAGTAGTATTAGACGGGCAAGCATTAATACTGGCAGTAGTTTCCTGATTACTCCAAATGAATGACACACCACCGGTAGCAGTCAGTAATGTGCAATCACCAAGACAAATAGCAACATTCAGACCTGCATCAGCTTGAGGTAAAGGATTAACAGTAACAGTTACATTATCACTGTCTGTACAGCCATTAATATCAGTTACTGTAACGGAATATGTAGTAGTATTAGACGGGCAAGCATTAATACTGGCAGTAGTTTCCTGGTTATTCCAGATGTATGAAACACCTCCTGTTGCAGTCAGTGTAGTGCAATCACCCAGGCAAATGGCAACATCCAGACCTGCATCAGCTACAGGTAAAGGATTCACAGTAACTATAACATCGTCGCTATCAGTACATCCATTAATATCAGTTACAGTAACGAAATATGTGGTAGTATTAGACGGACAAACATTAATACTGGCAGTAGTTTCCTGGTTACTCCATATGTATGATACACCACCTGTTGCTGTCAGTGTTTGGCAATTTCCTTCACAAACGCTTATGTTGGTGCCTGCATTAGCCGTTGGTGTTGGATAAACTACAACAGCAACTGAAGCATTTTCTGTATCTTGTCCATCATTTACTGTTACAGTATAAGTTGTTGTAACTCCAGGGCTAACAAGAGGATTTTGGAGAGTTGAAGTAAATCCTGCAGGATCTGAAATCCATGAATAAGAATAAGATCCGCTTCCACCGGAAGCAAGGGCATTAAGTTGAGATGATCCTCCCTCACAAATATTATCCGGTTGTGCTGTTGCTGTTACATTTAATAACGATCCGGTGACAAATACAGTTACTACATCAGTACCTTGACAGCCTGAATTGAGATCAGTTACTGTCAGTGTAAATACATTAGTTGAATACAGAGGAACTGTGGTTGGATTTTGAATATTTGGGTTAATGAGTGAATCACCTGGTGTCCAGCTATAGGAATAATTACCTGAGCCACCAATAGCAGAGCCATTTAAGCTAGCTGTCTGGCCTGCAATTATTGTTACATCAGCACCCGCATGGGCTATTGGCAAAGGATTAATTGTTATAATAATGATGTCATTTACAAAACCACAGGGAGCATTGCCAAATACAGTTAATGTTAAAGTGACGCTTCCGGCCGCAATATCGTTTAGACCTGGTATATATGTTGGGTTCAGAATGCTGTTGCTTGTAAAAGAGCCATCACCACCTGTCCATAAAACGCTTGTATAATTTGTGGCATTTCCATTTAGTGCATAGGTTTCACCCTCACAGATATTGGCATCTCCACCAGCATCAGCAGTTGGGGGTGCTAAAATTGTAAGGATCATATCATCGCTAACATTACCACAAGGAGCATTCCCTGTAACATGAAGTGTCATAGTAACAGAACCTGCGATAATATCATTAGGGCCAGGAGCATATATAGCATTTAACAAGCTGTTGTTACTGAAATTTCCATCGCCTCCAGTCCATGAAATAGCTGAAAAATTAGTAGCCGTTCCGTCAAGAGTAATGTTCTGTCCTTCGCAAATAGTAGCATTATTGCCGGCATCAGCAGTTGGAGCTGCTATAATTGTCAGTACCATATCATCTGTTGCATCGTTACATGGGGGTATACCACCCACAGTTAATGTTAAAGTGACGCTTCCGGTTGCAATATCGTTTAGACCTGGTGTATATGTTGGGTTCAGAATGTTGTTGCTTGTAAAAGAACCATCACCACCTGTCCATAAAATAGTTGTATAATTTGTTGCATTTCCATTTAATGTATAAGTATCTCCCTCACAGATAGCAGTATCAGCTCCTGCGTCTGCAGTAGGAGGAATATTGATAGTAAGAGTCATATGGTCAGTGCTGTCACCGCATTGTCCACTGTCGTAAGCAGTTAATGATAAAACTACGGTGCCATTTATAATATCGTTAGGGCCGGGAGAATAAGTAGCTCCCAACAAAGTAGGATTATCGAAACCACCATCTCCGGCTGTGGTCCAGAGTAGTGAGCTGTAGTTATATGCTGTTCCTGACAATGTATAATCATCACCTTCACAGATGTTTGCATCAATGCCAGCATTTGCAACGGGTAAACTGCTAATGGTTAAGGTCATATAGTCTGAATCGAATCCGCAGCTTCCGAAAGCAACCAGTGTCAAAAAAACCGATCCATTTGCAATATCATTTGTTCCCGGAGTATATGTGGGATTAAGAATATTTGGATTGTCAAAATTACCGTCACCACCTGTCCAGGAAACAGCATTATAATTTGTAGCGCTGCCCGATAGGGTATAGCTCTCATTTTCACAAATGGTTGCATCACTACCTGCATTAGCGGTTGGGTCCACAATTAATATAATTACCATTGAATCAGTTGAATCACCGCAGGGGAATATTCCGTGTGCAGTGAGTGAAAGTGTTGCTGATCCATTTGCAATATCACCCGCACCGAATGTATATGTTGCATCAAGCAAAGTATTATCATTAAATACACCATCACCACCGACCCAACTCACACTACTGTAATTTGTTGCTGAACCTGCAAGCTGATAATCCTGTGATCCACAAGTTGCTCCGTCAGGACCAGCATCAGCTGTGGCTAAGGGATTAATTGTTATTTGCATCTGATCACTTGCATTACCGCAGCTTCCCTGTCCGTATGCAGTGAGAGTAAGGCTAACAGTTCCGGCAGTAATATCGTTAGGGCCAGGTGTATAGGTGGCTGTAAGAGAAGTAGCATCATCAAATGTACCATCGCCACCTGATGTCCATCCTATAAGGGAATAATTAGTTGCAAGACCTGCCAGTGTAAGATCATCACCTGCACATATATTAGCATAATTACCTGCATTTGCAGTTGGTGGAGAAGTAAATGTAATAGTGGCGCTTCCTGCCATATTTGAAGAACAAGTTGTAGTTGCATTGGTAGCAACAACAGTGTAGACTCCTGCGTCAGTTTGATTGCCGAATGAAAGTGGAGCATCAGTTCCAGGGAAAGGGAAACCTAAGTTATTTCCATCAAGAACCAGCTGGTAATCAACACCAAACTCACTTGTGTCAATACCAACACTCAGGCCGGTACCTCCCATACACATAGTACCACCTCCAGTTACATTGGCTACAAAGGGTAAGGGTTCAACAGTAACTTGAACACTTCCATTCATGGACATTTCGCATAAATTCGCACTGCTTGCTATAACTGTATAAGATCCGGAAGCAGTATGATTTCCAAAAGATATTGCTGAGCCTGTTCCACTTACCGGGCTTCCAACATTTGATGAGAATAACCTGAGCTGGTAATTAACATTTACCTCTGATCCATCAAGACCAATATCAACACCAATACCACCCGGACAATAGCTTCCGCCACCTGTAACATTAAATGCGACAGGATTTGGATTAATATTTACGATGTAATCGGCTGTGGTAGAGTCACAACCTGTTACAGGATTCGTTTCTGTAAGTAACAAAGTGCCAATTCCTGCCAGACCCCAATTTACTGTTATTTGATTAGCAGATCCAAGAACAATTGTACCACCGGTAATTGTCCAGTTATATGTATGGCCCGTTACCAAAGGAGTAGTGTAAATAAGCCCAGTTTCATTTTCGCAAACTTCAATATCACCTGAGATAGTTGGAGTTGGTAAAGCATTCATCTTTACACTTCCGTTAACATAATGCGAAAGTATAGAGTTCCCTAAGATATCCATGTATTCACAAGGTCCATTAATAGGAATAGTATCCCAGTTCAGTGCACTTAATCCTGAAGATCCTGGAGTAGGTGTAAACACGAGATCTAGTAATTTATCACTTCCTATATTGCCTGCTACAGCAGGTGAATTCCATGCAATAAATATTTGGCCTCCAGTTGCATTGATGTTAAGTGTTCCTGTTGATAATACAGGATTAGGATTTTGATATAAAGAATAGGTAACTTTAGTTGGATCATAATTAAGGGTGAGGGAAATTGCCGCGACACCATAGAATTCATCAACATTTATAGGAATGTTTACTGCCGTATAACATGAAGAGTCGATGCCTATTGTTGTTATGAGTGCTTGTGTTGTATTTACAAATAAAGAAGCATCGCATGATGTATCGTTACACTGACCGCCAGAGACATACACCCTGTATTGATATCCGTTCATACTTAAAGATGCTGCACTAATACTTAGTGTGTTTGTAGTCACACCCGAATAAACGCCTGTGTTGGCCAAATTTGTCCATGCCAGGCCATTAGTACTTTCCTGCCATTGATAGCTGGTTGCACCCGGGGCTATTACACTAAACCCTGCGCCTGAATTTTCAGCTACAGTAGTATCAGAAACTTGAGTTGTTATTGCTAATGAGGAAACTGTTCCGTCAATCCAGATTGCGGGCAGAGCAATAATATTAAGGTCAGTATATTGACATACCCCAAAATTTTCAACATTCCAATGCAATAAGCCTTCACAGTTATTGTAAGTAAACAATAGTTCAAATATTGTATCATCAGGTATATTGGTAGGAGTGAGGCCAAACCAGGATACCATGATCTGTCCTCCATTGTCATTTACAAAAAATATCCCCGCAAGTTGAGGGTGTACATTTTGAAATCCGGTATAAGTTAGATTCTGTTGGTCATAATATAATCCCAGCGAAATTGAAGCTACATCTATGAACTTTTCAACTCTAATCGGAACAACAACGCTTCCGGGACAAGTTTGAATAGATGTTGCAGTTGTAATGATAGAATCCTGCTGAGAAAAAGATAATGTTGTCAATAAAAATGTACTTAAAAACATTAAAATAATTTTCCTTGATTTTTTTTTCATTGTAATTGTTTTATAAATTAAGCATTTAATTTTTATAGATTCTTTGATTTTTTTTTAATAACAAAACATACTATCCCACTCATCTTATCTGCGATAAATGAAATAATATTTATTAAAATTCTATTTTAGTTTTCTTGTAATTTGTCTTTTAGTTATAATTTATTTGTTATTTAATTTCAATAAGTTACTGATAAAAAGATCTTATAATTTTAAATATAAAATTATATGAATAATAAGATGCAAAAGTATGATTTTTGTGTCTAATGAGCAAATTTATTTCAATTAATTACTGCGATCTAAATCAATGAGATAGAGGTGTTTATAAATAGTACCAAGATGTGAGTAATGAGTATCTGGATATGAGTCTCAGGTATCCAGATATGAGTATCAAGATTTAAGTATAAATACTAATACTAATACTAATACTCTATCTTTAATCTCATATCTCTTAGTCTCATTATCTCATCATCTCAAGTCTCATAGTCTTATGTTATAAATAAGACCCTAAAAATTGCAATTTGGTTGGATGCAAAGGTAAGTTATTTATATTTTTTTTGCTGATTAGAGGAATGAAAGTATTGAACAATTTTCAGATAAAAGGAAATACTTTTTAACAATCAATAGCCAATAACAACTAATCACTAACCACTATAATCTTTTTTCTCTGAATGTAAATCTGATTATTGCAATAAGCTTTTAATTCGCAAGTAAAAAATCCGGTGGGAAGTTCTGATAAATTGACAGTTAACATTTGCGAACCTTTATCATATTTATTATTGGGGAAGTACTCGTAAACCTGTCTGCCGGAGATGTCATGGAACAGAAGGCTGATTTTTGCTGGCCCAGGTAAATCAAACATTATACTGCCTTGATCTTGAATAGGGTTTGGAGATATGGATAGATTTAAAATGGTGTTCTGATTATTGTGTTCAAAAATTCCCACAGGGCCTATAGTAGAGAATTTAACTGCTTGTGACCATGGAGATGTTTGTTGTGAAATGCTTGCATTAACTCTCCAGAAATATACTGTGTTAGAATCCAGATTATTTATAGCATAAGCCGTGTCGCTTAAACCTGTGGCTGCAATAATAATATCTGAAAAGACAGAATCTTTTGATACCTGAATTCTGTAAGAAGGATAACAATTAGATTTTGACCATTTGAATATTGAGTTAAGAGGAACCTCAGTGCTTTGGTCTTGTGGAAAAAGCAGATCGGGATGTGTAAGTAAAGAAATTACTCCACCATCAATAAATAAGGCAGGTATATTGCTTAGTGAATCACTGTACTGACAATTTCCGGAAGTTGCTGTATCCCAGGAAAGACTTGCATCGTCTTTGAAATAATCAAATTCAAGTTCCAGTAATGTCGCTGATCCAATGTTAATTGGAGTAAGCGAAAACCATGAGATTATCACTTTATCATTGATGCCGTTTATCAATAATGGTCCTGAAGAAAGTTGGGGGTGGGGATTTTTAAATCCAATATAATCCATCATCACACCTGAATATTCGAGAGTAAGGGAAATAGAGGCAACATTGTTAAAGTTTGTTACATTTATAGGTATAGTAACAGTGCCAGGGCAAGATGTTATTGTCTCTGTTGTGGTGGTGATGGTTTGTGTAGAAGATAATACATATGGCAATAGTAAGATAAAAATTGCTATTGTCTTTTTATAAGAATTAGGTCGGATAATAATATTTGTGTTATAACTATTTTGCATTTTGTTCTGTTTAGTGCTAAAATAAAGTTTCTACTTCCTTTGTGTAACTTTGTTAATTCTCTGTGTAGCTCTGTGATATAGTTTTTTCCTGTTTTTACTATCCTTAAGAAAGCTGTTACACAAAGATCCGCAAAGTAGCCACAAAGATACTCAAAGGAAATAATTTATAATTGATTATTATAAAAAAAAGAGAGAATGCATTTAGCACTCTCTCTTAAAGATTTAAACATATTTAATATGTTATTTATTCAGTAACAACCATCATTCTTGTTTTCAAAAAGTCTTTGGTTGCACCTTTAACTTCCATTTTGTAAAGGTATACTCCAGGAACGAGATTTGAACCATCATAGTCAATCTTATATGTTCCTTCGCTTTGCATTTGGTTAACAAGAACTTCAACTTGTTCTCCTAATAAGTTAAATACTGTCAGGTTAACATTTCCTGCTTCCGGTAATTTATACTCAATCTGAGTAATTTTATTAAACGGATTTGGGTGGTTGTAGCTTAATGAGTAATCATCCGGTGAACCTGGTACAGCTTGTAACTTAGGCATATGTAATGTAACATCCTGAATAACTGTTGCATACTCATCACCTAATTCGCTGATACCATCCAGTGAGATATTTACATTTTCTACTGAACCTATAGCTTTTAACTCAAGAGTAAGAAGTGCTTCGTTAGCGCTCAATGAAACTGGTTCGAGATTATACCATGAGATCCTGAGCTGTCCATCGATAGCATTGTAAAGGAGGTTTCCGTTTGGTGCATTAACTCTTACATTTTGTACTTCTAATTTATCCTTTGGATAGTCAAGTACTAATGAAATAGCACCAACTTCAAGGTTGTTCAATACGCTTACAGCTACTTCAAATTCTTCGTTAGCTCTGATCTCTTTCACGCCGATATTATCAAGTGTGATAGTAGGGGCAGATTTTACGAATGGTACAATATAAGAAGCATTAACATCACCATAGCATAGTGCAAAGAAGTCTTGATAAACAGGACCTGTTCCGTCAATGGTTACTGTTGGTACTTCAAAGGCCCAGTCTCCTGCAGGGAAGGAGGTGATCATAAATACAAACCTTTGTGCAACATAAAGTGCATCGAGAGTATTTGCGTAGCCGGAAGCATCAACATCAGCTGCTTCAACTGCAAGACCTGACAAGAGGCTAAGGCCGGCGAAATGTCTCATGATAGCAAGAGCATCACTAGCATTTCCACCTCCCCATGCTTTACTTGAGGCAGCACCAATTGTATAAACACCATTTTGTAACACATCAAAGTAGTAATATCCAATGACATCTGTAACGGCTGAATCAACAGGAACTAAATTATCCAACAAATAAACTGTTGTTGCATTCATTGCCTGATGTGGTGTTAGAGTATCATTATATGATAATATTCCATCAATAGTGGAACAGTTTATAGCATCTGCTAACCCATCTATCCAGGTTGATGCCAGGACATTCAGGTTAGGATCGCTGTACTCACATTCACCAATATTAACAATATCCCAGATAAGTGGGCTTTGTCCCGGTGTTGCGTTAAATACAAGTTCGAACATGGTGCCGAAGCCAATGTTTGCAGCTCCAATAGGATTTATCCATGAAACCTTAACTGTTGCACCTACCTGGTTTAAAATTAAATTCCCGCCCTGTAATTCAGGATGAATATTCTGAACTTTTGATAAACTTAAACTCAAAATAGCAGGATTGATGTTTAGGGCCATAGAAATACCTGAAACATCCCATGAGAACCGTGTAGTAATTGGAACAATAACAGTTCCTGCACACATATGCACAGAGTCAGCTTTAGTTTCGATACGAGGGACTATATATATGGTATAATCCTCTGTTTCACCATATGGATACTCATTACAAGGATCAATAAGGTTCATGTCAGTTGTTTCACGGCAAACAACACGCATTCTTGTGGTTGCTCCTGATACAGCATCCAATGGAACTGTAACCATAGCATTATATTGAGTTGGTAGAACATCAGTGCCGAATGCAGCAACTTCTTCATTGAGATCATTGAAATCGAGATCAGCATTCCAGTCAATATAAACCTTAACACCTTTTTCATAGTCATTTGCACAAGTACCGGTTTGTATAGTTAAAGGATAAGTAAATCCTATTTTAACCTCAGTAGATATTGCTGTGTAGTCAGTATAAGTTTTGCAGTTAGGATCTGAAGAACCATTCATAATGGTATTGAATGCTACAGAGTCGATCTTTGAATCAAAATCCTGCATTGCTGCTGAATGACACCATGTTGGGCCTTCAACAAGTAATTCAATATTATAATGATTATACCAGCTAATACAACTCATAGTATCTCCTGGCTGTGGAGCTATAAATGCTACATAAGTTGCAGGAGGTAAGCCATAATATTTTAGGTTATAATCAGTACAGGCATCTACATTTTTAGATGCCATAATTGTAGCACCATTACATGTTGGGATATCAACAATAACTACCTGACAATCGAATTCACTTTGTCCCATAATGGTAACATCAGACACTTCTGTAATAGTAAATAAGTACCAGTCAGTATCTCGGTATGTTACTCCTAAACCTTGGTCTTTCCATGCAGTACCACAAACAATTTCTCCGTTAGTAATGCTTCCGAAAATTGGAGCAGCGAGGTTACATCCATCGTTGATAGAGTCACCACAAACTTCACTTTCCATTGTTGCTCCCGTAGGACAAGGAATTACACAAGGAGGATCCCATACGAAATCAAGATTAAGATAATATTCATTATCCACCCCACAACTGAGATTAGGACCATTAACATCCGGTCCAATAAATGCAACATAGGTTCCGGGATAGAAATAATAAGTTAATGTACCGATATCACATGCTGATTTGAAATCATTGGCCAGCACAACCTGGTTTGCACAACCATTTGTAATGTCGATGAATGCAATTTCGTAATCATATTCTGCTTTTGCAGTTATCGTGATAGGAGTTATGTATGTAACATCAAATTTGTACCAGTCAGTATCCCTGAAGAATCCATCAAACCATGCTGTACCACATACAGTTTCGCCATCGAGTAAGTCTTCATATGCTGGTGTATTTGGTAACATATTACATCCATCATTACTCTTAGTTCCGCATGCTTCAACTTCAGCTATGGAACCTGGAGGACAAACTACATCACAAGGTGCAGGAAGAGTAATATTAACCATATAGTCTTCCGCTTCGCCATAATCGTAAATAGCACATGGATCAGCACTGGATGCACCATTATTTATTCTGATCCTTAGTCTGTGAGAACCAATTTTAGCTGTAAATGGAATGATAGCTGGAATTGTGTATATCTGGTTTCCAAATTCAGCCCAGAAGTCTGCAAATACAATTTCGCTGGCATCGAAATAGTAGTTATCATTATAGTCGATCCACATAGAAACATATTCATCGTCATTATTTGAAGAAAAATTCAAATCATAAACGAGGCCTGCCTCGAGGTCAGTGGTCATATTTGTAAAATCGCTATATCCACCTACGCTACATCCTGAACCATCGTTGATGATAGTATTTAGTTGGAATGTATCTATCCTTCCGTTAACACATCCAAAGTAATACAGTGTTTCACAAAATGTGATTGGAGGTCCGTTATAAGTAAGTGTTAGTGTATAATCAGTCTTATTAGCACATGTGAGGAATGGGAACATAGTGAATTTAGGAGCAATAAATGCTACATAAGTACCAGGTGCGAGATCCATATCCAAAACACCTAACTGACATGAGTCAATATCATCATAGGCAAGAATAGCTTCACTTCCACAGCCGTTAGAAATATCGATAATAGCGATATCAGCCTGGAATTCAGCTTCAACGGTAACTGTAACTGATGCAGTTGAGGTTACAGTGAATTTATACCAGTCGGTATCTCTTACAGTTGCACTTACGAATCCTTCTCCACAAACTGTTTCACCATAATTAATATCCTGATATGCAGGGATAGCCATGTTACAACCATCGTTCCATGTATCTCCGCAAGGCTCAAACTCAGGCAATCCATTAGGAGGACAGGTAACTACACATGGAGGAGGCATATCATATACAATATAATGTAAGTTATACTGCATAGTGTCAGTACATGTAAATGTGGCTGCAAAGTCAGGTGCACAGAATGCAACATATTCACCAGGAGGAAGTGCCCATTGAATTGAGTCGAGAGGGCTAACACAGAAACCTGTTGTGAGACCATATGCAGTGCCTTGATACCAGTTGGCTCCTGTACATCCGTTATTTATGTCAACAATTCCAAATAGCGCAACAAACTCAGCATCACATTTAAGAGTGATGATCTTTGAAGATGCCAGAACAAACCTATACCAGTCGGTATCTCTTGTTGTTCCATCATACCATGCAGTACCGCATGTAACTTGGCCGGATGAGTTGAGATCCTGATAAGCAGGTACTGCCATATTACATCCACCATTCCAGTCGCTACCGCAAGGTTCCCATTCTAATGCTGAACCTGAAGCACATGAGAATACACATGGTGTGCCCGGTATCAATTCTACAGAATAATCTTCAACTTCCCCATGTGAAGCATTACCGCAAGGGTTAGGAACACCACCATACTGTAGCCTTATCCTCATTGTAGAGGTATCTAGTACTGTATTAAAGTTGTTAGGCATAAGGTTACCGGTAAATGTTAAACCGCCATCACTTGTTGGAAGCGATTTGTCTTCAAAAGGATCAGTAAAGTCACCATCCTTATTATAGTCTATCCACACAGTAACAATGTCGCTTGCCCAAGGGTTACCATTGGTAACAGTAATTGGTTCCTGTATGCCTGCAGTTACGCTTGTAATCAGGTTTGTAAAGTCGGTATAGCCTAGAGGGCAGCCATTTCCGGAGCTATTATCAATAGAACCGATTACTACTCTCATGATATATTCATCATTACAAATATTAGCACCAGCAGTACAATATTGTCCGAATGTGTTGGTAACTATTAGATGAAGAGTGTCATTGTCGAGACACATATCAGTTGCCATTGAAGTATATATGGTAAGATCATAGTCGCCAGGAGTACTGAAGTCACCAGTTTGTGTAAATATATAAGTACCTGTAGCTTGAGAAGCAAGATTTGCACCTACCCAAACTTCAGAAACAACCGGGCCGCCATTAATGGTATAATTAACAGGTATATCAACGACTGCGAAGTTACCATTGTTTCTTATTTCGACTTCAATAGGTTCGGCAGTACCCAGGTTATTTGCATTTACAGGAGTAATAAGAGCAGTAGGGCTAACATCCCAATCCATAGGTATTGTTGAGGCCAGGTCGTATCCGAATAATGCATTATTCTGGATATTACCACATAATGAAACTGTTCCAGGGAAAGCTGAGAGAGGTTCAATAAAACATCCTCCAGCTGATCCACCCGGAATATTAACCTGAGGATCGTTATCAACATCACGCGTTACACCTGTTTGGAGTCCTGTTGCAATCTCTACCTGAACAAAATGACACCAGTTGATAAGGCTAGGGTCGAATGACTGGCAAAGTCCCCAAAGGTATGGGCCACCAGGAGTAATATTGTCATATGCAAGGCCGTAGTTTCCGTTAACCTGGTGAGAGGCAATTGGAATAGCAGAAATAAAGGCACCTGTTCTGTCGATAAGAGTCCAACTTTCATTACCTGTCCAGTCACTAACATAGAATCCACCATTTGGAACTGTAGGAGGAGGCACATAGGCAATAGACCTGACTGTAACACCGGCTGGTGCATTAAATGTGCTTATGAGTGATTCCACACCTGGTGTAAAGCGCATTTCATATATTGTACCTGTTGAGGGGCTACCATAGAAGTATTGTCCGTCATAGGCCAGGTCTCTGATTGATGAAGTATTTTGTACGGTAAATGTAGCTAAGTAGTTTCCATTAATATCATAACGATAGTAAAGGTCGAGGTTCCATCTAACGGTATATATATATGTACCATCAGATTCGCACCCTGATTCACCAGTATTATCCCATGTTGGATACAGGAACTGTAAGAACCAGCCACAAGCCTTAGCGCTTTTTGCATTAGCGCTATTGTTGTTTACTTTGTATTTACCAGCAGGAGCATATGTCTCAGTTTGAGCCATAACCGAAAAGCTGATAAAAAGAGATAAAGTGATAAGTAATAATTTTTTCATAATGGCAAGAATTTTAGTTTTTATCTATTTATTAATTATTTTTTCGATGGCTTGGTGTTAGACATAGTAGGAGCTTTTTTCTTATCTGCGTCATAATTTGCAGGTCTCTTATTTGAAATCAGTTCCCTGTCATATTTCACTGTTGCTTTTGTGCTGGAAGAAGTTGATTGGGTAGCTCTTGTAGTGGCAGTGCTGCTCGGATTTGAAGAAGTGATTCTGCCGGCTGCGGCAGCTTCTTCTTTGCTGTTTGAGATAATCGCATTGTCAATTTCAACTTTTTGTACAGGGACAACAGATTTTACAGACTGCTGCTGAGTAGGAACTTTATTAGTGGTAATTTCCTTAGCCGAAACTTTCTCAGGAGCTTGTTTCTGCTGAGCGAAAGAGTTGATCCCAATAAAAAATACCGGAATCAACAGCAAATACTTTAAATTGATTTTTTTTCTTTTCATTAGAATAAATTTTATTTGTTAATAAATAAATTGATTTTCATTAATTGATAATTTGGATATATATGGATTTGAGTGTTTTCTTTATGATGTATCTATTTTCATGATAAAACTGTTAATTCGAATTAAACGGAAGTGTATTGACCACTTTACACTTCGATTAATTTGCTAAAGTATAACAATTTTTCCAAAACTCAAATTTTTTTTTATAAACACGAATAAATATTATAATTTAGAATCGTTCTAAATTAATAGTATTAGTGTCGAAACGCTTATTAAACCCTGATTATGCAGTATATATAGTTTTGTGTATATGTGAGATAAATTATATTCTTAATTGTTAGTATTTTTTATGTTTTGATGAAAGTGCAGAAATAGCAGGCTTTTGTTAATGTATTGGCAAAAGCTGCATAAAAATTAACAACTTCAAATATATGAGAAATTTTAGGAATACCCTACAAATACTTCTTAAAAAATCTTAAAGGATAGTATCAAGATGATGAGATATGAGATGATGAGATATGAGATGATGAGATATGAGATGATGTGAGAATATGGTAATGATGGAAAGTAGACAGTTAATTAATCAGATACTGAAATAAGTTCAGTATGACTCCGTTCATACAATGATCATTCAATAACATAATCAATGACGTGCGAAGCACAATCATTAACCATTAATAATAATTCCATTGAATTTACGTATCCTCCTGCACTTACATCTGCTGCCTGAAGAGCCAGGGCGAACAATGTGTCAAGCCCTACAAAATGTTTCATTATCAGCAGGGCATCTGCTGAATTTCCACCACCCCATGCCTTGTTACATGATGGTTCAATTATATATGTTCCATTTGAAACATTGGTGAATAAGAAATATCCGTAATTATCAGTTGGTCGCATTAGTACCATTATAATAATATGTATAATCGAAGGAATTATAATATGCACCATCATAATACATAAATGTAGCTATTGCGCCATAATCTATTAATGCTTGTTTAATGCTACTTGTATCACCAGGAATGAACCTTTGATCCGAAATTCAGGCTTGTGGTAAATATCCTGTATCACAGCTCGAACTACAATTTATTCCGGAATAAGGGTCATCAGATTCGGATATAGGGCCATCTCTTCTGCAAAGGTAGGCTCCTGACATTGGAGCACCCCCACCATCACATACACCCCAATCGAAGCCATGGCATGTCACCATATTTCTTTCAGAAAGGTCAAAAGTTCCATGTCCAAATTTCAACCAGTTTGATTCGATTGAACCCATAGCAGCAAAAGTCCAGCAGGGGCCGCTAATGATTTGATCTTTAACAGGTGTAAGTAATCCTAATATTCTCAAATCATATACAGAGGCAAATTTCGCAGACTTTGGAAATGAATTTTTATAATAATCGCTGAAATCTGGTTTAGTAATAGGAGGAATACCTCCAAGCCCGTAACCATCACTTGTGTATGTTTTAAGAGTTCAGTTATTCTTTTGTTCAAGCCATATCAAAAAATCCGGGTTGATAGGAGAAAGAGAATGTTTTTCTGACTGGCATAAAATATTATTTGCTAAGAAAGGGGATAGGGGAAATAAAATTAATATAGAGACAGAAATATTTTTGAAAATACCAGGTAATTTCATGCTTAGGTAATTTTATCTTAAATTAACAAATGAATCAATTCAAAGTTAAAGAAAAATTACTACGAAAACAAGAAAAGTTTAAACAACTTGACAACAACTCAACAATCCAACAACAGTATCTTTGAATCTTTATATCTTTATACCTTTGTATCTTTATATCTTTATACCTTTGTATCTTTATACCTTTATACCTTTATATCTTTAAACCTTTTACCTGACCATCATTTTCTTTGACTTCATCAACTTGGTCTCCGCACTATTAAGTTCGAGCATATAATAATAAACTCCTGAACTTAACTGGCTGCCGTTAAAGATAACTTTGTAGTTCCCTGCACTTTGATGTTGTTCAACAAGTACTTCAACAGTTTCTCCAAGCATATTAAATATTTGAAGTTTTGCAATACCCGGATAAGGAAGTGTATATGTTATCTCTGTAACACTACTGAAAGGATTTGGATAGTTATTGTTTAGTGTGAATTCACTATAAGTATGATCAGCAACGAGCTGGACCTTTGGAATGCTAATGTGTACATCAGGGATCTTTTGTCCGGATGCATCACCAAATACTGTACTCCTATCTATATTAAATGATAAAACATTATCGATGTTTTCAATCTTAATATTATCTGGATTAATTTCACATTCCACAGTAAGAATAAGATCTCCGGCTTGTAGGTTTAGAGCATTCAGTCCGAACCATGATATTCTCAACTCACCATCTACGGCATGAAATAACAGGTTATCTGAATCACCATTAACAAGTACATTTTTTATTTTTAATATATTGTCATCATAATCAATGATTATTGACATGGCACCTATTTCTAAAGTATTTTCAATTCTTATTGGCAGAGAGAGTAATTCTCCTGCTTTTATGTCGATAAGGTCATAGTTTGATACTCTTACGCCGGCTTCACTTTTGACGAAGGGAGGAATATAAGATTGATTAGGGTCTCCGAAACATAATCCTTCTATATTTCTCAATACACTATTCCCGTTAAAGTTTATAGTGTCAAATGTAGGTACCCAGTCACCTGCAGCATATGAGGTGATCATACCCACAAAACGTTGCTGGACATTCAATGCATCGGCGGAGTTTATTATTCCATTTGCGTTAACATCGGCTGCCAGCAAAGGAAGTCCTGATGGTATAGTTGTAATACCTACAAAATGCAGCATAATCATTAATGCATCGCCGGAGTTACTTCCACCCCATGGTTTTGTATATAGAGGTTCAAGTATATATGAACTACCTGCTGCAATGCTGTCGAAAATGTAATAACCGTTAATATCAGTTAGGGCTGAATCAAGTGTAACTTGTGAAAATGAATTAAGATATATTTTTATATCATTCATAGGTGTCTGGGGTACCAACAAGTTATCATAAGTAAGAAAACCGTACACTATAAGTGAATCGTCAGGCATAACCTGTATATAATCAGTTTTAATCATCTGGCTGCTTCCGCAGGCATTTGTTGCAATAAGTAATACATCAAAGAATCCCAAATAATTGTATTGAATATTCCCCGGACTTTGTAGTATTGAATTTCCCGGTGAGGCGCCTATGAAAGTCCACGTCCAGGATGTGGGATTATTTGTTGAAAGATCAGTAAAGTTGACGAAATCCCCTATTCCAATAATAGTATCGTTGGCAATAAAATCAGCAACAGGAGGGTGAACAATAGTGATTACAGCATTTCCATTCATATTATTTGAACCTATCGGATTAGTCCCGACAACAGTATAGGTACCAACTGCAATTTGCAGGCCAAATGATAATGGATTTCCTGATCCCGGAATTATTATAGCTGTGCTTATTCCATCCAGAAATAACTCATAAGTAGCATCTGTTTGTGAGCCATCGAGCCCAATATCCAGTCCTGCACCGGCAAAACAATAGCTGCCTCCCCCTGTAACATTGTATGGAAAAGGGGTTGGAGGACTAATACACATATCAACCTGTATGTCGAGTGATGTAAATCCAAGGCCACCCCCGAACTTTTGGTAAAAGCTTTTCCATTCACCATTTTCATATAAATATGCAGTGTTAAATGTATTAGGCCTGTTCATCATCACATTATTAATAATGGAATCCATAGGTGTTGAATAATTAAAAGTAAAGCCTACAAAGTAATTTCCATTAATAAGGAAAAGACTGTCGAAAGCAATATAATTATAGGATGTATTGCTTGGTGTCAGGCTGTTTATCAGCACGTCTTTAGAATAGAGCTCACTACCAGGTCTTCCTTCTGTATCTTCGCCCCAAACCTTGAATGTTATCTCTGAGCTGGTATGAGCGGCATACGCCAGTGGTATTTTTGCAAATAAGCCTCTGAGGGAATAGGTTGAAGTATTTTCATAATGATCAGCATACCTGGTCATTCCAAAAGAGTTATGGCCTGCAAGATATCCCCACACCCCAGGTCCAATGAAAGTATAGTTAACAGATGAATCTCCGGCTATAATATGTGAAATAGTTCCACACTCACCGTTTTGGATAACATTTATATAATTATACTTTGTAAGAGTTTTTGTGCCCAAAGAATTTGTAATTGTTAATGAAACATTATAAGATCCTGCTGTGCTATAGGTGATGTTAACAGGGTTTTGTGCAGAAGAGAACGCAGGAGATCCACCAGGGAAGCTCCATGCCCATGTAGTAGGGCTCCCTTCCGACATATCAGTAAAATCGACTGTGCCCCCGTTGGGAATAGCTGTAGCACTTGAAGTAAATTCAGCAACAGGAGGAACGACATTAACCTCTATTAAGAAGTACTTAGTTAGAGTGTGGTTTCCTGTAGGACTGGAAATACTCAAAGTTACGTTAAAGGTGCCCGGAAAATTATAAACAATGTTCGTGGGATTCTGAAGGTTGGAATTAGTTGGAGTTCCACCAGTAAAAACCCACGAATATGTAGCTGGATTTCCTGAAGATTTATCCTGGAAGTTTACAGAATCACCCACAAAAATAGAAGTTTTATTGGGCTTGAAATTTGCAATAGGCTGTAAGGTATCAATAGCATATGCCTTGATACAAAGATCGGAGAGTTCTGCAGTATTAACCCCGATTGCTGTCCAGTTATTTCCATTATCACTTATCCAGCATTTTCCGGTTTCTATTACCGGATTACTGACATATCCCGGGGAGTTACTTTCCAAAGGTATTGGCATCGTAATACTAGGAGAATTGTATTTCACCTTGATATAGAAGTCATCTCCTGTGTTCATAGCCATTGGTGAGTCAAGGTCGTAGGTGTAATAACCAGGAAATGGACACAGGCGGTTTGGGATAGTATCGAGCAAATTTGTTAAATTAACTCCGTCAAAGTCATCATAGATTTCGAAATCAAGGATTGTATTGCTACTTGTAGCATAAGTTCCTATCCTTTCGATCATATGGTTTGTTGGTGCAACATATTTTATCACTCCATATCCCACAGCATTGCTAAATCCTGTGTTCTTGATCCATCCGTATTTATCATAATAATAGACTGCTGAATTTCCTGCCCATGGATTTTTGACAGGGAAGATAGCATTGGATGTCAGGAATTGTGCATCATTATACGAAACATAGAAATAACCGTCATCTCCCCAGCTTTCACCTCTGCTATTTTGAACGATCCATGCGCCTAAACCACCTGCCGTGATTTTGCTGTCATCCCATCCAACTATTAACACACCATGATTAGCTGCAGTGCTGCCACTATAGTAATATGTGAAATCTGCATTGTTATAATAGTTGACATCGAAATACATTGTTGTAGCAACAGCTCCATGGTCCAGCAGTGCCTGCCTGATGATTGCTGAATCACCGGGAAGGTACCTGGCATCTGAGACATAAGCAACAGGAACATAATTAAACAAACTGCATCCCGAATTACAGCTAATACCAGTATAAGGTTGATCATTTTCAGAAATAGGTCCACCGGCTCTACTCAGGTATGCAGTTGCCATCTCATAATTTCCAGGCTGACATACATTATAATCAAAGTCATGGCAGGTGAGAAGGTTCTTTTCTGAAAGATCAGAAACGCCCTGTCCCAATCTTATCCATGAAGACTCAATGGATCCTAATGCAGCAAAAGCCCATCCCGGGCCTGTCGCAAGAACCTGATCCCTGGATGGTGTAACAACACCTATTAATCTCAGGTCGAAATAAGGGAAGGTGCTTTTGGGATTTGAAAAAGGATTAGAAAGAATGTTGGCAGAACCATCATTATCATTGGAAGAAACATAAATGAGCCCATTACCATCTTTATTATAAGTGAAGATGTACTCTGCATCCTTCTGCCCTGAAACATTTTGATAGTCTGGATTTGTATTAATTTTTTGTTTTTCAGAAAACTGAGAGTAAGTTATATTTCCAGAAATTAGAAACAATAGCAACAATATTAATTTCATTGTTTTTCTTACCGTTAATAAATAATTGATCTCTGATGTATTCATTTTTATGGGGTTTTAGTGGGTATATCTAACCATATCCTTACAAAATTACTAATACATAGTATAAGAAATTCGCATGAAATAGTTATTTTTAAGATAAATATCAACATATTAAAACACAGAAATTCAAATAGTTACCTTATATTGTGAATATGGATACTCTGTACTTATTGGGTTTTTATCCAAAAATGCTTATCTTATCTTGGTATTACTGAAAATCCTACTTAATAAAGACACAGAATAGCTGGGAAAAGATGTATTGCTGAATGGAGATTATTGGTCGAAATGTCGAAAATTATCCCTCTATGGCCGATTACATTTTTTCTTTAAAATAAACTAATAGGGTGTAATGAAAAAGATACAAAATTCAACTATCAAAGCTGTCCTTTATTCAAGAAAAGATAAGGACGGACTTTACCCTATTAAAATAAGAATTACCAAAAATCAGAAATCTAAGTTCAAAAACGTAGGATATGCAATCAGAAAAGTAGATTGGGCAAAAACCAAAAGAAGAGTAAAAACTACACATACAAGATATAAAGAGATTAATATTGAAATTGAAAACCAAATTAAAGATCTTGAACAGGAATATAAGTCCAATGGTAAAATTTCTTTAGACAAGACTCTTGTATTTGATTATATCCAGGGTAGAATAAAAGAATTAAGAGAAGAAAATCAATATTATGATGTCTGATTAATATTTAACATTATTTTTTAATTTTTTTAATGTTTGCTGTATAAAAAAGCGTACTTTTGAGGTCAGAATTCGAGTAAACATTAAAAATAGGATTATTTAATGAGCGAAATACTTTATCCAATTAACCCTGACAGAAATGTTCCCTGGAATGATCTTCCGGACTTACCAATTAAAAAGGATCTCTATCATACAGTTGAAATTTTGGAAAAGCTTGGAGATGCAAAAGCTGCGTTAGCAAGACTTCATGGTCGTAGTGTAGTAATTCCAAATCAGGGGCTATTGATTAATACAATAAGCTTACAGGAAGCAAAGATTTCCAGTGAGATTGAGAATGTATTCACAACTGATGATGAGCTATATAAAGCCTACAGCGATCAAAACAATAAAGCAACCGGAGCATCAAAGGAGGTATTAAGATATCGGGAAGCACTTTGGTCCGGCTTCAACTATTTGAAAAAAAACAAACAATTTAATCAAGAATACTTTATTCAGGTATTTCAGGAAATAAAACAAACAACCGATGGAATTCGACCCGATTTTTTGAATACGACAATTAAACAAGGAGGTACAGGACCTAATGCTGGTAAGGTTATCTATACTCCTCCCAGAGGTGGAAATTTAATAAAAGATAAGTTGGACAATCTTGTAACCTTCCTGAATGATGATGAGCAGTATAGAATTGATCATTTACTAAAACTGGCCATTGCCCATTTTCAGTTTGAGGCTATTCACCCCTTCCGTGACGGAAATGGTAGGGCAGGACGTGTATTCAATATTCATTATTTGACTAACAAAGGATTACTGGATGTTCCTATATTGTACCTCAGCCGATACATCCTGGATCATAAGGATGAATATTACTCGGGATTAATGGGCGTCTCTCAAAGGGGTGACTGGAAAGATTGGTTATTATTTATGTTGAGGGCCATTGAAAATACCTCGGAGAATACCTTCTATAAGATCAATGAAATTGTATCTGTAAAAGATTCAATCCTGGAATTTGTAAAGAAAGATGATCGGAAATTCCTTAATCCGGAAGGACTTATAGAATTTTTGTTTAATCAACCCTTTACAAAAGTAAAACATATGGTTGATTCCGGAATTTATTCTGAAAATACCGCAAGAGATTATCTAAATAAGTTATGTGATATACAGGTGTTGGAAAAGAAAGAAATCGAGGGTCATCACTATTACCTAAACCTTGAATTATACCGTGTGCTTTCGGAGTAAATCCTGACTGTTAATTACTTTCCCTGATTTTTTGAAAAGAAAAACAAAGTTCATAAAGAAATTGGAAATTGGAAATTGGAAATTATTGTTCAATTGTTCAATTGCTCCATTGTTACTTTGGTGATTAGTGATTGGTGATTAGTGGTTGGTGACTGCCAACTTTCCTGCTACTGCTACAGGTTCGAAGTTTCAGGTTTCGAGTTTCATTGGAATAGCTATTTCTGACCTGCCGACCTGTTGACCTGCCAACCTTCGAACCCGCAACAGCTGTCATCAGCGTCTTTATCGCCGATAATAGTTCCTATTCGGGTGATGATATTATTTTCCATAACACAAAAATAAGCATAAAAATTCCGTAGCAGTTATTTGTTAATAAATAAAGAATCCTCTTCAAGATTAGTATGATAAATAGATGATAGTATCTTCATTACCGGTAAATGATTTGATTGGATTAAGGAAAGAATATTAGCAGAATCATTATAATTCTGAGATTGAATAGAAGAAGAGGGTCATGCTTCATCAATGAAGAAACATATTAAATTAGCAATAATATAAATTAATCTTTATATTTACAGCATGTTACAATAATTGTCTATTGATTTAGTAATATGAAGCTAAGACTAGAGATTATCTTCTTTATTATTTTGACACTTCTGTTATCTAGCGAAATAAAAGCTCAGTTAAGTGTTGATGCCGGAAATAACGCCTTAATATGCTCTGGATCTTCAGTTATGATTGATGCAGTTGTTACTGGAGGTACACCACCATATCAATATTTATGGACTCCTAACATTAATTTGAGTAACAATACCATATATAATCCTATTGCCGATCCTAATTCTACTACTACATTTTTTGTTACAGTAACAGATTCATTATCTAATACTGCTACGGATTCTATAACCGTTTTTGTTAACCACAAACCTTATGCTGATGCAGGTGGAGATGCTACCATCTGTGGTAATTCAACATACACTCTTAATGGATCAGCATCTAATCAAAGCTCTGTGTTATGGACAAAATCTGGTGATGGAAGCTTTAATAATCCTACCCTCATCGGAGCTACCTATACTCCGGGCCCAAATGACATAATTACAGGCACTGTAGACCTAACCTTAAATGTTTATGGCACTCCTCCATGTAGTAACGCTATTGATATTATGGTTCTTCATATAGATCCTATACCAACCGCCAACTTTACTTTTTTACCTAATTTCTCATGCGCAGGAATTACGGTTGATTTCATTAGTAGTTCTTCTGGTAACGGATTAAGCTTCCTGTGGAATTTTGACGATCTCTCTTCAGGATCAAATAACTTATCAATTATTGAAAATCCAGATCATTATTACGATACTATTGGAACAGGAATAGTTAATTATTTTGTCTCCCTTACAGTTACTGATAATAATAATTGTTCGGACGACACAAGTAAAACTGTAACAATAAAAAAGAGACCTGATGCTAATCTATTAGATTCAACAAATTTTAAAAATTGTAAAGGTAGTGTTTTCGATATTAAATTAACAGATGCTTCAATTCCTTCATCAAATAGCAGTTATGAAATAATATGGGGAGATGGTAGTCCGAACTATGTTTCTACCATATTTCCCACTTATGTAACACATAGCTATCTAGATTTAGGGGTTTATGAACTTATTTATATAGTTACTAATAGTATTGGATGCAATGATACTGCAATATATACAGTTTATAATATAACTAATCCTGGGGTATCGGCAACAAGCCCAGGTAATACATCTGGATGTGTTCCATTTTTTGTAAACTCTCCTATAACTGGTCATACTAGTAACGATTCATCAACAATTTACGCTATAGATTTTGGGGATGGTATGCAAGATACTCTATTGCACCCACCCCCTGATACAATCGCACATTGTTATGATAGTACATCATGTTTTTCGCCAGGTTGGCCTCCATGGTTTTCTGCTAAAGCATTCATATTTTCAATAAAAGCTATGAATGCCTGTGATACAACTGGTGCTGCATATGGAGGGATAAAAGTTGCAAAAAAACCAATAGCATATTTTGAAATTGATCCAAATCCTGGGTGTGTTAATGAGATAATAACTTTTACCAATTTATCAATCAAAGGATTAAATACAAATTGTGTTGATAATACAATATTCTTCTGGGATTTTGGTGACGGAACAACTAATACTACTTATTCTCTAACTGACCAAACTCACCAATATTCATCACCTGGCATGTACATTGTAAAGCTTGATGTGTATAGTGAAAGTCCAAATAATTGTGGAACTGCAAGTTTTATAGATTCTGTTTGTATTAATCCTATACCTTCTGCTGGTTTTGTATTAAGTACACTTGAAGAATGTATCCCATTTGTGGATAGTTTAAACAATCTTTCTAATACAATAAATACTTGTGGACCAAACTATTATAATTGGGATGTTAAGTGCAGCTCTGTGAATTGTAATCCTGATTGTTCCTGGCAATTTAATTCTGGGGATTCACTATCTATTGAACCTTCTTTTCTTATCAATGGATCTGGACATTACACAATTACATTAAGTGTAACAAACAACTGTGGAACTGATAGCTATGTTACAAATGTTGATGCGAAGAAATCTCCGGAAATTAACCTTAATCCGATTTCAGATTATTGCGGTGCTACAACCATTAATCCATCAGCGAATTTTAATGATTGTTTAGATAATATTTTTTTATATAACTGGTCATTTCCTTGTTTAGTATGAATAATATTATCCCTGAACTCTTTGAGGTTCCAAATTAATTGATTTGTTGGTGTTTGATTTCTAAAGAAATTCTTATTGGTTATGTCTGATAGTACATCGGTGATTTTTGTTTTAAAGTCAAGAAATTCTTGAATTTGCTTTTTATTATATACTTCGGTCTTTTTGTTTAATGCTATTGTAAATGTGTAATCATCTCTTATCATTTGATTAATAAATGATTCTATTGAGGTGAATAAAAATATAACAAATGCACAAGTTAGACTATAAAATGTATAGATTTCATTAATTGCCGGTTCATTTAACGTTTTTGAGAAATCAAGCTTTTCCAAAAGATCTGATTTAGATTTTTTTATGTGCGCTATACTTATTTGGGCATTATGGAAGTAAATTAAAGTTGGATCTGGAACTGGGAAAATGTAGTTCTTACCATTAACTTTGTGAACAAATCCGCCGATGCCTATATCTTTGTCAGTAGCTATTAGTGCTATACTCCCTTTTTTGTTATTTAAGGATTTTTGGTCAAAGTTGTTGTCAATTTCTACAACGTCAAACAATTTTGGGTCGGGCTTGAAATTTTTCAAGTTTGTCTCTAAGAAGAACCTTTTTTTTATATGTTTCACAGGATGTATCTTTTGTATTCTGACTAACGTTAAGTAAGTCGTTGATTATCAAGAGTCATTTTTTATTCAAATTTAATCAAATTTTGCTTATTATAAAACCCCAGATTGTATCGTTAGCTTAGGAAATTAATTGAGTTCCTTAATGTGGGGAATTGCCCATAACGGTCTTAGTGGTTGGCTCAATTATGTAGTTTGTTAGTCTTAAGATCATTAATTACACGCTTAAGAAAGTTTAAACTGAAATTAAGAGGATCAGTTTTGTTTTCCTTAACCTTTTCAATGAATGATTCTATTGCTTGATAATAGTTTTCCTTTTTCATTGTTTCAACGAAATCCAGTATTGATTTTTTATTTGATTCATGGTTAAAACCAGGAGATTCAAATAGTTCATTAATCATTTCTTTAACGCGATCTACTCTCATTTTTATTTCCAAATAATCTTCTTTTGTTACTCTCATCGGAGTTTCTAATTTGTCATTGTAATCTACATAAAACCCTTTCTGTCTCAAAGGATCGAAATTATTAAACCAATATATCTCATCGATTAAAAAACTTATTTTTGATATTATTAGATTTTGTGTTTTATTAAAAAATTCTTCCTTATCTTCATTTATTCTATTGCTTAACTCTTCAAGTAATCCATTTGGATTTTTATTTAATTTTATTCTTTTAAAAAACTGATTAATTTCATCCACAAAAACTCCAAATGAAAAAAGAAGAAACAAGATAAAATATCTGAGATTGTGATTGTTAAAAACACTTTGCAAACCTTTCACAGTCCTGAAAGAGCATCCAAGACTATCAAAATAAAGAATAAAAGCTTTTGTTAACTCTTCACTTCCAATTATTAATAACGAAATTGCTGAACCATAATCCTTAGAAACACAAGAATCTTCGGCTAACTTTATTTTTCTTTTTGCATTACTAAAAGCTTCTTCTGATACTGTTTTGCATTCAGCTTTACTTAAGTTTGAAATAGACTTTGCCATAATTTTGAGCTAGCCACTAACAGCTGTTTATACACATGCGTTTATATCTATTATACCTAGCAGTTGATTATTTTAGACAAATATATTGATTATTTCATAATATCTCGATATTGGAACACAAAGGTTTCAATCTGACTTTGGATTTTTGATGAGGATCAAGTAGTGAGTATTGAGAAATAGGTTGTGAGATTGTCGAATCTTATGCTGGGGGACCGGCAACAAAAATTCCAAACTTTCTTCTAGTTGTATCATTGTATATTTACTATTAATTAGATAAAACGGGGGCGGAGAATATTCGTCGTGTTTTGGATCAGGGTTAATTTTTGGAGGGATTTATTAATTTAACCTCAGTCCAGATTCAAAAACCATTAAACCAGGATTCATTAATTATGAGCAATATTGATCAATTTCAACAAATAAAGGAGTTCATACGTGAGTTGATAGAACCCATTGTCAGAGAGAGTGTCAGAAATGAACTAAAAAACTTGAACCTTACATCACCACTTAGAAAACTAGATAATGAAATCTTCAGTGTAACTGATGCTGCTGAATTTTTGCAGGTTTAAAAATCCACAATCTATACCTATACCATGCAACAAACTATCCCCCATTTCAAAAAAGGCAAGAAACTATACTTTAAAAAGTCTGATTTAATAAAGTGGTTAGAGAAAGGTAAAAGAATGAGCCAAGCTGAGATTGAAGAAGTGGCTCATGAGTATCTTATAAACAAAAGGAAATAAGGAATTAATAGAATTAAGAATTGGAGGTTAAAATGACTTTAGCATTTATGAGCATCATTAATTTGCACACATGACTGTTTGCTATTTATTTTCATTCCACAGTCCTCTATTGTTTTCTCGCGCTTCTTTCTGAAGTTTCACAAACAAATCAGCATATTTAACATTAGGTGGAACAGTCATAACCATGGCATATCCTTGTTTTACTAATTCAGCATTAACAAAGGTTCCGTCTTCAAGATAAACATAGGCAAGGATGCGACCATATCTATCTTCTTTCTCAACATCATATTCCAATCTTACTTTTTGATCTTTCAATAAATCCTTTATATAATTCGACGCCTCGATACCATAATATTCAACTGGTTTTTTAGGATGTACAGTTTCTGGTGTGTTTACTCCAATTAGCCTTATTTTTATACCTTTATCTGATCCATCATCAACCCAAAATGTATCACCGTCTACAAATTTTTTAATTGACATGTAATTTGCTAATTCATCTTTGTGCGGATTTGAATTGCAGGATAAATTAATAAAGGTTATAAGAAATACTAAAATGCCGATAAGATTATATTTCATAATTCAAATGTAATTGTTTTAAAATAATATCACTATGAATTTTGCTAGGATTAAAAAATATTGTAATTTTAGTGATTCTAAATATTTTATTAATTTTCCTAGTAAGTTAACAAACTTTACATTATCGAATTAAATCAACTAAAATTCAGAAAGTTACATTAAACATTAAATTAATGCGAATATTAGTCAGTTTTAATCCAGTGTTATTTTGCAACAATTATAAATAATTATTTAATTATGAAACATTTAATTGTGTCTTTTTTTATTTTGATAATTCCTTTACAGATGAATTATGGTCAAACAACTAAAACGAATCATATTTTGATTATAGATAAAACTGGCTCTATGGTTGGAAAACCCACCGGAAGTGGGAACGAAGATATTTGGGAAGAAGTAAAAACGGCTATAAAAAAATATATTGATGTTATTGAGATAGAAGATAGAATCAGCATTTATTTTTTTGCTGAAAAAATAGAAGGTCCAAGTGTATTTAATATAAATGAACAATCTGATTTAGATGAGGCTAAGCAGTTTGTTGATAATATTGAAGCTGATGGGCAATATACTTGCACATACAATTCTCTTAATAGCGTAATTGATAACTTTAAACAGCAAAATCAAGGATACAAAAATTGGATTTTCTTATATACTGACGGTAACAATACTTGTAGTGGATATACCATGGAACAAGTGGCTGATGCATTCAACGCTAAACGTGATGATGATGATTACATATATTATATTTCATTAGGAAATCCAGTTCCTGAGGAAGTTGAGAGAGCAGCAACAAGTAATGAAGGAATTTTGGTTCAGTGGATACCTGAGCCAGGTAAGGTTATTGAACCACCACCAATTATTAAACCTAAACCCAGGAAAATTATAGTAAAAATTAAATAATTTAGATATGGCAAAGTATTTTAAAATAGTTTCCTACTGCATTATTGTTTTTCTGTTTGCAAGCTGCGCTAATAAAACCAAAAAAAATATTGGAGATTCTATAATTAAGGAGATTCAACTAGAATTTAATGAAGAGTCGATTGAACATAATGATTGGCTTGAGTTCAAAGTTAATTTTGATTCTGAATTAGTTGTGGATTTTTCAAAAGGAACTTTGGATAATAATGTTTTCAAGATCACTGCCAAAGAATATATGATTGATGAAGACCCTGTAATTTTAACAATATCCTCTAATCAGGCGGGCCAATATAAATTTAAACTGGAGTATTTAAAATGTTCGGAAGAATGTGAGGTGGAGTTTTCTAATAAAAAAGATATTTCTTTTCCCGAATTAGTTTTTGCAGAAAAGTGGAAAGGGCTAATTATTCCATCTATAATAATTATTATTGTTTTAATATTGGCTTATATCCTTTACAAGAGATCGATCACATTTACTAAAGGTTCTATTCATATAATTGAGCCAGTAAGTGCAAATTATCTTCTTAAGGGAAAAACAAAATTTGATTCTTTTGAGGAAAATTGCTGTAAAGAAACTCAGATAAGATTTGTCTTGAAAAAAGTTAGAGGAGGAAAAGCAAGAATAGCGAATAAATCAGAAGATACAATTCTTTATATCAATAATAAGATTGAATCAACCAGCAAAGCATTTGGTAAAAATTATGAGGTAAAGTTAGTTAAAGAAAATCAGGAAATTATTTTTAAATATTTATAAAACTTATTATCATGGCAAAAGAAATCTCAAAAAGTTTGATAATTGGATTAGGTGGTACAGGTCAAAAAGTTATCATAGCACTAAAGAAAAGATTATATCAAAGATTTGGTGAAATTCCAAATGTTGTTAAGTTTCTTAGTATTGATACAGGTTATATAAGAGCTAGAGATGAAAATTTTTCATTTGAATATAATGGGAAACGATATAAACAGATAGTAGAGATTAATCCAGGTGAGCAATTTTACATAAGTAAAAAGAACCTATTGGAATATTATGAAGATGAGAATAGATTTAAAGATTTTACCCCAAAGGATTTTCTTCAATATGCACCCACTGCAACTGATGGACTTGGGGCTGAGGGTATAAGACTTGTGGGCAAAATGTTAGTTTCAACTGAATATTCCGCACTCAAGGATAAAATTCATGATATAACAGCACATGCAATCCATCAGGATGTTGAACAGGAAGCAATAATTGATGGATATGCTATCAACAAAGCTAGTCCATTTCTTAGTTTTATTGTAGGATCATGGGCTGGTGGAACTGGTTCTGGGATATTTAAAGATGTCACTGATATTCTTCATAATTCACATGTGCTTACAAATAAACATCTGCTAGGATTTTTTGCAATGCCTGAGTTTTATAAAGAATTTGCTAACACAGAAAATGTTAGGGTTAATGCATATTGTGCTTTTATTGAAACTGATCATTTGCAGAATCCCAAGTATTATGGAAAAGAGGTCAAGGAGAATATAAAAACATTTGATGGTCACTATATTAAGAGACCAAGGTTCAATTCTATCTATATTATGCAAAACATTTTGAATAATGGAAATAAAATAAGTAAAGAAACTATGGAGGATGCGACATCTGCAGCTATATCAAATTTGATATCTGCAATCGGTGAAGAAGTTGCTGAGTCAATGGTAAATAATCATCAGGTTAATGAATTAACAAAGCTGAAAAGAAGATTGTATTCAGGATTTGGAGTTTGTGAAGTAGTTTTAAAAAGGAATGAGCTTATAAACTATATATTAAATAAAATTATTATACATAGCCTGAGCGATTATGTTATTAATAATTATGATGAAAATGAGTTTGTTGCTGCAGTTGATGATTTTATCAATGAAAATAATTTAGATGAAGGAATTGGGGATGAGGCAAAAATTATTAATCAATTAATTGATTCAATATTTGAATTAAACCATCTTGATTTAAACGTAGTGTTTCCTGAATGTTCTTTAGGTGAAAGTGTTGATGAAGATTTAAAAAGGGGGAATTTTGATTTTACACAAGAACTTGGTCAAAAAGCAGATTCCATTTTTCTTGAATATGATTTGGAAAAGGTTAAAAAGGCACTTATTGAAAGATTATCTAATTTATTGTACAACAGAGGAGGTTTGAGCCGAACCAAATATTTTGCTGAGATTTTCATTCGGCAATTAAATGAAATGAAAATTGAATTAATAAAAGAGATTAATTATCATGAAGATCACATTGAAGATATTACATGTAATCAATTAGAAAGTGTTTTAAAAGAAATTAATATCAAACAAAAGGGGACTTTTAGTTTTTTCAAGAAAAGGCAGATAAAAGAACTAATGAACAATTATAAATATATTGTTTCTGACCCAATAAATTCGGAAAGTATTAGAAATCATTTTCTAGATGTAAAAAGAAAGAAAAAGGCTGTTGAAATTTTTAATAAGCTTATTGATGATGCGAAAATTTTCTATTATAAAGAAGGACCACAAACGTTTGGTAAGGTTGCTTTGCTTGAAGGAAATATTGAACAATCAATGTCGGATATTGGATTAGCAATTCGTCAATTTCAACCTGATTTATCAGACAATATTAAAATAGATATTAATTTCTTCTTTAAAAAATTACTGGAAAACAAAAGTGTATTTGATGAGATCATTAATAGTGTTCATATAGACTTTGCTTCATTCATCAAGGAAAAACAGAATTTAAATAATCTTACAACAGTGTTAAAAGAACATATTGTAAGTAAAATAGATGAAAACAATAAAACAATTTTATGGAATTTAAGTGATATAAATTTTAGCCTGGAAGATCTAATAATGAAATATAAAAAAGTGGATCTGAGAATTGGTGATGAAAAAATTGGATATAAAACAGTAGAATTTGGAGCTTTTTTAACTCAAACAATAAAAGAGAAGATCTCAATGATGTGGAATTACAAAGATACTAATCATTCAGATGATGAAGTTGAAGCTATTAAACCAGAAAAGATATTTATTATTGGAAATTATGATGGTAAGAAGAATTTCTTTACTCATGAAGTTATAAATAGTTTACAAATCAAAAACATAAAAGCCCATGGGATTAACAGAGTTGCTACTAATGATAGAAACCGCATAACTATGCACATTCAAGAAAATGCTGTAGCGGCGTTTAAGATAAAGAATATGGATAAGTATTCCTTCGAATACCATAAGAAGAAAAATTTAAGTAATAGTTATTTCTTTTCTGATATGCGATTTGAAAAATATGCTGAAGATATATTCCCACAAGAAGATAGAGAAAAACTTTTAAATCTGTGGACTTTTGGATTAATAACTGGGTTAATATTTAATCGACGGAGAGCATATTATATCAAAAGCAGTACTGGAACAGAGGGAGTAGATGTTCCATGTTTTCAAAAGAACAGTGCAGTTGGTAAAAACGACAGATACCTGGCTTATGAATATTTTATTAGTTCAAATGAATTGATAAAAGAGATGGAAGACAAACTTAATTCATGGTTTGATAATTATAAGGAAAGGTTAAGGACCAAATTATTAGATTACTTTCACAATCAAATATTTACTTTCGAGAATATAGGAAAACGACTTAATAGTTGTAATGAAAAAGAAAAAGAGTTATTGCAAAACGAAAGAAAGGCAATTATTGAGATTGGACTTGATCTTGGAATGCACGACAATGATTTTATAAATACCAATCTGACAGGTAAAGAACTTGAGAATCATAAGAATGAATTAAGAAACCTAGGTCTAGAAGAAGTATATTAATTAAACAAAAATCATGAACCCCATCTTTATTATAGCTCCAAGCGATATCCCGATAAGTAATTTTGATAATAATAATATCAGTTTAAATTACTATAACTACGATGGAAATACTGATTTAATAAGTGAATTTAACTCTTTTAGGAATAATGTCCTGAGACTTGGAACACAAATTAATTATACAACTAATGAAATATTATGTGTTTGTATTAGTGAAGCTAAGAACATTCTCACCAGTAAGAATTACCTGATAAAATTATTTAGTGATAATAATTTCAGCAATGAAATTAATAAAGTATTCTTAATTGATCTACTTTCTGGTGGTTCTGCTGAATTGCCGCAAGATTATTATGTGAGTTGTGATGAACGCACATCTGAACTCTGTAGAAAATTCAACATAAAAGCTTATAATATAATACTTTCACAAGAAAATGCAGAAAAAAAGATAATAGACAGACTGGAGTTGACATATCAATTAAAAACTTTTATTTATCAACTCCATACCGATTTTGAAACTATATGTAAAAATTTAAAGGATTTTCGCAAAAATGATATTTATTATAATTCATATGGTAGCTCATCATTAACTTTCCCCTATAAATATATCGAGGAATCTATTTTCTATTTCAACAATTCATCCCAATTATTATACTTATTAAACGAGTCAGAATTTACAAAGGAAGAATACCAATATCTTTCTTCTATAATAAGAAGTAAAGAAGATGAGGAAATCGATATAAATGAAATCTATAAAGATAGATATTCAAAAGAGCCCGATAATCATGATGTTGCAATTGCATTGAATACATTGTGGGATAGATGTAAGATTGATGATATTGGAGTTACTTTTGAGAGTATTGGCCTTAATTCTTTTACTAATTACTCAAATAAGAACGAAATATTATCAATATCAATAAATGAAGAAAAGCATAAGAAGTTTATTTATGATCAGGTTCATAGAGTTACTAATTCATTTCAGACAACAACTGTTTTTTCTAATGAAATTACTAAGGTGTTCAGGGAGTTCCGAAATGATAAATTGATTTCTTTCCAAAGGGATCTTAATAGACACCGTAATGATAAAAGATTGTCATTGTTTCAGGAAATAGATAAATTTTCGAATGAAATAATATCGCTCGATCAAGCAACTCTGCAAGATTCTTTTAGAAACACAACAGGATTTGAAGCTATATCCAAAGTTCACTCATGTTTCTCATATGGAATACAGGATGATACAATCCAACATGATAACAATTTACAAAATAAGCAAAAAACATTATCAAACGAAACAGTTTATGAGAGAACACTGAAGAAGAGGGATTTATATAACAAATTAAATAATGACAATGAGATAATTAAAAATCAAATTGATAAAATTGATAAGGAGTTTGAAAGTAAGATTTTAAATTACACTGAAAAGATTAAGCAACTGCAGTTGGGTAAATATGAACAAAAGCCAGGACTCAATGGATATACTTTTTTATCTAAAGCAATATTCTTTGCTATATTTTTTAGCCTGGTAGTGTTTTTTATCTCTTTTTTTATTTCCTCTCAATTTGATTTATTGACCTTCTCTAAACTTAAAATTTCAATATTAGTAGGAATTATCCCTCTACTAATTTGTGGGATTATTGTTCTTAACAAATGGTTAAATGTTAATAGGTTAAGAAATGAGATAAATAAACTCTTAAAAATCAAATTGGATTCTTTTAGAAGTATTTTATCAAATTATGATTTTTACTTTGATAGATATATAGAAGAAGTGAAAATTGATTATGCTTTGAATATTTTGAAAGATACTCAAAATTACTGTCAATCTTATGTTCACAAACTTGACCATTTCAGGCAATATGTTTTTGATCATTACATATCATCCGTGTCAGAACTCTCTTCTTTAGATTTTTCTGATATTATTTTTGAAATTCCGGTAGCATCAAAAGATCAAATACTTGATAAACTTTTTGATTTTTCCGATCGGATTTATTACAGAGACAATCCGGATAAAAAGATTGACCTATGGAAATTGTATCTTGAAAAATCAACTATAGTAACCACCGAGATTTTTGAACCAATTGATCTCAATATTGATTTCTTTAATGAGAGTGAGAATGCTTATGAAATAGTTGAACCACTTGACCAGCATAAACCCCCAGTATCAAATTACTCAAATTTTGAAGGAAAAGAAGCCAAACTATTTCTGGCTGATGAAGAAAACAAAAAAGAGATTTTGATCTCCGATATTAACCAGGGTGAGGTAGGTGATTGTTATTTTTTGGCTGCAATTGGTGCTATTGCTCATGCAAACCCGGAGTTTATGAAGCGCATGATATCTAGAATTGACACAAACAAGAACAATAATGACCTACAATCACATTCGTTCTTTGTTAGATTTTTCGATTCAAACAAATCAGAAAAATATGTTGCTGTAGATGACAAGTTCTGGTTTTTCACTGAAGCAAATGACCAAATGCCGGTTTATGCAAAATATGGAGTGGTAAAAGATAATGAGGTTGAGATATGGCCGATGATTTTAGAAAAAGCCTGGGCAAAGGTAAATGGTAACTATGAAAGTATAAATGGAAGTAACAGTGAACATAAATATTTAGATTTTGGGATGGCATTAAGTGGCAACCTGATTGACTATGAGTTTCTGTTTGATGATAATGATCATGATACAATAATAAGTGCAATAAATAATAAATTAAAACAGAACATCCCTGTGGTTGTTTACTCAAAAGATGATGTAAATTCAGAGCAAGTTCAAATTAATCATGCCTATGCTATTATAACTGTCGATCCTGATAATAAAACCATGTCTCTTTATAATCCGCATGGAAACGACCATCTAAATAATATTTCTGTTGAATTCCTAATTGCTAATTTTGACACATTATTATTTTTCAACCTCAAACATGAGGCTTTGGGATTAGCTATACCAAAAGATAAAAGAAAAATTATTACCAATATTAAAACAGCTGAAGATATATTCAGGGATTTTATTGGAAATGATTACATGGAAAGAATAGAGCAAATGCCTGTCAGTGAATTTATAGCCAGTAGTGATCTTATAAATATATTGAAAAATACTGACAAAACCTCCTTGCCATTATTCAATCCAGCTAAAATAAATGAAAAAATTTCTATGATATATGCAAGTGAGGAAGTTGATTATGATATCTCAATTTTCTCAAGCAAAATTAATGAAGTACAAGAATGTATTTCTCCTGGAAAATACTTCTGCCTAATTAAACTAATTAACTGGCAGCATTAAGATTGAGCATTATGGAAATATTCCATTAAATATCCTCAAAACACTCCATACTCCAGTCTTACTCTAAATCCATCAAAATTGTATTTTAAAGAAGGATGATAAGTGTTGCCAATAAATATTCGCACATGCAAGCCGCCCCATAAAGGAAGTCATCCCATTATCCAAAACAACCTACATTATAGAATTCATACTTATGGTGAAGTTTACAATGATTTATCTGGATAATTGCAGTTTTTTCGACCAGACTATTTTGCATAGAACAGAATTCACGTTATCTTTACTCAGATATTATATCAAAATAACAACAACTCAAACATAAATCCAATATCATTGAGCTACCTACGATGACCAAGAAAAAAATTACACTTTTTGCAGTAACAGTAATTATTTTCATTGCTATTATTACTCTGTTGTTACCAGAAACCCAAAGTACACAACTTTCGGTAAGTTGCAGTACATAAAAATCGGCAATCAAGAATACACAATTTCATCCTGATTTTTTTAATTTTTATTTTTATCAAAAATAGTTTTTCTA
>Ga0222657_1000050_pt1 | contig 94037 bp, 75 predicted proteins | sample AntAcemetagen474_FD_179858 | JGI IMG/M metagenome (GOLD analysis project Ga0222657, IMG submission 179858) | Saline water microbial communities from Ace Lake, Antarctica - #474 | ecosystem: Environmental > Aquatic > Non-marine Saline and Alkaline > Saline | place: Antarctica: Ace Lake... | reverse complement strand
CAATGCTTGATATTTACAAACGTATTTCCCCACTACTTAACGAACCGCTGTATACGAGAACCGTACGTACAGTGGTGTGAGAGGCGCACTCCGTCAGTTGATTCTGGCGGAGCCGTCTACTCGATTACCCACTGAGTATTCTTTAAATCCTATGAGTCTTTTTTCTTGCATTCTACATGGAACTCAGTTTCCTGAATAATTGTTAGTACATCTGATTTTTTTATTTTTTTAATTGTCTCTGAACGTGGTTGATGTCCGTCCTCAATAATTATTTTTCCTTCTTGTTTTAGTAATCTACTTAATTCTGTTAAAAACTTTTTCGGATGTTCTATCATATGAAACACATCAAGAGCGTAAATTACATCAGCAGTCTCTTTAGCAATAGGTGTGTTGTATCCATTAGCCAAAACTGCCTTTACATTTGTCAATTTGAACTTTTCAATTTTCAACTTTACTTTTTTAATGGCAAGTGGGTGAATATCTACGGCTATTACTTTGCCCTCTTCACCTACACAGCTAGAAACATTCCTGATATATCGAGCAGGACCACAACCATAATCAATAACCGTTTGCCCTTTTTTTAGATTAAGTGTTTTAAAATTTTTGCTTGAACGATTCCCTAATAAATCTACTAATTTCATTATGGTTGTCATAATATGGAAAGCTATGTTTGGCATTTCCTCCTTGTTCCTTCCTGATAACTTCTCACCTAGTTTATTACTATGTTGCATTAGTTTTCTGTTTTTTTTGTGTAGATTTCTAACTGTTGTTAACGTTTTGAATATGGTGCGTTTGGCATTTTGAAACGCTTTGTTTTCAAGTTACGACTAATATTATTTAATGCTAATATTTTCATTTTTAGCTCTATCTGCCAAATGCACTATTTGTTGTTATACAACGTCATTCAATGCTAGGGCTAAAATTATGAATAATTTTACTTAGAGAGAGTGATGATAAATTCGCTGCCTTTTCCTACTTCACTTATTACTGAAATATCCCCGCCATTTTTGTTAATAAATTCCTTACAAAGTATAAGACCCAATCCTGTACCTCTTTCATTGTTAGTTCCTTCGGTTGATATATCCTCGTCTATCCTGAATAATTTTCCAATAACTTCTGAAGTCATGCCAACACCTGTGTCAATAATGTGCAGTTCAATATTATCTTCATTTTCGTGATAGTTGATTGTAATAGTTCCCCCCTCAGGAGTATACTTGATAGCATTGTTTACCAGGTTCGCGATAAATGTCATTGAGGTGTTTCTATCTATCGAAAGTTTGGTATCGGGAGGAATATTTATTGCTATCTCAATATTTTTTTTGGAAGCATTGTCCTTATAGGGAGCAATACTGGTTTCAACCAATTCTTTTAAGTTAAGCAGTTCTTTATTGATTTCGATTCTTCCTGTTTGTGTTCGAGCCCAGGTAAGTAAGTTCTCCAACAATTCATAAGCAAGTTGGGATGATTCCCTCAGCGAACTTATAATCTTTCTTTTCTGAGTTTCATCAAATTTATTATAGTCCTCAGCTAATAAATTAGTGAATCCTAAAATACTATTGAAAGGACTCTTAAGATCGTGAGAAATGATGGTAAAGAACTTATCCTTGGTCGAATTTAGTAAATTAAGTTTATCATTGCTTTCCTGAAGGTCTGCTGTGCGTTTTTCTACAATTTGTTTCAATAATTTATTATTCCGTTTCAATCGTGCTGAGTTTAGACGTATAATAATCAAAACAAAAACTATTGCTAATATTCCATATAAAGTATAAGCCAACCATGTACGATGCCAGGGAGGACGTATCTCGAATGCAAAGGATGCCTTATTACCATATTTTCGATAGATATTTTGAGATTTTACTTCAAAAATATATTTTCCTTCTTGCAAGTTGTTGTATTCCTTTTTGTGATTATTTGTCCAGGCGGACCATGTGGTATTGGAAGAGCCTATGAGACGATAGGAGAACAAATTCTTTTCCGATTCTTCGTAAAAAGTAGCGGCATAATGAAAGAACAGATTGTTATTCTTGTATTTTAAAATTACCGGATTATCAGACATTGACGAAGAGTTATTTTCAGCCCCCCCATAAATCAAACTATCATTAACAAATATTTCACGAATTAGTGTATTAAAAGGTATATCGTAATTAACTGTTTGTTTGGGGTGATATTCTAATAAACCTTTATTCGTTCCAAAATAAACTAAGCTGTCAGAAAAAGGGTAAAGAGCGTACGCGTTTGCTATATTGCTTGCCGTGAATTTTAAAAAAGGGGTTTTGTACATTTCATACTTTCCGTTAATTGGCAGCAATACTCCTTTTTCTAAACCTTCTTTCACTTCCTCAAAACATATAATGCCACATGAATCTTGTTTAAACCTACTTACGCCCTTTGGAAACATAGGAAAGTCAGGATGTAACTCAAAATAATTCTTATGGGGAAGGTAACGATAAATACCTTTGTCTGTACTAAATATAATTTCGCCATTGTTCAAGTGGTATGGCCTTGCAGAAGCCTCAGGCAAATGGTATTGTTCAGCTGTGAAATCTTGTAAAAAAATCACACTATCCAGAGTTTCGTTTAAGCGAAGTTTGTATAACTGGTCGTTAACCTTAGTGCTTAACCAGAAGTTTCCATTGTCATCTTCTTCAATATACCTTGTGTTTTTATCAAAGCCTTTTATGAAGTGTTTGAATACCCATTGCTCATTTTTGTATTCAATTAAAGCTAATCCTTTATTCACTACCTGAATTATGATATAATTTGGATGTTTGCGCAGTGTTATAGCTACAATAGGAACTGATTTTTTAAGAGCCTCTAATTGTTGTACAACTTGATTATCATTTATTTCAAATATACCGTTCGGACTATTTCCTAACAATAACTTTTCTTTTGCCTGAAGCAAGAAAAAATTTTGACCTTCCGTACCCTCAATACGTTCAAAGTTATTCTCTTTATTTTGTACATAAAAATTATTACTTGTACCTACATACAATTTGTCTTTAAATTTATGTATGCAATAGATTGAACCATCTAATCCATTTTCGAAAGTATAGTTTGAAAAGGGTAAATTACTCATAATAAGACTAATTCCACTTTCAAGAGACGCCCATAATTGCCCATTTAAATCTGTGAACAAATAATAAATACCATTACTTTGCAATCCATTTTGTTTATTATAATGGTTTTGTATTTTTCCTTGTTTGTCGAAAACAAGAATGCCGCCAACTTTTGTACCAATGGCAAAATATCCATTAGGTAATTTGACTCCAGCATAATAGGCAATGTTTTTGTCCAAGAATTTGTTTACTGCATCAAACTCATCAGGTTTCCTTAAACAAGGGGATTTCTTAGGATTATAAATTTTGACGACATTTTTATCTGTAACGATTAATAATTCATCATCCCCATAAGGCAGCATCACTAAAGGCTCAATTTCAAAAAACTGTTCTGCACCCGGCATTTGTATTAAGCTATCTCCTTTTAAAAACATTAAGCCCTTTTCCGTTTCAAAAATGTAATACTTACCTCGTATAACAAAATGTTGTTTTGATTTTTTGTTAGTCGTTAATACTGAAAGGCTGTCGTTTTGATATACAAATGTTTTGTTCACAGTCCAAAGAATAATTTTCCCTCCTACCGTTTTTATATCCCATACTTTTTTAAGATCCTGATGTTCTTCAGGGATCTTATTTTTTAAGGATTTATATTTTAAACTCCCGGTACTATCAGATTGCAAATATCCAAAATCATCATCTAAGCCCACATATATACAATCAGAGCTATCTATACAAAGAGAATATACTGTGCTGGGAGTTGTTATAGTTCTCCAGGTTATACCATCATATTCTAGAACCCCATATTGGTTACCAAAATATATAATGCCCCGTTGGTCCTGTACCATAGCCCAGTTTTGCGAATAAGCTCTATACTCTTCTGTTGGAAAATTACGAATAAACGGGGTTTGAGCAAAAAGGCTCCCTGTTATTAAGTGTAGAATGAATAAGCTTAGTGTTTTTTTAATCATGGTTTTTAGTTTTTTAAACCATATTCTAAAATTACGATTTATATATTAGAAAATTAACAAATCATCATTTTTTTTTCATTACATGCCATTACAGCATTTTCAATATCCGTTTTCCATTGCTGGCTTTTATTAAATTTTAAAGTTACAATATAACAACTGACGTATCAATCTGGATATTATAATTAATTTTCAATTTGAAATCAAAAAGCTTTTCTTTGTCAAAAATTATGTTCGTTAAGATACATCCTTTACACAAGTTCAAGATTAGACTTTACACTAAATTAGTTTCTAACCTTGTTGATTTATCTTTAGTTCTTAATTCATTTTCGTTGAAGTATCCTAAGAAAACATTTCTGTAAAATACTCTCCAAATTCCATTTCCCATTTCCATTGCACCGACATGTTTACATTGTTATGCATAGTATTTACTTGTCTAATAAAATACCCTTATTATAAAACCACCATTTTTTCCAGCTTTGTATGTCTTCGTTAAAGTTGACTCCAGTAATGTTTTCTAAAGCTTCAGTAATGAGTTTTGCAGTTTCTAATTTACCTTTATCTTTATAACTTTCTGCAAAATTTATTAAGATTGGAGTAATTTCGATAGTAGACGCACCAAGTCTTTTTATTAAATCAAGTAATGTTTGATTTAATGAAACATACAGGTGTAATCCATGTTTATTTGTAGTATATATTATCATTGGTAAAACTGCTTTATTATTAAAAGGAAAGTTTTTGCGTGAAACTAATTCCAATGCTTGCTGTCTAATTTTAGTCTTCTCACTATAACATGCTCTAATAATATTATTAGTTAATTCCTTACTAAGATCTCCTTCATACTTATCGTTTAATTCTGAAAACCTAGGTTCAAAATAATATCTGCCAATCCATAAAATGGGTGAAGGTCCCCATGTTTTATATAAAAAGTCCTTTATAAACTTATATATATTTATACTTTCAAGTTTAGTATCAGGTTTTTTTAACTTTTCAATCTCTTTTTCCGAATACCTTACATGAATCGGACATGGTTCTTCTTTATTTACATGTAAGGTGATTGGATTTTTCCCGAAACTTGTAAGACTAATTGTGCCGGTCATTTTATAACCTGTGTATAAATAACCCATGTTTATATAGCTGGCATCGAGTGTTTTAGTGTTTAATTTAACAATTAAGCTTGTATTGCATTTAGCATTTTTAGGGACAACAGCAATGCCCATATTTTTTAATATTTCTATAAGGATATTCAAATACTTTGATTCTTGCTTCTCTTTATACTTTTTTGATTGAGAAGCAGATATAGAAATTGTTAATTTAAGGCTATCAACTATTTTGTTGTTCCACGGTTTAACTGGTGGTATTAGCTTATCTAAATCAGGGGGCGTTAAAGAACTATTTATTTCATGAATTTTAGTAATGAGATACTGTGCGCTATCTACATAATATCCATTATTATATTTATCAATGTAATACTCATAAGATATAATGTCATTATTTATTTTGGCAGTGTCCCAAGTTTTTTTATCAGATGAGCAACTTAGTAATGATGCACTTATGCAAATTGTTACTAAAAATTTTCTAACCATCTTAATTTTTAATATCATAGTTGAATTATTTTTATGTGTAATCACATATGTTTTCAAAAATTATGTTGGGTAACGGTTTGAATATGGTGCGTGCTGTACTTTATTCAATAATTTTTCTTTGGTTTCCATATTTTCAAATTTACTAATTCTTTTCTTGGTACTACCAACTGCGGCATGAACTATATTTTTCCTAAGCTTGCATCTTGGTTTATTTTATTTTTGGGTCTAACCCTATAACGATTAACATTTTCTGAACAGAATGAGTAGTATGATAAAGAAGCAAACCACTGTCAACAATCATTAAAGTATCTTCAGTTGTATCAAAGTCAAGAATTGGTGGCTGCACTTCCAGTTCTGTATGAAACTCCCTAATTTTATTAAGGACAGAACGTAAATCTTTTTTAGAAATTATTGTATTAAAATGAATTTCAATAAGATCTAGTATTTTACTAACAGTTAGTCCATTACGTAAATTCTCATGAGATGCTCTTATGATAGCAGCAATTAACCATTTATATATATCACCAGTATAGCTTTTAGGTCCATCAGCAAACTCTCTTAAAAATTTTGAGTATCTAGGAGATCTGTCTTTACTCAGTTCTCCTAACCATATGTCAAATGGGCCACCATGATAGTTAAACTTATCAAAGTTTTCCGGGTTTTCAACTCCAAAGCTTTTTAACAATAGTGTGTCCACATTTGAATTGCCATTATTAGAATCATTATCTCGGAAAGATGATGTAAGTTGGGATAGGGAATTAATCTCTGGATCATCAAGAATCAATAAACTTTTTGATTGTGTTTTTGTAATACCAACTTTATCACAAATATTTTCAGTTATTTGATGCAATAATCCTACATTATTCTCACAATAAAAAACAATTTTTTCTTTAGCCTCTAAAGAAAAAAATATGTTTAGCAATTTCTCACCTTCTTGAATTATATTCAATAGTTCTTCTTTCCTCCAAATATCTGCATTTATGTGTGTTGTTCTTCCATCAAGGTCACCATTTAGTTTTGTTAATTTACCAGTTTCAAGCCACACTCCAATTACAACTACTCGAATTAAATCAGTCTTTTCGTATATAGCCTTTAAATCTGCTGATAAAAAATGTTGTTCTTTGCTCGAGAGATAATGGAAATCCTCAATTACAATCCACTTATTAAAATTTGTAGCTAAAAGCACTCTTATGATGTCATTAACATCTGATGAATCAATATTAAAATAATTCTTTGTAACCGTATCAGTCACATTTTTTTCAATGCTAGTTTTACCTTCAACCTTTGTTTTAGCAAAATAAACACTGCTTTCACCAGACATAGAGATGTCTGTTTTCCTCGTTCCGCCAAGTGTTTCTGTTTTTGAGTGAGATAATTCAACACCAGCTTCTTTTAGTATTAATTTATAGATATTTTCCCTTGTTGTACTATTTGTGCATTGAATAACTATTGAATTTGTATCGTTTAGATACTTTTTCCTTAGAGAAGTCTTTCCTTGCTTTGAACAACCATAAATAACAATGTGTTTCCTTCTTTTTAATGCTTTTTTAAATATTTCATCTACATAGTTTCTGCTTGTGTATATAATTGGAATTTCATTAGTTATTCCAAATACATCATGAAGACTGAATATATTTTCTTCTTTAGTTATTTCTTTGATTTCATTCGGATTCTGGAATAACCTTTTTCTAGAATTGTAATATAATTGTTTAAACCAATTCAAAGCATTAATATTTATTCTGGCTAATATGCTCATTAAGGATTTTTTAGTTTTATGATAACTTTATAAGTTGTATTTCCATCATGCACTTGTATTGTCCAAAAATGCCCTGTAACGTTAAGTATATGAAAAGTAAGCGCTTCCGAAGCACAAATCTTTCTGTTAAAAAGAAAGGTGAACCGGGCTACAAACCTTGATGCTACTACTATCCCGCTTATTTTTTATATACATTGTTGCCGGTATGTTGCTTTTAATCTGTGAATTGACCACTTGCTGTATCATAAGTTATTGAATCAAGATATTCCAATATTTTTATCAATCCCTCATATTCCTGCTCATAATTTGACAAATCCTTTTTATTTTGATTATACCATTCTGTACAGTCAGAACTTGCATGCACATTTTTATGTCGATTTCTCACAATTTCATTTAGAAAGGTTATATCTCTTTCTTCATATTTTGTTCCTTTCCCTAATAATAAATCAAAGCCTAATTTATCTTCAAATAATTCTTTAATATTCTTAAATTCTGGATTGTTAAAACCTTTAAGTTGGTCTTCTAAAGTCGCAAGGGTTGCTTGGTTATCTCCGCGCATAACACTACAATTATAGACGATGTGTTTAACGCAACCTTCAAGAAATCTTGTTGCTATTACATAAACAGTCAAATTTAACAATGATTGAATCTTAATTGCTGAATGAGATTCAAGTTTATGTTTTTGTACTGCTTGGATAGTTGAATCAAGATTATGCTTAAAAGTGTCTATATCAGGTGATTCAAATGCCATTATTTTAGACCTAAAAAGTAATTTCTTGCAATTATAATTCTATTTTTAACACTTGTTTCTGCCGAAGTACCCGATGTTACATATCGGACGAACTCTTCGTCTTTAACTAGTCGCTTATGATTATTATCCAAATCTATGATGTCTTTTTCTTCTTTGATTATTTGTGCAACACTAACCATAACTGCATCACAAACAGATTTGTTAACTGTACTTAGAACCCGAAATGCCTGAACTCCAATATTGTTATTTAAAATCTTTACTACGTCTTCAAACAAGCGTTCATCAATATCAACTTTTTTGTTCTTATCTTGAAAATTACTAAGAAATTCACGCATTGAAGGTTTATAAGAATTAAGTGAATCTAATAGTGCGTAAAATCTTAGCACCATTTCTACATCTCTTAATCTGCGGTCAGGATATGTTTTACCTAATAACTGTCTCCAATCTTTATTTTTATTTAAATCAATTAATTTATTATTTAAAGTACCATTATAAACACAGTTCCTTACTTCTTGGTCAGTTAATGACATTCCTCCGGTATTTAGTCTATGGAAGATATCATGAACTAGTGTAGGATTTGAGTCTATGTCCTCTATTATTGTCGTGTTAAGAACAGCATTTCTAATCCTCCTTTTATATTTCTCATCTAATTCATCATACGTTTTACCATTCCAATCCCTGTTTTCTAACTTTCTAAGACCAAAAACTAATTCTTGACCATTTGTAATAAATTTACCTTTTATAAAAAAATAAACCGATTTCAATCTTTGCTGACCATCAATAACTTTATAAGTTTCGTCTTCCTTGCTTTTTCCTAAAAATATACTTGGAATTGGCAAACCTATTAGAAGTGAATCAATAAAAAGACTTGCCCTATTAATATCCCAAACGAAGTCACGTTGAAATTCAGGTTTCAAATCAATCTCCTCATTGTCTATTTTAAATTTGAGGACTTCGACTGTATTTGCAATATTATATGAAACTATTTTAGCAAGTTCACCAGTTGTCGATTCTCTAATTGGTTCAATTTCTTCATTCTCAAATTCCAATTCATTTTTCAATTCTATATTTTCCATATATTTATGTTTTATACTGTGGTTTTGTTTGCAATTACCGGCAACTAGCAAATAAACACCATCCATTATTGTTTATTGCAAATAGTTAAAGAGGCAGATTATTTATAGTTTAGTCGTGTTTAAATATTATGTATTGGTAATTATTTTTAGTTTTTTGTCTTTGAATTTAGTAAGCATAGCAGAATTGTTAGTCATGTTAATTTTCTCTAGCAGACACCAAATATATAAATTAAATAGATATGTTTTGAATTATTGTTGAGTATATTGTAGGATTGAGGTTAAGGTTCCTGCCTACGATGCTCTTTGGCAGGCAGGGAGGTTGAGAGTGAGGTTCCTACATGCTTTGCTCTTTGGCATGGAGGTTGAGGTGGGATAGATATGACAGCTTAGTCTGGAGAGGTTGGTTAGTGTGAATTGTTGATGAAAAATTACATAAATGTTTGAAATAATGTTGTTCCTGATTTTGTATTGCAATCGCTTGGTTTCACTATTAGCTATGGGTTTTCAGTTATTTTTTTTATAAAGTTGTCAAAACGTTCTTGAATTTCACCTTTAAAATTTTCATCATTCAAATGAGTTTTCATAGTAGCATCAGAATCCTCTTTTTTATCATCGGGTAAAACTAAATTAATTGGAAATGCCTGACAAAGAATACATTTATCTTTTAGTATGCTTTCTACTTCTTTGAAAACAAAACCGTGGCCAAATTTTTCATCTTTCTTTTCATAAGTACTACCACAACAAGTTACAAAAACCAATTTATTGATACTGTCAATATACTTATTGATGAAACTGCGAAGAGGGGGGATAAGTTTACCCATCCAAATTGGTCCGCATAAAATAACTTTATCGTATTCTTTTAAATTGGTTTTTATTGGTTTGATACCCAAATGTATATTCATTAAAAACAGAAGAAAAATATTTAGTCGTGGCTTGATTTCTTCTAACTCACATGATAAACTTTTAGAAATTTTTTCGGCTAAGTATTTATTACTGCCTTTGTTCGAATAATAAATTACAATTGTTTTCATTTTTTTTATTGTATGTTTTATGTGTGTTGGCTAAGGTTTGTGCTATGATTATGTGTCGCTTGCGAAATATGTTCTTGCCTGATTACACTAGACTTGAAACGGATTAAAAATGTTTAATTCATAATTGTCCAGGCAATTATTTATGAGCGTTAGTCAACGTAATTTTCATTCTTCTTTTAATTGGTTTAACATTAATCGAAATTTATCGTACTCAATAGGTTCAATAGTGAAAAGGTCATTTTTTTGATCAAGCAGAACGTCTTCTATCATTTTGAACATTACATTTTGATATAATTCTAAATCAGTTTGATTTACAGAAGAAGGATTATCTTCAAAAGCCAATTCAATTTTCCATAATCTATCCATCAGTTCATTTCCAATTAGTTTATGTTTTCGATAGATAATATGAACGGCTTTTTGTTGTGGAGGATAGCCAATAAAATAATGATATTCTCTTTTCGGTGCTTCAATTTTTGAGTTAACGAAATACTGATTTTTTTCGGGATTAATTCTTCTGGTGCAACCAAGAACAAATGAAATCACATCACTCACTGAATGATCTCTACTACTAATCAATATGAAGTCTCCTTTTTCTAAATTTTCATCCAGTTTTTTTAATGAATTTATTGTTAGTTCAGAAACCTTATACCCACCAGCCCCACAAAGGCAAACATGCCCCATATAATTACAAACATCATTAAATGTTACTTCGGTGGTCTCTTTGTTTTGCGGATAACTTCCTGCGAGAATTCCATGGTCATAATGAAAAACGATTGGTTGGATATCGTAAATAAAATTATATTTTTCGTTCCATGACTCTATCTCTTTTTTCTCTTGACATCCGTAAAATGCAATTATTAATAAAAGCAACAAGGTTCGATTAATGCCTTTTAACAGCATTGGATGATAATATTTTTTCATAATGAACATTCTATTTGGTTTTCCTCAGTTGAAATTTTCATGTTGGCCAACGTGTAAATAAACATAGTCCACCTGTTTTTAATATTTTACGTGAAGGCTTGGATTTATGATGTTTGAACATGTTTAAATATTTAAAAACTTATCGTTGCGAGTAAGTTAATATTTCTTTAATGGGTTTGTGCTGTAAATGTAGTTATAAAAATGTTATTCGTCAGTAATAAGATTATTTTTTTATGCTCGCACCAATGGGAGAAAAAAGAGGGGATATAGTGGATTGGTTTTGCTGAGAGGAGGCGGTAGTAGGCATCCTCGTTGCGTTGCGCTAAACGAGGAGGAGAGGGACTAATATTTTTATACATTGTTTGCCATGGTTTTTTAATTTCTTCTTATGAATGAGTTTGTGATACGTTCTCTTACAGGTACTTTTCTTATTTCAAATTCTTCCATTAGTCCATTATCAAAATACTGAATTGACAATTTTTCTAATTCAATTTTGTCTTCTAATATTTCCAAAATTCCAATTCTTACTTCTGGCTTGTTATAGCATCCTGCTGAACCCAAATTAATATACCGACACCTACCCGTTTTATCATCTTCTTTATGCATATGTCCATAGAATATAATTTCAGAATCTATTCCATTAAATAAAATGTCCAATTCTTCTATGCTTGGATTCTTTATTCTGGAAGCAAACCAATTCTGTTTTCTATTCAAGCCATAATGTTGAAAAGTTAATTTTCTATTTCTACCTATTAGGTAATCTATAGAAAACCTCCATTCCTTTATTCTATTTCTATAGTCATTGCCTACTTGAAGATTTGTCCACCTTCGATGTCTTACTTCTTCTTCACTCATCCAATCTGGTATTGGGTTTGGTAATCCGTACGCATACCAATAATCATGATTCCCCATGACAAAATCCATTTCTTCAATTGAAAATGCAAAATCTATACATTCCTTTGGATATGGACCAATTCCAATTAAATCACCAACATGAAATATCTTCTCACATCCATTGTCTCTAAATGTTTCAACTCCCTTTTTTAATGCAGGTAAATTTCCATGAATATCTTGAAATATGCCCAATTTCATTCTAGCAATTTTTTGGATAATTGTTTTCTCTATTTACTTTTGGCTAACATGTTTAGCTATGTGCCATAGCCGTGGCGTATGATCTATTGTAAGCAACAGTAATTTCTACTTTCATCATTCAAAACTTTTAAAAAATCTAGTTTTCATAGGCAATAACACCTACTTCCTTCGCATATCTTTTCCATGCTTCAATTAGTTTATTTAATAATTCAGGTTGCTCTTTTGAAAGGTCTTTAGTTTCTCCTGGGTCTTTTTTTATATTATACAGCTTCCAATTTTCATCTCCATATGGTTTTTTAACAAATGTAATTTTATATGCTCCTTGTCTTGCCCATTTACTGTCTGCCATTTCTCCAGCTATAATATCATCTTTTGAATAGACACTTTCCACTTCACCTGAGAGAATTTTAGAAATTGATTTTCCTTGTATTGGAGCAACTTTTCTATCATTGTATTCATTAGGATGTTGCAAGTTTGCTATTTCAAGTATTGTGGGCATTATGTCTGTAACATAGGAAAAAGCATTTGTTTGACGACCTCCTTTTATGTCGGGATGTGAAATAATCAGTGGACTTCGAATACCACCTTCACCAACAACAAGTTTGAATAAATCTAAAGGTCCGGCACAAGCTGAACCCCATCCTATTCCATAAGCATAATGTGACATTGGATTTCCGATATTATCAACACTATTGTCAAATTGAGTAAAAAATTCACTTCCTTCATTATCGAGGTAGTCGTTGCTATACCAAGGGTTTGAACCATTATCACTTAAGAAAATAATAACGGTATTATCATATTCTCCAATATCCTTTAAAAAATCAATAACTCTACCAACATGATAATCCATATTACTAACCATACCGGCATATACTTCCATACCTTTTGATTCAACCAACTTTTCTTCTTCACTTAAAGATTCCCATGATTTCGCAAGGTGATTCAATGAATGAGCTGGAGCATCAGAAGGGATTAATCCCAATTTCCGGGAAGATTCGGCTCTTTTCTCTTTTAAAACTTTATACCCATCATCGTATTTGCCTTTGTATTGGCTAAGCCAAGGCTCAGGGACATGAATTGGGTCGTGTACCGCCGTAAATGCTAGATAAGCAAGAAATGGTTTACCGTCACCTCTGTTTTCTCTAACAGCATTCATTAAATAATCAGTATAATTTCGAGTAGCATAAAAATCTTTTGGTAACTCCTGTACTTCTTTATCATTTAATACATATTTTGCTGTCTCTTGAGTCTCTGCTAGTAACCCAAATTTATCGCTCCAATAACTAGCTCCTCCATATAACATGCTAAATGATTTCTCAAATCCTCTTGCATATGGATAATGTTCGGGTTCTTCTCCCAGATGCCATTTGCCAGCCATATAAGTATGATATCCACCATCTTTCATAACCTCAGCTAAACTAACAACTCTATCATTTAAATACCCTTCATAACCAGGTTGACCTTTTTGCTCAGGAGTAATTGCTTCTGACATATTACCCACACCCGCAATATGATTATCAGTTCCAGATAAAAGCATTGACCGGGTAGGCGAACAACTAACTGAAACATGAAATTCTGAAAACTTTATCCCATTTTCAGCAAATTTGTCAATATTTGGAGTGCTTATCTCACTTCCATAACAGCCTAAATCAGTCCAGCCTAAATCATCGGCAACAATTAGTAGTATGTTTGGGCGACTAACCTCTTCTTTAACTTGAGGTGTGTTACATGAATAATTAAATAATACTAATCCTATAAATAAGATAAATTTCAAGATGTTGTTTGGTTTTTTCATTTTGTAAGTTTATAATCTTTTATATTAAATTTTAAAGTTTCATTCAGGATAATCTCTCAAAGTGGCTTGTCTTATTGTTGCCAATGTGTAAATAAACATTATAAACTTTTGTTTATTGCAAATAGTTAAAAGGCAGATTATTTCTAATTTTTCGTCTTTGAATTTAGTAAACATATTCGAATTGGTAGTCATGTTAATTGTCTCTAGCAGACCCCCAAATATATAAATTAAATAGATATGTTTTTAATTAGTGTTGAATATATTGTGGGATTGAGGTTCCTGTCTACGTTGTTCTTCGGCGGGTATGGAGGTTGAGGTGGGATAGATATGACAGCATAGTCTGGAGCTACCCTGAGAGGAGAGGAGGCAGTAGTAAGCATCCTCGTTGCGCTGCGCTAAACGAGGACGAGAGGGTATTACTACTATTACGATTATTTTTTATATACATTGTTACCAACTGGGCTCTTTACTTACTAATTGCTTTAATAATTCTGTCAGCATTTATCAAAACATCTCTCATCAATAATTTGTAAGGAAAATGTTTATATTTAGTCGACTTCTTATAACCTTCAAGAATGCTAATTAATGAAGACGCAGTCAATAAAGACAAATCTAATTCAACATCAAGTTCGCAATCTTCAACAAACTCATCGCTAAAGTCTGGTGCAATTAAAAGTAATTTACGTACGTCAAAGTCATTCTTTTTCGCTAAATTATTGTATGATTTTAATTGGCGAGATACAGATGAAAATTTATTATAACCACTTTCTTTAACAGTTTTACACTCAATAATTATTAGTTCATTGTTCCCGAGATTTACAATTATATCAATTTTATCTTTCTTGGTATTTAGCGTTTTTCGTAATTTTTCATCAACGTTAAATCCTAGTTTTTTTAAGATTGTCTTTGTTAATTCTTCAAATTTTACACCAATTTCACTTTCTTTAATACTAATTCCGTTTTCTTTTAATTCATTATATTTTCTATATCCAATATTTTCGAAATTTTCTAAATATAAATTTTCTGAGTCTTTATAATTATCCAAAATTTTCAAGATTTTATCACCTCTGTTCTTTATATTCCTTTCTATGCAGAAATCTAATATTTCTTTTTCCGAAATTAAATCTAAAATATCTCTCGGCTTTATATTGTAATTAATTAAATAATCACTTTTCAAAATGAACTCATCTTGTAATTCAAATGCTTCTTTAATTTGTTTATTTAGTTTCGGAAGGGTTTCGTTAAGGTCAATTAACATTTTTTCATAGCCATCAATTGAAATTCCTACTTTTTCATCTGTTTCTCTATTATCAAAATATGTAATTAGATTATCAATTTTATCTTGTAATGTTACACCCTTTAATGATGTTTTTATATTTAATCTTTTCACCCAAAACTCATTTACGAAGTTTTTCTTTTCAGTGATTTTTGCCCCTTCTTTATAAACTTCAGATGTTAATATTGATGTGAGGGTAATTCCATCTTTTAATATTTCTTTTGCTTTGTCATCGTTACTTAATTTTCTATCTATATTATGTCTTTTTGCAATCAAGTTTATCTCTTGGGCTTTTAAAACCCGTAGCATTCTTCTTAAATATTTATCTGCTATTTCTTTTCCTCTAAATTTACGTAGGATTCTTACAATTTCATCTGCAACAAAAATGGTGTTATGCTTTTTAGAATAGAAAACTACACCGATATTTTTTAAATTATTTATGATTGTATCTATATCTAATTGTTTCACAGGAACAATCATATAGTTTATCAATTTATTTTCTTCTTGTGATAATTCTAACTTTTTGGCAAGAGTTAGTAGAATTGAAAGTTCATCATCGGTAATCTTCGGCTCCCTATTATTTGAAATATCGTTCTGATATGCCGTTTTTACACATGACTGATAAATTAAATAATCCCTTTTTCTTTCGGGAGATAAGTCTGATTTGTCATTACTAATGGATATTTTAAGTTCTTTAATTTTTTTCTTAAGATTCTTTAATTCTGACTCATATAGCCTCGAAAACCAATCTTGTTTCATGATGTTGTTTCCATCCCTAGTTATGATGTCAACAAGTATATCTAATTGCGATGATGTGTCTACGAACTCAGATTTAATATTTTCTGTAAATTCTTCTTCAATTAGGCTAAATATTGTTGCAATATTTTGGCTGTCGACTGATTTTAAACCTTTATCAGAAACACTTAATATTTTTTCTATTTTTTTCGAATTATTAGGTGATTTAGAAATAATATTATCAATTATTTTTATAAATGAATTCTTTTCTAACGAACCTAAACTGTCTAAAATCTTCTCTAGTTTCATATGATTATTTTTCTTAGCCTTGTTAGTAACGTTCAGTCGTTTGGGCGAGTATCTCGGCTATTATTTTTATATATTGTTGTGTACTGGTCATATTTTTTTATTCAAAAGAATTAATCAATATTTATATTTTAATTTGTGGAATATATTTATTTAGTAGACTTATTAATTGTTCTTTAATTATTGGTTTTGAAATATAATCGTCACAACCTGAATCTTTTGCTTTGCTTTTGTCTTCAGGCAGGGCATGAGCCGTTTGTGCGATGATGGGTAAGTTAGGTTTTATTTGTTTTATTTGCATAGTGGCATCATAACCATCAAGTATTGGCATTTTAATATCCATCAGCACTAAATCAATATCACTATTTATTTTACATAAATCGACTGCATCTTTTCCATTTTTAACATGCAGGATATTAATATTATAGGATCCTAAAAGTGTTTCTAAAAGAGAGAAATTACTTTCATTATCTTCCGCAATTAAAATGCATATTTCTGACTTGTTTATTACTATTTTATTTATAATTTTTGTATTCTTTGTTTCAGGTTTCTCCTGGTTTTCAATTAAAGATGGTAGTTTGAAATAAAAACATGAGCCTTTTTCAGGTTCTGACTCGAGCCAAATTTCACCATTCATTAGCTCAACGATATTTTTTACAATCGCCAATCCTAATCCGGTTCCCTGAGTGAATTTATCAAGTTTGTTAAATCTTTCGAAAATTTGATTTTGCTTATCAAGTGGAATCCCGATTCCTGTGTCACTCACAAAACACTTGATTTCAGATTTGTCAATTATTTCATAACCAAAAGTGATATTCCCTTTGTGAGTAAATTTGATTGCATTGGAAATGAGGTTTGATAAGATTTGATTTATTCGTAATTCATCAGAAGAAATATAAATTGAATCAATAGATTTTTTGACGATCAATTCAACATTAGCAGGGCATTTTGATTTAAACATTAAAAATAGCTTATTAATGAGCTCATTCATGCTGAATGTTTTATTTTCAATATATAAAATTCCAGCTTCGACTTTTGAAAAGTCTAATAAATCGTTTACTAATTGCAATAGTAAATCATTTTGATTATAGATAGTATCTGATAAATCTTTAAATTTTAGATCCTCAGATTCCTCTGCAATGATATTAGAGAATCCAACAATCGCATTTAAAGGTGTTCTGATTTCATGACTCATCGAAGCCAGAAATGCTGATTTTAAGCGATCAGATTCTTCGGCTTTTTCTTTTGCTAATTCTAAATCAGCTAATATCTTTTTCTTTTCAGTTATATCTTCTTTAATTCCAACATAATTTGTGATTCTATCACTTTCATCCTTTATTGGGGAAATACTAACTCTCTCCCAAAAAAGTTCTCCGTTTTTCTTTTTATTTAAAAACTCTCCTTGCCAAATATCACCATTGGATATTACATTCCACATTCTTTGATAGAATTTGGTACTATGTTTTCCGGATTTCATAAAACCAGGCTTTTCCCCCATTACTTCTTGAAGGCTATATCCTGTTATAGAAGTAAAGATTGGATTTACATATTCTATATAACCTTCCTTGTCTGTAATTAAAATACTTTCCGGGCTTTGTTCAACGGCTTTTGCTAATTTATTTGCTTTTTCTTCTGCTTTTTTACGCTCTGTTATATCTGTGATTGTGCCATGTACTACCATCTTATCATTCTCTTTTCTAATCACAGCACATGACATTAAAGTTTCAAATAAAGTCCCATCTTGTTTGCGAAATGTAACTGGCATATTTGTGACAAAACCTTTGTCTACAATCTTTTGAATGATTGCAGATTCGTCAACATTATTTCCATAAACATTTCTAGCATTTATGTTTAGTAATTCCTTTTTGCTCTTGAACCCGAATAGTCTAATTAAACCGTCGTTGCAATCTAAGATATCTCCATCTATACTGATTACAAACGCCCCATCTCTTGCTGTTTCAAAGAAAGAGCGGTATTTCTTTTCATTCACTTTTAAGTTTTTTTCGGCTAATTCACGATTTTTGATTTCATTTTCGAGCTCAATATTTCGTTCAATTAGCTGTCTGTTTTGCAATGAAGCAGCTAAGTAGTTTCTAATAAAGGAAGGTAAAGACATGCCTATCTTGCTTAATCCGTGTACCCACCAATCAGACAATACATTAAACCGTAGAAGTGTTGTTGGATCCCCAAATCCACAAAAAGGAGTGTATACCTGCCCTTGAAGCTCGTATTTACCGGGTAATAATGAATTGTATTTAATTTCTGAAATTTGTTGTAGTTCTGACCAGTTTTTGTCAAAACCAATCAACTTAAATCGGTATTTAATATTCTCTTCTGCAATAAACCATGCACTAAAAACAGGTGTTTTTAGAGACCATTTTCCAATCTTTAATTGAAAAGTATTTCCTTTTTGAACAGGAGTTGTATTTTCCCAAATAGTAGTCTCAGCCTTTATTTCAGGAGGAGTAATACTCGACAATAGCTGTTTTAGATTTAAAATATAAAGACCTGCATTCAACCCACAATAAATTCGTTCTTCTGATTCCACAAATAGTGATCTGCTGGTAGTAAATTGCCATCCTGATTTATCCAATAATAGATTTACCCTTGCAATTAAAGAGTTTGAGATAATATTGATAACCAAAAGACCATTATTTGAGCCGATTATGACCCTATTGTCATCAAGCCATGCTGCACTCCATCCAGCTATGGGATATTCTTCAAGTATTAAACGTTCTTTACCATTCTTTTCCAATACAATAACTCGTTCTTCCTGAAGGATAAGAACCCTTCCGCTTTGGTGTGGAACAGCGGTATAAGTATTTGCTTCGGGGGATAATAAATTGCTCTTTAGTTGAACAAATCCATTTTTGGTTTCCTGCCAAAGTCCACGCCCGAGAGTCGCCACCCATAAGTGCTCATTAATATCAATACTAATTGAATACACATAACCTAAATTCGAGTTGTCAGAGCCCTTAATTTCTTCATAATTACCATCACGAATAAGTGTAAGCCCTTTTATCGTTCCAACATAAATATCATCGCCACGAGCCAAAACACATCGTGCAGGACTTTTTAATATCTTATCATCCCCACCAATCTGATTTATTTCTCCTCCTTTCATAAAGAAAAGTCCTTGTTGCGCTGCCAGCCATATAGCGGAACTATCTTTGGGGTCCTGACAGCTATCCCAAATTATCATTTTAGATAATTTTGGTAAGACCTTATGTTTTATTGACTGAACAGATTCAGTATTTGGAATAGTGGAAAAAAAAGTTTCTCCACCAATATATAAACTGTTATTATTGGATTCTTTAATTGAAAAAACTGCACTGCCAATATTGAAATTTATTTTGGAGAAGAATTTACGAAAAAAGCTTATTTTCTTTACTCCTTCAGAATTTAGTGCAACCCAAATATTATCAACGGTATCAATGAATATATCATTAATCTGACTATTGAAAGTTGTCGATTCAATAAGTTTTATTCCTTCTAAAGTTTCTTGATATAAAAATAAATTATTACCAGCACCTATCCACCATTCAGAGTCTGAAACAGATATAGCTGTGACATTTAGCTCTTGTTCATTGGGATTAATGTGTTCAAGTATAGTTCCTGAATGATCGATAACAAACAAGCCATTATTTGTACCAACAAGCAGCCGATTTTTAGAAACTTTTTTAAGGCAAAAAAGGCTAAAATCCTTGAAAAAATTATCTTTATCTAGGTGTATTATTGTTTCTCCATCACATTTAATTAATCCTTCTGCTGAAGTTGCTATTACCGTATTATTATCAAGTAATATAATATTTTTGACAAACCCAAGCTCAGCATTCATCGAAACAATCAATCTGTTTCCATTAATGTCAATTTTCAGTAAACCAGTTGAAGTTCCAACCCATATTGTGTTTTCACATCCTATGATTTTTTGTGCCAGACCATAAGTCCATTCTTTCTCTAAAATAAAATTGGTAGGCGAACCATCAGTATTAATACTTTCTAAACCTAAGTCAGTTCCTAGCCATACAATATCATCTAGTATTTCAATGGTTCGTAAACCCTGACACTTTATCCCGCTCTGTTTATCAAATACTCTGATTTTATTGCCATTGTACATTGATAGGCCAGTAGGGCCAGCAAACCAAATTCTATTAGTTAAATCTTGTGAAATTGCATGAACCTGATCACTGGGTAATCCATGATTGGTATTTAACGAAATTATTTTCAAAAATGAACTCATCATTTATAAGATTTTAGTTAAAAATAGTCATGTTTAATGCATTTTCAAAGATATTTTATCGTTTGGCTAGTACACAACTTGTAAATAAACACCCAACGCTATTGTTTATTGCAAACAGTTAAAAGGCAGATTATTTATAGTTTAGTGGTGATTAAATATTATGTATTGGAAATTATTTCTAGTTTTTCGTCTTTAAATTTAGTAAACATATCCGAATTGTTAGTCATGTTAATTATCTCTAGTAGGCCTCCAAATATATAAATTAAATAGATATGTTTTGAATTTTTGTTGAATATATTGTGGGATTGAGGTTCCTGGCTGAGTTGCTCTTCTGCAAGCGGGGAGGTTGAGGTGGGATAGATATGACAGCGTAGTATGGAAACTACCCTGAGGTGGGGATTGGTTTTGCTGAGAGGAGGCGGTAGTAAGCATCTTATTGAAGCCATAAAAAATGTGACCAACAAGCAAAGCATAAGTATTTCTGAACTACCATATGATTCAAAAATGGTAATAGAAACCGATTACTCGCAAAGCTATGTTGACGAAGCAAAATTAGCCCCCAAGTTAGAATATGAAGTGGATATGAGAAAAGAATTCGGATTTAAGGCAGCAGAATATACACAGGCATATTTTGATTTAACAGGAAGAGAACTAAAGACAATTATGAATAATCCTAAAATTGTAATTCTCATGATAAAAATATTAGGTAATGTTTTTAGATAATTTGAATGGTACTGAACTAGTTATTTTTAAATAAATGGATCTTAAATGAGAAAATTAAGTTTGGGACTTTACTTTTAAGCTTATATTAGTTATATTTGTAGCTGCCTAAAACGCTTAAAATGAAAAATATCTGTTTTATTTTGTTAGTTATTACATTGATTTTATTTTCATGTTCAAAGGTAAACAATGATAAGCCAGAACCTGATGGAACTGTACAATATGTTAATATTGGAACAGATCAAATTGCATATAGTACATATGGAGATGGGTTTCCATTATTAATGTGTATGGGTTATAGTGGTGCCATGGATATGTGGTTACCAGAAGTGATAAACAGATTCTCTGAACATTATAAAGTAATTGTTTTTGACTATCCCGGTATTGGGTATTCAAGTACACAGGATACATCTCAAACCATTGCAGGTCTTGCTGAAAGTACTTATGAGTTTATGAAGGCAATTAATGTTGACATTACCCATCTAATGGGTTGGTCGATGGGAACAAATGTAGCATTGAAATTGTTAGTGAATCATCCGGAAAGTATTGGTAAGATGGTACTTTATGCAGGTGATTGTGGTGATACTGTTATGATTATGCCCGATGAATGGGTAGTAAAAATTATGACTACCGACACTACTACGGAAGCTTTTCTAAGTATTCTTTTCCCGCCAGATTGGTTAGTTAATCATCCTGACCCTTCGGAATATTTACCCGAGATGGAAGAAACTACTGATTGGGATGTATTAGTCATGCAATGGAAAGCTCTGGAGAATTGGTATAGCCCTGGAGGGGGAGTTGCGGGACAACTGAGCACGATCCAACATGATGTGTTGTTAATTACTGGAGACCAGGACGTTGCTACACCAACAGCAAATTCTTATAAACTAAAGGATTCTATTCCAAATGCGTCGCTAGTGGTCTTGGATAATTGTGGTCATGGAGCAATGTATCAAAAGCCAAAGGAATTTGCCAATCATATTCTTGCGTTTTTAAACAACTAATTGAATTATCCATCGAATAATAAATATCAAATGTTTCAATTTTTTTTAACGACAAGCTTTAAATGATCCATCAACCTGGCTGTATGCTCCGGTATTGGTGGCACAAGTTGGAGCGGTTTATCCAAGAAATAAAAGTATTCGCCTTTTTATTTTAAAAAATAATAACATATATATTACATTGGTGCTCCACCTCAAACAAGGCAAAGTACTATTTTACGGAGATAATGCTTTGTAGGGGTTGTTACAGTATTATTTTGATATTCTAGTGACTAGTTCATCATACACAATAAGCAAAGATATTATATCTATCATCATCGGGAAAAGTTCGTGAGAAAGTGGAAAAGCCTTAATCGATGAAGTCTTGAATATGGACAGGCATATGTGAGGAGTAAATCAATAATGGGTGGCTGGGCTATTGCGTAAAGCCCTATTCTTGGCTCTACGATTAAATTGGAACGCTTGAATAAAAAAGGATATGTTGCTTCGCTTGATATTTATAAAAAGACACTATCCACAACTTAACTAACCGCTGTATACGAGAATTGTATGTACAGTAGTGTGAAAGGCGCACTCTGTCAGTTGATTCTGGCGGAGCCGTCTACTCATTATACACATTTATAATTATTGTCACAAATAAAAAAGCCTATCAATTATGACAGGCTTTTCCATAGAAATATGTTTAAAGTAATTGATTAAACTACTTTAACATTTATTGCATTCAAGCCTTTTGGACCTTCTTCTACATCGTAGCTTACTTTGTCCCCATCCTTGATTTCATCAATTAGTCCATTTAGATGTACAAATACATCTTTGTCACCTTCTTCTGGAGCTATGAATCCAAATCCCTTAGAATTACTGAAAAATTTTACTGTTCCGTTACTCATGCTATATAGTTATAAATTAAATGCAAATGTAAGGTTTTATTACAAGTCTGACTAACATTTACGCAAGAATATAGTTGTCATGTGGTTACAATTATTATTTTTCTATTAATTGACATTCATTAAAGGCTTTTATATAATATCGCTTTATACTGTGTTTTATTTTTTTACAGATATGTCCATTGGTATATAGAACTCACGAGATGCAGACTATATATTGCTTTAGTAACAGAGGTTCTCCCGAAGATATTCAGTCACTTCTACAAACTCTTAAAAACAATAAATCAGACTAATGTTTACGGGCAATTGGGGAAATTATACTCAATTGTTAAATAGATTGAAAAGGATCTTTTTAAACAAACAATCCAAACCAATCATTCCCCATAACACAACTTTCATTCATCGGTTCCGTCAACACTTTATTCATACTTTGGGCTCGCCCAGTCAGAATACTTAATTGTTATGCCCTGTTTATTTTTTTATCTTTTTTCCCCATTAATTGATTCTGATATTTTTTTCATTTCCTGATTCTCAATAATCAAGAAAGCTTAAAATAATGAGTTCTGACTAATGAGGTACTATTCTTAATTCAAACTATCAATTTTGTCCTGAGATAAAAATTCGTAGTCAAGTCAATGTTTTTACATAAAATATTGAGAAGCAGCAATAATCACTATTATAGCAATTAATCCTAAATATGCATAAACATGACCGAAATTTAAAGTCCACCCAAGTGATGGGTTAATTTTAGGAACTATTAATCTTGGGTCTTTACGGTTAACATAAAAAATACCCTTCCAATTATCAGGATTCTTACTCATTAAATTATAATTTTCACTTTTATCTTTCATTTTCATGGTTTTTAATTTTATAATTAATGGTCAATATTTTCTCATGTTGTCTTAAATGTCACGTCCTAAGGGTTAACCAAATATAAACAAATTAGCTAAGACCTTCGCTCTGTTTTTCGTGCCAATCAAACCATCAAGCACAAAGCTTAAAATAAGGCGATTTAACACATTCTAATAGCGGATGAAATTACTACTTTGAACAAATAAATCCACTACATGTCCTCTAAATAGCTGTAACGGGTATTGCAATACGTTTTATCTTCATGAATAATACCCAAATTGTTGTTGGGCTGCAACCTCACTTACTTCATTTTATATTTCGCAGTAAACCAAATGCTTCATACAAATCCAAACTGGGAAAATTATCAAATGGGTCGAAAAATCTATCCTTTTTGGTACTTTTGAGCCGAAATTAAATACGCATAAATAATGGGAAATAAATTAGTCAAAAAAGAGATCGACGTTTTAGATTATTTTAATGAAATCATTAAGGGAATCAAAACGGGTGTTTTGTTAACAACCAAACACAATAACAAAGTTAATACCATGACAATTTCATGGGGACAGGTAGGCATTGAATGGAACAAACTCATATTTACCACGTATGTAAGAACAGGAAGATATACACATAAGATGTTATTGGAAAGCGGGGTTTTCACAATAAATATTGGATCACGCCAAAAAGTTGGAAAAATACTTAACTTCTGTGGATCGAAAAGCGGAAAGTCAGTAGACAAGGTTAGTGCATTGGGATTAACGGTGGTTAAGGGAAACAACATTGATGTCGTAGGCTTTAAAGAGTTACCCCTAACCCTTGAGTGCAAAGTGATTTACCGACAATTACAAGATGAAAATTCAATTTCCAAAAGTATAAAGAGTCGGTTTTACCCACATGAAGTCCCAAGTGATTACAGCGGATCGAATAAAGATTACCATACCATGTTTTATGGTGAAATTGTAGGTGCTTATTTGATTGAGGAATCAGATGAGTAGAAACCTCCAACACGGCTAACTAGAGTACAAAACACTTAGCGCCACGAATATACTAAATTTTTGACCACAAGTCAAGTACGGAGAGTTCTAATTATATTTCAGGTCCACTTATCCTTATTCCTATAAGCTCGATGGACACATTGGAAGCTCAGCTCACGACAGATCATGGAATGGAGAATGAGCGGTTATGGGGTATAGCAGCATACGCATGGAGTCGCACTCGAATGGGTGTTTGGGCTGTAGTACAGAGTCCAATTTGTGGCACTACAATTACTTTAAAAAGGTTGATGCAAAAGGGCTATGTGCCAATGCTTGATATTTACAAACGTATCTCCCCACAACTTAATGAGCCGCTGTATACGAGAATCGTACGTACAGTTGTGTGAGAGGCGCACTCTGTCAGTTGATTCTGGCGGAGCCGTATCGATTGTGTGGCGTATTTTATTGTCCAATACTCGGTCTCATTCCGTTAATTAACTCAATCAAAGTCGTGTCTGTTAAACTTGTTTGATATATTTTTCTTGGTTCATTTATATTTTCAAATCCTGAAAAATAAATTCTGTCTTGCCTATCTATCCACAAGTCTGTTGTGCAAAGTCCTTTTTTAGAAATCCGTTTTGTGGATTTTGTATTAAAATCATAGCTGAATATTGCACTTGAAGGTTCATTTAATCCTTCGATAAACTCGTCTATTCCGCCAGCAAAAATCATTTGTTTATTGTCAGAAGTCAAACAGAATCGTGTTGAACTTGAAAAATAGAATTTGTCGCCAAATAGTTGTGATAAATCATACTTTTCTATCAATTTTCCGCTTGTGTCAAATTTGTATAAAACATCCAGATTATATGCAAAAATATATTTTCCATCTTGGCTCCAAGTTGGTGCATGTAATCCAATGTCTGAATCAGTTGAAATAATTTTAAATTCGGAATGATTGGGTTTAATTAATCCAATTTGCCAATCATTGTTCATGATACAAAATGCCAAATATTCACCTGTTGGAGACCATATCGCTCCGTAATGGTTTTTGTCATTGATTTCTAAATCCTTTATTGTTGAATTTTCTGTATTAATCAATCTAATAATCCTTGAATAGTCTTTTCCTGTCGAAGATGATTGTGTGTATGCAATCCATTTACCGTCTGGTGAAATACAAGGGTCGAATCCTTCTATTAGATTTTTAGTCTTTCCAGTTGCAAAATCATGATAGCTTATGAATTCATTGTTTTGAAAAGCAAGTTTTCGATTGTCAATTTTTACTTTCTCCTTTGAATTATCTTTCTGGTTATTTGATTTCTTATCCGTTCCAGTATTGCATGAATTAATAAGAATCAAAAGTCCAATCAATAATGTTATTTGTTTCATGTTAAGTCTGTTTTATATGCTATACAACGTTTTGAATATGGTGCGTGCCGCACTTTATTCAATAATTTTCTTTGGTTTTAGTATTTTCAAATTTACTATTTCTTTTCTAAGTGTTACTAACTGCGGCATGCACTATATTTTGTTGTAGCCAGTTATTATAATATTTCTTTGTCCTTAATCCATTTATCAATAACAATGGGTAATGTTGTTTCTGGTGATTGAAAATCATATTCATGATATAATTTTCCTATTAAGTCAGTTTGAAGCGAAGTTAATGTTAGATCTTTTAGGAACAATATAGGTTTGTTCATTGCCATCATGTAGCCAATTTCCAGTGAGACGTTTGGGTTAAAATAGTTGGTGTTAATTCTTTCAAAAAGTGCAACCCCAAATGAACAGCCATGCATATATGTTTTTATATTTTCTAATAAATCGTCTGCATACCATTTATCATCAGCCCTAAGTAGTTTTATACCTCTCTGATCAAATTTTTCTTTGATAATATTTATTAATCCCATTTGTAATTTTGAGTCCTCAAATTTCATCATAAGAAATCCACACTTTATTGAAGGAGGATTATCTTTCCTAAATCTTTTTAATGGTTGTTTTAATTCTTCACCGAAATTAGAATCAATTGAAACATTTAAATTTTCTAATTCTTCTGGGTAAATTGAAATTTTTAACCATGTTTCTTCCAATGTTATTTCATCAGTAATATCATCCGTTTCCGTTCTTACATAATAATCAGGTTCAATTGTAATTGTACCTTTTAAATATTTTGTTTGTCTAAAGCATTTAAAAGTATGTTTAAACTCCTTAAGATCAAAGATCCATTCTCCTGTTAGATTTTTTAATGGTCTTAAATAAGATATGTTGTTTTTGTTCAGAATTCTATTGAATCTTCTTAAAATCTCATGTTTACTTAAGTCTTCCTCTTCTTTGTAGAAAATGAAAACTGGGCTTTCAGGTGGAATTCCTTTGTGAGTCGGTGCCTGAATATCGAGAATCCCAACAAAATTAACAAAGTGAAATGTAAACATATTTACTGGTTTTTTAATTGGCTACAACTTGTTAATAAACATTATAAACTATTGTTTATTGCAAATAGTTAAAAGGCAGATTATTAATTGTATAGTCTTGATTAAATATTTACAACCGCATAATTATTATGTATTGGTAATCATATATAGTTTTTCGTCGTTGAATTTAGTAAGCATCTCAGAATTGCCAGTTATGTTAATTATCTCAATCTGACCCTCAAATATAGAAATTAAATAGATGTGTTTTGAATTATTGTTGAAAATATTGTGGGATTAAGGTTGAGATTTAGGTTGAGATTCCTACATGCTTTGCTCTTCGGCAGGCAGGGAGGTTTAGGTTACTGATATGTTACGCAACGGCATGGAAGGAAGTTAAGGAATTTAATATTAATTTTTGAAATAGGTTCCTTACAGGTATTTTTCAGACTACAATATTTGATGTATTTTGTAGGGATAAAATGAAAAAACCGCTATGATTGAACATCTTAGCGGTTTTTATTGCTGATTGTCAGCACTTTAGTAGTCCGTACGGGATTATCAGATAGGTATTCTTACATATAATGTAGTAATCACATGTTCTCTAATAGTACTAATAATTAGTGAATTAACAATATTATGTTATTTTAGGTTTTATCTTGTTATTCTAAATAATTGTTGTAAATCAAAATTGCAGTATGAAATTTAACGTTAAAATTGCACCCGAAAGACGAAAAGATAAAGAAGGAGCTATTATTGGCAAAAACGTGCCAATTTTTATTGACATACGCTTTGCTGGTAACAGGCTTGCTTATTTTACAGGGTATAGAATAGACACTGACAATTTTGACACTGATATAGAAGGAGAAGAAACACCACAGGCTATAGGTGATGGTACAGAGGGCGGAAAAATTGTAAAATCTAAAGTTATCAACAAGAGGTTAAAAGGGATTAATACAAGGGTGAATACTTACTTTGAGGATAATCCAAGGGAGGTGTCAAAAAAAGACTTGAAGAAAGTATTAGATATTTTTTGTGGAAAACACATAAATGAAGTAAACATAGACGATGATAATAGTTTTTTTGCAATGTTCACAAAATACATCGAAAATGAAGTCTCGGTAAAAAGCAAGAGAAATGTAAAAACAGTTTTCAATAACTGGCAGCAGTATGAGTTAAAACGAAAAGTTAAATTGACTTTTGAATATGTCACAGTTGATGTACTACGAGATTTTCAAAAGTATCTGAAAAATGAAAGTATAAAGCCATCAGGTAGGAACTCAAAAAAGATGGTTAAAGCTCCTAAGGGTGCTAACACAATTCATAGGTTCATGAAGACTACACGTGCCTTTTGGAATTATGCAAGAAAAGAGTTAAAAAGGAAAGATATAATAATAGGATATCCATTTAATGATGGTTATAAATTACCGGGTGAAGTATATGGAAAACCTATTTACATATGCATTGAGGAACGTAATAAACTCTTTTATGCTGAACTTAAAACTGAACGATTGAAACATGTTAGAGATATTTTTGTGTTTCAATGTTTTATTGGAGCACGTGTTGCCGACCTTAATAAATTGACTAAATCAAATATTCAAGATGGTATCCTATCGTATATACCCCGAAAAACAAAAGATGGGAAGCCTGTTACTGTAAATATACCGTTACATTCTATGGCCATTGAAATTCTTAGCAGGTATGAATTACCAAACCACAGCATTTTACCATTTATCAGTAATCAACGATACAATGAATATATAAGAGAGCTGTTTGAGGAAGCTAAATTAACTCGAATTGTAACTAGACTTAATCCAAGAACAAAAGAGGAGGAGCATGTTCGGTTGTGCGATATTGCAAGCTCGCACATGGCTAGACGTGCCTTTGTTGGCAATTTATATGGTAAAGTAGATAACGGCATAATAAGCAGTATGAGTGGTCATGCCCCTGGAAGTAAAGCATTCACTCGATATTATAACGTAAGCAACGATTTACAAAAAGATGCAATTAATAAGCTTTAATATGGAAAAATCAAAATTTAGAGAAATGTTTGTAGTAGATCCAGAGGTAGCTAATTTTAAGAAAGGTGACCGCCTTGGTTGTGAATCGATAATGCCGAAACTTCATCCATACAATATTAATAACATGCAAAGAGATGAAAATGGTGTAATATATGATATGGAAGATTCTTACTATATTTCAGAGGTGGAAATTCAGATTTTTGAAAAATTAAAGCCTTCAGAGATTTCAGCTTTTTTAAGCTATCATTTCAAGTATTCTAAAAAAAAGGATAGATTAATAAGCTTCATAAAATATGATATTTGGGAAAGATTCAATGAATATATCCCCATTCCCGCACACCGTGAGTCTGCAATTAAGGATTGGTTAGAAAAGATTATTGATAAGAGAAAGTCTGATACGCAAAGTTTCTATAAAACCATAAAGAATATGTTCCCTACAATATTGGAAGCTGATATTATTACTTTATTAGAAAATCTTGATGGATCTAGTAAATATTTGAGCTTGATATATGTCGGAACAAGGGAAAGTTTCTATAAGGATATTGGCAAACTTAGGTCAGTAGGATACAAACGTCAAATACTTGCACATGTATTTACATCTTTTTGTGAAATAGAAAATATTAATGGGTCTAAATCTGAGAGAATGGATGAAAACGCTCTCTATAAGAAAATAATTATAAAATAGGGATAAAATAGGTTTTTTTTTAATTGTGTTAATTGTAACACCTTGAATTACAAGATAGTAAATCAAGGTGTTTTTTTTATTTTCCAAAAAATCCCCAAAAATCCCCTCGTTACTTGCTTTCCATACCAAAAATAATTTATAATGGAAAAAGTAACACTAACACCCTACACCGAAGCAGAATTAAAAAACCTGATTTACGGTATGGTTAAAATGGCTTTATCGACTCATGGCCCACAACAAATTGACACTCAGGACCCTTTCATTAAGGGTATTCATGAACTAGCTAAGTTTCTAAAAGTTAGCCCTGCACGGGCTCAAAAACTAAAAAACGAAAATGCATTCCCCTACTGGCAAGATGGGCGCACATTACTATTCGATCGTGCAAAGGTTATTCAGACAATGATGAGTAAAAATTTAAAATAGGTAGCTATGAAAGGGGACAACGGAAATACATTTTTAACAAAGGATCAGCATAAAGCATTAAATATGGTACAAAAATCTCCTATTCCTATCAAATTAGGATCTAATCAATATGTTATCGGGATATATAGATATTTAGTTAAAAGGGAATCAGTAGCTATTGAGGGGATTTATAGGGAGGGATTAATCGAATTAATTAACAGTTTAGGTTATTTCAAAAGATATCAGCCAGACAATTCCTATCAATATATCTATGAAGAAAATAATATTATTGAAATAGTCAGCATTGCACAGATTAGAGATGCTGTTAATGAAATAGTTCAACAATCTAAAGAAATTAAATTTGAGTATAAAGGATTAGTTTTTGAAGCAACAGCAAATATGCAGAAGGATATATTTTTAAGAAATAGTCCTTCAATCTTCAATGATTCTATTTTAGGACATTTGTCTAACCATTCTGCTCCTATCCTGCACGATACTGAAACAGAGGCATTTTTTGCTTTTAAAAATTGTATCTATAAAGTTACCCAAAACGGAATTGAGAAACAGGAATATTCTTCTTTACATAATGTATGCGTATGGAAAGATCATTTAATAAAAAGGTCATGCGATTATGTGAGTGACTTTTATGATGCACAATTTGCTGAATTTGTTTCCAATGTCTCAAATAGTGAACATGATAGGATCAGTGCTTTTTTTTCCGCAATTGGCTATTTATTACATAATTATAGCAATCCTACCACCTCACGTGCAGTAATTGCATATGATGAACAATTGACAGGTAAAAATGAACCATCAGGAGGATCAGGCAAAGGATTATTCAACCAAGGAATAAATCAATTGCGCAACGTTACCACAATTGATGGAAAAAAAATTAACGATAAGAACCAATTTTCATACCAATTGGTGACTCAATTAACACAAGTAATTTCGTTTGATGATGTCCGGCATGACTACGATTTTTTAACTCTTAACAGTAATTTAACAACTGGATGGCAAATTGAGCAAAAAAATAAACCATCTTTCAGATTTGAGCCATACGATAATCCGAAAACTTACATCACAAGTAATGTAATCTTAAAGGCAGAGGGTACTACAGCAGCACGCCGACAGTTTATATTAGAGTTTTCACCCTATTATTCAAACTTAGTAAAGCAGAACATTGAGCCAATTATACATGTGCATGGAAATACCTTTTTTTCTGATGAATGGAGTCAAGCTGAATGGAACAAGTTTTTTTCCTTCATGCTACACTGTGTAACACTCTATATCAAAGAAGGCCTTCATTTTTATAAGCTAATATCAGTTAATCAAAACAAATTGTTGCAATTAACATCGGATGACTTTTGCGATTGGATTACAAACAAAGATATTGAGCAAGATATTGAATTTAACTTGACTTCATGGTTTGCTGACTTCAAAGTTCAATATTATGGAATCGATAATGACTTTAAACAGCGCACCTTTACTAACTGGCTAAAAACGTATGCATTAACAAATAACTGGCAATTATCAACAAAAAGATCTAACGGAGAAACTAAAGCAAAATTTATAAAGAAATGAAAAAAAAGCATACAAGTACACAAGAAAACATTACACAGGGGAACCCCTCTAAAAGTTGTACAGTAGGTACTAATATAGAATCTAAAGTCTTGTGTACTTATGAAATGCACCCAAAAGACCTTTTTATTATTTACGTCCGAACTATTCAGTTTATGAAGACTCGGTTAAAGGGAATTGACGACAGTACATCTGTTCATATTTCGCAAAAAGAAATTGAAGATCGATTCTTTATTTATCCACAACATGAACGCAAAGTAGAATTGAAAAAATTAGTTGATGAAGGTATGTTAAAAATTACCCAGGAAATTAGCCCAAAAACAGGACATAAAATGTATATGTATAATGCACTCAGATCAGGAGCGATAGATTTATATATGCTGAAACCAAAGCATAAGAAACTTGATCCACTTTATAAAGTTATGAGGGATCACCTTCAAAGAGTAACCCTTGCACCTGGATCACCATCTACAATTTACTTCGATGTGTTTTTAAACTTTAGGCAGGATTTACCAGAGTTGTTTTACACAGTTGATGATTTCTCAGGACGTATACATACACCTATTACTAACTTTCACAGGACACATCGCCCTAATGTAAGGATTGATGGATGTAAGACTATTGGATTAGATGTTGCCACCATGCAGCCGCTATTACTGGGAAAAATACTAATTGAAAAAATTGGAGTGAATGAGTATTCAAATTGGATCTATTCAGGAAAAGATATTTATATTATGTTACAAACCATAGCAGGGTTAAAAACAAGGGATGAAGCTAAGAAACATTTCTTTGAGTTACTGTTTGCGCCGCCATCTGAGCGTCTTTCACGTCTGTTCGGGGCAAATGATTGGATCAAATGGACCAATACCTACAAACGTCTTGAGTTAAGCCAGAACCCACACAATAAGCAAAAAAGATACTCTAATCTTGCATGGTTACTTCAATCGACTGAAGTATCGATTATGCGTAAAGTATGGCAGAAATTATATGAAGCCGATATAGTGTTTCTATCGGTACATGATGAGGTAATAATAAAAGAAAAAGATCAGCAACAAGCTGAAATTATATTCAATGAAGTTTTAAGTAAGGAATTTAAATACCACAAATTGTTGGTCAAAGGAGTTGACTCTATATTGTTATATTTTCAAAAACTGAATATTAATAGTTTTGGAAATGAAATTATGGTTGATGGTGTACCGCTTCAGTCTTGCATTAAGTTATGGAGGCAAGAATCTGTTAACGGCAACAAAGAAGCATATTTTAAACTTAAAGCTCTGCAAATTGAATTATTTAAAATATAGCCAGAACCACATGAGTTAGGATGTCATCCCCTTTACATTCTTTCATGTGGCTAATGGCTAAAATGACTTAGACAATAAGAAATGTGGATATAAGTGAAATATCAAATTAGTATTAACAATTAAATTTAGAAAAATGAACAAACAAGTTAAAATGCAAGAAGCTTTTGAGTTATCAAAAAAAGGATACTCATATGGACAAATCGCTACAGAAATAGGTGAGCCCAAATCAAATGTAGGTCGATGGATCAAGGCAAAAACAGCCGAAAATGAGACAAGTGAGACGGATGGAACGCCAGTTAGCACTGATATGGGACCTTCTGAGACGTTTTTTTTACAGGACGGGTCAGAATTGGTAGAAGATATCTCTAAAGTGGGTCAAAGCACTTCAAAAGATATGATAATCCCAAAATCTCAGGATAATTCGTCCCAAGTGGAACTGCGAAAAGCAGAGTTGGAGCATGAATATCGTATGGAAAAACTCAAATTCTACCAGCAACAATTTCTGGAGAAGTTAAAAACTCAAACCAGTTCGCAAGAAACGAAAAGATTGCAAGAAGAGTTATTAAAAATAAAAGAGGAATTGGAAACATTACAACGGCTGAACCTGGATAATCAACAAAAAGTGATCTCAAAATTACCTAAGCAAAACATTCTTCCAAAAGAATATTCAACAAGACTTGTAAGTATGTTAAATGACTATTTGATGCTTGAAGGTGAATATAGTTCATTCGAATATATTGAAGCAATTGAAAATGACATTGACGAGTTGATAACAGAAGTAGAAAATTGGGCAAATGAAAATGAAATAGATTTATCCATATCTGCTGAAATGAAAATGCTCAAAAGTTTTAATAAAGATGTTAATCAAACGCTTTCTTGGTTCGAGGACGAACAATCTGATGATCTTAAATTTAACTTTGATAAGAAGTGGCAAACTAAGGTTTACAGTTGGCTGGAAACAATTTAAGCGCTGTAAATTAATCATATAATCTTATGCTGTATTTTTTTAGTATAGCTCTCTCTTATTACTACATTTGCGTAAATAGAATAACCTAACCGAATAATTGAAAACAAAACATGTTTGAACAAGTATTTAAAAATATTGACGATATATTGCACAAAGACGCAGGTTGTGGAAGTGAACTTGATTATGTAGCGCAAAACTGCTGGGGGATGTTGTTCTTGCGTTGAGTTGTGTCGGTAAAAGTACATTGTTGAAGCAGTATGAATGCGAAGCGCTTTAGTTGTCTCATTCCCCCCCCTGTGTCCATAGCATTAAGCGTAAAAGATCGGTAGACGCAAAATAGTACAAAATATACTGCTGGCCGTGTGTGGTTAGCGCTTGAAAAAACGGCAAATTCACTTCTACCTAAATTTATAAGCAATATAAACTGGTATCCCAATAAAACATATCTAATTATTTTATATATTTGAGGACTACAAAATAACTAATTGATCATATTACTAACCAACTTAAATAACTTATAAGTTACAGCAGTTAGAAAGCATCAGGTACGCTTTACATGCCAATATGGAGTTATATAGTTACATTTGACATGTGAGTAATGAAAAAATAAAGGTAATATTAACTTTACAACACCAGTTATAATGCAAATTTAAAAGAACAGAAAATATACATAAATTGCTATTTCAAAAATCACACTAAACACCCTCAAAACAAAAGGTAGGAAATTTGGTCTTGTGCTAATACACAGTATCCTCTTCTTGGTTATATAAATCAGGAAGAGGAAATGAGGGTAATTATTAATTAAAAACACTATAACAATGAAACCCACTAAAATTATTTTGCTAGTAATGCTAGTGAATTTAGGGCTAAACACAATGGCTCAGGTTGCAATTAATACCGATGGCAGCGAGCCTGATGGTTCGGCCATGCTCCATGTAGAATCTGCAAGCAAAGGTATGTTGATACCACAAGTTGCCTTAACGGGCGTAAATGATGCAAGCACTATTACAACACCTGCAACAAGCCTGTGGATTTATAATACGGCTACTGCAACTGGTGTAACGCCCGGGTATTACTACAATTCCGGAACAAGCGGAGCACCTGTTTGGACAAGATTAGCAACAGGTATTATCGACGGCTCCGAAACCAAAGTAACCGCAGGCACAAACGTAACCATAACAGGTGCAGGAACAACAGCAAGCCCATATGTGGTAGGTGTGACAAACGGCACTGCAGTCGGTCAAATTCAATATTGGAATGGCACAGCTTGGGTTGTGGTAGCAGTTACTCCAAACGAAGGTGCTACTTTGCAAATGATTGGCGGAGTGCCAACATGGACAGGTGGAACACCACCCGTTGTTGGCGATGCTTACCAAGGTGGCATAATTGCTTACATTCTGCAATCCGGTGACCCTGGTTATGATGCAAATGTGCAACACGGTTTAATTGCTGCCACAGCCGACCAAAGCACAGGAATACAATGGTATAATGGAAGCTATATAACAACAGGAGCAACAGCCACAGCAATAGGTACAGGTAGTGCAAACACAACTACAATTATTAGCATTCAGGGTGCAACAGCAACAAGTTATGCAGCAGGTTTAGCACGAGCATACAATGGTGGCGGTTATACCGATTGGTATTTACCCAGCAAAGATGAATTAAACAAACTTTACTTAAATAAAGTAGCAATTGGTAGTTTTGCAGGTGAGAACTATTGGAGTTCCAGCGAGCACAGTAGCTACAGCGCATGGCCCCAGAACTTCGCCAGTGGCTACCAGGGCAGCAGCAGTAAGAGCTACGCAGTCGATGTGCGGGCTGTTCGGGCTTTTTAACTATTCAACTATTTAACTATTTAATAATTCCGCGAAGCGGTCGATTTTTTTTGAAATGGTACTATATTACGAATTGCTGGTTTTTAATCCATATTACAATTTGCGGCTAGATTTTTCCCAATCTAAAGTTAATTTTACATGTGGATATAAATATACACTTAGCGAAAAAATTAATTATGAAACCTTGTATTTGAGTATGTTGGTATATCAGACTAAATTGAAAGAAAATGAAATGGAAAAATTACGTTGGGTAACAAAGGCCAAGAAAACATGCGGGCTGACAAGGTAAAATGAACATTAAAACACATTTGTTAAAAAACCATAACACGACCAAAACAAATAAAAGAGCATACCGTGATAAAAATAGTGTAAAACCAAAAAATGTTGTAGATGTGTTGTAGAGATAAAAAAACGCCTGTAATCAATTGGTATACAGGCGTTTTAATTTTTAAAAAGTAGTCCGTACGGGATTCGAACCCGTGTTACCAGGATGAAAACCTGGGGGCCTGACCTGACTAGCCGAACGGACCTTTTTTGTTTGGAGGTGCAAAAATAATATTTTTTTTAATTATGCAACCTTTTTTGAAATAAAATATCTGGAATTTTTTAGTGGTTAAGAGTTATGGAGTAATTGGAATAAAATAGCTTCAAGACCTTAGAATAACAAATACATAGATCAAGACTATTCCCCTTCATCAGCCTGAAATTTAAAACCAAGACGTTTCCCTGTTTTTACTGAGATTGAGTCGAGAGTACTTTTTATTTCGTTTACGGCAACAAATTTCATCTGATCGTAAGGTGGTGTTAGAAGGTCGAAGTTAGTAGTATATTTAATTGCAGCAACTATAATGGTCTCTAGCGATTCGTGTGTTAATTTGTTCTTACCAAAGTTGTTGTACAAAAAGCCCAGTTCTCGTTTTCCTTCAATGAAATAATGATTTTCCTTATTAATAAATATGCGGCCAATTAAATAGCCCACATCATTTACCCTATTGTATTTAAATGAATCGGCAATAAAATTGTAAATATTTATCACTCCACAATACGACCTGTTGCTATCTTCTTTAATATACGAAGTATGCATAACATCATGCGTTCGTGGAAACTCAAAAACGTTAGAGTGCATCATGAAAAGAAGAATGTCACCACCAAATTTTAAATCGAGTTCAAATTTACCAACATTTTTTGCTTCAAATTTTGTGGATAATTCATTTCCACTTTTATCCTCATATTTTTCGTATTGCTTACTCAAATTATGAATAACATCTTTAACTAAATCAAATGCAGCTAAAGTATTATTATATACCTCATTTTTTAACGAAGACTTTTCGGTAACTAATTTGAAAAGATCTTCATTATCAGTTTTTTGTATCATTTTATTAAGATTTTATTCAAACGTAAATGAAAGAAGGAAAACTTTAGAACGTAGCTGATCAATACTACCTGAATAAATGTTGTCTTCAGGGATAACTAAGTTGCGAAAACCATATCCCATTTTAGTTTCCACACCAAATTTAAAATATGTTGTATAAAACTCAAATCCTACACCTGCTTCTAACGAAAAGTCATTTCTGTTAAGCTTTACATTGGAATTTGCAGCATCATCATTCGATTTTTTTTGAGATGCTAAATCCAACGAGTATTTAGCACCGCCTAGTACATAGGCACTGATGTTATTTACTCTTTTAGATTTATATCTGAATTCGAGAGGAATTTCAACAATTGTAGAAGTGATACTTTTTTGTATCTCTACAAATAGAGGTTCATTATTTCTATATCTTAAGATGTTGTAATTCAGTAATCTTTCGCCAAATGACAATGTAGGAATAAATCGTAAATCAGTAAATCTTCCCAGTCTTAAATTTGCAAGTATGCCTACTGAAAACCCAGGAGTAGGTGATGATGTAATGCTATAAACATACATCGAATCACCAAAAACATCAGGAGATTGATCAGGTCCCCACTTTATATCTTGAACATTATCAACCGGCTTAATTGAAAAAAGCATATGGTTAATTCCCAAAATGAATCCAAAATGATATTGCTGTTGATCGTATGTTGGAAGGTTTAATACTTTTCTCCTTTGTGCGTTTGTGTTATTTGAAACAGAAAGCAATAAGAAAAGGAAAGCGGAAAATATTATTAATCTATTACTCAATTTGAATTTTTTAATGTTAAACGTGCTAAATAACATGTTAGTATATATAGGCATCTTAATTTAAAATCTTGATTTTAAAAATGTGGACAAAAGTAGCAAAATATTATTTTAATTATTTCTATAAGGTTGCAAAGAAGATTATTTTTCGATAAATATCATAATAAATAATATTGCCAATTATTTTGTGGCATAATACAAAGTTGCTATACCCATTGTGAGTCTTTTTTGTTTGGGTTGTTTAAATCCGGCTTTTTCAAGTTCCAACAAGAAAGCTTTGTCTTCGGCAAAACCACGTACCGAATCAGGCAGGTAAGTATAGGCAGTACTACTTTTAGAAATTACTTTTCCCATACCTGGTAATATATACCTGGAATAGAAATTATATGATTGTTTGAAAGGAAATGTTTTTGGTTTGGAGAACTCGAGAACTGCTACTTTTCCTCCAGGTGCTAATACCCGGTTCATTTCTTTAAGTCCTTTTTGAAGGGTTTCAAAATTTCTTACTCCAAAAGCAACTGTAATTGCATCAAAACTGTTATCAGCAAACTTAAGGTTTTCTGCATCGCCTTCCTGTAGTTCGATTATATTATCTAAACCTTTACGTACTATTTTTTCTTTTCCAATATTGAGCATATCGGTTGCAATGTCAACTCCGATAATTTTATCGGGTGCCAGTTTTGATAATTCAATGGCTAAATCACCTGTTCCTGTTGCAACATCCAGTATTGTCTTAGGTTTATCGGCGGCTAGCAATCTTCTAACTCTTTTTCTCCATTGTATATCAATACCTGCTGATAGAAAATGATTTAAAAAATCATATTTTGGAGCAATGTCGTTGAACATTGTTTTTACCTTTTCTTTTTCAGCTTTGTGAACATAAGTTGGAGTTACTATGTTTTTTTTATTCATAATTTTCGGTTTGATTTCTTATGAGCGTGCCAGTAATCTGTTTACTTCAGCCTGAAGCTTTTCTCTATTAACCGAAACTACTCCAACCTCTTCACACACAAGTCCTCCGGCAAGATTCGCAATTGCAGCCATAACAGGGGGGGCTGTATTTTGGGCAACACAAAGGGCTGCAACACTAATTACAGTGTCACCTGCACCTGATACATCAGCAATATTTCGTACATGTGCCGGTAACAGCATCGACTCAAATCCACCTTCAATTCTCCAACTTATAAAAACACCTTTTTCGCTAAGTGTATTCAAAACAATATGCGCATTTAACTTATCCTGTAGTTTTGCCACTGCAAGTTCAATATCTGCTTCGTTGTTATTTATAAATTCAAGATTGAGTCCCTCTTTTATTTCTTTCAAGTTGGGTTTTATCAAAGTTACATTGTTATAACTCATAAAGTTAGTTTTCTTTGGATCAACAACAACGGGTATATTTCTTTTGATAGACAAACTAACAACCTGTTCAATAAGTTTTTGTGAAATAACACCCTTGTCATAATCTTGAAAAACTATTATATCAATTTTTTTGGTTTCGATAATAAATTCTATTTTTTCCCAGAGTTGTTGATGTTGGCTTTCGGTTATCATTGAAGTTGTTTCTTCATCAACACGTAGCAATTGAGCATTGTTTCCAATAACTCTGAATTTAGTTGTCGTAATTCTATCGTTACATTTAACAATGCCATCAAGAGGAAGTCCTTCTTTTTTAAGTAATCCGGTAAAATCATCACCACGTTGGTCGGTACCAATAACTGAGCACAATATTGCTGTTGCACCTAATGCTTTTAAGTTAAGTCCCACGTTAGCTGCACCACCTAGTCGGTTCTCTCGCTTTTTAACTTCAACAATCGGGACGGGAGCTTCAGGCGAAATACGACTTACGTTTCCCCATATGTATGAATCAACCATAACATCACCAATAACCAGTGCATTTTGGTTGCTAAACTCGGAGAACATTTTTGAAATCGATTCTGTAGTAATCATATTAATTAATATTTAGGTGGCAAAAATAATGATTCCTTACTGTTGTTTGCTAAGTTGTTGTGGTTTATTATATTTTTACAGGCAGTTTTTTAAAAATTTAAAGAACCAGATAGTATGCTAATGATTTTCAAATGGTATTTTATTATTATCCTAATTATTAGTAATTATAGTGTTTACGGGCAGTATATTAATATTAAAAACGGAGCTAATATAACTAATTTAGCTGGTGATGAAACCAGGGCCGATTGGTCAAATGATAGTAAAAGTATCCTGTTTCAGAAGGTACATAATGGTAAAAGTGATATTTATTTATATATGTTAGAAAGTGATTCCCTTCTTAATTTGAGTAATCAGGAATATAATTTTAGGAATCCCGTATGGCACCCTGATGGTGATAAAGTTATTTTTGATTCTGATATTTATGGGTTTGATTATCTTTATTTAATGGATTTGATCACCTCGAGTATAAGGCCTTTGTTCACCCGTAATATTAAATGTCGCAATGCTTCATTTTCAGCCTCTGCACGTCAGGTTTATTTTACCGGATATGATGAATTAGCAAGGAGCTGGGAAATATATAGTTATGATTTTGTTTATAATAACCTTAACAAGTTAACAGATTACAAACTTGGCTGTAGTGATCCTGATGTCAGCGATAATGGTAAGCAAATTGTTTACTCAAAGGCAAACCCATTTAAGGGAACAGAAAGTTTTGAAGTTATTAATTGGTATGGAGAATCTGAAATTACTTTTGATAGTTTAGTTGGAGCAAATCTGTCATGGGGTCCATTGGGATTAAAACTTTTTTTTGTGTCGGATATGGAAAGTGAAAATAAGGAACTTTACAGCATTTGGAAAGATGGAAGTCATCGGGAGCGACTCACCGTTGATGAAATAGAGATAGCATTTCCCGTAGTATCGCCAGACGGAACTAAAATAGCACTGTCTGTTCTTACTAAATCAGGATGGGATATTTTTATACTTAGTTTTAACAAGTATTGATTTGAAGAGGTGGGTTGGTTTGTCAATTTATCAGGTTATCGGGTTATAGTTTTTAACAACGACAACAATAATACTCTAACGACCTAAGCTCCCACCATTTTCCTTTACTTTTTTTCCGTACTCCAATATTTCGTGCTTAGTACTATTATTATTACTAACTTTGCTTTTCACTTAAAAAAAAGAAATATGGCACAGCAACAACAAGAATTTGACGTAAAAAAAATACTACCAATCGGAATTGTGATTGTAGTAGTAGTATTTATAATAATATTCTGGAGTAGGATGACAACAACAGTAGATGCAGGACATGCGGGTGTACTTTTTAAAACATTCGGAGGAGGTATTGATACTGAACATACTTATGGTGAAGGCTTTCATTTTTTAGCTCCATGGAATGAGATGATAGTTTATGAAACTCGTCAGCAGGAAATTGCTGAAGATATGAATGTTCTTTCTTCTAACGGATTGGAGATAAAAGCGGATGTAAGTGCATGGTATCGTCCTGAATACGAAAAGTTAGGTTTTCTTCATGCGAACATAGGAAAAGACTATCTGCGCCGTGTTGTAGTACCAGCTTTGCGTGCATCAGCAAGAAGTGTAATTGGACGTTATACGCCTGAGCAGATTTACTCAACAAAGAGGGATGCTATTCAGGATGAAATATTTGAAGAGGCCAAACAGATTCTTGATGAGAAATATGTTAACCTTACACAAATATTGATTCGTTCGATTGTGTTGCCATCAACTATAAAGCAGGCAATTGAAGGAAAATTAAAGCAAGAGCAAGAATCTCTAGAGTATGAATTTAAATTGCAGAAAGCTCAAAAAGAAGCACAGCGCCAGATTATTGATGCTGAAGGTAAAGCCGAGGCAAACAGGATATTAAATGCTAGTCTTACAGTCAATATCCTTCGAGAGAAAGGGATAAGTGCAACTATAAAACTTGCCGAATCAAATAATACGAAAATTGTAATTATTGGTAATACCGATGGGGGAATGCCATTGATATTGGGTGATATTAAATAGTACTAAAATCAGAGTTTGACTTCAAGTCAAACTCTGATTTATTTTTTACAAGTATCCTAGTTCATCAAAACATGCATGAATAAGCTCAAAAGTATGCTCTATATCATGGTCGAGACCTACAGAAAATCTAACTAAGCCCGGAGATAATCCCATTTCTTTTTGTATTTCAACAGGAACTTCAGATGAAGTGCTTCTCCCTGAATTTGAAAATAAAGTTTTGAAGTACCCAAGGCTAACAGCATGATAACCAACACCTTTTTCTTGCATCAATTCCATAAAAGGGGTTGCTTTTTCTGCAGTTTCCAGGTCGATGGCAATTATGCCGCTGTAACCAAAGCCATCATTCATCAGGCTATTCATAAGCTCATGCTGAGGATGATCAGGCAATCCGGGGTAATTAAACTTAACGCCAATCTCTTTGAATTTTTTAGCAAGAAACATGGCATTTTTACTATGTTGAACCATTCTTATATGTAATGTTCCCATATTCTTAAGTATGGATGATGAACGCAATGGATCGAGCACAGGACCTAATAACATAGCTGTACCATCATTAACATTACTTATATCATTAATAAACTGTTCCGACGCACAAATGGCACCTGCAACACAATCATTTTTACCATTTATAAATTTAGTCATACTGTAAACAACAATGTCGGCACCAAGCTTAAAAGGACTAATAACCATAGGTGTAAATGTATTATCAACTAGCAGCTTTATGTTGTGTTTGTGTGCTATTTTTGAGATTGTCGGGATATCACTTATCTGCAGCATCGGATTAGTCATACTTTCAGTATAAATAACCTTTGTATTTGGTTTTATGGCATTTTTAATACTTTCAATATCATTAATGTTAACAAATGTTACTTCAATATTAAACTTCTTAACATAGTTTTTCAGAAATGCATAAGTACCACCATAAGTTGTAACGCTTGTGATAATATGATCGCCCGCATTGCAAATCTGAAGAATGGCAGTTGTTATAGCAGCCATCCCTGATGCTGTTACCCACGCTGATTCAGTACCTTCCATTGCTGCTAGAGCATCAGCAAGGTATTTGTTAGATGGATTCCAGTGACGTGAATATAAAAAACAACCCTCAGCTTCTCCATGAAAGGCGTCAATCATTGTGTTTTCTTGTAAAAATGAATATGTAGCTGAATCTGTTATTGACGGGTTAACACCACCAAATTCACCAAATTGCTCAAGTTCCTGCACGGCTGTTGCCGGATCGTATTTTTTTGACATGACTTTTTGATTAAAATTTAAGTTGCAAAAGTAATAAACTATCTAGCAGGTTTATGTAATTTTTAGTAAATTAGCATCTGAAACTTAAATTTTTTTGTGAAAAAGATAATTAGAAAATATTCACTGCTCTATTTGGTATTAATTAGTGTTTTTTTTGCAGTTAATTTTTTAGGGACTAACTCTTTTCGTAGTATATTTATTGATGGTGACGGGAGTGGCCATTATGCATATTTACCTTCTCTTTTAATTTATCAAAGTATTGATTTTGAAGAAGTATATGATTTTGAAAAGCTTAATAAGTCACCTGATTATATGGGGCATAATTATCATAAACAAGGTAATATCGTAATTAATAAATTTTCTGCTGGAACAGCTCTTCTACAATTGCCGTTTTTCTTATTTGGGATACTTCTTAGCTTGATTTTTGGTTTTCCGATTGATGGATACAATATAATATTTCAGTACTGTGTGGCTATGTCTACATTGTTTTGGACGGGACTGGGTTTTATTTATATTGTGAAGCTAATGCGTACCTACAACGTAAAGCTGGTATATGCCTGGATGATGGTTGTTGCTGGTTTATTTGGAACAAATTTGTTTTTCTATGTTTTTGTACAACCTTCATTTTCCCACGCATATTCATTTTCTCTAATTTCAATGTTCCTGTATTTTAGTAGAAAGGTGTTTGTTGATTATGAAAAGCGATATGTATTAATTGCATCATTTTTACTTGGTTTAATAGTATTGGTGCGCCCGGTTAATTTGATTGTTATTGTATCACTCCCTTTTATTGCCGGAACACCTCAAAATTTTATTAATGCAATAAAACAAAAGTTGACCAATATTGATTATTTGCCTGCAGCTTTGATATTTCTGTTAGCGATAAGTCCTCAGTTGATTATAAATTATCTACAAACCGGAAATATCATTGTTTATGGTTATAAAAATGAAGGATTTTACTTTTCAGATCCCCAGATAATTAATTTCTTGTTTAGTTATAAAAAAGGATGGTTTGTATATTCCCCATTATTTTTATTGCTGTTTCCTGCCTTAATAAACTTATGGAAAAGGCAGTCTGTATATGCCTTTGCTACTTTCTTGTTGTTTTTTTTATTCCAGGTGTATATATTTTCTTCGTGGTGGAACTGGTATTATGGTGACAGTTTTGGTATGAGACCAATGGTTGATTACTATGGGTTGTATCTTGTTGTAATTGTCCTATTAATCGATAATATAGAAGCACGCTGGATAAAAATTGCTGCCGCTGTTTTTGTTTTTCTTGTTATATTATTAAATGTGGTTCAAACATATCAGTATGCTGTTGGCATCATTCATCCCGACTCAATGACGAAAAAAGCATATTGGCATGTGTTTTTAAAGTTAGATGAAAAATCTGAACAAGTTATTTCAGGTGGCGATGAAACATTCTATGGTAAGCTTGACGAGGAACCATTTTTTGACGCATATAATCATATTGATTATTTTGATGATGGTTGGTCTAGCTCCATAAATATTAACTGGGAAAATGCATATTCTGATTCATTGTCGGTTATTCAAAATCCAACGGATATTTATAGTCCTTCATTCAAATTTATAATAAATGATACTATAGTTGGCTACAATAATATATATGTCAGGTTTAACACTCACTATTATGAATTGACTCAGAATGCTGCATTAAAGGCAGTGTTTGTGGTCGATATAAATGATACAATTGGAAATAGTGTATTTTATAAAGCATTTCCTATTAAACAATTACCTGATGATGTTGTTGATTTGTGGCAGCTGGGAACCATAGGCTTTAAGCTGCCTGAAATATCACAAAATATGGCATTTATTAAGTTTTATACTTGGAATGTTGAAAAACAAACCTATTTACTCGATGATATTAGCTTGCAACTATATACATATGATTACTAACTGTGGTATTGTCTATTATAGGCTCTGGTGTATGTCTTCAAACAAATTTACTTTTCCCTCAAAAATTTACTATCTTTATGCGATTGTTTGGTGTTCAAATATAAAATTATTCGATTATGGATCTGGCAAAATATTTTGATAGTAGGTTTAATAAAGCCGAACCTAAAAAGGTTAAGAACCTTCCATTTATAACAATATCACGAGAAACTGGCTGCGGTGCTGTTGATATTGCTAAGTTACTTATAAAGGAGTTTGAGTTAAGGCGTGAAAAGTGGAAGTATATCGACAAGGATGTCCTATTTGATTCAGCAAAAAAGTTAAAACTCGATTCTTCAAAAATTAATTATGTTTTTGAAGCAAAAACAAGAAGTCATGCTGATGAGATTCTTTCAGCTTTATCTAACAAATATTATAAAAGTGATAAAGTAGTTAGAAAAACCATTGCTGATGTTGTTACACATTTCGCAAAAAATGGTAGGGTAATTATAGTTGGTAGAGCAGGAGCTGCAATTACGGCAAATATGAAAAAAAGTATGCATATACGCCTTATTGCTCCTATTAACTGGCGTATTGATTCATTGATGAAACGTAGCAATAAATCAGATGATGAAACTACACGGTATATAGTAGATGGTGATAAAAAAAGAGAAAAGCTTATGACTTTTTTTTGTGAGAAGAAATCCAAAGCTATGTGTTTCGATCTAACAATAAATTGTGCTAAATTTTCTAAAAAGCAAATTGTTGATATTATTATAAACGCAGTTGAACAAAGAAAATTGAAATAGTCTCACATCACTCATCCGGAAATTTTGCAGGAGCTGAAAACTCTTTGTTTGTCATAAATTCATCGTCCCTTAAGGTTCGGATAAAATTAAGTAAATCTTCACGTTCTGTTGGGGTTAATTGTATCCCACCATCGTTAATATGGTGCATAAGTGGGTCTATGTATGGCGATACTTGGAGGTCATGAGAGTAAAAATCAATAACTTCATCTAAAGTAGCAAATCTGCCATCATGCATGTATGGTCCCTGGACTTCAATATTACGAAGAGTAGTTGCTTTATAAGCACCATGATCCATGGGGTCGCCTGAAATCAGGAATCTGTCCATTGGATCAGTGAACTCTGTATCTTTTCCATTGTTATAGTATAAATGTGTAGTGAATAATGGATTACCATACCCACCATGGCAATGGAAACAGTCAGCCCCTTCTTCTGTCGTAAAAAGCACATAACCATTTAGTTCTGATTGACTTAATTGAACATCTCCACTCATATATTTATCGAATTTTGAATTTGCTGATATTAGGGTTCTTACAAATTGTGCAACAGCTCGTTCAATATTTTGGAATGTTACAGTACTGCTTCCAAATGCTTTTTCAAATAGTTGTGGATAACCTTGAATTGATTGAAATAAATTTTTAACAGTAGTAGTATCACTGTCAATTTCATCTTTTGCGAGTATAGTAAGACGTACAAAATCTTCAATATTTCTTAGTTCTTCAGCGGGATTGTCAGGATATAGAAAACCATTCCATCCATACCCTGTACTATTCCAAACCAGATTTATTAATGGTAGCATAACATGATGCGTGTTTAAACCTGTAACACCATGAGGGAATCCACCAGGGAAGTCGGGATGGTCAACACCAGCTTCAAACGATCTCTCTTGTCGGTGGCAGGTTGCACAACTCATTAACGAGTCAGAGTGTGTTCTTCCTGAAAGTCTACCATCATAAAATAAATATCGTCCTAGCTCAACTCCTTCAACTGTCATTGGGTTATCATCCGGAATATTTAAATTAGTGGGAAATCCAAATGGTATATCAATTTCGTAAGGCGTAGGCTCATAAGGTGTTGGAATGGGCTCGTCTTCACACCCCCAAATTAGGAATGCAAAAAGACTAATTATTATAGAAACTTTAAATTTCATTCTACTAACTTTATATTATATGAAAATACATCGTGTCCATTCTGAACACCTAACTGCATAGCATCCTGGTTTTGCATAATGTCGCCACCCCATTGATTGTGATCATATGTATTTGGTGTACGAAACCAGTTTTCCACATTCATTATTATTTGTAGTGTTGTGGTTTCGTTATTATTTATAATTATATTATAATCAGGTAGTTCAATATTAAAATAATTTTGAATAAAGCCGATTATGGAATCGGGATAGCTTTGGTAAATCTGCCCTATACCTAAATGAAAATTAAAAGGTGAAACTTGCTGGAGTTCATTAATCCATTTGCCATTAAGCTTTAAATAATGGTATCCACCGCCAAGGAGCTCAGGCCAAAACATGAAGGATTTTGGCGGGTTGACGAACATTAGCGTATTATTTTTTTCTTCATTTATGCCAAATGTGAAACCGATTTTTTTATAATCACCAATATCAATATCGTCTGCTAACGAATATGTGCTGCTTTCAGAAATGTCGGTATCAACATAGTGAATATCTTCCCAACCATCAAGCAGTATTTTTGATCCATCATTTTTATGTAGCGTAACATCTGAAATAAAATATTGAATTTCATTAACGAGATAATTATTGCCGGCTTCGTTAGTGTACATTAAGCTGTCGAAAATTAATTCTTGTCCATTTAAATAGTGAGCAAATTCAAGCTTTAGTTTGCCCGACTGGTATTCAGGTTCCGGGTTACCAGTAGAGCAAGATGTAATTGTAGTAACTACTACGAGAAAGCTAAGAATTATGGTGATTTTAAAAATTATATTCATTTTATTTATTTATTCAACCTTCCAGAGTCTATAAGACCTGGAAGAGTTTTTATTTCTTATTACTTCAGACTCTTCCGGGTCCCGATAGATATCGGGAGCGCACTCTGGAAGATCTTTGGATCAGTCATAAGGTACAGTCCCGCTTACCGTTAAGTAGAATAAAGTATCTGCTTCATTTGAACCTTGTTTATATATTTTGCCATCTATTAATATCATCATGTTTAAAGAAGAATTAATGTCTTTATAATTACCTGACATATAAACTAATTCACCTTCATCATCAATATATGTGTAAGTCCATTTATCTTGCGCACTTTGGGGTAATACCTCTGTTGTAATTAATTCATTTTTATCGTTTATATATTGCAAATTGTATGCCGAAATTGCTCCTGTAGCAACATATGTTACTTTCTTGCTATTGGTGTTGGAGCATGAAGTAAATATTATAAAAAGAGTTATGAATATTAGAATGGTTTTATGCATTTTATCAGTTAGTTAAAGTTTTATAATGAGGTTAGTATAAAATAAACGACCAGGTTCCAGATAAGGACTTTTGGATCCTATAATTCTCCGGTTCAGGTGCTCATAATAATTAATATTAAATATGTTATTTACACCCATGTTTATTTGTAATTGGTTGTTATATTTATAGTTTAATTTAAAGTTAAGGAGAGTAAATCCGGGTGTACTATCTTCGTCATAAGCTTCCGATACTAAATTTTGTGCTGCCACCATTCTGATATTAAGTTCCGGAACAAATTTATCGTTGAAAAACTTGTAGTTAAACCATAAATTTGCTTCAAAAGGGGGAATTTCAGGTAATGGGTCGTTTTTTACTGTTGTTTCATCAACAATACTTCCATCTTCAACAATATAAACTGTAGCTAAAGGGTTTATTCCGGTTGTATAGGCTGAAGTTACCCGAACTTCCCAAAGGTGAATACTTGGAGTATTATACGTTATTTCGAACCCTGTAAGGTATGCATCATCAATATTAGTAAAAGTTTTTACACCGACTACACCTTTTGTCTGCGGCATTACTTGCGATGGAGGAACTCTAACGCTGGAAATATAATCTGTTACATATGAGAAAAATACTGAGGCTGAGAATAGACCAAGATTGTTACCCTTAAATTTGTAACCAACGTCTATTTCATGATTTGTTTCAGGCTTTAAACCAGGATTACCAAGATAATCGTAAGGATCGTATCCAACAGGTAAAAGAATGATATAGCGTTCAATCATATCCGGGCTTCTTGTACCCTTGCCAAGAGACACACTTATTTCGTTTGATGTATTTACATGCCATGTTAATCCGGCGCTAAAGCTAAAATTGATATAATCGCTCTTTGTATCGACATTTTCATAAACCGGGTTACCGTTAGGTTTTAGCCTTAGCATGGGACCGGAAGATGCAGAGTTAAAATCAGTACGAGCCGAAATTATCCAGTCAAGGTTATCGTGTGTATTTTGATATTCTGCAAATACACCAAGATTATTAATACGTGCGTTATTCCATATGCTTTCAGTAAAGTTGGGTAATCCTGGTTGCATAATAAGCCATTTTTCCCGATTTCCATCTTTATAAATATTCTCATAATTAGCACCAACTTCAAAGTTACCTTGCATAGCACTAAAGTTTGTAGCAATCCTACCACCTGAATTCATTGCGTGAATACTGGAAATTGCTACTACCGTATCAGAAAATGGTCGGTTTTTATTATCCATTTTATGATTAACATTCGAATGATACGCATGAAATTTTATGAAATTAATTGAATTACTAAAATTAGTTCCCAGGTAATTTACTTCATATATTTCAGTGTCATCTGTTCTTTCATCCATCGGCAAAGCTGTAAAATCCACATTTCTGCCCCATGATCTATCAAAATTAATGGTTGCTACATGACCCGTAGCTGGTCTGAACCCAATGCCTGTTGAAATATTATAATTGTCAGATGATGAATTAATTATATCACCATTGCCTGAAGTATAGTTTCCAAATTTATTTTTATTCGCTGAAAATATATATGATAACCGTGAGTTTCCACCGTTTACATTAATGCCAGATTTGTAACCTGAGTGATTTGTTTGACCTCCAATAATCATTGAGATATGATTCTCAAACTTGTTGTAAAATAGTGGTTTTGTCGTTTCCAGGTTAATTAGCCCACCAAAATTTGGACCATACTTAAGAGCAAATGGACCTTTATAAATGGTTATATTATGTAAGTCGTTTACATTTACATGCGAAACAGTAGGGTCCATTCTGTTCGGGCATCCACCTTCAATTTTAGTACCTCCATTTAATTGTACAATTACCTGTGAATATTTAAACCCGCGAATAACCGGATCAATTCCTGTTGCACCCTTTTTAATACCACCTATATTTGGTTCTTTTGCAATAATTCCTCCAATATCTGATAAATTTGTTGATTCAATTTTTTTAAGACCAATTTTTTCTATTGAGAAAGGCATTTGATTATCAGTTAATCCAATAATTTCAATTTCAGTTAAGTTTAAAACCGAAGCTTCTAACTCAACTATCAATGAGTTACTACCGTCCTCCTCAATATTATGAATTTCCTTATTAATGTATCCCACATGACTGAATACTACTGTAGCATTTGAAATATTAGTATGATGAATTTTAAAAGATCCATCGTTATTGGTTGTCGTATAGGTGTTGTAACCAGCAAGCTTAACAACTACATTTGAAATAGGCTGTTTGGTTTGTTTATCTATTACAAAACCTGATAAGCTATTGTGCTGAGCAACCAATGGTTGTAATGATATAGCTAAAAAAAATAGCACAATATATTTAAGTTTATTCATATATATTTCTATATTTTTCTCAAAATTACAACTATAAATTTTAACAAATAGTTAACAACGCTATTTATTTTATGGTCTAAATAAATATTATTTTTAACTTTTCATCCTGTCTAATTTCTTAATTTTGGCGTTCCAAAAAAAATATATAATAATGAAGTTTAAAATAGGGGATAAAGTAAAGTTCATCGATGAGATGGGTGGGGGAATAGTAACTAAGGTTATTGATAGCAGACTGGTTAAAATAAAAACAGACGATGGCTTTGAAATGCCTGTTGTAACTTCAAATTTAATGCCTGATTATAGGTCAATGCCTGATGAAGATAAAGTACGGCAAACCATCCCTGCATCTATTATAACTCAAGAAGAGGAAGAACCTGAATTCATTTCTGAAATTAATCCCTGGGGTACTGTAAAAGAGGAGAAAGGGGTTTACTTGGCTTTTGAACCACATGAGCAACAGTGGTTGTTAACAGGCGATATGGATGTTGTTCTGATGAATAATACATCCTATGAATTATTATTTAGCCTGTTTTTGGAAAGAGACAATAAAATAGAAGGTGTTGACTTTAGCTCAGTACCTGCTAATTCAAAAATTGTTATTGAAACAATTAGCAGAGAGGATATTGATCAATGGATTTCAGGTTATTTACAACTATTGTTTCATTCGGATATGCCCGGTAAAGTATATTTACCTGTTCATTCTGTAATTGATATTAAGACAGGAAGATTTTTCAAAGAAGGAAGTTATCGTTCAAATACGCTGCTTTCCGGAAAAGCTATAATCATAACAATTATTACTCAAAGTTCGATGTCTGTTATTTCTAATAGTGAATCCGACCGTAAATCGGATATTATTATTGAACAAACTAAATCAAAACCGAAACGAGAGCTACAATTAATCGATAAGTATAGTACTAGTCAGGGTAATGCTGAAGTTGATTTGCACATTGCTGAGCTGGTGGAAAATATACTTGGGTTATCGAGTTTGGATATGCTTAAGATACAAGTCGATACTTTCAAAAAGGTGCTGGAGAATGCTATAGTAAACGATTATCAAAAGATTACTTTTATTCACGGAGTTGGAAATGGGGTTCTTAAAAATGCCATAATAAAGGAGCTTGATGATTATGAGGGTATTGAAAATCGGATGGCATCAATATCAAAGTTTGGGGTTGGTGCTATTGATATTATTATTAAATCAAAAGAATGATAAAATTGGCGTAAACATTTTTAAGTATACCATAACGAAAAAAATTATCCGCCTGAGGCGGAATGCAAACCTGCCTGATGACAAGCAGGAGTAAAGTGGTTACATAGATGAAGAAGTTTTATTAGCTTCATTCATAATACAATATAAAAATTAAAAAAATGAAAAAGATTAAGGACATACTATTTTCAATGCAAACAATGGGTTTCTTAATATTATTGTTTGCTGTTTCAATTGCTACAGCCACATTTATTGAGAACGATTTTGGAACTACAGGAGCAAAAGCTGTGGTTTACAATGCTACATGGTTTAATATTCTCTTATTTGTGTTAATGGTTAATCTCGTCGGTAGAATTGTAATTGGGAGGATGTATAGGGTAAAGAAGCTTACAATATTTATATTTCATCTTGCTTTTATAATAATTTTGGTAGGATCTGCCATTACACGATTTATTAGTTATGAAGGAGTGATGCATATTCGTGAGGGAAATTCTTCAAACACAATGATTTCAGATAACACTTATGTTGATGTTAAGATTGTTAATGGAGAATCTAGTTCATCCATAAGTAACAAAGTGTTTATGTCGGTGTTAACTCCTGGAGATTATAACGAGACAATAAGTATTAACAGTAAGAAGTATAAGTTTAAAAGTGTAAAGTATATTCCAAATGCACAAGAGGTAATTATAGAATCAGATGCAGAAGGTGAACCATATATTGTTATGGTTTTTTCGGATGGAAGAGGGCGACAAAATTACTATTTAAAATACGGACAAAGTGAATGGATAGGGCGAAAGAAGATAAACTTTGATGATAGTTTTGATCCGGAAGCAGTAAATGTTAAGCTGGTGGATGGTGATCTTAAGATGTTTGCCTCTGATACAATTGTTACTCTCTCGATGGCAACCAGTGAAACAGACACACTTGAAATTGCAAACTGGCATCCTTTTGAAACCAGAAAGCTATATAGTATTGGTGGTATAAATATTGTTCTTACTAATTTTTATAAAAATGGTATTATCGATTATGTACAATATGATGGAGACGTAAATATGATGGATGCCATGGTTGTTGAAGTTAGTAATGGTGATAATTCTAAAAATGTTATTCTGCGTGGAGGCAAAGGGTATGAAGGAGAATTAAATGAATTTGAGTTTGACGGCAATAGGTTTAGTATGACATATGGAGCAAAACAAATTACACTCCCATTTTCAGTTAGATTGGTGGATTTTCAACTGGAGAGATATCCAGGATCTAATAGTCCATCTTCATATGCAAGCGAAATAGTATTGATAGACCAGTTAAATGATATTAATTTTGATTATCGAATATATATGAACCATGTACTAAACTATGATGGATTTCGCTTCTTTCAGTCTTCATACGATTCTGATGAGCAAGGAACTATACTATCTGTGGCTCATGATTACTGGGGAACATTCTTTACATATTTAGGATATTTCTTAATGACACTTGGAATGTTACTCACAATAGTTAATCGTAATTCATATTTTGCTTTTCTCGGTAGATTACTGAAAAAAACAGCAAATAATAGTAATGTATTAAAAGCTATTGCATTATTAATAGCTATATCTTTTTCATCTGTAGTGTCTGCACAGTTTGACCATCTTCAAGTGGATGAATTGCCTAGTATATCAAAGCAGCAAGCCGCAAAATTTAGTCGGTTAATGGTACAGTCGCATGATGGCAGGTTCAAACCTGTGAATACACTTTCAGGAGAGTTATTACGTAAAGTTTCTCGTAAAAGTAAACTTGATGGATTGACATCTGATCAGGTGTTACTAGGCATGATGACATATCCTGTAAAATGGCAACAGGTACCTATGATAAAGGTTACTCATCCTGAATTAAAGGAATTACTTGGTATGGATGGCAAGCTTGCCTCATACATGGATTTTATAAATCTAAGTGAAGGAACATATAAATTAAGTAAGTATGTTTCAGAAGCATATGAGAAAAAGCCAGCTAAGCGTAATAAGTTTGATAACGATGTACTTAAGGTTGATGAAAGACTTAACATTTGCTTTATGATTTATAAAGGCGATTTATTGACAATATTGCCTGATCCATTAAATATTGATAAATCATGGTATTCTCCTGTATCAGAAATCAGCAACTTGCCACAGGAAGACTCTGCATTTTTAAAGACTATTGTTCCTGCATATCTTTTGTCATTAGCACAAGGAAATACTTCACAGTCGGATGAGCTGGTAAACGGAATTGCAGATTATCAGAATACATATGGTGCAGCAATCTTACCATCGTCAACAAAGGTAAAGTTTGAAATAATGTATAATAAGTTATTAATTTTTAATAATCTCAGTAAAATTTACGGTATTCTGGGAATATTAATGATTATACTATTATTTGTTGAAATGTTTAAGCCATCAAAAGGCATTAAATATGTAATTAACTTCTTCATTGGCTTGGTTATTATTGCCTTTATTTTTCAAACGGCAGGGTTAGCAATGAGATGGTATATTTCCGGACATGCACCTTGGAGTGATGGTTATGAATCGATGATTTATATTGGATGGGTTACATTGCTTGCCGGTTTGTTATTTTCTAATGGTTCTAAAATGGCAATCGCAGCAACAACATTTTTGTCATCTATAATTCTAATGGTTGCCCATTTAAGTTGGATGGATCCGGAGGTAACTAACTTAGTGCCTGTGCTAAAATCGTACTGGTTAACAATACATGTTTCGGTTATTACTGCCAGTTATGGATTTCTTGCTCTTAGCTCAATTCTTGGGTTAATGAATCTTATTTTAATGATTGTAAAAAGCAAAGGAAATACTGATAAAATTAATCAGAAAATAAAAGAACTTACTGCTATAAATGGGCGATCGGTAATGATCGGTTTGTATTTGCTTACTATTGGAACTTTTTTAGGGGGTGTTTGGGCAAACGAAAGCTGGGGACGTTATTGGGGTTGGGATCCTAAAGAAACGTGGGCACTTGTGAGTGTTCTTGTTTACGCATTCATTGCCCATATGCATTATATGCCTGGTTTAAAATCGAAGTTTGCTTATAATTTTGCTACACTGATTTCTTATGGTGTAATATTAATGACTTATTTCGGTGTTAATTATTATCTCTCGGGGTTACATTCATATGCTAAGGGCGATCCGGTACCGATACCAAATTTTGTATATTATTCAGTTGTAACTATTATTGTTATATCTGTATGGGCATATTATAGGGAGAAGAGATTTGAAGCTGGAAGTCCGAAGACGGAAGTCTGAAGCCTGAAGTTCTGACTTCCGACTTCAAACTAAATCTGTCCACGCTCAATCATTTTTACGATAGTTTCAATCTGTTTGTCTTTTCCATTGGGATCGTACTTTATTTTCAAATTGTAACCCCATATTCGGGCAAATGCCTGGTAGAAGAATGCTGTAAAGTTACCCCTTAATTCTTGTACAAGATTGTAAGATGAGTCTCCGGTTTCGCGGTCTATAAGTTTTATTAATATTTTTCCTTGTGAGAATGTAAGTTTCTTCAGGTCGCCGCCATATTTTTCATTTATCTCTTTTTCAGCCTGTTTCATTATTCTACGACGATCTTTGTCGTTTTTTGCACCTACAAGCATCCTGTCATATTTTCTTAATTGTATTCCGGCAAGGCGAGCCCATGGGTAAACTCTCTTTATATTTTTAATAAGTTTGGTAAGTTTTTTTCTTGCTTTGCGCGAATCGGGAATTGTTAATGAAAAAATCTCGACTTCACTAAGTCTAATAATAGGTATTGTATCACCCTCAACTATTGTTGCATTAACGATGATGGGCTCAATTTTTTGAGTCCAGGCAGTATTTGTTACCGCTAGAAAAATAATTACTATTAAAAGGAGTTTCTTCATTTATTCTGCAAAGCACAAACATTGTGCCTTATATTAAAATAAACATAATTCATGTAGATAATGGTATTATGTAAGTAAAATAGAATTGTCTTTTAAACTCACACAAAGAAGGAAAATAATAATTAAACTGCTGTACGTAATTTTGAAAGTGTAGTTTTGCCAAATTTTTCTTCAGCATATTTTAAAGTTACATGAAGGTGCTTTGTTCGTTTTTTAGATGGTAGTTCAAACATGGCATCAACAAGTATTGCTTCAATAATTGATCGTAAACCTCTGGCTCCCAGTTTAAATTCCATCGATTTCTCAACAACAAATCCTAGCACTTCATCATCAATTTTAAGTTCAATATTATCCATGTTGAACAGTTTTTTAAACTGTTTGGTGATAGCATTTTTTGGCACGGTTAGTATCTGTTTAAGAGCATCTTTATCAAGTGGATCTAAATACGAAAGTACAGGTAATCTACCTACTATTTCAGGAATTAAACCAAAGCCTTTTAAATCGCCGGGAGCAATATATCTAAGTAAATTTTTCTTATCAATATTTTCATCTTTAATACCTGAAAATGCATACCCCATTACATTTGTCCTTAGTCGTGATGCAATTATTCTATCAATGCCATTGAACGCTCCACCAGCAATGAAAAGAATGTTTTTCGTGTTAACACTAATCATTTTTTGCTCAGGGTGCTTACGGCCACCCTGTGGTGGTACATTAACTGCAGTTCCTTCTAATAGTTTTAATAATGCTTGCTGAACTCCTTCACCCGAAACATCGCGAGTAATTGAGGGATTGTCACTTTTTCGTGCTATTTTATCTATTTCATCAATAAAAATAATCCCTTTTTCAGCAGCAGCAACATTATAATCGGCAGCTTGCAGGAGTCTTGTAAGAATACTTTCAACATCCTCTCCTACATATCCTGCTTCTGTAAGTACTGTAGCATCTGCAATTGCAAATGGTACATGTAGCATTCGTGAAATTGTTTTAGCAAGAAGAGTTTTGCCTGTGCCTGTTTCTCCGACAAGAATTATATTTGATTTTTCAATTTCAACTTCATTCTCATCTGCCTTTTGGGCAATCCGTTTATAGTGATTGTAAACTGCAACGGAGAGAACTTTTTTTGCATCTTCCTGACCAATAATATATTCGTCTAAAAATGATTTAATTTCAACAGGTTTGAGTAAAGTACTTTCGTTAATGGGAACATCAAAGCCTTCTGTATTTTCTTCTTTTAGAATTAAATTGGCTTGTTCGATACAAAAATTGCAAATCTGAGAGTCAATTCCCGAGACAAGAATGGTAGTTTCAGCCTCTGGTCTTCCACAGAATGAACAATGCCCTTTTTCTTTTTTAGCCATTATGAGTTATTAATATAGTATACAGTTATCAGTCTTCAGTCAGCAGTCTTCAGTTTGCAGTCGAAACCATCGTAATTGTATACATTTGAATGATTACTTTTTATTCTTTACAAGAACCTCATCAATCATACCATAATCCAGAGCTTCCTGGGCTGTCATCCAGTAATCTCTATCAGAATCTTTCCACACTTTTTTATAAGTTTGTTTTGAATGATGTGAAATTATCTCGTAGAGTTCCTTTTTAAGTTTCTGAATTTCTCTGGCTGTGATCTCAATATCAGAAGCTTGTCCTTGAGCACCCCCCATAGGTTGATGGATTAGTACACGCGAATGCTTCAGCGAAGTTCTTTTTCCGTTGGTTCCGGCACATAATATAACCGCTCCCATAGAAGCTGCCATACCAGTACAAATAGTTGCAACATCAGGGTTGATATATTGCATTGTGTCGTAAATTCCAAGACCTGCATACACAGAACCACCAGGGGTATTAAGGTAAATCTGAATATCACGATTTGCGTCATTCGATTCAAGAAATAGCAGCTGTGCCTGAATAATATTAGCCACGTGGTCGTCGATTGCTACACCCAAGAATATAATTCTGTCCATCATCAAACGTGAGAATACATCCATTTGAGCAATGTTTAACTGTCTCTCTTCAATAATAGTAGGCGAGATATAACTGCTGCCATATGCCGCACTATATTTGTCTAATGATATGCTACTTATACCTTGATGCTTAACTGCATATTTTCTGAATTCTTCACTACTGTTCATAATTACCTCCTAGTCTATTTTTTGTGCTATTTCAATAAATTTTTCAGTTGTAACTTTTTTGTTCTTTGAAGTAATATTATCTTTAAAGAGTTTTATAAGTTTTTCGTCCTGAATATCATTATAAATCTTTTGTTTTTCTTCAGAGTTACTAAGTACCTGATCAATTATACCTTCAATTTGAGGTGTTAATTCGGCACTACCCATTGTTTGAAAGTATGCAGCCACTTTTTCTCTTACTTCTTCTTCTTTAACTTGCATTGCTTCTGCATGCTCTTTTAATAATTCACCTTCAAGTAATTGCCATTTGAATGTGCGAGCATAACTATCGTACTGAGTATCAATTTGCTCTTGTGTTATTTTTCCTTCATTACTTTCAATTAACCAACGTTTTAAGAATTCATCAGGAAGGCTAATATTGGCAATTTTGATGAGTTCTTTTACAGTGTCTGCTAAAAATTGTTTGTCGGTATCGCGTTGGTAATGTTTTGATAGGTCAAAGGAAAGTGCTGATCTGAATTCTTCTTCATTTGCTATCTCTTGTGAAGGAAAAACTTTCTTATAAAGTTCTTCACCAATTACTGCTTCGTGAGTTCTTACAATTTTTTCTATATCAAACCTATAATCTGACTTTAATTTTTCATCACCTTCATCATGACGATTTAACAGAGATGCAACTTTTGATTCTTCTTTTACAGCATTAAGTATATTGAACGAAATTGTGTCACCAGCTTTTTTGCCAACGAATTTCTTCTGAATCATTTTTAGTTTAATGTCATCATATTTTAAGAAACCATCATTTTCAACACCACCTGTAACTACATTACCATCTGAATCTACTTCAATAAATTTACCTTGAAATGCATCTCCTTCTTCAGCTACCTCAGGATTTTCATCATCGCCAAATCTAACCTTAATATCTTCAAAAGCTTTATCGATTTCAGTATCGGTAATTTTTATTGAATAGCTAGGCACTACTATTTCCTTTGTGAGCTTAATTTCAATTTCGGGAGCAAGTCCAATGTCAAAATAAAAATCAAAATCCTTCTGGGTTTTAAAGTTAATTTTTGACGACTTTTCCATGTTAGGAAGAGGGTTGCCTATAACATTAATCTTATTTTCAATTATGTATTTGTTTAATGCTTCCGAAAGGGTCTTATTAACTTCATCAACCATTACCGATTCGCCGTACATTTTTTTAATCATACCAATTGGTACCATTCCAGGTCTAAACCCTGGAATGTTTGCCTTTTTTTTATAATCAGAAAGTTGTTTATTAACTGCATTAATATAATCGCTTTCTTGGAGGTTGATGTGAATTAGGGCATTCAAATCGCCAGTTGATTCTTGAGATATATTCATTAATTTTTTTTGTTTGGTTCAAAAAATATGCCTGCATCATTAGTGCAGAATTGGAGTTGAAGATCTAAAAGTTATGACAATCAGGTTAGTTTTCATTATAGAAACTAAAGAACTTCCTTACTGTATGTGGATGAAGGGACTTCTGCCCAAGGCAGATAAACTTCTTGCCACTTAATCCTTAATTTGTGCGGATGAAGGGACTCGAACCCCCACGTCTCGCGACACTAGATCCTAAGTCTAGCGCGTCTACCAATTTCGCCACATCCGCTCAATAATTTTCCCGAAAATCGGGCTGCAAATATACTATTTTTTTGATTTTAAAACTTGTTTTTGATTAATTTTACATTATTCACAGTAGTAACTTGTATGTCCTACTTTCACAGGTTTTTATAATTTAATATTTGATAGAAATTTCATGAACTATTTATTCGATACAATAGTATTGGCACGATGTATTATTTCGTTATAAAGTTTTAACATTTGAGAGAAATCTTTGGTCTTTTTAAAATTCATAATTCTGTAAGTGAAACCAATTCTGGTATTGATGAAAATATCCGACCACCACCAGGCTATTGAACCAGTTATTGGGAGACTTATAAAGTATATTATTACTAACTCCCAATCACTGAAAATAAGTAGTACTGATAAACATTGAATAATGTAAAAAATTGGAAAAGTCAATAATGATATAGCGAATTTAAAAGAGCTCTGAAATTGTGGATCTTTCATTAACCTAGATAGTTTTATTGGTAACCAATATGGTATTATATTATTTAGAAATCCATATAAAAAAATAGGGAGGGTTACCAATAAAATAACTGAATTAAATAATAATTTTACGAAGCTCATTCCTTTTTGTTCAATGATTGAATTCGTAATTCCAAGCTGATTTCTTAATTTAACAAATTGAAGGATTATATCCTGAAATCCATTCAAGCTACCAGGGTTTTCTTTTTCATGATCTGATACACTTTTAATTAATTGCTGGTCGATAAAAACCCTGTTTCGTACATCTTTCGGATCTATCTTGAGTTTAAGTGCCATTTGTGTACGATATATTACTCTCAATTCATTATATAAGTCGTAGTTGTCTTCACTTTCAATGTCTACAATCAATACTTTGATATGTTCACTAAGCCTATCTTTAATATTATTGATTGCAATTGCCGGGTTTTCTTTATATGAATCAATATAATCTTTTACAGGAATTGGTTCTCCAAAAATTAAGATGGGTGAACTTTTATAATTCTGATAATGGTTGTAATCAATACCCACAGGAACTATATGAATATCTAAGTTAAACCCATTGGCTTCTTCGGTTTGAAAAGCCATTCTGGCAAATCCTTTTTTTAAGGGTCTAAGCCGTCTTAAATCTGAATGGTTACCTTCAGGAAGAATAACCAAGCCACATCCAGAGGTAATAACATCAATTGTTTTAAGAATAATATCATGATTTTTTTTTATGGAATCATAACCATCTCTTACACGATAAATGGGTAATAGTTTAAGAAAATATAATATTCGGGCAATGGCAGGTTTCGAAAAAATATCAGATCTTGCAATAAATACAAGTATCTTATTCATACTAAAAAGTAATGCAAGAGCATCCATCAAAGCATTTTGATGGTTTGGAGTAAAAATTAGTGGTTTATCAATTGGTATATTTTCGCTACCCAACACAACAAATTTCTTATAAAAGAATACATTATGCCAAAATCTTACCCAAACATTAAGTAGGAAGTATCCTAATGATTTTTTTTCAATAGTAGCTAATCCCATTTATTTTGTTGCTGTTTTAGCTTTTGTTAAGCCAAATGTAAATTTACTCCAATATCCAGCCAATAATAAACCAGCAAGTATATGCCAAATTCCCCACCATGCTGCTATTACAGCCATTCCGCCTAATTCAAGTTCCGGAGGAAAAATTTTAGGATTGAAAATTAAAACCAGTGCAAGTCCTGAGTTTTGAATACCTGTTTCAATTGCTATTGTTTTTCTGTCTTGTAATGGTCTGCGCCCAATAACACCTAAAAGATATCCGCTACCAAGAGCCAATGCATTGTGCACTAGCACTATAATGAAGATATATCCGATAGCAATTATGAAATATTCATAGTTTTTAACCAAAGCAATAACTACGATTGCTGAAAATATTATTATGGATAAAGTCTTTATTGGTTTTACAACCTTCTCTGTAAAAACAGGAAATTTATTATTTATAAATATACCAAGAATTAGTGGTATTCCCAGAATTATCAATACTGTTTGAAAGATTTGATAAGTATCAATCTCCAATGGACGAACCAGTATTTCAGGATCTGCTGCTTGATAAAAGTCAACAGTTAATTTACCCCAAAAAGCAAAATTCAATGGTGTAAAAAATATGGCACCAATTGTTGCTATTGCAGTGAGACTTACACTGAGTGCTAAATTTCCTTTAGCAAGCGATGAAATAAAATTACTTATATTTCCACCCGGGCAAGCGGCAACCAGTATCATGCCAAGTGCCATTGTTGGTGTTAGATAATCATGAAATACAATTGTTAGTAAAAAGGTTAGGAATGGAAGCATTAAAAACTGTGAGAAAAAACCTATGATTGCAGATTTTGGATGAAGTATAAGTTTCTTAAAGTGATCAACCTTTATTTCAAGAGCTACGCCAAACATTACAAATGCAATTGCAATATTTAGTTCATGAAGGTTAGCACTACTGAAGTTTAGTCTTATTTCGTCAAGAGCATACAGACCGTCCATAACAATTTTTATAGGTGAATAATTGGCATATATAAGAAAATTTTTCAGAATGGCAATATATTAATTTTAGTAATTTATAAGTTTGAATAACTAATCTTCTGAACCGGTTGCTGTAAGCAGGTTTTCAACATATGGCGTTTAACAATTATTTAAATTCTTTGTAAGCGCTAATTATTAAGTTGCTATTTTTGCGCTAAAGTTTGAAGAAATGTCAGTTGAATACTCAGAGGATAGCATAAGGACGCTGGATTGGAAAGAACATATAAGGCTCAGGCCAGGTATGTATATTGGGAAGTTAGGTGATGGTAGCTCACAGGATGATGGTATTTATGTCCTTATTAAGGAGATGATTGATAATTCGATTGATGAATTTGTGATGGGGCATGGTAATACTATTGAAGTAAGTGTAGTTGAGAAAACTGTAACCATTAGAGATTATGGTCGGGGTATGCCACTTGGTAAAGTAAATGAATGTGTTAGTAAGATCAATACCGGCGCTAAGTATGATTCGAAAGTTTTTAAGAAAGCTGTTGGATTAAATGGTGTAGGATCAAAGGCTGTTAATGCTCTATCATTTGGTTTTTTGGCACAATCAATACGAGAGGGAAAAACCAAGATAGTTGAATATGAGCGCGGGGCATTAATTAATGATCCTCCAATTGTAAAAAGTGACGAGAAACAGGGCACTATAATTAAGTTCACTCCTGATTCAGAGCTGTTTGGCAATTTCCATTTTTTGATTGAATATATTGAGGAAATGCTTTGGAATTATGTGTTCCTTAATAACGGTATTACCATTCTATTCAATGGCAATAAATTGCAGGCAAAAAATGGACTGTTAGATTTACTTGAACATAATATTAATGGAAATGGTCCTTTACGATATCCCATTATCCATATTAAAGAAGGTGATTTTGAATGTGCATTTTCACATAGCTCAAGATCATATAGTGAAGAATATTTTTCGTTTGTAAACGGTCAGCATACAACACAGGGTGGGACTCATCAAACAGCATTTAGAGAAGCAATTGTAAAAACAATACGCGAATTTTATAATAAAGATTTCGATACAAGTGATATTAGATCTTCAATAATTGCTGCTATTAGCATTAAAGTACAGGAGCCTGTTTTTGAATCGCAAACTAAAACAAAACTTGGATCGTTAGCCGTTGAGCCTGAAGGGCAGAGCATTAGGAATTACATTCATGATATTGTAAAACGAAATTTAGATAATTATCTTCATATACATACGGAAACTGCTGATGAACTTCATCGTAAGATACTTCAATCCGAGAAGGAGAGAAAAGAAATGGCCGGTATTAAGAAGCTTGCTCGTGAAAGTGTGAAAAAAGCGAGCCTCCATAACAAAAAGCTTCGTGATTGTAGGATACATCTAAATACTAATCATGAGAAGAGGCTTGATACTACTTTATTTATTACCGAGGGTGATTCAGCAAGTGGTTCAATAACAAAGTCACGTGATGTACAGACTCAGGCTGTTTTTAGTTTGAAGGGTAAACCGCTGAACTGTTATGGTTTAAGCAAAAAAATTGTTTATCAAAATGAGGAGTTTAATTTATTGCAGGCAGCCCTGAATATTGATGAAGATATAGAGAATCTGCGATATAATAATATTGTAATTGCTACAGATGCGGATGTTGATGGAATGCATATCAGGCTTTTGCTTCTTACATTCTTTCTTCAATTTTACCCTGATCTTGTTAAAACGGGACATGTTTACATATTGCAAACTCCATTATTTAGGGTTCGTAATAAGCGTGATACGAAGTATTGTTATTCTGAAGAAGAACGAAATTCAGCAATTAAAAAATTAAAGCCAAATCCTGAAATTACAAGATTTAAAGGGTTGGGAGAAATTTCACCCTCAGAGTTTAAACATTTTATAGGTAAATCGATACGCCTCGATCCTGTGATACTTCGACGAGAGTCGAGCGTAAATGATACATTATCATTTTATATGGGTAAAAATACTCCTGATCGTCAACAATTTATCATTAATAATCTTCGGATTGAAGAAGATATAGAAGAAGAAGTAAACCAAAAAGTTGCGTAAGATATTAGGTGTTTTTTGAGTAGCTATTGAATGTTTCCTATTCGTGTGTGAAGTATGCAAGCTTTTCTAGCTTTGATATCATATCATAATCCTCAACATAAATACTATCAGGCACATCTAAATGAACCGATGTGAAATTTAGTATGCCTTTTACACCTGATTCAATAACGGTTTTGCTTATTTCATTAGCATATGGTCTTGGTACAGCAAGAACACAAAGTTCAATTTTTTCTTTTTTGATGATTTCCTTCATTTTGGCGATATTGTAACAATGCACATCAGGAAATTGTACTTTTGGTTCTTCATTAAGCCTAAAAGTTGCAGCAATCTCTAGTTTTGTATCTGCGCTATTAAAATGCTCAGCAACAGCTCTTCCCAAGTCACCTATGCCAATAAAAGTAACTTTCCGTTTTTTGGGGTTATCAATAACTTTTCCAATTCTTTTAATCAATTTTGAAATTTCGTACCCTTTATGAACATCACCAGTAAAGTTAATTAGCATCAAATCACGTCTTACATGTGCCGGATTTATTTTTAATAAGTGTGCTAATTGGTGCGAGTGTATGAAATGCTTATCTTCCGGGTAGTTTAATAATCTTCTTCTGTAAAGGCTGAGTCTTTCAACTGTATTTGGTGGTAAATTAGTTATCATCGTGATAGTATTTTAAAGTGTAGATAATTCCAACGTTTATTTTGTATAAGCGCGACCAGGATGACTTACGAGCAGGATCTTCCCAAACGTTGGCAAAACTATATGAAAATCCCGGTGAGATTGTAATACCCAAATTTGATTTAATATAGTAAGTGAATCCAAATAATATGTTAATACCCATATCACTTGTATTGAATAAATCTTTGTCGACTTCAAGGTAGTGATCACCAGGTATACTAAATTCCGGATATCCCTCAAAATTAAAATGAGGAGCATCTTCTTCTGAAATGAATATGTGTAAATCACCGGTTTGATTCGAATTTAGAAATATTGAATAATAAAATGTCCCTTGAATGAAAAAATTGAATTTGCTATTTCCTTTGACGTAAATTAAGCTAATTGGTATAGTTAAATAGTTAACTTTATACTTCTCCACCACATCGTAATAACTAGATAGACTATAATAGGCAGTATCGCTTATATAATTCATGTCGCTAAGTGAGAAGGCTCGGTGGTCATAGCACAATCCGGCACGAAATTTAATTATGTCTGTTAAATAGTAGTCAAAAAATGGACCTGCGGAGTATCCGACACCACCTTCAGAAATAGGCATACCAGAATCTTCAATACCTGTAAATTGTATTCCGGCTTCTATACCCAGGTTTATTCTGCCTTTTTCTGAAATTATCTCCTGAGATATTCCTAATTGGCTTAGAACCAAAATAAGTACAATTGATAGAAAAAATAATTTATACAACTTTATGTATTGATTTAGCATTCTGTTTAATAATTGTTTATATTGGAATAACTGATAATAAACTTAAATATTCACACCTGAAAAGTCTGTTCTTTATGAGTGTAATTTTATAAATTATTGGATACTGAGACTATCATTACAAATTTATTGTTGGTTATTTAATAGTTAGTTACCACGTATTCCACATCCAAAATATGCCAACAAAAATAGCGCTGATTCCTGCAATTGCATTTATCCCAATAAAAACAGTATCCTTTTTTTGTTTTGATGCAGTCTTTGCCATCATACCCAATAAAAATGAGAACACTACCATTGCAATAATTGTACCTGCTCCAAATCCAATAAGATACAAAGCAGCTTCGTAATTGTTAGAAAAGGCCAAAGTTGGCAACATGCTTACAATATGCGAAACACCAGCAAAACCATGTATTACACCAATTCCTGCTGCAGCCCAATACGATTGTTTTTCGTTGGCTTCATCATGTAGATGGCTATGTTTTTTTGAAATATTATGTGTGTGCTCGTGTTGATGAATATATGTATTTCCTTTTTCATCAGCATGAGAATGAACATGTAGGTGCTTACCTTTGTATAAATTAAGTACTTTAACCAGCGCCCAAAGTCCAATAATAATTAGTAGTAATCCAACAATTCTTTCGCTATTCTGAGAAATGAATTCTAACGGAATCAAATCTCTAAAGAAGAAAAATATCAAACCTAATAGCAACATACCTGCAACATGCCCAATACCCCACGACATACCAATTAACCATGGCCTGAATTTAGCATTTAATGCTAGCGGACTAACTGCAGCAAGATGGTCGGGTCCTGCTACAACATGAATTATGGCTGCTATTAAACCAAATAGCAATGGGAAACCAATAAATGCTTCTTCCATTTTTATAATTATTTTTATTGTGCAAATATAATTTATTTGTTAATTAATTCACAGCTGACTAGGTGTATTTTGTTTAGAAAACGAAGTATTTTTGTTAAATCAATGCAAATAACTATATGCAACGGTATTTTATCAAATTAGCATACAACGGGTCGAACTATCATGGTTGGCAGATGCAAAATAATGCACATTCGGTGCAAGCTGAGATAACTGAAAAATTATCACTGTTACTGAAAGAAAAAGTTAGCATTGTTGGGTGTGGCAGGACTGATACAGGAGTTCATGCCCGAGAATTTTTTGCTCATTTTGAAGCGTCAGAATTTCAAATTAGTGAGATAGACCTAACCTATAAATTAAATAATTTTCTACCTGCTGATATTGTTATATATAATATTTATAAGGTTCCCAATGATTTTCATAGCAGATTTAGTGCAATTAGCCGAACCTACAAATATTACATATCATTAGTTAAGAATCCATTTGGTGAAAAAACAAGTTACTATTTTAATGGTGAATTAGATATTGATGCTATGAATAAAGCATCTTTGTATTTGGTTGATCATAAAGATTTTACTAGTTTTTCAAAATTGCATACTCAAACTGCCACTAATAATTGTGATATTAATTTTGCTCAGTTTTACAGGGTTAATAATGAACTCGTTTTTACTATAACAGCTGACAGGTTTCTCCGTAATATGGTAAGAGCAATTGTTGGTACTTTGGTTGAGATAGGTAAAGGGAAAATAACTGCTGAAGAAATGAATAGTATTATCAAGGCCAAAGATCGAAGGAGGGCAGGCTTCTCTGTTCCGGCTCATGGATTATTTTTAGAGAAGGTTGAGTATCTGTTAATTTAGTACCTGTTTAATTAAGCTTTTTGCCATAGTTTATGTACTTATGTTTTGACAAGGTCTTCAATAATTTTCTTCAGGGGTTTTACTGAATGGACATGTTCAATACTGGGGCCCGCAACCCATACTGTTTTATACGTTGGTTTATTTGCCGCTCTTTCAATAGCTTTCAAACCTTTCGCCATAATAAACATTTTAATGTATTTTTTTAGATGCTTGTTTTGGTTTAATAGTTTTGATAGCATGCTTGGCTTATTACCTAGTTTCTGCATATAAGGTGTATTAATAACTGTAAGAGGAGTACCTGATATGTTTCTGCTCAGTATTATGTCTTTAGCTCCATATTCTACAAGTGCATTTTTGTATTCATCGCTTACACCTGCTTCATTGGAGGCTATAAATAATGTACCAACTGAAACAGCGTCAGCTCCCATATCAAGAGCCTGTTTTAATTGATTATGAGTAGCTATTCCTCCTGCAGAAATAATAGGAATATTGACCTCTTTTTTAAGCAATGGAATCAATTTCTCTGCTTTCAGGCTACCTGTGTGGCCTCCTGCACTTGAATTAACTGCGATAACAGCATCTGCGCCAAGCCCTTCAACTTTTTTTGCATATCCTAAATCAACAATATCGCAAAATACTTTTATACCTGCCGGCTTACATTTATCAATTACATTTTTTGGGCTTCCCAAAGATGTAATTATAAAATCAACTTTTAAATCTACACAAGTTTCTAACTGCTTTTTGTACCTAACGTTTGATTTATTTACTATTAGATTAACACCCATAGGCTTGTTAGAAGCTGCTTTAACTTCAGTAATTGCTTTTCTGAGTGCTTCATCAGTTCGATAATTTAAAGCAGGTATAGCTGCGGTAATACCGTTGTTAAGTGCTTCAATAATCATTTTAGTATTAGAAACCAAAAACATTGGAGCCATAATTATGGGGTAATCAATACCCATTAACTTTGTAAATGATGTTTTCATTATTTATTTGATTTTATATAAACTCTGCCTTATAAAAGCTTAAAAACTTTTATCATCCTAAACAATATGATGAATCTAATAGTAGCTATTAACTATTTAATACAGATCCTTAGCTATCACGTTAAGATGACAATAAAGATAATCAGCAATAGTACTACAAACATAAGTTTATTTATTAATTGAGACTTATTACGGAACAAAAATGTTTGATTAACAATATATAGTACCTTTGTAATTATATGTTTGTTCATATTTTCTCATTTAAAAATTTAAAACTATTCAGTATGAAAAAATTGGTGTATATTTTTTTAGCAACTATTGTTCTTTGCTGGGTTTCTTGTGAAAAATCAGATTCTGATAATCCTGATGAAGATGTTACCTACACAGTTAAATATTCAGTTGTTTCTACTGGTGATGTAGTTGTAGATACAATTATCTATTTAAATTCCTCAGGTGTTGAGGTAACTGTGGTAAACCAAAATCAGTTTTCACATTCATTTGAGTCAGTTAATAAATATCATGGTAAACTTACTTTAAAGGGCAAAACAAATAATGGGAATTGTGATTATTCACTGCAAATTTTGGAAGGGAGTACTATTATTAAAGACAATTCTTCGAGTTCATCATCAACTACTCCTGTTTCATTTACTTTTTATGCCGAGTATTCATACTCACAGAATTAGAATAAGTCAGATATTATTTTGATTTGTATTTTAGTTTAATAGTTATTGAGGCTGTTTTCTTTTTGGATGAAGTGTTAAATGTTCCTCCCCATGAGTAGTCTTCGTTGGAGTTTTGACCGGTAATCTGAAAGATTCCCATTTTTGCAGAAATTAAATCTCCTAGTATACCCCCAGAATTGAAAGCTATCTTTTCAGCTCTGATTCTTGCATCTTCCGTAGCTTTCGAAATCATTTCTATTTTAAGGTCGGCAAGCTTCGTATAGTAATATCTTGGTGCATTTGAGTAAAATTGAATTCCTTTATTAAGCAACTCTGTAATTTCTCTGGATAGTTTTTCAGTTTTTTCAACTTCCATCGATTCAATTACAATTGTCTGTGAAAGTGTATATCCCAAAAACTCATCACCAATATATTTTCCTTGTTCAGAATATTTTGATCTTGAATTTTTCTGTGTGTTAACTGCCTTAAAAACAACATCATTATTATTAACATCTTTTTGTTTTAGATACTTCTGAACAGTCTTCTTATCTTTTTCCAAATCTGCATATGCTTGCTGCAGATTTTTGTTGCTTTCAGTGTATTCGCCTTCCCAAACAACTAAATCAGAAATAAAATCCTTATTACCTAACCCTGTTACATCAATGGTACCGGAAGTGCTATTCCTTTTTAAATATGACCCACCAATGATAATTGCTGAAGCAACTATAGCTATGGAGAAAACTACTGCGCTAAAATGTGTTTTCATAATATTATTTTCTAATAATTAATTATTTTCAATTGACTGGCATTTAAAAGTGATTTATACTAAAATAGTCTAAAATGCTAAGTTACTATAATTATCATGCCTGAGGTAGACAGGTATTAATGGGTTTATTTTTCTACTATTAGATCTATTTAATGATTACTATTGGTTTTTAGAACACTTCTAAATTAAGATTTTATTAAATTTAATCAAGTATCTTGTTAAGAAATTAACAGCTTAGCTTATATTTGCGAATAGAATAATTTCTAACCAAAATAACATTGAAATGAAAAGTAATCTATTAGTTATTGTATGCTTGTTTTTTGTTGCGGGTTTGTTTGCTCAAACACCAGGTGAGAAAAAGAAAAGCAATATTAAATTGAATTTTTCGGGATATATAAAGAACGATTATTTTTTGGATACTCGTCAAACAATTTCAGCACGTGAAGGTCATTTTTTACTTTTCCCATCACCAGTTAAATTAGATCCGGATGGTAATGATATTAATGCGGTTCCAAATTTTAATTTTTTATCAATTCAATCCAGAGTAAGACTTACTGTTACTGGAGCAAGAGCATTTAATGCAGATATTACCGGTAAGTTGGAAGCTGATTTTTTCGGTCAGCTTAATCCAAATATTAATTTGTTACGACTACGACTGGCATATATTAATATGGATTGGGGAAATACCGAACTTCGATTGGGGCAGGATTGGATACCTATGTTTATTACCGATTGTTATCCTGGAACAGTATCATTTAATACAGGTACTCCTATACAGCCTTTTGGCCGTAATCCACAAATAAGATTAACACAAAAGTTTGGTAAGGTAAAACTAATTGGTATTGCATCTTCGCAACGTGACTATGCCAGCAGAGCACCGGTTACAGCATTAAGTGCAGCTTCAGTTGCCAGTGGTTCGTATTTAAGGAATTCTGCTATACCGGAACTTAGTTTACAACTTCATTATAAATCCGTTGATAAAGAGGCTGGTACAGCTTTAATTACAGGAGTGGGTGCTAGTTATAAAACTATTAAACCTCTTTTAGAAACAGGAAACGGATATAAAACTTATGCAAGGGTTAGCAGTATGAATGCTATTGTATTTATGAAATATCAGGCAAAAAAAATAACTTTTAAAATAGAAGGAATTTATGGCGAAAATATCCCTGATGTATTAAGTATTGGAGGATTTCTGGTTAGCGACTCTATTAATTTAGTTAAGGGATTTGTTGATTATTCACCAATTGCAACGGCATCTGCCTGGACTGATATCCATACAAATGGAAAAAAAATACAGGTTGGATTATTTGCCGGATATACTCAGAACCTAGGAGCTAAAAACGATATGGTAGGTCCTGTTTATGGACTAGGTACAAACATTGCTAGCTTGTATCGTATTTCGCCACGTGTAATATATAACAGTGGAAAGATGCGCTTTGCTTTGGAGTTTGAATATACTGTTGCAAATTATGGATCAACACGTGATGCTAAAGGTGTGCCTACAGATCTTACAGAAGCAGCAAACCTAAGAACATTATTTGCAGCGTATTATTTCTTTTAATACCAATTATATTTCATAATGACGTATAAGAAATTGAGTGATTATTTTTATATACGAAGTTAAAAATCTTTGCATAACCGTAGCTATGGAAATATTTTTAGCTGAAGAATATGGGAAAAAGGATCAATTTATATGCGACATTATGGGGTATATTTGGTATAATAGCATTAGTAATTAGTAAAAGATATTGAAAAGTACGGTAACACTTATCAAACTTAATACGAGTGTTACAACTATAGTAGTTGATACAAGTTCGGGTTTGCAGTTATAATGTTTTGCATATATTGCGGCAAGTACGGCAGATGGCATAGCTGTTTCTATCAACGCTACTTGCTGTGCCATTGAGTTTATATCAAGTATGGAACACATGAAATGTACTGATAGAGGTTGAATCAATAGCTTAATTATTATTGCTATTAATACGAAAGGAAACAATTTTGATGGTGTTTTTATATCGATAAGTAATCCTAACGTAAGTGCTACCAGTAACATGTTTGCATCTCCCAAATGACCAAGTAAGTGTTTTATTGTTATTACTACCTGGCTGTTTAAGGGTATTGGGAAAAATGAAAATAGTATTCCGAAAAATATTGCAAGGAATATTGGTGAGACTAAAAATTGTTTTATGGAAGAAATGACGGCTTTCTCACTTACATTCGTTTTTCCATAATACATAGCAATGATAGGTCCTGCAATAAAAATTAACAATCCTACTCCAAATTCGCTTATTAACACAGCATCTTCAAAAGCCTGAGGATTATTCGGAAAAACTTGTCTCACGATAGGGTATCCAAGCATGGTTGACATACCAAAGGCTGATACTAGCATAAGAGCACCTGTTTCGCCTCTGCTAAGTTTAAGAATTTTAGCAATTATCCAGGCAAGTAGAATACAAATAATCTCAACTACAGTAACAATAATAGAAACCATAATTATATTGGCTTCTAACTGCTGAATAGCAAGTGTTGCAAATATTAATGCGGGTAGGGTAACTTTAAGGACAATACTGCTAAACAGAGAACTATTACTTTTAACCAATACTCCAGCTTTACGTAATAGCATAGCTAATGTAATTAAAATCAGCATTATAATTACACCCTCAAGAAGCTGCTGTGAACTGCCCATCTATAAAAAGTAATGTTTTATAAAAAACGAAAATACAAAAAAAGGCTGCCTTTATTAAGACAGCCTTTTCTTTCTCGAGAATAAATTAACAATAGTTATTAAATTACTTTAACATCTACTGCGTTTAATCCTTTTTTACCTTCTTTTAATTCAAATTCCACATTGTCACCTTCATTAATTTCATCAATTATTCCGGAGATGTGTACGAAATACTCATTGTTAGTTTCTTCGTCGGTAATGAAACCATAACCTTTTGAATTGTTGAAGAATTTTACTGTACCTTTTTTCATTGCTATAATTATAATTATTTAATGCTGCAAACATAGTATAATTCTTTTTATTTGCTAGAAAAATTTAAAAAAATTTATAAAATTCTGTAAATGTTTAGCATTTGTATTAAAATGTTAACAATAAAAACATATTATTTGATGTTTATGCATGTTGTAAATATCTGAAAAACAATGCATTTAAAAGAATAGCTCTGATATGTTCAGTTTGGATATTATTTTAAAGTTTTTCAAAAAATATATGTTAAAAGTGTAACAATTTATATATTTGGTAGTCATTTGATTGAATATAAGAGCTAAAAAACTATAAATAAGTGATTAAGAAACACGAAAAACTTGTTGAAGCCTGTGCAATGAACGACAGAAATGCGCAATTTGAGATTTACGATCTATATTATAAAGCTATGTTTAATACAAGTTTACGAATAGTAAATGATTCATTTTCTGCAGAAGATATTATGCAAGAGTCATTTCTTGATGCTTTTAGTAAAATAGAAAGTTTTGAATGGAGAAGTAGTTTTGGATCATGGCTAAAAAGGATAGTAGTTAATAAATCTATTGATTTGATAAAAAAGAATAATGATACAGTTCTTTTAAATGATGATGTTAGTATTATTTATGAAGAAAACTTGATGGAGGATTCTGATAATATCAAGTGTAAGTTGGATAAAATAGATATGGCACTAAAAGAGATTCCGAAAAATTATAAAGTTGTTTTGGTTCTTTACCTTTTTGAAGGGTATGACCATCAAGAGATTTCGCAAATACTTAATATTCCTTATAATAATGTTAGAGTTAGGTATTTAAGAGCTAAGCGTAGTTTGGTAGAAAAAATTAAGATGTTGAAGAATTAATCTATTAATAGCAATATGATGTTTGATATAGAAAAAAAAATAAAAGAAAATTTGCCTTATTTTAATGATCATGAGCCTGATCATGGGCACAAAGCCAGATTTGCAAATCGGTTGAACAAGGGTTCAAATTCTAAACCTAAACAATTTAAAATACAGTTGTTATTCAAAATTGCAGCTGCAGTATTGGTCTTAATAGCTACATCATTATTAATAAAAACAGTAATCTTTAATAATGATATTGATAAGCTATCAATTACCCAAATTGAATATTCTGATGAATTATATCAGGTTCAAACTTATTACGATGAACTAGCATTATTGGGTTTTAATAAAATTGATGAGTTTGCTAAATCAAAAGAGGAAGCGCAAAAACTCAAGAATATGACACAAAGGAAACTGGATAAATTAGACGCTAACCTGGCAATGATTGAGAAAGAATATGTTAAAAACCCACAATGTGATAAGCTGAAAGCAGCAATCGTTAATAATAAAAAAATGAAAGTAGAAGTAGTTAACAATATAGTTGAGCAACTTGATAATGCTCAGCAAGGATACCATGTAGGAAGCATGTTTACTAATTATTAATTTAAATATAGAAAAATGAAAAATGTACTTATTAAAGTTACCGCAACCCTTTTTGTTTTTCTACTTTCCGGAGCAATATCGAATATTTATTCCGAAGAGTGGATTGAAAAAGTTGTTGAGGAGAAGAAAATTGAAATCAATGAAAATGCCTTACTTGTTGTAGATCATGAGTTTGGAAATGTACAATGTAAAAATTGGGACCAAAATGCAATATCAATTAAAGTAACAGTACGTGTTAAAACGGAAAATGCTGGTAAGGCTGAGAAAATAATGAGCAATATTATTGTTGATGTGCACGGCAATAAGGATAAGGTAGTTGCAATGTGCGATTTAAATCAAAAGAGGTTAGGCGATAAAAATGTTAAAGTGACGATTGATTTTGACATTTTCATGCCTGAAACTATTAGTCTCGAAATGAGCCATAAATTTGGCAATGCCTATATCGAATCAGTATCGGGTCCTGCAAGTATCTCAAGTGAGTACGGTAGTATTGAAATAGGATCACTTAGCAATGTTGTAAACGACGTGGAATTAAGTTTTGGTGAGGCCGAAATAAAAAATATGACTAGTGGCGATCTTGAAATTAGTTATTCAAGACTAACATTACAAAAGGCAATTGAACTTTCTGTAGAATGTGAATTTTCGGATATAACAGTTGATAATGTTGAGAATATATCACTGGAAATAGAGGGTGGTAATGCAAATATTGGAAATGTTAAAAATCTTGAGGCGGAAACAAGTTTCACTAATTTGGAGATAATAAATATAGTAGAGTCTCTTAATGCTGAAACAAATTATGGTAACTTAAGTGTAAAGAATGTTGATAAATCATTTACTTCAATTACTATAGCCAATGAATTTGGTGCAGTAGATGTAAATATTGATAAAGAATCAAATTACAAGTTACATGCTGAGGGAGAGTATTGTAGCTTTAGCTATCCTAATAAGTTAGCAGACATTTCATACAAAAAGGAAAGCCATTTTTCTACATTAATAAAAGGGAATGTTGGTAATGGTATTCCAAAATCAGCAGTTTCTATCAATAGCGAATATGGTGCTGTAACTATTACAGCTAAATAAATATAAATACAAATTTAAAATTTTTATAAAATGAAAAAGATATCAAGAATTAATTCAAAACTGATAATTACATTAGCCTTTGTTATTATAGCAGGAATAGGCTATTCACAGACTAGAGGTAGTGGTAATGTAGTAACTCAAGAAAGAAATACCGGAGATTTTACCGGAATTAAGCTAACATGTTCGGCTGATATATATATTAGCCAGGGAAACACTTCTGTTACGGTTAAAACTGATGATAATATACAGGAATTTATAGTAACAAATGTTGATAATGATATATTAGAAATTAGTGTTAAGGGTAGGGGCTTTAGGTCAATAAAGGTATTAGAAGTTCATATTTCGGTACCGTCTCTTGAAAAATTGAAAAATTCTGGTTCAGGAGATATTAAATTTGTTGATGTTTTTAACGCAAACGATTTGTTTATATCTATTAATGGCTCTGGTGATTTGAATGCAGATTTTGATGTTAAAAACCTAGAACTTAAAGTAAGTGGGTCAGGAGATGTGGAATTAAGTGGTATAAAGGGAAATTTTAAGGTAACTAATCTTGGCTCAGGTGATATAGATGCTGAGAGATTAAAGCTTGAAGATTGTTATATTAAGAACTCCGGATCAGGTGATATTGAGCTTGAAGGAAAAGCCAATAATTTAACTGTAAGTCAGGCCGGTTCAGGTGACCTTGATGCTTACAACCTCACTTCTGTTAATGCTTCTGTAACTAACTCCGGATCTGCCGATGTTACACTACACGTTGTTGAAGCATTACAGGTTACGCTTAACGGATCAGGTGATCTTACATATAGAGGAAATCCTACAAAAGTTGATGTTAAAAGTAATGGTTCAGGAGATGTTTATAAGAAATAAAACAAAAAGATAGAATATTGAAGTCAGAGGTTTGTCTGTTACACATTGATGTGTATTCTAACCTTTGACTTCATTTTTTTTATTCATTTATCCAGCCCATTGCTTTGTCCATATCTGCAATACTAAAATATTTTTCAATTCTTCCGGCTTTTTCACTTCCAAAAACAGCATTGTCAGTTTTAATTAGAAATTCTTCAAATTTGCTATCTCCAACAATGGCAATACGACCGCAATTTTTAATATGTTTCATTGCATAAACTCCATCACTCCACATAGCTTTCCAGCTACTTTTGGTTAGTTTTAGTTTGTCAATTTTCATTAAAATGTTGACTTTGGTAACACCAGTGGCAAGTTTCTTTTCAAATAACTTTTCAATTGATTTTTCATCTGTTGTTTCGTAACCATCTACAATCTCAAGTGAAATGGCTTTTTCTGAGGTTCCTTCTAGTACTTTTAGCATAATATTAAAGTTTAATGTTAATTGTTAGATTTTTACAAATATAAAAAACAAAATTTAATAATTAAAGTAGTTTAGAAATCAATTTCTTCATTATTTCGGTTGCCTTACCCTGAATAAATATATCTGTTATGGAATTTGTAAATTTAGAGCGTACAGGATTAATTTCAATTATTTTAGCTCCATTGGCTTTTGCCAGATGGGGAATTTGACTTGCAGGCATTATTTCACCCGTGGTGCCAATTACTAAAAAAACCTCAGCTTCTGTTGCTGCTTCGATCGATTTTTGATAAGCCTCTGTTGGAATACCCTCCCCAAAGAAAATAAAGTCGGGTTTAACCAATGAGTTGCAGTTATTGCATAATATTGGTAACGAGTTGAAGTTTATATCATTGATTTTATATTTTTTTAGACAGTTTGTGCAAATAAGTGTATGCGAATTGCCATGAAACTCGTACACAATATTGCTCCCACCAGCACGGTGTAGGTTATCAATATTTTGAGTAATAATGTTTTGGAGCATACCCGCATCTTCCATTTTTGCTAAGGCATAATGTGCAGCATTTGGTTTAGCTTTTCCAAAGAAGTCGTAAAATATCTCTTTAATAACACTCCATGATTCCAGTGGATTTGAGTTAAAATAATTAATATCTAGTACAATGGGGTCGTATTTACTCCAAAGTCCTGTTTCGCCCCTAAAAGGCGGAATACCACTTTCAACTGAAATGCCTGCACCAGTAAATGCAGTAGTGTAGTTAGATGCTTTTAGAAGCTCAACAGCCTGATTGATATTATTAATATTCATAATTGAACTTGTTAATAATTAAATTTGAAGGGGTAAAAGTGCGAAAATGCGAAAGGGGGAAAAGGCGAGAAGGCGAAGGAGCGAAAGGGCGAAAATGCGAGGGGGTGATGATCCCTAAACTCCAAACTTTCAACTTCCCAACTTTACATTTTTCAACTTTATAATTTTCAACTTTTCAACTTTCCACTCTAAACTCTAAACCCTACCATCCCATTCACCATAAAATTGTTCCAGATAGATCTCCATAAATTTATGTCGGCCTTCAGCCAGTCTTTTTCCTGTAATAGTCGTCATCATGTTCTTTAGTAAAAACAATTTCTCATAGAAGTGATTTATAGTAGGAGCATCACTGGTTTTATATTCATCTTTGGTCATATTCATCTTTGGTTTGATTTTAGGATTGTATATCTCAGATCCTTTGTGCCCTCCATAGTTAAATGTTCGAGCAATTCCAATTGCACCAATGGCATCCAAACGGTCGGCATCTCTAACTACATCAAGCTCAATTGAATTAAAACTATTACTGTCAAAAGTGTTTTTAAACGACATATTGCGGATAATAGCTTCAATATGATTAATTGAACTTGTGTCCAATTTCATTTCTTTTAAGAAAGTTGTTGCTTTTTCCGGACCAATATTCTCATCACCTTCATGAAATTTAGAGTCAGCAATATCATGTAAAAGTGCAGCTATCTGAACGATAAACTCATCAGCACCTTCCTCCAATGCCATTTTAGAAGCACTCTTCCAAACTCTGTATATATGCCACCAATCATGTCCACCTTCTGCAAAGGCAAGTTCCTGTTGTACATAATTACTTGTAGCTTCTATTATATTTAATTGATCCTTGGTCATTGTCTTAAGCATTTTATACAAAAATAATGCTTCTAGGTTATATTGGGTTGGTAATCTATAGTATTTTATTTGTTGAAGAAGGAAAGCGTCGAAGTGTTATTTGTTATTTTTCAAGATGATTTAGCATTCATTATTCATAAAATCTCTCGCAAAGACGCTAAGTCGCAAAGAACAAGTAAATTAAAAGCTAATTCCGAAAAAACTCAATTTTACTTCTCCAAACAAATTCATTCATCAAAATTACTCATATCCAATTTTTTGCGTCTCTGCGTCTTTGCGTGATGAATTTTTCAGGCTAGGTAAAAACAACATAGTGCCTTTATTATTTGAAAATATTCTGTTCTTCACGAAGGAAATGGAGTGTTATATTATGAACGCTATTGTAGAGTTAATTAACAATTAATCAATGTGATTATTCGGATTATAAAGAAGTGGTTAATGCTATGGATGTGAATTATAAGAATCAGTATTATACATTTACAAATAATGAAATATCTTACAATAAACCTGATAATATGTACACCATTGATGATGGTGATGGTTCATACTCGTTTGACAACACTGATTTTAGCTTTTATGAATTTAGGTCGAACTTAGTTGTTAGGTGAGAATATATTCCCGGTTCAACAGCTTATCTTGTTTGGTCGCAAGGAAGAACCGGTGATCACCCTGATGGTGAGTTTAGTCTTAGTAATAACGTCGACCGACTTTCATCGCTTACTCCACATAATGTGTTTCTGCTAAAGCTATCGTATAGATTTAGTTTTTAAGGCTTTTACTTTGTATCATGAGCTATCTCTACGGTAAGAAACAGAAGTGAGACTTGGTTTGTAATTTTGCCACTGGTACCAATTTTTCAGGCTCTTAAGGGAAAAAGAAAGGTGATGAAGTTATTTTTATTGGATTAACCTTTTTAATTAAAGATATTGGTTAATCTGTATACATATATCTCTTAATACTTTTCTTTGGAGTTTTCTCAAACTCTTCATCATGAATTATATATTTTGAGATCTGCATATAGGCAGGCAACTTTTTATTTGTGTCTTTACGATAGTATTCAAAAATTCTAGGCAGATTATCATCGTTAAATTTACGCAATCTCATAACTTCCTTATCAGGAACCACTAAAGCTATGAGCTTTCCATTTTCTTCTTTTACAACACTTTCAAGTATTAATTGATGATTGTTAATTGATGATTCAATTTCTTCGGGATATACATTTTGTCCTGATGCCCCAAGAATCATGTTTTTAACACGCCCTTTAATGAAGATAATACCATCTTTGTCAATTAAGCCCATGTCGCCGGTACGCAACCACCCATCCTTACTCAGAACTTCCTCAGTAGCTTCTTTATTTTTAAAGTAACCATTCATAACATTCTCACCCTTCACAAGGATTTCACCCTCTATTCGTTGTTGATCTGATGAGTCGATACGTGCTTCCATAGTATCAACGGTTTTGCCTGTCGACTCAATTTTAAAAGTTTTCCAACCCGAATAACTAATCAAGGGACCGCACTCAGTCATGCCATATCCAACGGTATATGGAAACCCTATCTTATTAAAAAAGTGCTCAGTTTCATGACTTAAGGCTGCACCTCCAATAACAAGTTCTGTGAAGTTACCTCCAAATACTAAGTATAATTTCTTTTTGATCTTATTAAAGAGAAGTCTATTTAAACCAGGAATCTTAACAAGTATTTTTATTGCTGGCTTTTTGAGCAAGGGCATTATTTGATTCTTATATATTTTTTCAATAACCAAAGGAACTGATAGTATTAGTCTTGGTCTAATAATACTAAAAGCCTCCATAATAACTTGAGGTGATGGAGTCTTGGTTAGGAATGTTATATGGCAACCCAGCGTAAAAGGAAATAAGAACTCAAAAGCACAACCAAATGCATGTGCAAGAGGTAAAAACGATACTATATCATCTCCTGATTTAAGAGGCATATTGTTTTGAGCAAACTGCATATTTGCTGCAAGACTATTGTGTGATAACATCACACCTTTTGATATGCCACTTGTGCCAGAGGTATAACTAATGACAGCCAGTTTACTATTGTCGATAGGTTCAATTTCAAAAGTTGAAGCTGAAATTCCATTCGGATATTTTTCCTTGAATTTGGTGTTCTTGTTTGAGCAAATATCAATTATTTTATCATTTCCTGATTCAATAATTTTTAATTCTTCGATGGTGAAAATAGCTTCAATATCACTTATATTTTCTGTATTTATGATTTTACGGATCTGGTCGGATGCGAAAAGTAACCTTGATTCTGAATGATTTACTATGTGCTCAACAGCATCAGCTTTAAAATCAGCCAGTATAGGAACAATTACTAATTCTGATAATACTGTAGCAAGATAAATGATGCCCCAGTTTACAGAGTTTTTACCTGCAAGTGCAACTTTATCTCCTTTTTTCATACCAGCAGCTTCAAAAATTAATTGAATTTCTGATATTTTTTGAGCTATTTCACCGTATGTTAATGTATCTCCTTTATAATTGGAAAGGGCGTTTGTATCCCAGTTGTTTCTTATTCCATCTGTAAGATAATCTGAAAATCGTTTCAAAATCATTTATAATAGGTATATAAAAATAAGCGAAATTAAGATAAATAGCTGGGACTATGGTAAAATTATATATGTTTTGATAACAATAATTATAATGATTCTTATAATTAGATAAAAAGATAAGCTCAATTGACTGTTATTCTAATATATGAGTGCTGAAACATAAATTGGATAATTAAATATCAATAAACCAATAGGAAATAACCTTAATTTTTTCTAAAGTTTTAGGTAATGATTAATTCCAATACCGTACAAGCAATTTTTGAAACAGCAAGGTTGAAGAATTTATTGGGATTTGGGTAACGCATTGCAAATGTGCACCAGAGGGGGGGGGGAGTAAAGCATAAGTCGCACTTTCGCACAGGCTTTGCTGGAAGACTTGCGCTAGTTGGGTATTATGCAGAGATCTTTTATATCCAAATTGAAAAGCATTATCTCCGCAATTGTTTTAAAAATATTTGATTCGATGTACTATCTCATATTGAGCACTAAAATTAAGGATTATATTTGAAAAAGTACCACCTAAATACTAAGCATTTACTTTTTTTGAACTTTACATAATTAGTGTTAAACGGTTTCATATAAAGTACTTAAAAAATACCATCTCTCAAAAGGCCTAAGGATTCCTTCTTAGAGGCTTTACATTTTATAATAAAACAGGAAAACAATTTTCTTATGCAAAAAATAGACTAACTTCGTTCTAGAAAAGAGAATTTTAGTTAGTAATTAATAATAAAAAAGGAAAGTATGAAAAAGTTATTTTTAGTTGGTATTATGGCATTCTTATTTCAGGGAATGATGATGGGACAGGATCAGGAAATTAGCCATAAATTTGGCATCGGTTTTCAGCTAAATCAGTTCCAGAACGATTTTGGTTTGGGTATAAATGTAACAAGTCCGTATTTTGCAGGAAAGCATGTGGCAATCAGACTAAGGGCAAATTACATGTATTTTGAGCATATTAACGATGCAAAAACAATCTGGTCACCCTATACCAATGTTTCTTTGGGAGTAATTGGAGTCGCAGGAACTATTTGTGATTTTATACAGCTTTATGGTGAAGGTGGTTTTATTGGATTGTTACCTTCAGATAAATTTTCTTCAGAAAATTTTGTTTTGGGAGGTTATGGCATTTTTGGATTTGAATTTTATTTGCAAAAAAACTTCAATTATTTTATTGAGTTGGGAGGTATAGGAACAGGAGCTACTGCCGATAAATTAATTAACAAGCCAACTTATTCAAATGGATTTATGATTAGCACAGGGTTAAGGATACAATTAAAATAGAGTTTATTTAAATGCCTTGATTTGTGGAAGAGTACTATAGAGCCTTTCCAGAAAACCAGGCGTTTAAATACATACAATTGACTTTTTTCATTAAGCCTCTAACAATAGTACCATTAAATTTAAAGTAGTGCAAACCCGAAATAAATGAATTATACTTGTTTTGCTTAATATTATTAAGTGTCGTAATTAGTTTAACAATTGTTCCATCCTATGACATTAAATATATTGCATCGGAATCTGTTTATACAAGGTTTTTGTATTATTCTTCACTTTCTTTTAATGCTTCCTTAGCCTATTTATTTGCGGTTATATCAAGCATAAAACCAATAATGCCATAAAACTCATTTTTTTCATTTATTAGACGAGCCTTATGAAAGATTATATCATGCAAAGTTCCATCAGAATATACTACTTTGCTTTCGTATATTTGATTTTCTAAACCGTCACGTAATTTGCAATCTGCTATGTAATATTTATCGGCAAGTTCCTTTGATAAAACATCGTAATTTGTTGAATTAATAAGTTTTGGTTTGGGTAAACCAAGATAATTCACAAATGCATCATTACAGTTTAAATATTTAAAATCTTTGTCTTTGACAAAAAAAGGAATAGGAATTTTATTGATAATTTCACCTTGAATTTTTAATTCAAGCTTAAGTTTTAGTATTTCATTTTCCAATTCTTGATATTTAGTTTTGTCCTCAGTCATTTTGTATTTTTTTTAAACTAATGTAAATAGTTATAAATGTATATCATACCTTAAAGATTAGGTATTGACTACGCAAATTTAGCAAAATAATTACAGTTAAATTGACTTAAGTCTTATTTAGAATAATTTTGGATATGCAGAAGCGTCATTATTTTGCTGATCTCAAACACATCTGCATTTAATCCGTTTGATAATTGCAAATAGGTTTCATCATTTTTCGGAATGGCACTAATTGAATGCATCTTAGGAAGTAGTATCAGAGGAAGGTCATGAATAAGTAAGAAAGGGAATCCATTGGTCAGAAACCAAATGTTTTTATTCAGTTTTACAGCTTGTGAACATAATCCTCAATGCAAAGTTTTAAGGGTTTTACTTGGATTTCAGCTAAGTTCTTTGTTAGCAACTGGGCGTTTTAGTCTTTAAATATTTTTAAGTATTTTTCAAATGAATACATACGCCCTCTCTGACCTCCGGTCACTTCTTTAATTAATTGGTTTGTTTCCAAGAGCTCAAGAAGTTTATATGCTGAAGGCATTGAGAGTTTCGTAATTAATTTCACCTTTTCTGCGTTTATTACAGGTCGTTGGTATAAATAATTGATTACTTTTTGTGCATTCCCCGCTCTGCTTCGGAAACTTTGGACCATTGCATCATTCTGTTTCTGTAATTGTAAAATTGAGTCGAATGTTTTGATTCCTTTCTTTGCAGTTTCAATTATACCAACAAGAAAAAATTTGAACCATTGTGAAATATCATTGTTTTCTCTAACGTTGTTCAAATTTTCGTAATATAGTTTTATGTGATTTTCCATGAAATCCGATAAATACAGAATCGGTTTCTTTAGAATGTTTTTATTAACAAGATAGAGTGGAATCATGAGTCTCCCAACACGTCCATTTCCATCAAGGAATGGATGAATTGTTTCAAACTGATAATGAACTAATGCAATTTTAAGTAACTCTGGAAAATACAATTCCTCATTATGTAAAAACTTTTCAATGTCTCCCATTAATTTTGGTACCGAAGAATGTACTGGCGGAATAAATCGCGCATCTGCAATTGTTGCTCCACCTATCCAATTTTGACTTTTGCGAAACTCACCAGGTTGTTTTTTTTGTCCTCTGACACCTTGAAGTAGTGTTTGATGAGTTTGCCGTATTAATCGTGATGAAAATGGTAATTTCTCAAGTGAGTGAATTGCTCTTTCCATAGCTTTCATATAGTTCTGAACTTCTTCCCAATCTTCTCTTTTGTCAAGAGGAATGTCTTCTTTTTCCAATATGGCCTCATCCATATTAGTTTGTGTTCCTTCAATCTTGCTGCTTTGAGTTGCTTCTTTAAGTACATGCATACTTATGAACAATTCAATATTTGGTATATAATTCGAATACATGTCCAGCCTACCAAGTTCTCTGTCCGCTTGACTTAGTAGATTAATAACTTCCATATTATCAATATTCCATTGTCTATTGATATAACTTGGTTGAAAGCTTTTATAATAACCTTGACTTATATATTGACCTGATTTGAATTCTTTCATGGTTTATAAATTTAAACAAAGATAGTCTTTATTTAAATATTTGTCAATAAACTTAAATAACATCATTCCTTATTTAAGAATTCTTTAGTTTAATGATGTTGAGAATCTGGCCTTGTTGCTAACGGTTAGTATAAGAATATGTAGCCGACTGCGTGGTACTTTCTTGTCAAGTTACAAGAAAATTGAAGCGGGCTACAAACCTTGAATTTACTACTGAACCGGTTATTATTTTTATACATTGTTACTTGCTGGGCTTTATTGTTTCTTTATCATTTGCACGATCCTTTCTCCAGCAGAACTATAACTATACAGTAAAAGCCAGCTATCAATTTCCGCTTTAAGTAATTCATAACTATGAAATTCTAACCATTTTACTATTAAAAAATGAGCTGAATGAACATTACCAAATTTTGCAAGCCATTTATTACAGTATGGTAAAATAATGTCACTTTGCTGTTCATATGCAATTACACTTTGCAATAAATAATTTGCTCCTTTATTTTCTCCATGCAATGGAAGCCATTCGTAAATAAAATCCTTGATTGTTATAAAATCACCTGTTTTATCTAAATATGTTTGTAAAATGTAGGAAGCAAAATAATTATTGTAATATTGATTAAGCCATTTTAATATATAAGGTTTTATAAAATCATAATCACTGCTTTTTTGCAACCAGAATTGTAAATCAAAACGAGTATTTATTTTGTTAACAAAGTTGTCTAACCATTTCCCAAAATAAGGCTTGATAAAATCTAGATCTTTATAGTTTTTTAAATATGGGTGTATTACATAAGATGCAAAGTCTTTTTCAGAATATTTTTCCAGAAATTTTTTTAGAAATATTTCTATATTTTTTATCTCAATTGATCTTTTCAGAAAAGCATCAAAAACATATCGAGCTTCTTCATCTTTGGCATTTTGCTCAAGATATTGAATCAAAAAATCTTGAATAATTTCTTTGTCCCCGTCTTTATCTAACCATGCTTTGAAAACATATCGAGCTTCTTTTTCTTTGGCATTTAGCTCAAGATATTGAATCAAAAAATCTTGAATAATTCCTTTGTCCCCGTCTTTATCTAACCATGCTTTGAAAACAAATTGAGCTTCTTTTTCTTTGGCATTTTGCTCAAGATATTGAATCAAAAAATCTTGAATAATTCTTTTGTCCCCGTCTTTATCTAACCATGCTTTGAAAACAAATTGAGCTTCTTTTTCTTTGGCATTTAGCTCAAGATATTGAATCAAAAAATCTTGAATAATTCTTTTGTCCCCGTCTTTATCTAACCATGCACCAAGAACAAATGAAGTTTCTTTTTCTTTGGCATTTTGCTCAAGATATTGAATCAAAAAATCTTGAATAATTCCTTTGTCCCCGTCTTTATTTAACCATGCTTTGAAAACAAATAGAGCTTCTTCATCTTTGGCATTTTGCTCAAGATATTGAATCAAAAAATCTTGAATAATTTCTTTGTCCCCGTCTTTATCTAACCATGCACCAAGAACAAATCCAGTTTCTTTTTCTTTAGCATTTTGCTTAAGATATTGAATCAAAAAATCTTGAATAATTCCTTTGTCCCCGTCTTTATCTAACCATGCTTTGAAATCAAATGAAGTTTCTTTTTCTATGGCATTTTGCTCAAGATATTGAATCAAAAAATCTTGAATAATTTCTTTGTCCCCGTTTTTATCTAACCATGCACCAAGAACAAATGAAGCCTCTTTTTCTATGGCATTTTGCTCAAGATATTGAATCAAAAAATCTTGAATTATACCTTTGACTCCATCTTTATCTAACCATGCACTAAGAACAAATGAATTTTCTTTTTCTGTGGCATTTTGCTCAAGATATTGAATCAAAAAATCTTGAATAATTCCTTTGTCCCCGTCTTTATCTAACCATCTACCAAGAATAAATCGAGCTTCTTTCTCTTTGGCATTTTGCACAAGGTATTGAATCAAAAAATCTTGAATAATTTCTTTGTCCCCATCTTTATCTAACCATGCACTAAGAACAAATGAGGCTTGTCTTGTAACTGCAAAGTTTTGTAAATATTGAATGGTATATTTTGTGATAAAATCAATATTTTCTGTTTTATCAATAAATGACTTTATTACATATGAGGACCATGGGCTTTGTGGTAAAGTAAGGTAAATTTCGAAATGGCTTTTTATTTCAGGTAGATATCCAAACAGTTTAATGTATGTTGAAATAATTCGATGAGCAATATTCCTATCTGAACTTAAATCTTTGTTTACTAACAACCAATTATCAGCTAATGGCTTTAACCCTTTAGGAATTGATTTCTTTTTACTAAAAACATTCAATGCAAAACTAAGTGGAAACCCAAATAATATGTCTTTTGTATATTCACTAAAAAAAACGAGATGGTTATTTATTAATTTAATACGCTCTTCTTCTTCAAAAAGAGATGTAGTGGCAAGTTCATATTTATTATTAACTAAATATTCACATTCATCAATGCAGTTTTCTATGAACTTTACAAATGCAATAGTATCAAATGAACTTGCCCCATTTATGCGCTCAAAAGACCTTATCCAATTAGTTGTTTTTTTGAAAGCCGATGCAAACTCAATAGAGTCTTTAAAAAATATATTTTGACGTCTGTTTTTTGCTTCTAATAATAAAATTAGGAGTTCATCTGTAATTGTATCGTGAATAGATTGATAGACAATTTCTCCTGTTTCAAGTTCTACTTCATCAATCCACCCGTTGTTTACTAACCTTTCAATTTGATTGGTTAAAACTTTATTTTCATTGTAATTGAATAAAGCTTCATTGTTATTGGTTGGCAATGACATTAGATAGATTACAGCCTTTTCTGCTTCTGAGAAGTCATTACCAACATTAATAGTAGCTAAAAACCTCTTTTTAAGCCATTCTTTAAAATCTCCGGATTCGAGAATGTCGAGTTGTTTACCTGATTCATATAAGTATCGGAGAAATACAGCATATGATGGTTTCAATGAATGAAAGTCAAATCGATCAATATTTCCAATATTGATTTTAATAGGAGATAAGATATTGTTAATTACATGCTTTTGATATTCTTTTTCATTTTCGCTTTCAAATAGTTTAGCCTGATAGTATGAATGAGGGTAATTTGAACTACTGATAAAAGAATTACGGCAATTAGCAATTACTTTAACTTTAAGGTTAGGATTATAGGTGAAAATTTCCTCAATAAAATCTGGAGTATACCAATTGCATTCTTCTGTATAATCAATAATTAAAAGGTGTTTCCCGTTATGTTTTCCCTCAATATTATTTGTAAATTCTAAGAAGTTAGCTAAAGTTCTAAAATCACTAAAACGAGTTGTTAAAAAAAACACATTCCACCGTTGAGAAAAAGCATAGAGTCCTATTTGAATTAACAGACGTGTTTTTCCAACACCTCCTTCTCCTGAGATGATACAACCTTCCATATCATCTTTCATTAAGAAATTTTTAATTATTTCTGATTCATCTAGAAATTTTTGTAGGTTATTTTTTCTTTTAAAATCATCCCTTGATACATAATCTAGAATATTTCCTGAAAGATATTGTTTGTATTTAGTTGCTTTATCTCCTGTGAAAAGATAATTTGATAATGGGTTCACACCATTAGGTAGAGGGGTATCAATATTTATGTAATAATTTATTACATCTCCAATATTAATATTGCCGCCTGCATGTAGCGATGCTTTTGCTATGTTTTTTTTGTTAGGCAACTGATTGTTTTATTTGTTATAGATATCTCCAATATTAATATTTCCAGTTACATTCGAGATAGGTGCATTAACAACATTTTTAAGTGCGCTATTTGCAATATTGAATATAGGTGCAAATTCTGGATTATTCCTGAATTCACTATATTCTTTTTGTTTTTGACTTATTTCTTGTTTTAAAATTTCATTTTCTTCAGTTTGTGCTTCAAGTTCTAATTGTAGCATTTTTAATGTTTCTTCATCTGCCGTAAGTTGTTCCATTAAAACAATTTTTTCTTTGTGTATTTTACGTGTAAATAAACTACCAAACCAATTTGTAAATATTAAGGTACCATCCTTTAATGGTTTGGTTAGTCCTGTTTGTTTCAGCACAGCATATGCTTCACCTGCCGTTTTTATTAATTCTTCAAAGTTTATTGGTTCCATAAGTATTTATTTTAGAGCATTTGTTAATTGAAGTTGCGTATTTTTTAGCCTTGTTGCCATCATCTATGTTAATGTAACATTACCCATATATTTTCATTATCCATATAACAGTAGTAACTATATAACTCCATATTGGTATGTAATGCGTACTTTTTGTTATTATGATGTATGCATGGACAATGGGTTTTATAGTTGTTTTCACAATGTAATATATTATTATTATTTATTGAAAAAATATTGATAATAATTGTTGATAAATATTAGTAATTAGATAATTACAACACTTTAATAATACTCCCAATCTTGCCTCGTTATTAACGAGTGCATAATCACACAGTATATTTCAGGATGAAAAAATGGTTTTTATACCTGTGTTGTATGCAAGTGTAGAAAATCGCAACTCGACACATTGATACGATATATAAAAGATTGAAATAATTACAAAAAACAGATTGATTGGATTGGTGCTCTGTTGATAGGGCGTGCAGTGCGAGGAAATTTATTTTGCCCCCCCCCACTAAACAACACATTTACAAACCGCTGTATGCCAGCACTACAAACCAAAGTTCGCAAAAGAGTTGTTTTTTACACCCAATATTTCTATTATAAAATGCAAAAGATACTTTGAGATAAAACCAATTTCAAAAAAGAAGCATGTTCGATTATTTGACCCTTGTGTAAAATAAATTTACAACGTCTTTTACAAGATGAAATGATAAAGCATTGAATATGTTCAGATTATAGTTACGGCATTGTATTTGAATGTGTTAAATTCATTTTAAGTCAAATAAGATATTATGAAAGTGAAAATTAAGTTAAGAAATCTATTTAGAAATAAGGTTGATGCATTTATTAATATGGGTGGATTGGCAATTGGTATTGCCGTCTTTTTTTTAATTTCTTTATACTCCAAGCACGAATTGAGTAATGATAAATTCAATAGTAATTATAAAGATATCTATCAGGTTAATATCAGTGAATCTTTTTACACAGCAGCTCCTCTTGCCACTTTAATGAAGGAAAAAATGCCAGAAATGCGGTCTGTTGCCCGCATTGATTATTATGCTGGTGGAGGTCAATCTTCTTATATGGAGGTTGAAGAAAAAAGTGGATCATTAAAAAAAATGAATATTAAGAATGTCGCTTTCGCAGATAATAATCTTTTCGATCTGTTTAGTTTTAAGGTACTCTACGGAAATCCTAGCACTGCTTTAAATAATCCATATTCAATTGTTTTGACTCAGAACACTTCACAGCTATTATTTGGAACCGACAATCCAGTTGGTAAATCCATCCATTATATTGGAGATAGGTCTAGCCTGCCCGAAATGGATATGACTGTAACGGCGGTTATTGAAGATATTCCAGATAATTCATCTGTTACTTTTAATGCAGTAGCTTCTTTTTCAACCTTATATTCAATTAAACCAACCATGGATTCAGACTGGTCAAACTGGATGTATTATACCTTTGCTTTATTAGATAATCACAACAGTAAAAACGCCGAAGAGAAATTAAGCAAAGTATGGGAGGAATGCGAAACATTATATTTTCCTGAAAATGAACATCGGGAAATAAGTATTGTTTCATTGTCGGATATTCCGTTTTATAACAATAACAAACGACAATTAATTTTACTTATTCAGCTTGTCGGAATATTTATTTTAATCTTAGCATTAGTTAATTTTATAAACCTTACTATTGCCAGTTCCTCATTACGTGCGAGAGAAATTGCGGTCAGAAAGGTTAATGGTTCATCACGATTTGAACTTATCAAACAATTGCTTTTCGAATCCGTACTTATCAGTATTTTAGTTGCACCGGTTTCATTGCTAATCGTCTCGATTAGTGGGCCTTATTTTAGCCGGATTACTCAATCACAGATTTCGTTGGATTTTATCCATCAACCATTACTGCTTGTATACTTTGCAATAGGTATCCTGATAATAGGTATTATTGCGGGCATTTATCCTGCATTTTATCTATCATCTTTTAAAATAACTTCTCTATTGAAAGGAGAGGTCACGAAAGGGAAAAAGAAGATCTCTTTACAATTTGGACTTTTTGTTTTTCAGTTTGTTATTTCAATTTCTCTGATTATTTGTACGGTAATAATATCTAAACAAATTGATTTTGTGAAGAACAAATCCTTGGGATTAAATACGGCTAATATTATAGACTTTAATCAGAGTAAACAAATTGGATTGAAGTATAACGCTTTTAAACAAAGACTTCTCGACAATCCAAATATTATATCAATAACACGCACGAATACCGGACTTGGGAAAGGTCTTCCTATTTCTGGGGAATACGAGCATAATGGAATAAAGAAAGCATATTCTATTACAACTGTCGATCCTGATTTTATTCCAACGATGGATATTGAGATGCTCAATGGCAGAAATTTTTCATGGGAGATAAAAGGCGATAAGAAAGGGGCAATTATCGTTAATGAAACCTTTGCTAAAGAATTTGGTCTAGAGTCAGTTTTGAATACTGAAATTACTATTTTTAAAAGCAAGGCGAAAATTATTGGCGTAACCAAAGACTTTTTTTATGATTCTTTCCGCCAAACACTGAAACCATCTGCTTTGTGGTATGCCGATTGGAATACACATATTAACATTAAAATCAACAATCAAAATACAGCACAGTCTATAAAATATATTGAAGGTATTTGGAATGAGCTTTCGCCACAAACACCTTTTAAATACGAATTTCTAGACAAAACTTTTGGTCAGTTGTACAAGTCGGAGGAAAATTTACAAAAGATATTTACCACCTTTTCTTTAATTGCAATTATTATAGCTTGTCTTGGTTTGTTTGGAGTGGCTTTAAACAGCACTCAGCAGCGTGTGAAAGAAATTAGCATTCGCAGAATAAACGGAGCTAAAATATCAGATGTTTTGCTAATGCTCAACACAAAATTTATAAAATGGATAGTGATTGCATTTGTAATTGCGTGTCCAATAGCTTGGTATGCTATGCATGAATGGCTTAATAATTTTGCCTATAAAACTGAATTAAGCCTATGGATATTTGCGATAGCTGGTATATTGGCATTAGGAATTGCATTATTAACCGTGAGTTTCCTGAGCTGGAAGGCAGCTTCGAGGAATCCTGTAGAAGGGTTGCGATATGAATAATTAAATAAATGATTGGCTAACTTAATTTGCAAGCATATTGCCAAATATGCACGAGCCAATGCTTATCCAAAGCTTTGTCAAAAAGCTTGCAAATGCCAACCCATGTAGCCCAAAGGGCTTTAGGATTTGCCCGCCCACAAAAACAAAATAAATTGGCTTCGCCGAGCTTCACTTCGTTTCGGTTCGTGCTCCGTAGCAAGGTCAGTACGAATTGATTAAGATAAAAGATTAGTTTTGTAAGAACTTGAAACAGATTGACTTTGAAGAATGAACACCAGCATACAACACGCAATATAGCAAATGTCGGGGATAATGGTTATTCGGGCATTGTAGCCCGTTTCGAGCTTTTATCTAGACAGATAGTAACGGACTCCGCATTCCGCCACTTGACATATTGCCATCCGATGTATTGCATCACCTTATTTAGAATCAATATAAAATAAAAGGCTGGAATTTACCTTTGTTTTGTTCGATTCACTATTTTTGCATTTTATTATTTGAAACGGTAGCATAAGTAAGGGTGTTATATATTTGTTTCATTCTTAATACAATATAAAATTTTAAACACATGAAATACGATATAATAATATTAGGTAGTGGTCCAGGTGGTTATGTGGCTGCAATTAGAGCATCACAACTTGGAAAAAAGGTAGCAATTGTTGAGAAAGCTGAACTGGGTGGAATTTGCCTTAATTGGGGATGTATTCCTACAAAATCGTTGCTTAAAAGTGCACAGGTGCTTAACTATGCTAAACATGCTGCCGATTATGGTGTGAAGATAGATGGAGATATAAATCCCGATCTTGCTGAAATGGTAAAGAGGAGTAGGGGAGTAGCTGATGGTATGAGTAAAGGTGTTCAGTTTCTCTTGAAGAAAAATAAGGTTGAGGTAATTGCTGGCATCGGAAAAGTATTACCGGGTAGTAAGGTTGAAGTAGTTGATAAAGATGGTGGTACTGCAACTTATGAAGCTGAGAATATTATTATTGCAACAGGAGCTCGTTCGCGTGAGCTACCTAATTTACCGCAGGATGGTAAAAAAATAATTGGTTACCGCGATGCACTTGTGCTTGACAAAATGCCTAAGAGTATGGTGGTAGTTGGTTCGGGTGCCATAGGTTCCGAATTTGCGTATTTTTTCAACAGTTTAGGAGTTGAGGTTACTTTAGTTGAATTTTTATCAAATGTTGTTCCTCTGGAAGATGTTGAAGTTTCTAAAGCATTAGCTCGTTCCTTTAAAAAAGCCAAGATGAAAGTAATGCTTGATTCATCGGTTGAAAAAGTGGATACCACAGGCGATGTTTGTAAGGTAAGTATAAAAACAAAAAAAGGTATAGTTGAGGTTGATGCCGAAATAGTTCTCTCGGCAGTAGGTATTACAACAAATATAGAAGGAATAGGACTCGAAGAAGTAGGAATTGAAACTGAGAACGGAAAGTTGAAGGTTGATGATTTTTATCAAACAAATATTCCCGGATACTATGCCATTGGTGATATTGTACATGGGCCTGCATTAGCGCATGTTGCATCGCACGAAGGTATCACCTGCGTTGAGAAAATTGCCGGTAAGGATGTAGAACCAATTGATTATGGTAATATACCGGCTTGTACATATACAAGTCCTGAAGTTGCTTCAGTGGGTATGACTGATGTTCAGGCAAAGGAGGCAGGTTACGATATTAAAGTGGGTAAATTCCCTTTTACTGCATCCGGAAAGGCAAGTGCTGCCGGTAAAAAAGATGGCTTTGTTAAGGTGGTTTTTGATGCTAAATATGGCGAGTGGCTTGGATGCCAAATGATTGGTGAAAATGTCACGGAGTTGATTGCCGAAGTTGTTGTTGCTCGTAAACTTGAAACCACCGGACATGAAATAATTAAATCGGTACATCCTCATCCTACTATGTCTGAGGCTGTTATGGAAGCTGTTGCCGATGCTTATGATGAAGTAATTCATCTTTAGTACGGTTTTTTTTTATTTGGGCGGCCGGGCGCGCTTTCCGCTTAAGTTGTTTCATCCCGTATGTGTTTTTGTAATTAATACGTGGGCTTCGTTCCTATGCCTACGTTTAATAACAAAAACT
>Ga0222657_1000045_pt1 | contig 99882 bp, 65 predicted proteins | sample AntAcemetagen474_FD_179858 | JGI IMG/M metagenome (GOLD analysis project Ga0222657, IMG submission 179858) | Saline water microbial communities from Ace Lake, Antarctica - #474 | ecosystem: Environmental > Aquatic > Non-marine Saline and Alkaline > Saline | place: Antarctica: Ace Lake... | reverse complement strand
ACTCCTCTAAATGAACTATTTACCAAATTTAAAATCAATCAAAATGTCAAAGAACAACTTAACTTATTTAGTTTCAATAAAATATTAACGCATCAGTAATGATCAATAATCAATAATCAATAATCAATAATCAATAATCAATAATCAATAATCAATAGTCAATAATCAATAATCAATAATCAATAATCAATAATCAACATTCACTACCCACTACCCACTACCCACTACCCACTACTATTTAATCAAACTTCAACTCTACGTCAAAATTATCTCCCTTGATATACCAGCATTTTTCATCACAAACAGTTGTCTTGACTTTCCTCACATCACTGCCATCAATGGCTAAAATTTTTTGAGAATTAACGTTGTATTCGGCAGTTACGGAATAATATTGGTTTAATTGAACATCAATGGAATAATCAGATGACCAGGCAGTATCTGTCCAATCAACATTATTGTCTTCAAAATCTCCTTTGTAAATAATTATTGGGACATAAGGGTTTTCTTCATTTATTGTGACTTTAATATGGATGAAATCCCATTCCGGCTCTTCAAGATAACAATCTGAGAAATCGTAGTCCTCACAATTAAGTGGGTTTGGCTTTTCGCAAGAGAACAGGCAAAGGATAGCAGAAAATATTACAAACTTCAAAACTTTTATCATATTAGTTATTCGATTATACAGATATATAGATATTCAGAAATATAGATATACAGATATGCAATTATTCAACCATTACATATTTTAGCTTTTAAATCTTTTCTTTTAATTATCACTGCTGCTGCCACTGCCACTATTCTTCCATTATCACATTAATACTCAACAATCAACAATCAACAATCAATATTCAACAATCAACAATCAACAATCAACAATCAATATTCAATATTCAACACTCAACAATCAACAATCAATAATCAATAATCAATAATCAATATTCAACAATCAATAATCAATATTCAACAATCAATAATCAATATTCAATATTCAACAATCAACAATCAATATTCAATAATCAATAATCAATATTCAATATTCAACAATCAACAATCAACAATCAACAATCACTAATCACTACTATATTTAATAAGCAAGCCATCTAAGCTCTTTATCATATTTCCTGTATTTTACTAAATCAATATTTAACAACAATTGAACATTAATCCGGTATGGTGGTACTTCAAAATTTCCATAATCAATGTATTCATATAATAATTTTACGGAAAATATTTTCATGGAATAATAAATACCAGCCTGTGGAGCAAATTTGAATTTACTGTCGGGATGAGTAGAAGAGCCGCGATATGATCCAAAAGTAAACAATCCTTTACCTCCCAATAAGCACCCTGTTTCTGATTTTAATCTTGAAATTATGCTAAATCTTTTTTCAGTAGTAACATGGATCGTTGATCTTTTCTCCCAGAATTGATAATAAAGATCAGGGTTTTGTTCTACAAGTGTCGGCTTTGCCCAGTAGCGCATTTCATAACCCAGAGAAATTCCAATGTTGTATTTATAATCATTAATTCCAATAATTCCACCTAACAGAATATCCTTGTTGTTAAAGTTAATTCCATAACCTATGATTAAACTATGAAAGCCTGGCCAATAATTCAGTTTTAAGCCTTTTTCTTTTAACATCTTTCTGATTAGAGGATAATTATAAATTGAAGGTAATGAAGCCAGATTTTTATTTCCCTGAAATTTTTCATTTACAATAGCACCTTTCTCTAGCAATAGTTTAACTATATCAGTGTATCCATTATTCGCTGCATAGTATAGCGGAGTGAATCCATATTTTGTTTTATGATTTAACAAAGCTCCATTTTCTGTCAAAAGTTTAACAATATCGTAATGTCCGTTTTGAGCTGCCACTATGAGAGGAGTGAAACCATTTTTATCAGATGAATTTACATCAGCACCTTTTTGAATTAGCAGGTCTACAATATGATTTTTGCCGTTCAGTGAGGCCATGATAATTGAATTTGTGCTATCATCGGATCTCTGGTCAATGTCAGCGCCATAATAGATCAACATATCTGTCATAACAAAATAGCCATAAACAGATGCGTACATTAAGGGACTAAACGAAAAATTATCACAATACTTGATATCAGCACCATGTTGAATGAGTTGATCAGCAATATCAATATTATTAAATATTATAGCACTGATCAATGCTGTAGTGCCATCTTGTGGCTGTATATTCGGATCAGCGCCATTATGCAAGAGTATCTGAGTAATATCCAAATGGTCGGCCTGAGCTGCATACATCAATGATGTGACACCTTGATAAGTTGTAGAATTGATCTCCGCCCCTGACCTGATGGATTCGAGTAAACTATTAATATCACCCTTTTCGGCAGCGATGAGTAAATTTAGATTAACAGAATCCTGGAAATGAGAATCAATAGTGTCGGTTTGTGTTATGGTTGTAGTATCCTGAGAGAAAAGATCAGAATGATGAAATGCGAATAAGAACAGTAGAAAAATAATTATCAGCCTTGACATATTCTTGTTGTAAGATTTTATAGTATTTTTATACATCAAAAATAAGCAAAAATTAAACCATATTAATTGACTATCCAACAAATACTCCTCAAATACTGGGGGCATGATTCTTTTAGACCTTTGCAGGAAGATATAATCAATTCAGTCCTGATTGGAAAAGATACCCTTGCTTTATTACCTACAGGTGGTGGGAAATCAGTTTGTTTCCAGGTACCTGCCATGATGAAGGAAGGTGTTTGTGTGGTAGTTACTCCTTTAATAGCTCTTATGAAAGACCAGGTAGAGAACCTGAAGCAAAAGAATATTAAAGCCGTAGCGATATGTTCCGGTATGCATCGTCATGAGATAGAAATTGCATTTAACAATTGTATTTTTGGTAGTGTAAAATTCCTGTATATATCTCCTGAACGGCTTGAAACTGATAAATTCAGGGAATCGCTGAAGCAGATGAAAGTTAACCTGATAGCAGTTGATGAAGCTCATTGTATTTCTCAATGGGGTTATGATTTCAGACCTCCTTACCTGAAAATTGCTAATATCAGGGCATTTGTTCCTGGTGTTCCTATATTAGCCCTTACCGCAACCGCTACTACGAATGTTGTGGATGATATACAGGAAAAACTTCTGTTTCCTAAAAAAAACGTTTTCAGAAAGAGTTTTGAACGAAAGAACCTTACATATGTGGTAATTAAAGAAGAAGATAAATTTAAGCGTATACTGAATATAGTAAAGAAAGTCAGGGGATCTGGTATTGTATATGTGAGAAGCAGAAGAAAAACGAAGGAAATTTCTGATTTTTTTAAGAAGAATAAAGTTCATGCCGACTTTTATCATGCAGGCCTTGATTCGGCTATAAGAGATAAAAAACAGAAGGAATGGATGAAAAGCAGTAACAGTATTATAGTTTCTACTAATGCATTTGGGATGGGAATAGATAAACCTGACGTCCGTTTTGTAGTTCATTTTGATATTCCCGATTCTCTTGAGGCATATTTTCAGGAAGCCGGCAGGGCAGGGCGTGATGAAAAGAGATCTTTTGCAGTTTTATTATATGATGATGCTGACATTTCAAATGCTAAAAGGAATTTCTCAGTTTCATTTCCCGATCCGGATAAGATCAGAACAATATACCGTTCACTGGGAAATTATCTGCAACTTCCTGTTGGTGGAGGAAAAGAGATTGCTTTTGATCTGGATATACAAGGATTTTGTGAAAATTATAAATTATCACCTCTCATAGTACATAATTCAATGAGGTTTCTTGAGAAAGAGGGCTATTTGTTAATGAATGAGGCTCTGAGTTCACCTTCGCGCTTGCACTTTATTTTTAAAAAAGAAGACCTTTATCGATTCCAGGTAGAAAATCCAACCTACGATAATTTTACCAAAGCCATATTGAGATCCTATAGTGGAATTTTTTCCGATTTTGTTAAGATCAATGAAAATATTCTGGCAAAAAGAATGGGAAGGACAAGGGAATTCGTCGAAAATAAATTGTCAAAATTGCATAAGCTTGGCGTGCTTACATATTTACCGCAAAATACTATGCCTCAATTAGTATATTGTAGAGAGAGAGTTGACACCAGGAATCTGTATTTTTCAAAGGAAAATTATGCTGACAGGAAAAAAAATGCTCACAAACGCTTAGAATCTGTAATATCCTATGTCAGAAGTGAAAATAAATGCCGTAGCCAGTCATTATTGTTTTATTTTGGGGATACAAAGTCAAAGAGATGTGGTAAATGTGATGTTTGTATCAGGCGTAATAAATTAGAATTAAGTGAGTTGGAATTTGATATTGTGCTAAAACAGATTAAACCTCTTTTAAAAGAGAAATCATACACTCCTGAAGAGCTTTCTAAACAAATTCAAGGTATTGATGATGATAGACTCATAAACGTTATTATGTGGTTACTTGATAACGATAAGATTTGTTATGACAAAGAAAAACGATTGAGATGGTACAGATAATTTATTCAAACAATTTGTCTCTTAGTTAAGAATTATTCAAACAGATACATATGATAAGAGAAAAGAAAAATATTATTGTCTTAATAGGTATACTTCTGATCACTATACTGCTATTTTCTAATTCTGTTTCAAATGACTTTGTTGCCAATTGGGATGATAATCAGTATGTGATGGATAATGTTATTGTAAAGAATTTATCAGTAGAAAACGTAAAGTTTATTTTTTCTACTTTTTACATTGGGAATTACCATCCTCTGACCTTGTTGGTGTTTTCGCTTGAGTACAATTATTTCGGAGATGATCCATTGGGTTTTCATATTGTTAATCTGTTTTTTCATTTGATCAATATCTTTTTGGTCTTTATTATATTTCAGCGTATTTCAGGTAAGCTGTTAGTAGCAGCGATTGTAGCGTTGCTTTTTGGAATACATCCAATGCATGTTGAATCCGTTAGCTGGATATCTGGTTTGAAAGATGTTCTGTACTCTATGTTTTTCCTGTGGTCTTTATGGTGTTATTTGATTTTTATTGATAAAAAGAAAATTCAAAATTACATATTTGCCTTGATTTTGTTTTTGTTTGCTTTGCTTTCAAAATCAATGGCAGTTACTTTACCATTGGTATTTATTTTGATCGACTATTTTATGTCAAGAAAGCCGTTGGTTAAACATTTTTCTGAAAAGATTCCGTTTTTCGTATTGTCTTTAGTTTTTGGTGTGCTTGCGATAATATCTCAAAGTAAAGGTGTTACATATGAAGAGGTAACTAGCCAGTTTAGCTTGGTCGATCGTGTGTTCCTTTTTAATTATGCTGTATTATTTTATCCTTTTAAAATATTTTTTCCTTTTAATTTGTCGGCTCTTCATTATTATCCAATAAAGACAGCAGGCATGCTGCCATTGTATTATTATTTTTCACTTTTTATAAATATTCTGATAATATGGGGTGTGATTCGGCTTGTAAAATCCACCAATAGTCTCGGTAAAAAATTGTTAAAGCATGAATTTCCTAAAGTGGTTATTTTTGGCATCCTGTTTTATGTTTTTACAATATCACCGGTGTTACAAGTAATACCTGTAGGAAGGGCTATAGCTGCAGAAAGGTATTCGTATTTACCCTATCTTGCTTTATTTTTTATTATTGCCCAGGGATTTTATTTGACATGGAATAAGGAATATCGTTCTTCAAAAAAACTAAGATCCTATATTGTTCTTGTTCTTACTGTTCTTGTTGTTGTTTCCGCTTTTTCAACTGTACAAAGAAATGAAGTCTGGAAGAATGATGTCACATTATTTGAGGATATGGTTAAGAAAAACCCTGATCAAGGATATGGATATTACGCGTTAGCAAAGGCGTTAGAGGATAAAGAGGAAATGAATATAGCAGTTGTTAATTACGATAAGGCAATTAAGCTTGACCCTGATTTTGCTGGTGCTTATTATAACAGGGGCAATTTAAAACTATTTTATTATCAGAAATACAATGAAGCGATTACGGACCTTAAAAAGGCAGTAGAATTAGATAATGAGTTTAAACTTGCGTATAATAATTTAAGTATTGCTTACACGCATCTTCTTAGATTTGATGATGCAGAAAAAATGCTTAATATAGCTATCCGGATTGATCCTGACTATGCCCAGGCTTATTTTAACAGGGGTTATATTTATGTGCGAAAAGAAGAGTATGAAACTGCAGTTAAGGATCTTTCAAAAGCGATTGAACTTCAGCCGGATTACCCAAAAGCCTTTTACCAACGTGGACTGGCAAAACAGGGTATGAGCGATTTTCAAGGTGCACTCAAGGATATGTTAGTAACAAAATCAGCATATCCGGATAATGCAGGTTTGATATTACAGGTGGGTGATGTCAGGTTTGAGCTAAACGACTTGGAAGGTGCATGTAAAGAGTGGCAGATTTCTGCTGAGATGGGGCACCAGATAGCGCAGAAAAAATTGGAGGAATATTGCAATTAAATATTATTCAGGATTCTTCTGTAATTCATAGCCTGAGTCGAGTAAAAGCTTATCCTTTTTCATTAGCTCAAGATCTGAAAGAACCATTTCTTCCACCAGCCTCTCAAGATCATATTTGGGTCGCCATTGCAGTACTTTCTGTGCTTTGGATGAGTCGCCAATAAGAATCTCAACCTCGGTTGGCCTGAAGTAGCGTGGATCAACTTCCAAAACAATGTCTCCTTTATTAATTTCGTTATGAGGAATATTTAATCTTGTGAGTGTATCTAAATCAATTTCATCAACTAATGCTTTTTCCTCAACGCCTTCGCCAATAAACTTCAGTTTAATGCCAAGGATATTAAATGTCATATTTACGAAATCACGTATTGATGTTGTTTTGCCTGTGGCTATTACCAAATCTTGTGGAGTGTCGATCTGTAACATTTTCCACATTGCTTCAACATAATCTTTTGCATGACCCCAGTCTCTTTTTGCATTTAGATTACCCAGATAAAATTTCTTTTGCAAACCAAGAACAATTCTCGAAGCAGCCCTGGTAACCTTCCGTGTAACAAAGGTTTCTCCCCTTATTGGTGATTCGTGATTAAATAGTATTCCGTTTACTGCAAACATATTGTATGCTTCCCTGTAATTAACAATTATCCAGTAGGCATAAAGTTTTGCAGCACCATAAGGAGAACGTGGATAAAAAGGTGTTTTTTCTGTCTGAGGAATTTCCTGCACCTTACCGAATAGTTCGGAGGTGGAAGCCTGGTAAATCCTTGTTTTATCTGCCATACCAAGGAGACGGACTGCTTCCAGAATCCTTAAAGTTCCAGTGCCATCCACATTAGCTGAATATTCGGGTTCTTCGAAACTGACTTTCACATGCGACATTGCACCAAGGTTGTAAATCTCATCAGGTTGAACTTCCTGTATGATCCTGGTAATATTTGAAGTGTCAGATAAGTCACCATTATGAAGTTTAAATCGTAGTTCTTTTTCATGCGGATCCTGATAAAGATGATCTACTCTTTTAGTATTGAATAGAGAGCTCATCCTTTTTATACCATGTACTTCGTATCCCTTATTGAGCAAGAATTCGGCAAGATATGCACCATCTTGACCTGTAATTCCGGTTATTAAAGCTGTTTTCTTCATGAGACGTTGGTTAATTGGATATTCAAATGCTCCGCAAAAGTAAAAAAAACCAATTCTTAAACCAAAAAAAATTAATATATAAAAACTAAATAAACTTGATTTTCCGTGAAGCAAATGCACACATTCTTAACAAAATAAGGCCGTGTTTGAATCTGGAGATATTTGTTGAACCGTAAGTCCTTTCACGATACCTGATAGGGATCTCTACTATTTTCAAATTGAGTTTATGCGCACCGAAGATGAGGTCAAAGTCACCAAATGGATCAAAGTCACCAAAATAACTTCTGTTTGTCACCAGCCTTAAATAATCTTTTCTAAACAGTACCTTTGTCCCGCACAATGTATCTTTGAATTGCTGTTCCAATAACCATGAAAATGATAAGCTAAAGAACTTGTTTCCCATTAGGTTTAGAGATCTCATTGCTTCTTTTTCCATAGGATAAATTAAACGGCATCCATTAATGAAGTCACCCTGCCCTGATGCTATGGCATCATAGAATTTCGGAAGATCTTCAGGTGGCACTGTGAGGTCAGCATCAAGTATCATGAGAATATCACCAGTTGCCATGTCATATCCCATTCTTACCGCATCGGCTTTCCCAATACCCTTCTGCTGCCCGGTTTTTATGATATGTGTAGTAGAATATTGTTCCTTAATTTTTTTTATCTTTTCCCATGTATCATCCTTTGAATTTCCTTCAATGAAAATAATTTCAGTGGACTTTCCCAACTTGGGCATCCGCTTTATTGCATTCTCAATATTTCCACTTTCATTACGGGCAGGAATTACTACTGAAACGCTATATTTATTTTCAAAAGAAAGCTTTTCTGTCAAATGTGAAGGCTTTGCAAATGTGTAAAAATTAATATTCAGAAGCCTGATAAATGGGAGTTTCGACAAGTATTTATTAAACAAATATGAGAAGATAGGTATGTTTACAGGAATTAGCATACGCTTCGTATTCCTGTATACTGAAAAGCCCGATAGATAAAGAAGATTGTTAATATCTTTCTCTGATAGCCAGTTAAGTAAAGGTGTCCGGGTTTTTAAACCAATTTTTTCACCAAATTTTAATAATGGTTCCCAGAGAAAATTATAATATGTTACAATGATTTTGGTGTTGATATGACATACTTTTTGTAATTGATTGAATACTTCCTGCACATCATCCAGGTATCCAATAATATTTGAGAGAATGATCATGTCAAACTTTTCATCAAGCTTAATATCTTCCGCTGACATAATATGGAATTCAATATCAGGAAATTGACCTTTTGCAACATCTATCATCTTAGGGCTGAAATCAATCCCAACTTTCCTTTTGCCTTTTATTTTATGCAAAAGCTCTCCTGTTCCGCATCCAATTTCAAGAACATTAAAATCATCGTGAGCAAAATAATTACAATACTGAGTTATATCCTTCCAATAGTAGCTATTGAGTTTACGTTTTTTTTGACGTAGTGGAGCTATACTGTCAAAATATTCGATACTATTTTTTTGCTTATTTACCAATTTTGTGATTTTTAATTTAATGTTTGCTTCCCAAAAAGTCAGTAGAGAAGTTCCAATCGTTTATTTTGTTGTTAAAATTCTTTACATCTTCCTCACTACAGAAGAATTTCATTTTTATTCCAAGGTCCTCTAATAATTTTATGTAATCCCGGTAATCAACTCCGGCTTTTTTTAAGCCATATGGCCAGAACTCTCCAAAGATCATTAAATTGTCTGATCTTTTTATTGTTTCTTTCAATCCTGATATGGCAAAAAAGTCATAACCCTGAATATCGATTTTAATAAAATCTATTTTTTCATTTTTTATGAAATAATCGTCGAGTGCAATACTTTGTATTTCTGAATATTTTCTGTTTTCTCCAGTATCATAGGTCTGATGATCTACATTAAGATTTTTCGAATGATATAGTTTTATCTTTCCACTTATATTTCCAACAGCAGATTTTTCAAGAGTAATATTGTTATATTTAGATGTAATAGATTTAAGATGTTTAAAATTAATATCTTCCGGTTCAAAAGCATACACTTTTCCATTTGCACCTACAAGTTCAGAAAATAAGCTCGTATAAAATCCAATATTGGCACCGATATCCAATATTGTCATATCTGCTTTAATAATTTCCCGGAGGTGTTTAATCTTTTTCTTATCGCTTTTTTGTTTATATTGGAAATACAATGGTTTATATATTGGGAAGGCATATTTGTACAATATGTTCCCAAGTTTATATATTGTAACTTCCATGTTATTTGCCATGATTGGTTGATTTATCAGCAAGGAATATGCTTAATTTATTTTTCGCATTGGATTATTACTGACCCGGCAATTTCTTTAAGAACAGGAATCTTTTCGATTGTTTTTCCGAATGATTCTATAAAATTAATCATGAAAGTAGGTGTGGCAGGGTGAAGAAAGTCGTAAGGTGTTATCTTTATGTTTTTAAAACCTGTACGCTTTAATTGTTTATATGTTTTCCACCTTATTATTGCCGTTTCGTCGGGCGAATCACCCATCCATCTTTTAATAAATGGAATATTTTTCTGAACAGCAATCTGTGGATTGATCATGTTAGGCTCAGCAAAAACCATTCTTCCACCGGGCCTGAGAACCCGAAAAAATTCTTTGTAGGCTTCTTCCATATCAAGGTGATGAATAACTGAACTTCCGCAAATAACATCAAACGTAGCATCCTGAAAGCTTAGATTCATTGCATCCTCTATTAGAAAATTGGCATCAGGAATTTTTTTTCTTGCAATTTCAAGAAGGTCTTCAGATATATCAATGCCTGTAATATCTGATTTTGTCGCATTATATAATTTTTCGGTAAAAAGGCCTGTTCCACAACCAATCTCAAGAACTTTATCTTCTTTTTTTATGCCAGGTACATTAATTAAAAACTCAACTCTTCTGTCGGCTCTTTTTTTTCCTGAAGGGCTACTCCAGTTCCATACTTTCTCAGCATCAGAAACTATTTTCTTTCCATGTTCTTTTTCGTGAATTATCCTTTTGTTATCCATTTGGTATTCTGTTTTGTCTGTTAGTTTGCTGTTGGTTGAATAATATTATATGCAGGGGCATTATAGTTTATTTCATATAAATATGCAGGCTCAAATTCTCCGATTTTATGAATTACTCTTAATTTTTGAGGATATTTATCTGCAATAGGTTTTAGTATCCTGTGAATAGTGTTAATGATATATCCGTCAGCTTTTTTCGGATTCCTGCGTAAATTTGCAAGTATTACGTGTGTAACATTATTTCTTTCAAAGTAGGCAAGAGATGAATCCGGATCATTGTAAAGAACTTTATAAACCGGAAAAAACTGCTTTCCGCTTGAATGAATAAATGATATGGGAGCTTTTCTGCATGCAACGTAGGCGGTGTCAGGCATATTTTCTCCAACCCACTCACTCATTTTAAAATAATTTACCCAATCTGGAGTGTAACCGGCATATTTTTCACCTTTAAGATTTTTTGAGAGTACCGGCAGGTTTTTATTGGCTTTTTTTACACTCGTAATTAAGCTACTCAAGCTTATAACAATCAAAATAAAAAGAAATATAGTTTGTACAGGCGTTGATGTTCGTTTTAAAATGTCGTAAATACCATAAAGTATAACAAATAGTATCAGAGGCAAATAGATCATGATCATCCGTGGCTGATCCCAGCGTGTTGCAAGTGCAATAAAACTGGCACTCAGCAGGGCAGCGAAATATACTGTAGATAATATGAGGATTTTGTTTTTGGATTTGAAACAACGATATAAACCCCATAAAACCAATAGTACTACTATAACTGTTAACACTGTTGACGTTGTTGTTGAGTCAGGTGATTTAAAACCTAAGATCTGAAACAGGCGTTTTGAAATATAAAGATCACTATTATGGAAATAACGGCTTGCCAATCCCCAGAAATCCTCCATCCCTTTTGCAGGATTATATGGATCTTTTTGAAAAATAAATGAGCTTTGACTACCATATTGTCCAACACTTCCCCAAATTAATGATTTTATTACCTCAAACAATCCTTTAAAAATACCAAAAGAGATTATAAAATAAAGAACATTTCGAAATTCCTTCATAAGAAGAAAATATACCAAAATTGCCGGTATGGAAGCAACCGCAACATTTCTTGTCATGGTAAGCAAAAATGCAAATAAGCCAAAGACTAACCAGTTCTTGTATGTCTTCCTGATATCATTATTATAAACTACTTCAGTATCAAGTAATCTGCTAAAAGAGTAAAAGAAAACACCCGAAAGGAAAAGGTAAAAAGCTTCAGTATATGTTTGGCTTGCATAGTATAAAAAGTAAGAATTTACAGCAGTAACTAATAGTACAGGGAAAAGTATCAGATGAGGCATCCTTCCTTTAAATGCTTTATATAAAAAAAGCAATCCAAGAAAATTAAATAGTACTGAGAATAATTTAAAAACAATAAGTTTTACTCCCATGATAGAAATTAGCAAGCTTAGAAACATTGGGTATAAGGGAGCATTTGAAGTGTAATAGTAGTTAAAAAAATCATTAGCATATTTATAACCGGCTTCAATGTAAAGGGCATCATCATTTGATTCAGTTATCCTCACGTTGAAGCTGATAAATGCAAAAAAGAAATAAAGTATAGCAATAACAATAAATGATAACTTAGAATTATTTCCCAGCCATTTTTCTGCGTTATCAAAAAAAGTAGCCCCTGCAGCTTTTTTAATGTTTTTCTGAGGAGGTGGAGTCCTTCTTTGCGGCTGCTTAGCTTTATTTTTCTTTTTGATCTTGTTCATAATATTGAGGATTAAGTATTATTCTCTTGCAATCTTTTGAACTTAATAGCTTTTTAGAATTAGAGCTTCCCTAAACAGTTTGCAAAACTAATAGATTTTTTTGATTTTAGAGATACATATAATGCGAATATATCCAGTCAGCAAGCATTTTTAGAATTAATATTTGCACCTTTGCTAAATAGTGATAATTCCGTATTGAATTAAATAATTAGTGAGCAAATGAACCCAATAAAACTCAAGGAATCCTTTTATCTTCAGGATGATGTGGTTATGATTACAAGGGAGCTTTTGGGAAAATATTTGTTAACGAACATTGATGGGGTGTTGTGTGTAGGTATTATTACTGAAACGGAGGCCTATGCAGGAACCAGCGACAGGGCCTCTCATGCATATGGCGGAAAACGGAGCAATCGTACAGAGGTGATGTTTCATGAAGGAGGGATTGCTTATGTATATTTATGTTATGGGATTCACTCATTATTCAATATTGTAACAAATGTAGAAAATGTTCCTCATGCAGTTTTGATCAGAGCGATTCATCCGATGTCAGGAATTGATGAAATGCTCAAACGGACAAAGAAGTCAAAGACAGGGTCTGGCCTTACTAATGGCCCCGGGAAATTATCAAAGGCATTGGGGATTCATCATAAACATACAGGAGTGAGTCTGTCTGGAAATAAAATTTGGCTGGAAGATAGAGGAGTGAAGATAGATGAAAAGGATATTCTTGTTACGCCACGTATTGGAATTGATTATGCAGGTGATGATGCTCTTTTGCCGTACAGGTTTTTACTAAAGGGGGATGATTTTTAGTAAATCTTTATTTTGCCACTAATGCGCGAATGTATGACGAATTGATTTATTTGTGAATTCGTGGCTAATATTCTTAATATTCCATTCAGTTTTTTTTGCCACTAATGCACTAATGCAAGACGAATTAAATTATTCGTGAATTCGTGGCTAAAGTTTTACATTGATTAAAGTACAATCCTTTTGTAATTCAACTTGAATTCCCCGAAATTTACAATTAATGCAAGTTTATTGTCAGAAACTTTTAAGTAGTTTATAGCCATGGCAATAAATTCATCTGCGATACCTGAAACAGCTTTAATTTCTAAAATTATTTTATCAAATATTACAAAATCTGCATAGAACTTATGAGGTAAAACAATGTGTTTATAGTTTACTTCATATTGTTTTTCTCTTTCAAAAGGGATGCCAACATTTCTGAATTCATATTCTAAGGCATCTTTATAAACAATTTCTAAAAATCCGGCTCCAAGATTATTATGTGCTTCAAAGCACTTTCCTATTATTTTATAACATTCTTCTTTGTAGATTAAATCGATCATTTATTATTTTTTTGCCACTAATGCACGAATGTATGACGAATTGATTTATTTGTGAATTCGTGGCTAAAGATTTTCCAAGAATTAGATGTTAGTAAAGAAAATAATGTAGAAGTAACCTTTGTACTAGAAGTTTTCTTCAGGATATAGATCATCCCACCATGCAGGTTGGTTTTTTAAGTACTTATCAAACCAGGCGAAAATTGTCTTTTGCCAGAGAATACGTTTCTTGAAATCCAAAATATGATGGTCCTGGCCTGATATTTCTATCAGCTCAACATCTTTGCCCAATAGTTTCAAAGCAGTATATAATTGCCTGCTTTCTCCCGGTGGTACATTTGTATCAGAAGATCCATGTAATAATAAAAGAGGAGTATTTATCTTATCAGCCAGGAACAAAGGACTTTGTTCTATATATAGTTTTTGATTGTTCCATGGAAAACTATTTGCTGATGCCACGGCACTATACAAATAACCCCAATAACCTTCGCCCCAATAGCTTGAAATAGAACTTATTCCTGCATGAGCAATAGCTGCTGCGAAAATATCAGTCCTGGTTTGCAAAAGCATTGTCATAAAACCTCCATATGAAGCACCAATACAACCTATCTTATTCCTATCGATGAATGGATGTTCTTCCAGGAATTCCTTTGTTCCTTTGATTATCTCGTCTGCTACTGTTATACCCCAGTTGTTTACATGAAGGGCAGAGAATTCCTGTCCAAAGCCAGTGGCTCCCGCTGGTTGAAGGACATAAACAACATATCCCTGGGCGGCAAAGAGATTTTTAGGATATCTTCCACCGAAACTTCTTTTTGTTGGACTTGTACCACCATAATAATATACAATTAACGGGTATTCTTTTTCCGGTTCAAAATCAGGTGGATAATAAATGTGGCCATCTATCGTCAGGCCTTCATTATTTTTAAAATTCCAGTCTTCAGTTTTTCCAAATACAACATTTTTATAGTCTGATTCTTCAGGATTACTAAGTACAGTGATTTTATCATCTGTAAAATTGATAAGATATGCCTTTGCAGGAGTGGAGATAGAAGAGCCGGTAAAAACAGCAAACTCATCATCCTTAGTGAAGTCAATGTCATTAATTACATCCGGGCCGCCTTCAATTGCTTTAAAAGAATTACTTGTAACTTCAAAACGGTAGAGTTTTTTATAGGATTTGTCTGAGCATAGGAAATAAATAATTTCCCCTGAGTTGTTCCAGCAAGCATTTTGAATTGACGGGTTGAAATCAACAGTTATAGCATTAACAGTTTTATCATTGATATTGTAAATATATGCTTGTGTGTCATAATTGTTTGTTGTTTTGCCTTTGCTCACATTTTCTCCCGTGCTTCCAAATACAGATGGGCCGCCGAGTACAAGTAAAGACTTGTCGTCGTATGAGAAGCTTACCCTTGAAGACCAGTTATGAGTCCATATTGTATCGATAATGTTGGTTTGAAGATCAAGACGGAAAAGTACTTGTTTTGAATATGGACGTTCACTGTAGTCTGGAATATTATGAGTGAATAAAATATATCTTCCGTCATTGCTAATATCTTGAAGCGAAGTAGACAAGTTGCCGTAGGTTACTCTTTCTTTAATATGTGATTCAATGTTCACCTTATACAGAAATGTTCTGTTTCTCCACCATAGCCATCTGTCAGGCATACCTTCAAACTTTTTTATACCTGTTTTATTCATTGTTGGCTTTTCACTAATGCTGTAAATGATAAAACTTCCATCCGGTGCCCACCTGTAACCTGAAAAGTTTTTTAGCTGTTTTAATAGTTTAGTTTCTGTGCCTTTATCCATATCCATTAACCACAGTGTACTTTCCTTATCATCTGTAGTAATATATGAAATAACATTAGTTGATGACCATTTTAAACTGCTTATCTTCGAATTTCTGAACGAATGCATCAGAGAATGATCTTTGGTTTTTCTTATTTCGGTCCAGCTTGTACTTTTTCCATCCGGGCCTTTTGTTAGTTTATATTTTAATGCATAGTATTTTCCATCCGGAGATATTGATGCTTTACTGATTTTTGTTCCTTCAAGCAAATGCCGGGTAGTCATTATCTGCTTTGGCGATATTGAAATATTTATACTTGCATCTTCATATTTTGCCGCAATTTCAATTTGTCCTTTAAGCTTCCAGTCCGTTTTACTGTCCTTCTCTCTAAGTGTTTTTACAATCAGGATGTGATTACCTCTTTCAAGTTTTATTTTTTTTGAAGCATTGCCGTAATCTTTCTTGTCTTTGTCAAAACTCAACTTATCTGCTATTTTTTCTCCATCAAGATAAACAATACAGAGTTGTGGCGTTTCAATTTTTATTTCAACTTCTGCCCATCTGTCTGTAAATATGTAAGATCCATAATAAGCAATTGAGTATTCCTTGTTTGAATCTCTTTTACCAGGATGAACATATCCGCTTTTATCAGATATCTCTTCTGTCCATTTTACTTTTTGTTTTTCATCCCAGGCAAAAGTCAATCCTGATACAGGATGAAGATCATTAATATCCGTATAAGCGAATTTCAGAAGCTCTTTGTCGGAATAATTATCACCATTAATATTCTCAATATCACTGAATGCCGGAAGTTTTACGGTGAAGTTCCCTGCTTTCAACCATTTTTCGATTATTAATGATTTTGTGTCTTCAACATTGTTTCTTCCCGAGGAGCTTAGGTAAATTATTTGAAGAATGATCAATAAAAAAGATAGTTTTCTCATATTGCCGGTTAATTTGAATTAGAAATCCAACACTATTTAATTATATAGATATACAATATTAATAATATTATTATTATTCATTGTACCATCGTATACTTACAAATTTATATCTCTGAGTCTTAATATTCCTGAATCTTTATATCTTTTAGTAAACTTCCTTTTGGGGCAATTTAAAGCCACTTTATTAGATGAAGGATTTTCACTGTTCTTAATATCCAATGATACAATTATACGATTGATCTATGATAATAGCAACAAATATTATATTAATTGTTTGATATTGGGATAAAAAAAATAGATTATTCCTTGTCTGCTCCTGAAAAAAAATTATTTTTGCAAAAAAATTAATACTATGGCAAAGAAGGTAGATCAAACAGAAGATAGAATACAAATAGTTGAAGAAGCTTTAAGTAAGACGGAGAAATTTATTGAGAATAACCAAAAAGTGATCTCAATTGTTATTGGCGCTATTATAGTTATTGTATTAGGCTATTTCGGGTTTAATAAGTTTTATATTGAACCTCTTGAGAAAGAGGCTCAAGCGCAGATGTTTATGGCAGAGAAATATTTTGAGAGAGATTCACTGAATCTTGCTCTTAACGGAGATGGAAATTATTTGGGCTTTTTGGATGTTATTGATGATTATGGTATGACAAAAGCAGCCGATCTTTCGCATTATTATGCAGGGATCTGTTATTTAAAGAAAGGTGAGTTTGAAAATGCTATTGACTATCTGGAGTCGTTTGGAGGCGATGACAATGTTGTAGCACCTATGGCAATTGGAGCTGTTGGTGATGCCTATGTTGAACTGGCCGAACTGGAAAAGGCGAAAAAAAATTATATAAAAGCCGCTGAAATGGTCATTAATGATTTTAGTACACCTCAGTTTTTAATGAAAGCCGGACTGACTTGCGAAGAAATGGGTGATTATAAAGAAGCAATGAATCTGTATAAAAGAATAAAATCAGAGTATCCGACTACGAGTGAGGGCAGAAGCATTGAGAAGCATATCGGAAGGATTAACACTTTGATGGGAAATTAGAATATTTTGTGACATTAAATTATTTTCATGTCATCTCCTCTTAAAAAATCACTTAAGTACGATCCGGAATTTATTCCTTCTGCTAAGGGCATGCTAACAGGCATCGTAGTTTCTGAATGGAATACTGTAATTACTAATGCATTACTGGAAGGAGCATATAGTACTCTACTTAAACACGGAGCAAAAAAGCAGGATATAGTTGTAAAGTATGTGCCCGGAAGTTTTGAATTACCCCTAGGAGCTCAATTCCTCTTTGAATATGAAGATGTTGATGTTGTTATTTGTTTAGGCTGTGTTATCCAGGGAGAGACAAGGCATTTTGAATTTATTTGTAATGCTGTTGCAAATGGTGTTTCGAAAGTAGGCCTCGATTATAATGCACCTGCTATATTTGGTGTTCTTACCACAAATTCAATTGAGCAGGCAATGGAACGCTCAGGAGGAAAGCATGGGAATAAAGGAACTGAAGCTGCAATCTCGGCTATTAAGATGTTTGCTTTTGAACAGGATCTTGCCTCAGAATTGTGAAATCTTTTCTTATAAAAGTGGATATTACTTAATGATGAACAATTTATGACAAGTAAATTTTCACACAAGAAATGATTATATACGAAATTTGGAAAACACATTTTAATAGCCTAATTTCCAATTTCTGAACATGAAATTTTCTAATAATCGTAAGTGACTGATAATGAATAAGCTGCAGAAAAATTACATTCTTAAGTTCTATGGAAAATGATTTCAGAATTGTATTTATGGGTTCACCTGACTTTGCTGTTGACTCTCTTGATATTCTGGTAAAACATGGATATAATATAGCAGGAGTTGTTACGGTACCTGATAAACCAGCTGGTCGTGGGCAAATGATAAGGCAATCGCCAGTAAAAGAATATGCTCTTAAGCATGGCCTGAAAATATTACAGCCGTTTGATCTGAGAGATCTGGGATTTATTAATGAGCTTAGTTCATTGAATGCAGATCTTCAGTTTGTTGTTGCATTTAGAATATTACCGAAAATTATATGGGACATGCCCCCGGCAGGCACAATTAACCTGCATGCCTCACTTTTACCTCAGTATCGAGGTGCAGCCCCAATTAACTGGGCAATTATAAATGGTGAATTAAAAACTGGTGTTACTACATTTTTTCTCGATGAGAAAGTTGATACAGGTAATATTATTTTTAGTGAAACACTTGAGATCGGACTGGACGAAACTGCTGGAGAGCTACATGACAGACTGAAGAAAACCGGTTCAGAATTAGTGCTTAAAACTGTTGAAGCAATTCAAAACAGTAATTTTGTTTCATCAAATCAGAAAACATTGTTTGAGCATCAAAGCAGTTTAAAGAAAGCTCCAAAAATATTTAAAGATGATTGCAGGCTTGACTGGACAAAAAGTGCAGTTGAAATACATAATAAGATCCGTGGACTTAGTCCATACCCTACAGCATACACTGAATTGATATCGCCTGATGATGTAAAATACTATATCAGAATTTATAAATCCTCCCTTGAAACAACTGAGCATAATTTTTCTGCCGGACAAATTATTACGGAAGGCGGTGCGTTTATGAAGATTGCTGTTAAAGATGGTTTCATTTTTTTGGAGGAAGTACAAATTAGTGGTAAGAAGAAAATGAATGTAAAAGACTTTCTTTTAGGCTTTAATTTAACTGGGAATTGGAAGGTCTGAAATTGAAAGATTCTTTTGGATTGATGCGATAATAGGGCTTTTTGAGAGAAAGTTGTTAACAATTCTGTGTTTTTTTAACAAATTTATAAAAATTTTATGAATAAAACTTGCTTTTTATCAATAATAGCTTATATTTGCACATAAATAATAGTCTATTATCAATCTATCATTAATCAAATCAAAAAAAAAATGAACAAAGCAGAATTAGTAGAAGCTATTGCTTCTGAAGCTAAATTGACGAAAGCTGATGCTAAAAAAGCATTGGATGCATTTGTTAACGCTACTTCAAAGGCCCTTAAAAAAGGTGACAGAATTGCACTGGTAGGTTTTGGTTCTTTCTCTGTTACTAAACGTGCCGCCAGAAAAGGCAGAAATCCTCAGACCGGAAAAGAAATTAAAATTGCCGCTAAAAAAGTTGTTAAGTTTAAAGCAGGCAGTGAACTAGCAAAAAAAGTAAAATAATTTAGCTTTACTTTATGAAAAAGCTCCGATATAAAGCGGAGCTTTTTTTTTATCCAGTTCCTTCATTAATTAATATGAAACATCCTGAAAATGTTTCTTTTCAGCGCAAAACAGAATTGCTTAATTATTTGAAGAGTTTTGTGTCAGGAAATAAGAATAGATTGTTCAGTAAAATTATTAGTGAGCGGACGAAACATATCACAATTGTACTTGAAGATATCTTTCAACCACATAATGCCAGCGCAGTATTGAGAAGCTGTGATTGTTTTGGTATACAAGATATTCATATTATTGAAAATAGAAATAAGTACAATATTAACCCGGATGTTGCATTAGGATCTTCTAAATGGCTCAACATGATAAATTATAATAATGATGAGCATAATACCTTGGATTGCATTTCCGGTCTTAAAGAGCAAGGATACAGAATTATAGCTGCAACTCCACATGAAGATGGACAGAGATTGCAGGATATTTCAGTTGATAAAAAGATGGCTTTGCTATTTGGAACAGAGCTTGAAGGATTATCTGAAATTGCTTTAAAAAATGCAGATGAATTTCTTTACATACCAATGTATGGATTTACAGAATGCCTGAATATTTCTGTATCTGTTGCTGTGGTTATGTATCAGCTTACAGAAAAATTGAGAAACTTAAACATTAACTGGCACTTATCTGAAGAGGAAGTTGTTGATGTGCAACTTGACTGGGCCAGAAGTGCTGTTAAAGATTCTTATTTAATTGAAAAAAAGTTTTTTTCGAGATTTTAATAATCTTTTTTTATTCATTATTAATTGTTTAATAGAAATAATTTATATTTTTGCAAAAATTTTTTTGAACAATATCAAAATACAGAACTATGGGAAAAGGAGATAAAAAAACAAAAAGAGGTAAGATAATAAAGGGCTCTTATGGTGTGAAAAGGCCAAAGAAGAAATCTCACGGAATAAGACTAACAGAAAAAGTAAAATCTCCACCCAAAGAAACTAAAACAAAAAAAATTAAAGCAGAAAAACCTGAAGCTAAAGTAGAGGAAGTCGTTGAACAAGTTCCTGAAGTGGTTGAAGAAAAGGCTGAGGCTAAGGAAGAAGTTGCAGTTGCAGAAGCAGTTAAAGAAAAGGCTGAGGCTAAGGAAGAAGTGGCAGTTGCAGAAGCAGATAAAGAAAAGGCTGAGGCTAAGGAAGAAGTTGCAGTTGCAGAAGCAGTTAAAGAAAAGGCTGAGGCTAAGGAAGAAGTTGCAGTTGCAGAAGCAGTTAAAGAAAAGGCTGAGGCTAAGGAAGAAGTTACCGAGGCAGTAGCAGCAGCAGCAGAAGAAGAAGAAGAAGAAGAAAAGCCTGCAAAACAAAAAACAGCGAGCAAAGCAAAAACAACTGCTAAAACTCCAGCAAAGAAAACCACTGCAGCAAAGAAACCTACCACAATAGCAAGCAAGGCAAAAACTGCAACTAAAAAAGCAACAGTAAAAAAGGATGAAGCAGAAAAACCTGCTAAAACTGCAAAAACTACAAAGAAAGCAACTGCTAAATCAAAAGAGGGGGATACTAAGTAGTGCCTCATAGAAAAGGGATACTGCATTGACGCCCAAGAGTTTATTGTTAATAACTTTCTTGAATCTTTTATGTTTTTACTGTTGTTATTTCGGTTAATTTCCAGATCTTTAAGGTATTAACTAATTGAGATTCGCATATTTTAAATGCGGTTTCGCAAAAGATTCAAAAATGAGGAAAAGATTCGAACAACAATTAGCACTGGGGCAATTACCTATTGAGGAAACACAAATAAGTTCAAAGACAAAGAATGCCCTTAATGAATTATTAGCAGCCCTTCATGCACTTTATTGCGATAAAAGATATAATGAAGAGGTATTCAGATTATTAGAAAGTCACATTAGTTTTGGAAAGAAAAAAACAGGAAGAAATGGGATGGAATTGTGGTGTATTTTTGTTCTTTCCCAAGTTCGCTTATGCCTTAACACCAGTTATGGTATGCTTCATGATTTGGCTAATAACCACCATACATTACGGCAATTAATTGGAGTGGAATATGATTTTGGTTATGATCGGATTGAGTTTGAATACCAGAACATTTATGACAATGTATCAATGCTTAGCGATGAACTGATAACCGAAATAAATGCTGTTATTCTAAAGTTTGGACATAAAGAAGTGTTCAAAAAAAAAGAAAATACAGCATTGCACTTAAAAACAGATAGTTTTGTTGTAGAAAGCAACGTCCATTTTCCAACCGACTACAACTTGCTTTGGGACAGTGTGCGCAAATGCCTGGACACAGTCAGTAAATTTTTAGAAAAATACCATGAGATGAAAGGCTGGCGTAAGATAAAAAACTGGAACTATGAGCTAAAAGGACTAATGAGGGAATTGGGTAAGGCAAGTTCCTCCGGGGGAAAGAATAAACAGAATAGGGTAGAAACAGCAGCCAAAAGATATCTGAAAAAGGCCAACATCCTATTGAAAAAACTCAATGATGAATTACCCTTATTCCCACAAAACGATATAGAAGACTTTTTGCTGCTTATTGTACTTGAAGATTTCATTGGTTTGATGGAGAAGCACATAGATCTGGTTAACAGGCGATTGTTAAAAGGGGAAAAGATACCTCATGATGAAAAACTATTTTCAATATTTGAAACATATACCGAGTGGGTAAAGAAAGGTAAAATGAATCCAAATGTAGAATTAGGAAAAAAACTCTCAATCACTACAGATCAGTTTAACTTGATAGTTGATTACCAATTAATGGACGATCAGCAAGACAGGGATATTGTTATAGAATTGGCTGACAGGCTCTTAAAAAAATACAAAATTGTTTCATGGAGCTTCGATAAAGGTTTTTGGAGAAAGGAGAACAAAGAGTTACTTCAGTTAGAGATACCCAAAGTGATTATGCCAAAACTTGGCAAACGTAACAAAGCCGAAGAAATGGAAGAAAGCAGCCACTCATTTAAACATTTAAAAAATAAGCATAGTGCAATAGAGTCGAATATAAATGAATTAGAAAACAGAGGATTAGATAGGTGTCCTGATCGAGGACCACTCCATTACAAAAAATATATCAGTCTTGGTGTTTGCGCTTACAATCTAAAGAAGATAGGCCGGGAAATATTAAAACAAGAAAAAGAGCGACAAATAAGAGCTAATAAAAATTATCTGCAAAAAGCAGCCTGATAAATCTGGCTATTTCTTGGTAATGTTAGGAACATCAACAGGATAAGTATGTCCAAGAAATTGATTTCTGATTAAAAACGAAGATTATGCCTTAGGATTTTCCAGAAAATCTGTTCTTCCAATAAGAATGCGATCAGCTTGAATCGTAAATCCATTCTTGTTTGAATTTGAATTCCTGAAAAGTAGTGTTTTCTTAGAGGCACTAAGTAGGGTCTACCCGAAAACATTTAAATCACTCATTCTGAGTGTGTATTGTTAATGTCTTTTTGATAAAAAAACCCAAAAAACCTTGATATCAGGAAAAAACGGGGTAAAATAGTATAAAACAACCACATTTTATACTATGATAAAATTACACAATCCTACATTATTTTCAGAAAAAGATTTCAGAAGTTATCGTTGGAATAAATTTTCTAACACAAAACTTGGTCAATTATGCCAAACTATACCTTTAAAAGAATTGGGAACATTACTTCTAAAAAAGAAATCCAAAGCAGGTGCACCACCTTGGTTTTCTTAAGAAGGATATTTTGGTTTAATTACAAACACCTAATTTGTTAAATTCTTTGGCTCTGAAAAAAGGATCATTAAATTCACCCATATCTACTCCCTTAACTGCGTATATTTTACCTGTCTTAACATTAATAAATGCCCTCATACACAAGATCCTGGCAGCTGATAGCTCAACACCAACATTTATTGATCCGGCGGCAATGTCATATGGTATCGCAAAGCCAACTACAACATCTTCCTCATTTTCTATCATCTGAGTTATTTCTTCTTCACTTCTTTTTTCAACATCTCCGGCTTTATAAGCACGATTTATTACTCCCAGATTGCTCGATTTGTGAATTGCTGTTGCAGGAACTATTAATTTCAAACCTTTGAGTTCTTTACAGTTTTTATCTCCCATGTCTTCAGCATATTTTTTGAAAGTATATTTCTTATTTCCGGTTTTTTCTATTTCTGCAATTTGATTCTTCATCAACTTTAAAGCAAGTATTAAATCCCCGGTTTTAATCTCATTTTCCTCACGTCTGCCTGTGTATGGCATAAAAAAGCTATAGTCCACTTTAACAGTACCATTTTCAATTCTACTGTAATTTAATGTTGGGATAGTCAGATCAGGAAAGTATTTAAAACCATAATCATCAGTTTTATTTGTACTTGTTTCGCTGAACCACAATACTGCATATCTCTTGGATTCTTTCCTAAGTTTCTTAACTGCTGAAGTTGTTTTGTACACAACATTTTCGTTCAAGTCCCAACATTTCTCAACTGCCTCTTTGATATTGGCATTATAGTCGTTTACAAACTTTTCATATTCAACAATCATATCATCATATCTATTTCTTGTCTCAGAGTTTTTGGCTTTTCCTTTTTTCTTTTCCCATTTCTCAATTAGTTTACTATCAACCTGCAACTGCTCAACAATTAGAGGTTTCTTTTTAATCAATTTAAATTCTTCCGGTTTTGCACAAGTAATTTGTGCCTTTAATGGATTTGCTAATATGCAAATTGCCAAAAAAATGATAAGTCTTGTTTTCATGCTGTTTGTTTTAATAATTATTTCAACTTACATAGCATAGAGGTGTGCGATCTACCTTACTGCCCATTCATGGTGCAATCTAATCCTTGATACAACGTACACTTAAGCCATATTCAAATTGATGGGTTGCACCTTCACTAATTCCTTCATAATCGTAATTCATCATAGTGTAGTTTGAAGAATGGGAAAATTCTTGTGTTGAAGTCCAAAAACCACCATATTTTGTCAAATAATCGAAATCCCCCAATTCATCCTCGCGTACCCCTCCCGGCAAAGCTGTAAAACCATATTCATTTGTTGCCCCTGTATTAGGATATGCCCAATGAGCTGTTCCTACTTCTTTTAGCCTTCCTCCGGAATGTGCCTGGTTTCCAACTTCCATTATTAAGGTAAGCCATTCATCATAGCTAGGTACATGCCAACCTTGTGGGCATAACTTTCCAGAGTTAACTGTATACCAGTTATACAATGCACCATAAGGATCTTTATGTGCTGCTATATTATTGTTATACCAGCAATAAGCGTTAGTAGTACAATTACTCCAACCAGAATTATCTGTGATATTTGCGATGTTTGAACCATCATTTAGTCTTGTAGTCTTTAGGTTTTGAACCATCCATACCTGTGTGCCTATTGTCACTGTGTCGTAAACATTACCATCAATATCCGTTATCCCTCCTAAGGTTGTAAATGACCTAACTTCACCATAACCAGTTCCAATACCATTGGTTGCATAAGCGCGGACATAATATTTTGTTGACGGGCCTAAATTTTTAAGATTACTAATAAAGTCACCCATTCCAGCTCCATCAGATGATATACTATCTGATATAGTCGGATTTTGATTTGTACTCCAGCAAACACCTCTTGCTGTTACTATTGTATCTCCATCAGAAGTAATATCGCCTCCACAAGTAGCCGAGCTTGGGGTAATATTACTGATATCTGATGTAGTTAAAACGGGTATTTTTTTAAGTATTGGCGGTGGAATATAGTCGGTGATATCTGTCTTTTTACAATTAATAGTAAGCATCAATAATAATCCCAATAGGATAAATGGATAAATCAACAATTTATTTCTCTTTTTCATTTGAATTGGTTTAATGTTATTAGTTGGTTGAATAAGAACCTTGGTTATTGTATTATCAATTTCTTTATAGTCCTCCACTCTGCTGAATGCAATTCCACAAAATATAATCCCGCTTGGTTAGACAGATCTAATACATGTTTGGTGTTTTGAGATGTAAAACTATCTGACTGTTATGATAATAATAAATTTTGAGATAATTGAATCGGTTTATTTTGATATTATTTCTTTAATTTGCTTAATCTTTTAGGCAGCGGACTGAAAATCCATCTTCTTTATTATAAATGCCATCAATTACGTCGGAGAGATTCGCATCCATTGACTTAGCCCATGCATCATCGTTATCAAATTCAGTAGAAGTCCACCAGTGAGCATTTGATCCAACGGACTCAAAGCCCCATTGATGAGAACGATATCCACCCGGAAGTGCAGTAAAACCAGTTGAATTGGTACCATAGTTTGTACCTAACCAATGACTTGAACCTGCTTCTTTTAATGGATTACATGCTAGAAAAGGTCCTCCTAGATAAGATATTAATGTTTCCCATTCTGCTTTGGTTGGCACGTGCCAACCGGAAGGACAAAGCGTACTAGTATTTACAGTGTACCAGTTATACAAAGCACCATAAGCATTTTTGTATAAAGCTTCATCATTATCATACCAACAATAGGCAGGTGTAATAAGATTATTCCATGTATTATCATCTGTAACATTTGGTATGTCTGTGCCATCATTGAATTTGGTTACTTTTAGGTTCTCAACCATCCAAGTTTGCGTACCAATAGTTACTGTATTGTATACATTACCGTCAATGTCAGTAACGGTTAATCCTGTTGTAAACGAAACAACATTTCCATAGCCAGTTCCCACGCTGTTTGTAGCATAAGCCCTTACATTGTATATAGTATTGGGGCTTAATCCTGTTAAATTACTGGTAAAGCTCCCTGTTCCAGTTCCATCATTTGTTTTACTGTCATTTATCGAAGGATTTTGGTTTGTGCTCCAACAGACACCTCTTGATGTTACTTCAGATCCTTCATCAAAGGTAATATTGCCTCCACTAGCTGCCATTGTTGTTGTAATATTGCTTACTGTAACGGTTGTTAAAACTGGAACTTTTACAACAGGAGTATTGCTACCACTTCCATCATCTTTCTTGCAACTATTGGGAAGCATTAATAAAAGTCCCCATAAAATGATAGTGTAGGTCCATGTTCTGTTTTTGTTTTTCATTTCATTTTTTTAAAGTTATTACTCATTTGATTATATTCTTGAACTATTCTATTATCAATTTCTGTCTAATCTTCCAATTCTTTGAATGCAATTCCACAAAATATAGTCCTGCTTTCAGTTTAGAAACGTCTATTACATCATTTGGTGTGGTGAGATGTAAAACTTTTTGACCGCTTAAATTATAGACTACTAATTCCCTGATCATTGATCCTGACGTATTAATTATTGTAATGGTGTTACTTGCAGGATTTGGATAAATTGCAATGCCGTCTTCCATTTTAATGTCTCTAATCGAAACTGTACAGGCAGAATTTACTTCAGCCTGACTATTACATCCAGAGGCATTGTCATGGATCTCAATTGAACCATTTGGATTTGCTAAATAATTACAAACACTAATAACATCGCAAACTGATAATGTAATATTGTTATAAATTGATAAATTGATGATTGAATTTGCATCAATATTTTCCACACCTGTTAAATTGGTCAAGATAGTGTTAAATGAAATCATAAGGGTTCCCCCAATATTAGTCACATTGTCTAGGCCATTTAAATTTGGTAGGTTAGCGTTATTGTTAATATGTAGGTATCCCCCAATACTAGTCAATACACTTAATCCGTTAAGATTCATTATACCTGCCCCGCTTATAGTAACATCTCCCCATATTTTTGTACAAGTTGGGTAATTGTTTTGAAAATTATCAATTTCTGCCTGATTTGAAAATGTAATTCCTTGAGGTAGGCAGTGACCAGCACATGCTATTTCCACTTCAACTGGGCTATTACAACCAGGTGCATTATCATGGATTTCAACACCACCACCTGGACTGGTTAAATAATCACATACACTTTGAACCTCACATTTAGCTAAAGAGTCGTTATCAAATATGTATAAATCGTCAATAGAGTTTGCATCAATATTATCCAATCCTGTTAAAGTTGTAAGGGTAGTATTGTTATAAATTGAAATAAAATCAAAGACTGATGTTATTTTGTCAAGGCCGGTTAAACTTATAAGTGCAGGATTATCGTTTATTTTAATATGTTGTGGTATGGAAGCCACATTGTCAAGGCCAGTTAAACTTGTCAGGTTATTATTTAAGGAAACATAAATGGCTCCTCCCCCGAGCGTAGCAACACTGTCAAGTCCTGATAAACTTATCAGGGAATGGTTGTTAATAATGCTAAGGCTTCCATGAATAGAAGTCACATTGTTGAGGCTACCTAAACTTGTTAGGGAATAGTTATTAATAATGTCAAGCAATCCCCCAATAGAAGTCAAATTGTTAAGACCTGTTATAGTTGTTAGGCTATCATTGTCACTAATTCTAATGTATCCACCAATGGAACTCACATTGTCAAGGCCTGTTAAATTTATTAGGTTATTGTTGTTGGAAATTACAAAGTCATCACCGATGTTAGTCAAATTGTACAGTTCTATTAAATTTGTTAGGGCATAGTTGTCAGAAATTGAAAGATCTCCAACAATATAAGTTACATTGTTAAGTCCTGATAAATTTGTCAGAGAAGGGTTGCTCGAAATTAAAAGATCTGACCCGATCGCAGTCAGATTGTCCAATCCTGATAAATTTGTTAGAAAATCATTTTGTTCAATCCTAATGACACCACTAATTGTAGTCACATTATCAAGGCCTGTCAAACTTATTATGGAATCGTTATTTCGAATCAGAAGGTAGCCCCCAATGGAAGTCACATTGTCAAGTCCTGTTAAATTTGTTAGGTTATTATTGGCTTCAATGCTAATACGTCCTCCGATGGACGTCACTACACTTAATCCGTTTAGATTTGTTATACTTGATCCGCTTATGAATACGTCTCCACCTATTTCAGTGCAGCTAGGGTAATTGATTTGAAAATTGTCAATCTGAGCTTGTGTAGTAAATGTAATTCCTTGTGGTAAGCAAGGCTGTGATGAAATGGGAGCCTGAATAAAAATAATAATAACAAATAATAATACTAATTTTCTCATGATTGATTGAATTTATTAAGAAATGTTAGATATAATTTTGCCTTCCGAAAGTATTCAATTCAAATAGTTTGCTAGATTAATCTCTTAAACAACGAATAAAGTATCCGTATTCTTTATAGGAGAAATTTCGATTTATTTCGGAAGTACTAAAAGTTAGACTTCTAAAAATAGCCTTAGTACCACTGCTTTTTGTTGAAGTCCAAAAGAAAGCATCAGAATAAAAATATCCAAAAGTTGGATTATCAAAACTACCTCCAGGTAATGCTGAAAAACCATACAAATCTATACCATTACCATTTAAATACCAGCCACTTATAGATTTTAGTCTCAAGCCTGCATCATGGCCACGAAATCCAAAAAATTCCCATTGTAAATCACCAATCCCAAATTGACTATCAACTTCACCTTCCAAGACTTTCCATTCATAATCTGTAGGTATATGCCAGTCAATAGGGCAGATTCCCTGTGAAGCAGTATCAGTGATATATTGCATCATCTCATCCCAAAGGTATAGACCCCCATAAATACTGCAACTAGCTTCTATATCATCATAGCAATACTTTTCTATTGTATCATTCTCTGTTTGATTATTATTTCCATCAATTCTGGTTCCAATATTAAGGTTTTCTGCCATCCAGCATTGTGAACCAATTTGAACAGTATTATAACTTTGCCAATTACGAGTATCAATAATTGTATCGCCACAAACAAATACTTGATTTATAAACCTAATTACAACTGTATCGGACGAATTACCACAATTATTGCTTATTGTCCAGGCTAAGTCATATGACTGTCCGGATATACCATAAAATAAAGAAGTTGGGTTTGTTGAGTCAGCTAAATATCCTCCAATTCCCTTAACGACTGACCATAAACCCTGACCATTAATAGGCACATTTCCCATAAGTATAATAGAATTCCCTATAATCGTTAACGAGTCAGTACCAAGTTCTGATGGGGTTGGTTGCGGTGTGCAACCTTTAAGGCATCTGACAGAGAATCCATTTTGCATTATACCATTATTTCCCCGGTATATCTTTGAACTACTAAAAATCAATTTTCGGTGCCATGCATTGAGTGAATTATATTTTGTAGATGTCCACAAGGATGTGCTTTCACCTAAGTCAATAAATGATAAGATGTTGCTGTAAACTCCCATAGGTAATGCATTATATCCATACAAGTCATTACCATTGCCACCTGAATTCCATCTAATTGTAGATTTCAAATTTAGACCGGCATCATAACCTCGAAACTCCAATATTTTATTCCATTCTGGATTATTAATTCCGTATTGGCTGTCAACTGTTCCTTCCAGTACTTTCCATTCGTCATCAGATGGAATATGCCAATCTGGTGGACAAATTCCTTGCGCTGAAGTATCGTTTACATATTGCATCATCTCATTCCATTGGTATAGGCCACCATACACATCACAACTATCAACAATATCATTATAACAATACTTTTCAATTAGACCATTATCAGTTTGATAATAAGATCCCTCAATTCTAGTTCCGAAATTCAGATTTTCTGACATCCAGCATTGTGAACCAATTTGAACAGTGCTGTAGTGATGTCCATCACGAATATCAACTAATGAATTTCCACAAACGAATGTTTGTGAAGCAAAGTTTATTACAATAGTATCCTTTGAAATTCCACATGAGTTACTAATTGTCCATACCAAACTATATGTTTCATTATCCACACCATAAAAAGTTGTTGTTGGATCCGACATATCAGCGAAATATCCTAATACACCACTTAGTTTTTCCCATTCTCCATTGGCATTTATTGGAGTATTTGCCATTAAAGTATATGTAAGTCCAATAATATTTAAGGAGTCCTGACCTGCATCTGATTGATTTGGTTTTGGCGAACAATTTTTAAGACAACGAACACTGAAAGCCTTGTACTTATTAAAACGGTCACGCCAGACTTCATCATTGTTTTCATCTACTCTTCTAAAATATGCTTTGCTACTTGAATACGTTGTAGAAGTCCAAAATCTTGCCAATATGCCTCCAAAGGAATTATAATACCCCCCAGGTAAGGCAGAAAAACCAGACATATCACTACCATTTCCATTATTATTCCAACCGCTATGGGATTTTAAATTTAGGCCAGCATCAAAACCTCGAAGCGCTTGTTTTTTATTCCATTCAGGATCAAAAATACCAAACTGACTGTCAACTGTCCCTTCCAGAATCTTCCATTCTTCATCAGATGGGATATGCCAATCTGGTGGACAAATTCCTTGTGTTGCAGTATCGTAAACATATTGCATCATCTCATACCATTTGTATAAACCGCCATATATCTCGCAATTTATTGTATCATCAGCGTAACAATATTTTTCAATAATTCCATTATTAGTTTGGTTGATACTTCCATCTAAATGTGTCCCAATGTTAAGGTTTTCTTTCATCCAGCATTGGTTGCCAATCAATGCAGTATTATAAGTCTGTCCACCATAAGTAAAAGTTGGAATGCTTGGACATGGGGTGTCCTTAAAGTTAATCATAACAGTATCAGATGCATCTCCACAAATGTTGCTTATTGTCCAAACCAAATAATAAGTATGTCTAGGTTGTCCATAAAACACTGAATTAGGATTTGTAGGATCAGTTAAATACCCTCCTGTTCCATAAATTATCCTCCATAATCCCTGGCCTATTATTGGAGTATTTGCTGAGAGTACTATCGAATCTGTGTCAATATTCAATGAATCAACGCCTGCATAAGATTGGCTTGGCAAAGGTCTGCAGTCCAACACGCAACGAACACTAAATCCAGAATTCTTATGATAATTGCCACGGAAAACTTCTGATTTATTATAATTAAAGAAACGAATCCATGCATTAGAACTTGTATCACTGGAAGACCAAAAATATGTATAAAGACCTTTATGGAAAAAATCATAATTTTCTCTGTAATAACCACTTGCAACTACATTGAATCCATATAGGTCTGTACCATTACCACCTGAACTCCAGGTACTGTTGGATTTCAAACTTTCGCCGACATCAAATCCGCGATAACCTGATTGATCCCATACCTGATTATCCATATTGTATCGACTATCGACAGATCCTTCTAACGATTTCCATTCTTCATCGGTAGGTAAGTGCCAACCTGTTGGACAAATTCCTTGTGTTCCAGGTGAATTTCCATATTGCATCATTTCACCCCACTCATATAAACCTCCATAAATATTACAATCTGATGTATTGTCATTATAACAGAATTTTTCGAGTATCCCATTGTTAGTTTGATCGCTCCATCCTCCTATCATTGTTCCGATATTCAAGTTTTCAGCCATCCAACAATCATCACCAATTTTAAGTGTATTATAGATTTGTCCCCCATAGGTAAAAGAAGGAATTCCGGGACATGCTTGAGGCCCAGAACCAAAACTAATATTAACATCATCAATAGTACTATTACATGAAGTTGAGATTGTCCATCTTAAAGTATAAGAGCTGTCTACTTGTCCGTAAAAAGTACTAGATGGATCTGATACATCAGAAAAGATACCTCCATTACCACTTATCATGCTCCAAATTCCTATACCACTTATTGGAATATTTGCATTAAGAATTATCGAATCTCCTATTGTATTATAAGAGTCATGTCCACCTATTGCCTGAGTTGGAGTTTTATTACATGTATCTTTTAAACAACGAACGGATGCGTTTATAGTTTTTGCGTCTGACAGGGAATTAATGCTGATGCTATCATACGTTAGGTAATGGTCCCAAGCACTAGATACATTATACTCAGTGGATGACCAAATAAGGGCAGTCGTGCCTAGTTCATTATACTCACCATTTATGTTAGCATAACCAGATGGAAGGGCAGTAAAGCCACTTGAATTGGTAGCTCCTGAATTAGGGCTAATCCAATGTACTATACCTTGTTCTTTCATTTTTCCACCAGCAATTAATTGTCCACCAAGATAATCTGTTAATATTGTCCATTCTTCATTAGTAGGTAGGTGCCACCCACCCGGACAAATTCCGTGTGTTCCTGATGAAGGTACATATTGCATCATCTCATCCCATTGGTATAAGCCTCCATAAATAATACAATTATTTATATCCTCATTATAACAATACTTCTCAATTATATCATTGTCAGTTTGATTATTAATGTTATTAATCCTCGCTCCAATATTTAGGTTTTCCGCCATCCAGCATTGGGTCCCGATTTGAATAGTGTTATAGCTTTGCCAATCACGAATATCAACAATCGAATCACCACAAACAAATACATTATTAGCAAAACTAATTACTATTGTATCTGATGAACTACCACAATTATTGTTTATAGTCCAAACAAGCTTGTAAGGTATTTCAGGTAATCCATAAAATACAGAGTTAGGACTTGATGAATCTTTGAAATATCCTCCAGAGCCATAAATGATAGACCACAGTCCTAGACCATTTAATGGTTGATTTGCCATAAGTTCTATTGAGTCGTTATCAATATTGAGATCGTCAGACCCTGCATTTGACACACTTGGTAACGGAGAACACGATCTAATACACCGTATAGATTGACCATTATTCTTGTCGCCAGAACTATTACTAATTTGCCCAAAATTACAATTCATTGATCTTTCCACACCGTGATAATTGTGTGTACCTGATGTCCAAAAGCAAGCTCCAAAATTATAATATGATCCGTATTGATACCAACCTCCTGGTAAGGCACAAAAACCAAATAAATCTAATCCTTTGCAACCTACATACCAACCCTGGGTGGATACCAAATTTAGACCGGCATCATAACCGACATTATCAAAAATATTCCATTCACTATCTCCAACATCGAACTGAGTATCGACTGTGCCTTGAAGGACTTTCCATTCATTATTAGTTGGAATATGCCATCCGTTTGGACAAATTCCCTGAGTTCCTGATGAGCTTACATATTGCATCATCTCATTCCAACTGTACATACCTCCATATAAATTACATTTACTAGGTAAATTATTATAACAATATTTTTCAATAATACCATTATCAGACGATGCTGTATTTCCATCTATTCTTGTACCAATGTTGAGATTTTCGGCCATCCAACATTGATCTCCTATTCGAACAGTTTTATAGCTAAGCCAATTGCGTGTGTCAACTAATGGATCACCACAATTATGGAAGTTTGTATCAAACTGCACAATAACAGTATCTGAGCTATTTCCACAATTATTGCCAATCTCCCAAACCAGAATATATTTCATGCTCGGTAAACCATAAAACATAGTTGTTGGTTTTGTTGAATCGGCAAGATAACCTGCGTTTCCACTAATAATGCTCCATAAGCCCTGACCATAGACAGGAGTGTTACCCATCAATGCAATAGAATCTCCACTAACACTTAAAGTATCAGGCCCACCATATGCTGGAGTAGGCAATTGTATAATTGTATCTTTCAGACAGCGAACAGAAAAACCATATGTCTTAAGGTCAAAAGTTGCATTGGCCATTTCATTATCATAACCCAATTGGATATCCCAAGCCTCATGTACACTGGCTTGCGTGGATGACCACAAAAACGAGATCTCTCCTTTCTCTCTAGATAAACCATTTAATTTTTTGTACCCTGCCGGAAGTGCAGTAAAACCACTGGAATTTGTAGCACCAAGGTTGGGAGTAATCCAATGAGACAATCCGGCTTCTTTCATATGTCCACCAGCAATCATATTACCTCCTAAATAATCTGATAATATTGTCCAAGAAGTATCTGCGGGAACATGCCACCCACAGGGACAAATACCTTGAGAACTTTCAATTGTCTGATAATTCATTATCTCATCCCATTGATATAAGCCACCATATATATTACAATATGCAGTATCATCATTATAACAATATTTTTCAATAATAATATTATTAGACTGATTATCAACTCCATCTATTCTGGAACCCACGTTTAGGTTTTCAGCCATCCAACATTGATCTCCTATCTTAACAGCAGAGTATACATTACCATCTCTAGCATCAATAAATGTAGGAAAACAAATTTTAGAACTTTGAAATGTGAATATTATTAAGGTGTCTTGGCTTGGGATAGAAATTTTTGCATCGGTCAAGGATTGATAATATCCTACATACCTCAGTACATCTCCAAAAGTAAAATTAATGCCATTTTTTGCTTTGATCGACTTTCTATAAGTATTTATATTTTCTGAGCCTATGTAATTGATATCACATTCATGGTATGTATTTTTTCCCATGCTAAACATTTTTATGGAATGTGTCTCATTTTTGAAAGTTATACTTAAGATGTAAAAGCCTGTCTTACCTGTCATGAATGAGAACTTATGATTACCAACTCTGTAATTATCTGATGAGCTAGCTACTTTTTTACCGCTAATATCATAAACATTAATTATAAGGTGACCATCTTCAGGAATATAAATATCAAGGGATGTGTGAGCCATAAATGGATTTGGATAGTTTTGAGTTATATAAAAATCATTTGAATTTAGCGTATATTCATTAAATCCAGTTGTGAAGTCCAAAAGAAGTGTTGTGTCTGGATAATAAAGTAATGTATCTCCGCCCTGGGTTAGGTTTTCGACAAAAATACTATCCAGAGGTATATGTAAAGAATCAGACTCTCCCTTAAAGGACAATTTAATTGTCTGAGCTTGAATAAAAGAAAAACTAATAACACTGACGAAAAGCATGAAGTAGATCTTGTGTTTCATAAAGCAAGTTATTAATTGATGGATTTTATATATAATTATGCCTTAAATGTAAGGAGATATTTTATTATATCCCAAGAAAATGAAGAAAAAATGTTAATCATAATTAAGTTGCTTGTTCACACTGGTTTATGCATTATCTATTGTAAATATAATAATTTTTTAATCTATATTTTTAGAATATCTAATATTATTCAATACATTTGATACGATACTATCATTAAAAATTCACAGATAATGAAGAAATCCATTGCATTTACCATAGCAATTTTTATTTCGTTTATAATTTTTGGACAATCTACACCTTTAAATGGAACATATACATTGGGGGATCCAACCTCAGATTTCCTGACTTTTACTGATGCGATTAATGCTCTGGACAGTGTAGGTGTGAATGGTCCGGTGATTTTTGATATAAAGACCGGGACTTATTATGAACATGTTGAATTTGGTGTGATTCAGGGCGCTTCAGCCTTAAATACTATAACTTTCAGATCAGAGACTGGGATAAATACTGATGTTATTATTGAATATGCACCACCAAATGGTAATTATGTTTTAAGGCTAAATGGATCTGATTATATGCGTATTAAATATATAACATTTCGAGCGACCGGTATTGCTGCCCCGAATGTAATAAATTTAATAAATGGAGCGAATTATAATTTGTTTGAAGGAAATGTTATTGAAGCTCCAAAAACTAACTCAGCTTCAACTTGTGTTGCAAATTCAAGTACAACAAATGAACATTATAATATATTCAGGAGCAATCTGTTAATCAATGGTTATCGTGGGTTTTATTTCAATGCAAGCAGTTCAAGTTATCGTGAGAAAGGTAATATAATTGAGGGCAATAGGATGCTTGGATTTACCAGGTATGGAATATATGCATACTATCAGGATAGTCTCCGAATAAATAGCAACTATTTAAAAAATATGACTATTACATCAGATGCAATCTACTTAAAGAGCTGTGATCACTTTAATATAACTCAGAATAAGATATTTCTCTATGGTATTAATAGTGAAGGCGTTGTTGTTTCCTTATGTATGGGAGAAGTTAACAATCCTAATCTGATTGCAAATAATTTTATAAGTACTTCTGGTGTTACGTGTCTTTCTAACGACCGGTCATATTACACAGATATTTACTATAATTCCATAAATAATGTTAATCCTTATACTTATAGCCGAAGCATTTTACTTAATGGCCCTACTCGAAACAATTTAAAGAATAATATTTTCTGTAATTCTGGTGGTGGTTATTCGCTTATAGTAAATGATACCAATAGCATACAAAGCTCTGATAATAATGACTTTTTTACTAGCGGTCCCATAATTGCTCTTTGGACTGGTGATACAGTTTATAATTTAGGAGAATTGCAAAATATAAGTGGGTTAGATTCAAATTCTGTTACAATTATTCCACCTTATGTTTCAGATACAAATTTATATCTAAAACATGCGTCACTTAATGGACTTGCTGATCCATCTGTTAATATTATAGTAGATGTTGACGGGAATCCCAGAAGCACTCCTTCACCAACCATCGGAGCTCATGAATTTGTTAGTATCCCTTTTGATGCAGGTGTTTCTGAGATCATTCAACCCGTTGATACATTAAATGAGGATGATGTTGTACCAGTTGAGCTTGTAGTATCAAATTACGGATTAAATACTATAACCAATATGGATATTTCATTTTATTTAAATAATGGAGCACCAGTGACACAATCCTATACCAATCCTCTTTTACCATCAACATCTGACACAGTTACTTTATCTGATATTACAATATCACAATCAAATTCTGTTATTTGTGCGTATACTAATTGTCCCGGTGATAGTAACAGTTTTAATGACACTCAATATGGATCATATTTCGGGAGATCGCTATACAATGTAAGTTTAGTAGATATAGAAAATCTTCTTGAGGGATGCGGTTTAGGATTTGATACTGTAAAAGTTTTTATCAGAAATGATGGACTTCTTCCTGTAAATTCAGGATTAACAGCATCATATCAAGTGGGAGGTATTTCTGCTATTGTGAACGAAGTGGTGACTAATATCATCAATCCAGGTGATACAGCATTATTTGCTTTCAGTAGTTTAGTTGATTTATCTGTGACAGCCACCGACTCACTTTTTAATGTTAAAGTATGGATTGATATTAACGGTGATATATATCATGATGAGGATACCACAACGATGTCCGTTACTTCGCTTCATATACCTTTACCACCTTTAGTTTCTGATACATCAATATATTTTGGTACAAATGCTATTTTACATGCAATATCACCGGATAGTATATTATGGTATGAGAATGATACGACAAGCAATGTAATGAATAGTGGTCCTTTTTACCAAACACCAAATTTATTTGATTCAACTACTTATTGGGTTGAGACTTACGAAATATTACCTGTTGTGAAAATTACTGAGATTACCCAGTTTACAAGTGGTGTTGGTGCCACACCTCAGTATCCTCCATATATTACTAGTTATTTTGAAGGTGTAGAGATTACTAATATGGGAACAATACCAGCAGATCTTTCAGGATATACGATGAATTTTTATGGAAGCATGAAAGGTAGTTGGACATTTCCTGATGGTGTTGTTTTGATGCCCGGTGAGATAACCTTACTAAATTGTGAGAGTACAGGAAGTAGTAATCCTTCATATAATTACTATGCACTTGGGATGGGCATCGTATCATCAGGAACCTCTCAATGTTATTTTATAAAAAACCAAGTTGGAGTTCTTATTGATGCTGTTGCGACTAATGGAGCAACATTTCCTTTATACTCAGGTGTAACATCTTCTGATTGGTCAGGAAATATTCCTAGTTCGCAAGGTAATGCTGGTGTAGTTAGAATATTCTCTGATAATAATAATGCATCAGATTGGGCAAATTCTGATTCCATAGTTCAAACTATTGGAAGCCTAAATCCGTCACTTGTAGGTATGATAAACATTGAAAAAAGTTGTCCAAGTATTAGAGTTCCAGTTACTGTTTATATTCAACCTCCATTTTTAGATGATGCAGGTGTTGAAGCAATTATATCCCCGGGTGCAAGTGTACCTTCAAATTCGCCTATTCCGATAAATGTTATAGTACGGAATAATGGTGCTAATACTCTAACATCTGTAATGATAAATTGGGAACTTGATGGGATAAGTAAACCTACTTTTCAATGGACTGGTAGTATATTATCTGATTCCGTTTCTGCTCCAATTACAATTGCTACTGATACTTTTAACTATGGTGTTCATCAATTAAAAGTATGGACCTCAATGCCAAATTCAAATACTGATTCGCTTAATTTAAATGATACCATACAAATTAGTTTTGTCGCAACATTAAATGGCTCTTATTCAGTTGGCAATCAAACTTCAGATTTTCCCACTTTAACTGATGTAATTTCTACTTTAGATAGCATTGGAGTTGGAGGTGCAGTTATTTTCAATATAGAGCCTGGAATATATGATGAGCAATTGTGCATTAAAGAAGTTTATGGTGCTTCAGCAATTAATACAATAACATTTCAGTCAAGCACCGGAGATAGTACCTCTGTAATAATTACACATGATGCTTCAGGATCAAATGATTTTTCGACAATAAAACTTGATGGTGTAGATTATTTGATTATTAAGGAAATGACGATAAAAGGCACTGGAACATATTCTTTTGCAGTTGAACTTTTGAATGGAGCTTCCAATAATGAAATCTCAAATAATATTATTGAGTGTAAGTGGGGAGCCTGGAATAATATTGCTATTTATGAAAATAATTCAATAAATCCACACAATAGATACACAAATAATAAGATTTCAAACTGTTGGACAGGAATTAATGTCGAGAATAATAGCCCTTCATTAAGAAATAAAGGAACAGTTATTGAGAATAATCTAATATATAGTTTTCAAAGAAGTGGTATTAGACTCTCCAAAACTGATTCAACTATTGTGCATGGAAACTTAATTGAAAGTGATATTTCGCTCAATCCAGAAGCATTATCCCTTTATCAGTGCAACAATTATCAGATATTAAATAACAAAATTTATATCGATAATAAAATTTCAGGGAATGATGGTATATTGTTAATGTATTGTGATGGATCGTCTATGAAACCAAGCTTGATAGCAAATAATTTCATTACAATAACAAATAGCCCTGGTAATAATTGGGGGATTTTTGTTAGGAATTGTAATAATATTGATATTTATTATAATTCTATAAATATTATTTATGATTTGATAAGTACAGGTGGTGCCATATTTTTTGATGAGGGTGGAGATATTAACTGTTACAATAATATTTTTAATAATGATGCCGGTTGTTATGCATTGAAATTTGCAGCAAATTTGCCTGTATCTTTTAGTTCTGATTATAATAACTTTAATTCATCAGGTGCAAACTTATTTTATTTACATGGGAATATTTCTGATCTATCTTCTTTTCAAGATTCCACTGGGTTAGATATGCATTCTTTATCGGTTGATCCGGAGTTTATATCTCCTACAGATCTTCACACAAGCTCGTTTGATTTAGATTCAACAGCAACGCCTTTAACATCTATTATTAATGACATTGATGGAGATCCAAGAGATCCAAATTTTCCTGATATAGGAGCAGATGAATATACAATAAAACAATATGATGCAGGTATTCTGAACATTAATGAACCAAACCTAAATACAGCCTCTGGTAATCAGGATGTTAGAGTTTGTTTAAAGAACTTTAGTGTAAATACATTGACATCAGTAATAATTAACTCAAGTATAAATGGAAATATCCAAACTCCTTATTATTGGGCAGGATCATTATCTGCTAATGGAATAGCAGATAGTGTTATTCTTGGACAATATAACATTCCTTCTGGGCAAGTTCATTTGAATGTATGGACATCATCTCCCAATGGTCAAGTAGATGAGCAACTAGCTAACGATACATCTAAAGTTTCAATAATTTCTTGTTCTGGTCAATTAAGTGGAATCTATACAATAGGGGATAATAATTCTGATTATCAAACATTTAATGAAGCCATAAAGGCATTAAACTTTTGTGGTGTTGGAGGTCCGGTTATTTTTAATGTTGAGCCCGGTTTGTATGAAGAGCAATTGGTAGTTTCTCCAGTGACTGGAGCCTCTGACATTAATACAATTACATTCCAGTCATCAACAGGCGACAGTACATCGGTAACACTTTTCTATGCACCATTAAGATTCACTTATAATTATATTGTAAAACTTAACGGTGCTGATTATTTTATATTTAAGCACCTTACGATTAAATCAACATCATATACTGATTTTGGAAATGTAATAGTATTAGCGAACGGAGCTGACTATAATGAGTTCTCAAATAATATTATTCAAAGCAATAACCACTGGGATGCAACATGTATTACAGATAATTTTACCCAGACGATTGATAATTATAATGTCATTAAGAATAATTGGATATTAAATGCAGACCTTGGAATTAATTTGTCGGGAAATTTAAATAACCCGGAAAAAGGAACAATTATCGAAAGAAATATAATTGAGAATTTTAAAAGTACTGGAATCAGAGCTGAAAATCAAGATAGCCTTAAAATCGCATCAAATATAATTCGTAGGGTAGAAAATATTGCAAACAGTTGGCAAGATGGAATATATTTAAAGGGTTGTTCTAATACAATGACAATCACAAATAATAACATTAGTTTAACAAGAAATGGTATATCTGAACTTATTGGTATTCAATTACATGAATGTACAGGAAACTCCTCTCAATATGCTTTAATAGCAAATAATATGATCAGTTTGTATGGAGGTGTCACTAGTCATGCAATCGGACTAAGGTCCTTTTTTGGGTCGTATACTAATTATTACAATAATACAATCAACGTTGATTGTATTAATAATTATTCGTCTAATTTAACTTTTTATTTACAACAGAACTCAGATACGATTAATGTGATTAATAATATATTTATAAATAAATATAGTGGATATGACTATTATGTTTATAATAGTCAAGCAATTGGTATGTCTGACAATAATGATTTGTTGAGTGATAGTCAGTACCTTGCCTATTGGGATGGTAATTTTGTTGATTTACAAGCCTTGCAAGCAGCTAGTGGTAAGGATTTAAACTCCGTATCAGTGGATCCTGGTTTTGTTTCTAATACTAACCTTCATATAATATCCAATGCAATTAATGGTTTAGGAATGCCATTATCAATACTAACGACAGATATTGATGGTGACATCAGAGATAGTCTAAATCCTGATATTGGTGCTGATGAGTTTGATGCATATAATCTGGATGCCGGAATGATATCTTATGTTAAACCTGAGGTTGGTTTTGATACTATAGGTTCTTTAAAAAGTGTTGAAGTTGTAGTTAAAAACTTTGGCATTGACACTATATCAGGTTTTGATTTAGGATATCTTATTCCCGGATCACCAATAATTATTGAACAATTTACTGATACTTTATTTCCATTGGACATTGATACTTTCCTTTTCTCAGTCCAATTTATAACACCAGTTGGCCAGTTTAATTTGAAAGCATTCACAAATCTACAAGGTGATCAGGTTTTACTAAATGATACAATTACAAAAAGCTTTACCGGATTACAAACAATACAAACAGCATATTTTAATGATTTTGAAGGAGGTGGCACAAAAGTGCCTGGTGACATTTGGATTACAGTTCCCTCAAATAACCAGTGGGAACATGGAGTTCCTTCTGCAAATACTATTAACCATGCTTTTAGTGGGTCTCAAGTCTGGGCAACAGTATTGGATAGTTCATATTCTAACAAAAGAACTGATTACCTTTACACTCCCATCTTTGATTTAAGTAAAATTGGCATCACGAGTTTGAGTTTTTGGCATTGGATATGTTCAGAACCACAAAATGATGGAGGTTATATTGAGTATCTCAACAATCAAAGCAATTGGATTGTTTTGGGTACTGTCAATGATCTTAATGCAACGAATTGGTATAATACTTTTAAAGGCAATCAACATTTATGGAGTGGGAAATCAAACGGATGGATTTACTCAAAATACAACTTAGCATCCTTATCAGATATAGGAACTATTACACAATTTAGATACGTGTTTACATCAAATATAAATATTGTTGAAGATGGCTGGGCAATAGATAATTTTGAACTTGGAATGCCTCTTATTAGTGAAGACGCTGGTGTCAATCGAATAATATATCCGCATGATACAACCCTTGCCAATAATAATGTATATGTTCAAATTGAAATCCTGAATTTTGGAACAGATACATTATTTTCAATACCTGTTTCATATTCAGTTGATGGTGGACCAATAATAACTGAAATCTGGAATGGGATATTGCCTTCTAACACTTCTGATTCCTATACATTTTCAACTCCATTTATATCTCCTTTAACAAGCACATATGTTATTGAAGCATTCACAGGATTAATCAATGACCAATATGAACTTAATGATACTATCATGAAGAGTTTTATTTCCACTCAAAGTTTTAATTACAAAGATATTGGAATTACCAAAGTTATCGAACCTACTGATACTACCATTATTGGGCAATATGAGAACGTAAAGATTGAAATTAAAAACTGTGGAACTGATCCTCTTTATTCAATCCCTCTTTACTATTCTATTGATGGAGGATCGCCTGTCGTTGAATCATGGACTGGTACATTGATGAGTAATGATAGTGCGATTTTTACTTTTTTTACACTATATGCCCTTTCCACTGCTGGCTCATATAATCTATGCGTAAATACCTGCTTAGTGAATGATATAAATAATTTAAACGATACACTATGTAAAACATTAATAAGTGATACCTCCACCATAGTTCATGATGCCGGAATTGCTGAATTGATCTCTCCTTTGGATACCACAATTGTGGGTACATTTGAGCATGTAACAGTGGTAGTGAAAAATTTTGGAATGGATACACTATCAACAATGCCATTGTCATTCAAAATCAAGAATGGATCTCCGGTTGAGGAAATATGGAATGGAATTTTGGTTCCAAATGCTGTTGATACCTTTACATTTGGCACTCCATTTTTAACTCCAGCGGACTTAGATTTTGAGATATGTGTTTACACAAGTTTAGATTTTGATATATATGGAACAAACGATACGCTTTGTAAACTAATCGTGAATAACCCCTTCATCTCTATTTATGACATTGGGGTGAATTCTATTATACTACCTGGTGATTCAACAGATGTTGGTAGTCTCATTGATATTACAGTTGAAATACAAAACTTTGGTAATGACACTCTACTTTCTTCACCGATTAGGTATCAGGTTGATGGAGGCCTGCCAGTCAATGAAACATGGAATGGATTTATGCTTCCAAGCGCCATTGACACTTTTGTATTTAACACTCAGTTCATAACTCCTTTGAACTCTTTATTTGAAATATGTGTTTATTCAAGCTTAGCAAATGACATAAACTCTCATAATGACACTATTTGTAAATCAGTAGTAAACCTACCAATAATTTCAATTCCTGAGAGAGAGAATGTGGAATTTTGGTTAGGTCAAAATATACCAAATCCAGCAAATAATACAACCATTATTAACTATTCAGTTCCAACTAATGGGAATGTAATTTTTAGGATATTTGATGCAACAGGTCAAATGGTTTATTCAAGGAGTGATGAAGTTATTCAAGGCAAGGTCTCAACAACAATAGATTTATCAAGGTTCAGTACTGGAATATATTATTATTCTATTGATCATAAAGGTAGGAGGTTGGTTAGAAAGATGATAGTTGCTAATTAGTGGTATAAGTTTATAGGAATATAGTAATTTTAGCTATATCTGTGAAATAAGCTTTAGCTGGGGGGAGTTTGCAACTCCACCCTTAATAAAATGTAATATATAATTGCAAAATCTATATTAATACTATGTTATGTATGTTAATCATGAGATTAACAAATATTTAGAGCGCAGTTACAAACTACGCTCAGCTGGGGCTAAGGAAGAAGTTGCAGAAGCAGTTAAAGAAAAGGCTGAGGCTAAGGAAGAAGTTGCAGTTGCAGAAGCAGTTAAAGAGAAGGCTGAGGCTAAGGAAGAAGTTGCCGAGGCAGCAGTAGCAGCAGCAGAAGAAGAAGAAGAAAAGCCTGCAAAACAAAAAACAGCGAGCAAAGCAAAAACAACTGCTAAAACTCCAGCAAAGAAAGTCCCGGCTAAGAAGACAACTGCAACAAAAACAACTGCAAAAAAGACTACTGCCAAAAAACCTGCTGTTAAAAAAGAAGAATCAGAAAAGCCGGCTAAAAAAACTGCAAAGAAGACAGCTGCTAAATCAAGCGACAAAGCTTCTAAATAAAAACCTGATAAATCAGGCAAATGCTATTATCTTCATCATAGGCTTAAGTTTCAGAAATATGCTTTTTGAATAATCTTCCCCTTTCTTCAAAGTTTTTGAACTTATCATAACTTGCTGCCGCCGGGGAAAATAAACAACTATGACCCTTCCTGGTCACTTTTCCTGCAATTTCAATAACTTCAGCAAATCTTTCTGTGAAGTATAAATTCTGATGAGTTCCTGAATCTTTGATTAGGCCTTCATATATTCTTTGTCCAACCTTTCCTGTAAGAATTATATTTTCCAGCTTCGATCTGATTATAAAACTTATTAGATTATCATAATCAATCCCTCTGTCGAAACCGCCCAATATCAATGTATTTACATCTTTTATTGATTGCAGAGCATGTATAGTTGACTCCGGAATGGTTGAGATGGAATCATTATAATACTTTATTCCATTAAATTCTCCTGCAAATTCCATTCTGTGTTCCAAAGGCTTGAATGTGTGTATTCCCTGGGAAATAAGCTTAAGAGGGAGATCATAAACCATGCAAATATTTATTGCAGCCATAACATTCATAAGGTTGTGTTCTCCTGCTAATGGTAATTCCCTGTCAATAGAAAAAACACTTACCTTATCGTCGTTGTTTGAGAAAATAATAGATTTACTCTCCAAATAACAACCCTTCTTAACTTTAGTATGAACTGAATATTCAAAAGTATCTCTTTCTATAGAATTATTATCCAATAGTTTTTTTATTAAGAGATCATCTTCCGGGATTATTAAATGATCATCAGATCTTTGAAATTTTGTGATATTTAACTTAGCTTTCTGATATTCCCTGAAACTTGAGTAGTGATCCAGGTGTTCAGGGTAAATGTTAAGAATAACTGCAGTTTTAGGACTTGCACTTATATATTCCAATTGATGTGATGAGAGCTCAAGAATAATTATTGTCGAATTGTTGATGTTCGATTCTACTTCAAATGGAGGTATCCCGATATTTCCGCTTAGAACAATATTGTCAGTAGTTTGTTGCAATAAATGAAAAACTAAACTTGCAGTGGTGCTTTTCCCTTTAGTGCCTGTAATCCCTATGATTTGCCCGGAAAAAGCATTGATAAACAAATCAGTTTGGGAAGTAAGATTGCTTATATTTACGTCCTTATTTGCATTATCCAAAGAAATGCCGGGTGACTTTATGATTAAATCAAAATCATTTGTATAATCCAGATATTTTTCTCCTAAAATCAGCTTAATATTGTCGTCTTCGTTTATTATTGCAGAACTTTTTTCCAGGTTTATATCTTTATCTGCAATAGTAAAAAACTGATCCGGCAATATTCTTCTTAGGAGTTTTAAAGTTGATTGTCCTTCTTTTCCAAAACCGAGGATCAGAACTTTTTTATTGTATGCTTTTTTATATATTAGCTCTTTAAGCATAATGCTTTGATTAGAATATCCTTTAAATGGCCTGGCAGAGAATTATTCTTTTCGAATTGATTTTCCAACCGTGACCAGTCCTGTGTATAATAATTATCAAAAACTGGCAATTCCTTATAATACTTCATGAGATAGGGGAGTGCATGGTTTTTATTATTATGTAATGTCAGGCATAGTGCTGCATTAACATCATCAATTGTACCGACACATTCAAAGGGTTTGTTAGTTTCACAACCAATCAGTTCATTAAATATTCTCAGGAGTTTTTTGTCGTCAAGTAAGTTCTTTCCGAAAATCTTAAGCAATGTTACCTCCTCTAAAAATGGTGATAGTATGATATATGTAAATAAACATTTTGAACATTTTCCACACCAGCTATCAGTTTTGCTTCCCCTGTTACAACTTTTAAAATCGAAGAAATGTTTTGTTAGCCTAGAGAATAACTTTGCAATCTGTAGTTCATTTACCGGTCTCAGGAAGCTGAAATAATTTATGTCGGGGCAAATAAATTTTTGTAGATAATCCCTGAAATCACTTTCAAACTCAAATGATTTTGAGAACTGGTGATTGATCATGGTTCCGGGGACAGTGGCTTCATTAGCACTAGATTCATTGGATAGTGCAATATTTCTTTTTCCCGAAAGTATAGAAGTCAGTGCAGATACAAATGCCAGGAGGGCAGAAAAGGGTGTATGTCCATTAAGAAAGCCATCGTCATTTAATTTTAATAATTGAGGGTGGATGATGCGATATACTTCAATGATATCATCTTTTTTATAGCCTGCATTTATCATACCTGACCAACTGGCTTTTCCCGGATTAATTACCAGAGGGGAGTTTGTCTTTTTGAACTGTGATAATAATTCAAGAGTAACTACTGAGTCTTTTCCGCCACCAACAGGAATAATAATATCATTATCTAAATCACAATGCATTTTTTGCAATGTTTCTCCTTCATTAGCAGTTATCTCCATAAAAGTGTCGTGAGATGTATCGATATCATTTACAAAAAAGAACTCTCCCAGGCCATTAAAATATAGTGCTTCCCACCACGAAATTTGTTCCTGCTTAAGGCAATGGGGTTTAATTAATACTTTCGGTGGACAAGCAGCTTTCCAGTAACTGATCAATTCAATCATTCCTATATGAAAAACGATATTGTTTAAATCCTTCTTAAAATCACCGGTGAAACGAAAGAATGCTTTTATTGGAATTCGAATAAGCGGATTGAAATAGTATTTGTCAGCCAGATTAAATTTATAACTTATTTCAATAATTGTATCATTAAGTGAAACAGAATAGCTTTCATATATAAAATAAGGGAACCTTTTCCGTAACTGATGAAATTTTTTGTTATTTGAGTTTTGAGGCATTAGATCATTTTCCTGTTATTTGGCTTTTTATTCAGTAATAGATAGAGATTATTTATGTAAAACAAATCCTTTAAAACTGCGTAAAAGTAGTTAATTGTATTGTTACTGGCAAAAAAATAGTTGAGTAGGTAAGTGGGTTAGTGGGTGAGTAGGTAAGTGGTTAAATAATTATTAACAATAAGCAACCAATTGATTTGATGGAGTGTCTAATAATAAAGAAAATTACCTGCTTTATTAAAATAAAAAAGTATTTGAGTGATGGGGAAAACAAAAATAAAGCCGACGCAAGGAAGGATTCTAATATCAGAACCTTTTCTCCAGGATCATTATTTCAAGCGTTCAGTTGTTTTATTGGCTGATCATGGTGATGATGGTTCTTTTGGGTTAATTATCAATAAGCCTATTAATATCAGATTGAATGAAATTGTTTCTGAATTTCCTGAGTTTGATGGCCAACTCTATATGGGTGGTCCGGTAAAGACTGATAGTTTGTTTTTTGTTCATACTCTTGGAGATACTATTACAGGCAGTATGAAAATTATTGATGGCTTGTACTGGGGTGGTGACATTGAAGTAATTAAGGAAATGTTGAAGCTGAAACAAATATCATCTGAAGAGATCAGGTTTTTTATTGGATATTCCGGCTGGGAGTCGAAACAGCTAGAGGATGAACTGGAAAGGGACTCATGGGTCGTTTCAAAGACTCGTGTCGATCAGGTAATAAATGATAATCCGGTAGATCTTTGGACAAGTATTCTTAAGACACTTGGAAAAGAATATGAACAATGGGTTAATTATCCATTAGATCCTTCTCTTAATTAGTGCTCATCCATAATCACTTCTTCTCTTCTGATATCATGCGAAGTACTGTCTTACCTGTTCAAAAAACAACAGAGCTAGCCTGGGTTTTAGGATGATGGTATAGGCTATTCCAAAAATGGCTCCCCAAAAATGTGCATCATGTCCTATATTATCTTTGCTTCGTTTTGCCATATAAGCGGAGTAAATAAGGTATAATATTCCGAATACCACTGAAGGAATAGCAAATGGAATAAATAAAAACCTGATACCAGCTGTAGGAAAAAATATAATACTTGAGAAAACAACTGCAGATACTGCTCCGGAGGCTCCAACAGCATTGTAATACACATTATCCTTATTTTTACTATAAGCAGGAGTTACTGAAATAATTATCCCCCCAATGTATAAGATGATAAAGTAAAATGTTGCCTTCTCCGGAAACACAATAGAAAAATAATTCTCCACTGCCATACCAAACGAATATAAGACAAACATATTCACCAATAGATGCATCCAGTCAGCATGGATAAATGCGTAGGTAAAAAACCTATACCACTCCTTAAAATTTTTGATAGCATATGCATTAAAACGGAGTTTTTGTGAAACTCCCTGGTTCAGGATTGCGATAAGAGAAACAACAACACTTATAATTATAATTACTATTGTCATTTGTTAAATTGGTTTAATATTACTTCGACCTTCCTGTTTTAACTTCCCCGCTTGAGTAATCATACTCAGAGCCAAGAGCACTGTGAGGGATCAGGAAAGTTAATACAAATACTATTGCAGCAACAATTACCCAGGTTCTGTTATTTCTGTTCCTCGACATAACTATAAATGCAATCAGCCAGAAAATAAATGCAATCAAGGCTTTATTGTCAGTTAAATCTCCACCAAATGGCCAGCCAGTCCAATAATCATTAAATGCATATTTCTGAATAATAGGGCCAAATATCAGTCCACCCACAAAAAATAAAATGAGTGTAATTAAAGTAAATTTATAAGTGTTTTTGCCTTTATAGATTGCCTCTATACCTGTCCGTGTTGAGAATAACATTGCAAGAAATATAAGAGCGATATGAATAATTAATATCAATGAGGGGACAGCTCCTTTAAACCTGATAATAACAGGATCTTCTGTAAGTACCACTTCCTGGTCGCCTTTATTTAAGATTATAAAATATTCAATTTTACCTGCAGGAGGTTGATGTGGTAATGAGGCAACGAGATTTGTACCGTTATGAAACATTTCCTTTATTGTCCATTCATCACCGGCCTTCCGGCGTCTGAATTTACACTGTGCTTTAATACTTGTATCTTTAACAGCAATTTCAATTAAGGCGTCATCATCCCCTCCATGGGTACGTATCAGCTTATATTTGATTGCTTCCTGTGCAAAAGTAATTTTCCCTCTGATCGTATGTGATGGCCCTGTCTTTCTTTGATAATATGCAATTGCTAAAGTGAATATAACGCATAAGACCCATATTAAGACCGACTTTGGTATGTTTTTGTTATTAGTAGTCATAATTGTTTTTCCTATTAAGAATTTCTGATTTTGTGATTGACTATTCCATTTTTCGAAAAGTGAATTCTACTGTTGCGCACTTTTTAAGAAAACTTATAAAGACATCAGCAATTGCAAAAAAAGGAAAAGTGAAATAAAAAAACAATTTTTGCATAAAGATATTAAAGGAAGAAAACTCTTTAATATATTCAGTATTACCTTTTAAATATTCAAATAGGATCTCTCTCTTTTTAAAGAACTTGTTAAGAATACTTTGTATCATTCCATAAACATTTTGTTCAGTGGAGATATAATTCTCACGAACAAGTTCAAAGCCCATTGATTCGAGTATCCTGATAAAGTCTTTTGCTTTAAAAAATATAAGATGGCGTGGAGGATCAAGGTGTAACCACTTTCCTTTAAAAAGTTTGCTTTGAAGGCTACTGATATTAGGGAACGAAATAATAAGAGTTCCGTCTTTTTTAATGATCTTCCTGATAATTTCAAGAGTTTCCTTTGGCTCAGTAAGGTGTTCGAAAACATGGAACATAGTAATAACATCAAAACTCTCTTCTTCAAATGACCCTTTCTCCAGATATCCTAGTTTTAAATTGATTTCGGGAATACGTGCAGCTCTTTCTGCAGAGTTGCTTTCCAGTTCTGTACCATAAAGTTGAAATTTTCCATATTTTAGAAGGTGAAGCAGGAACCGACCATTTCCACACCCAATGTCAAGGACTTTATCATTATCAGTTAAAAATCTACTTGCATATTTTGCTCGTCTTTTCCGGAAGTGATCAAGAACTGTTTCTATGTTTGGTGAACTGAATTTTTCTTCTGTCTCACCATAGTATGATGTGTCGTACGCTTTTTTGAGAGTCTCATTATCAGGTGGAGGAGCTAGAAAAAGAGCTTGGCAATTATGACATTCATTGATAGTATAATTATTGCCGAAAACATCAAAAGTAGAATATAAGGGAGTATTATCATTTTCCTTACAGAAGCAACAATTATTAACGATACCGGTCATATTAATGTGACGTATTGAATTTGTGATGGATTTAGGAATTATTTAGCTTTCCTGATATCTTTATAAATTCTAAAGCTTCCGAGTCTGTTTTTTTGAAGAAAATGCATCAGAGAGGTTCGGAGAACTCCTAATCCATATACGGCACTTCTTTTAAAATTGATAGAAGATGCTTCAGTAAAGTATTTTGTAGGGCAGGTTATTTCTCCAATTTCATAACCGGCAAACAAAATTTGTGATAGCATCTGGTTATCGAAGACAAAATCATCAGAGTTTGCATGGTAGTTAATTGATTCCAATACTTTTTTTGAGAATGCCCTGTATCCAGTATGATATTCTGAAAGTTTTTGCCTGATGATCAAGTTTTGAGATAGAGTGAGGAGGCGGTTGGCATAATATTTATACCTTGGCATTCCACCTTTCAAAGCACCCATTCCCAATATTCTTGACCCAAGTACTACTTCATAAAGTTCCTGGGCAATAATATAAGAGATCGAAGGGATAAGTTTGGGTGTGTATTGATAATCCGGGTGTAACATAATTACAATATCCGCATCTAATTTAAGGGCTGTGTCGTAACATGATTTTTGATTACCACCATATCCTGTGTTTTTTTCATGTACAATAACATGTTTGATTCCTAAGCGTTTTGCTTCTTCTACTGTGTTATCACTGCTTGCATCATCCACTATCACTATATCATCCACAATATCCATTGGGATTTCTTTGTAGGTGTCTTCTAGGGTTTTTCCAGCATTATATGCAGGCATAACAACGACTATCTTCTTGTTAAATAACATAGTTTTTTAAAAATCAAATTAGTACTTTACTTGTATTCTTGACTTTAGTTCAACTTATCTCTATTATCTTATTGGAATATTGGAATAATGCATGATTTTTAAGTTGGTTTTTCAATATTCCATTATTCCACTTTCCCATTATTCTTTGTGTATTATTAACAAATTGCCAAATAGATAAAATTCAAAGCCACCTAAAATAAAATGTTGTATCTTTTGTAAGATCAAAATGGCAAAAATAATAAATTTATGCGAATCAATAAACATCAAGTAATTTTTGATAATCCGTCTTATTTACCGGCAAGACTCTTAACTTTAAAAAAGTTATCCCGATCCAGTGGATGTTGGATATTTTGAGCCTGAAGAAGGTCATTAAATGCCTTCTCGTAGTCACCTTTCTCTACATACATCATAGATCTGTTATTTAAGGAAAATCCTGTATTGATATTGTTTTGGATGCTTTTTGTATAGTCGGCAATTGCAGCATCGATATTATTGAGGTTTTGGTTTGCAAATCCCCGCCAGTAATAAATTTCCGTATATGATGGATTGTTTGAAGCAGCAATGTTAAGGCATAATAAAGCATTTTTGAAATCTTTTAATTCAAGGTAGGTTAATCCTTTCCAGTAATGTGACTCATAATGTGTATATAGTATTTTTGTGGAGATATCAAAATCTATTATTGCGTCATCAAATTCCCCCATTCTGAATTTAGCAATTCCCCTCCACATATAGGCTTTGTCATCTTCGGCTTTCAACTGAATATATTTATCATAATCTGGGATTGCCTTTGCATATTCCTCAAGTTGGCTTAATGTATTTGCTCTGCCAATAAGTGCATCAGTGTTATCAGGTCTAAAAATCAGGCATTTATTAAAATCCCGCACAGCTTCCTTGTATTTTTGAGTGTTAAAATATAAAACACCTCTATTACTAAGTGCCCTGTGAAATGTGCTGTCAATCTCAATGCATCTTGAATAATCTTTTAAAGCTTTTTCATAATCTTCATGGTATTTATAATACATGTATCCTCTGTTATTAAGAGCAAATGGAAGATCAGGATATTTTTCTAATTCATCAGTAAATAAAACTTCTCCGTTTTTCCATATCTCAATACGTTCCCAGCTCAGGTAAGAGAAAAATAAAATAAATAAAACAAGAATTATATTTACAATTGGTTTTATTTTTTTTCTTGTACCTGATTTTGCATCAGTGACATAAACATATCCATATCCCAAAATAAGAAACAACCCAATGTAGGGGATATATGTATATCGCTCAGCCATAATTGCACCGCCGACAGGTAAGAGCTGCAGGATGATGGAAATTGTAACCAGAAAGAATATACTTCCAAAAATTATAAAATTATTACGTTTTTTGGAAATAAAAACCAATACAACCAAAATAATTACAAAAAATGGTGCAATAAAATATTTTATTGGTAGCATATCATTGATCAGGTGAGGATATGGATACATTGCTGCCAGATGAAGGGGTACAAATAATTTCAAAACGTATACCATAAGGGAATATGATACTATCATCAGTCTTTCAGCTAAAGAAAACATTGGCGTCAGGTCTTGTATAGCATCTCTTTCACCTTGTGATAAAATTGCTATAATACCAAATGTCAGGGCAAAGACGAAGAATGGTATCTTTTCAATGATAAGATTTAACTTGAGTTTTCTTTTAGCAAAATAATCAATAAGAAACAATACAACAGGTAAAGTTACAGCAGCTGATTTTGATAAGAGTGAAAACGCAAATAATATCAGGGAATAGATGTAATACTTTGTCTTATCGCTTTTTTTGTTGATAAAGAAATAATAGGCTATCATTGAGCTGAGGAAAAAGAATGAATACAATACATCCTTAAGCTCTGATATCCATGCAACTGATTCAACATGCATTGGATGAATGCCGAAAAACAGAGCTGTAATAGCAGCAATCTCATTTCTTTTTGTAATGAGTGAAATAAACCAGAAAACCAGGAAAGTGTTTAAAAGATGAAACAGTAAATTAATAATATGAAATAATTCAGGATTTGCACCTACAAGCGAATATTCAAGCGCATATACTGTAGTTGTTACTGGATGATAATTACCTTTATAAAAAGTTGACCAGATAATCTTGAAATTATCTGCACTCAAATCTTGAACTGGTTCGTATTCTGTAATATAACCACCATCATCCCAATTTACAACAAAATCATTATTTATTGAAGGAATATAAATAATGATTGTTAATAGTAAAATAACTCCGATATAGAGGTATGACCTTTTATTGAAAAGATTTACTGTTTTTGCTTGGTGAAATTCGCTCTTTGAGCTAATATCGCTATGTGTTTTGTTTTTTGTTTTCTGTTGGATATTTTTTTTGTATTTGCCTTTTTTGCCTGCCATATTAATTTGTTTTTTCAAATCTCAATTAATTATACAAAGATACAATAAAGAAGTTTGGAGTTTCGAGTGCCTAGAGTTTGGATACTTCAACTCTGCTCAGTATGACAGTTTAGATTGCAGGATTTGCACTAACGGCCACTACTACTGCTACTTACATCTTTGAACCTTTTATCTTTTATCAATCGCATCATACACTACCTGATGTATATTTGTCCTGATATTGAGTTTTGCAAGTTTTGTATTAGAGTTATCAGGAAAAGTCCTGTTGGAGAGAAAGACATAAACAAGCTGTTTTTCAGGGTCAGCCCAGGCATAGGTTCCGGTAAAACCTGAATGTCCAAAGCTTTTAGGGGAAGCTCCTTCACATGTTGGACCATTCTCTTCCCATTCAGTAAGAGGCTTATCAAAACCGATTCCACGCCTGTTGTCATTTAGAGGAAACTGTTGCCTGCTAAACTGATTAACAGTTTCCTTATCAATAAATTTTATCCCACCATATTCGCCATCCTGTAAAAGCATTTGCATAATTATTGCCATATCATTTGCATTTGAAAACAGCCCTGCGTGTCCTCCAATACCTCCCAGCATTGCTGCTCCCGGATCATTAACATCACCTTGTAAAATTTGTTGGCGGAACAAGGTGTCGTTTTCAGATGGTGTTATTCGTTCAAGATCAAAGCGTTTGTTAGGCAGAAAGCCCATGCTCTCCAAATTTAATGGTAAATAGATATTTTTTATAAGATATTCATCTAATGTTTGACCACTGACTTTCTCAATAATATGCATCAGATAATAAAAGCCAAGGTCACTATATTTATAATCTTTTTTCCTGTTTAAAGGGGACTCAAGTATTCTTGAAAATATTGTATCACAATAACTTTTATGTATATAGAGGTTTTTCGCAACACGGACAGGAAACTCAGTGCTTTGTTTATTACTATAGATTGAATCATATAATCCTTCTTTGCCTATTGTTTCCAGATAAAAAGGAATCCAGGCTTTGAGTTTTGCCTGATGTGCCATTATCTCCCTGATGATGAGGTTTTCCTTATTACTTCCAATGAGAGAAGGAAGATAAAATGATATTTTCTGATCAATATCCAGCTTTTCTTCATCATATAATTTCATAATCGCTAAAGTGGTGGCTGCAATTTTTGTAAGAGAAGCAAGGTCATAAATATCTTTATCATTTACTTCAATAATATTACTGTATGTATGATGTCCGAACGATTTATTATAAAATATTTTCCCATCTTTTGCTAATAATATCTGACATCCGGGATAAGCTTTTATTTCGATTCCATTTTTTGCTATCGAATCAATGCGCCTTAAGTCGGTAGATGAAATGTCAACTTCCTCAGGGCTGCAATATCCAAGTCTGGTTTTTTTAGTGTCAATTCCTGTGGCGGCTGGAAAATTATCTGAGGCTGTAACCGGAAGTTTCCCTTTAGCATCAATACCTCCCATAATAATTTGGGCTGAAACATCTTGTGAAACAGCATTATCCTGATAAGAGATAATAATAGACTCTAGATTGCTGTAATCATTTATCCTGCCTAAAGAATATGGATTAGCAAAAATATCGAGTATGATTTTGATATTATTTTTTAGTAATGAAATAAAGTCAATTGTACGTTGACTGATCCCGTAATTTTTTCTCGGGGAATTATTTGTGTTATGTATGCTGACAATAACAAGATCATATTTTTCGAGCTCTGCTATCAGGGATTTGATCTCACTGAACTCAGGATCTTTTGGAAGGAAAAATTTATCTATACTACTGTATTTTTCAAGTGTTTCAAGGAAAACACCTGACTGATCAACTCCAATCGACACTGTAGCTAATTTTACAGTATCTAGGCGTTTTAACGGCAGGATATCATTTTGGTTTCTAACAATTGTTATTGCATTTTCGTAAAGTTTTTTGTTTAAAGCAGTGTTTTCAGCCTTATTTAAATCTTCAGTAAGTTTGTTTGTAATTATTGGTTTATGATCACTCAAGCCGGCTTTGTATTTATATCTAAGTATTTTCTTACATTTACTATCTATCAATTCCTGCGAAAGTGTACCATTATTGACAGCCCTTTTGATTTTTTTAATTGCTTTATGTACATCTTCTGGAAGAAGTAAAATATCATTACCGGCAAGCAGCGCATTAACTTCAATTTCGCCTGCTTTATAAAACTCTGTTACTCCTTTCATGTCAAGAGCATCAGTAATAATGAGGCCATCAAATGCAAGTTTTTCCCTGAGTAAGTCATTAACAATTGATCTTGATAAGGTGGATGGAGTGTTTGCAGTTGTATCAAAAGCAGGGAGGTAGAGATGAGCGATCATTATTGCATCAACACAGCTATCAATCATGTTTTTAAAGGGTATTAGCTCCAGAGTGTCGAGATATTCATGTGAATGTTTAATCACAGGAAGTGCAAGGTGGGAGTCTGTATCAGTATCGCCATGTCCGGGAAAATGTTTGGCAGTTGCCAGAATACCGTTATCCTGCATGCCTTTCATGTAGGCAATTCCTTTATTTGAAACCAAATATTTGTTTTCACCAAAGGATCTGAAATTAATTACAGGATTTAATGGATTATTATTGACATCGACAACGGGAGCAAAATTCATATGTATCCCAATTCTTTTGAACTGTTCTGCAATGCTCTTTCCCATTTGGTATATCAAACTATCATACTGTATTGCGCCAAGTGTCATTTGGTATGGAAAATCCATCACGCTGTCAAGTCGCATTCCAATTCCCCATTCACCATCAAGGCAAATCAATAATGGTGTTTTTGCTAATTTCTGCCAGTAGTTGGTTATTTCTGCCTGACTTACCGGCGAGCCTTTAAAAAATGTTATTCCACCTATATTATATTCATTGATTAATTTGGTAATCTTAGTGTAGTAGGATGATGGTTTATTTGAATATGACCTGATCACCATTAGTTGAGCAATTCGTTCTTCAGGAGTAAGTGATTGAAAAACAGAGTCGACCCAGCTTGTATCGTTAATAATTTCATTTTCTTCGGTAACAGAGAAGGAATTATTCGAAAACGAATTCATTGATTGTATCAATGTGATGAGTAATGATAATGTGAAAATTATTCTGGTGTTTTTCATTGATAATTTAAATATAGTGTGATTTTCTTATGTTTAAGGTAATCATGCATCATCTTCAGCAGCTGAATCAAGCTCTTCCAGTATTTTGTTTACGTCTTCTTCTGTTGTCGCTAGCTTCATTTTACAGACTTTGATTAGTTGTGCAGCTCTTTTTACTTTTTCAGAAAGTTCATCAACAGAGATTTCTCCTTCTTCGATTTGAGATACTATTTCTTGAAGTTCCTCAAATGCATCTGTATAGTTAACATTGTCATTCATATTATAAATTATTTGTGTGATGACTCAACTTTGCTTGTAATTTGCCCGTCATAAACCACTGTTTTTAATATTTCACCTTTCTTTACCAGCTTAATACTTTTAATAGCTTTGCCATCTAATTGTGTTATGCTGTATCCTCGTTTCAATACATTTTCCGGGCTCATATTGATTATATTCTTTTCAGTGTTGTTTAGTTCACTCTTCCTATCCTTAAGTAAAAGTAATGATCTGTTAAAAAACTTTTCCCCCAAATGATCAGTTATCTGCTTTTCTTTAACAATTAACAATTTAGTGACAGAGTTAAACAGTTTAGTTTCAGATTCAAACTTTGATTCTTCTTCTGATATCAACCTTCTTGATTTATCAATAATTTTTTCCTCAGCTTTTTGGACAGGAATAGAGAAATTATGAAATTTTTGCATTAAATATTCTGCAACTTTTGTTGGTGTAATTTCATTTGAATAAGAAACCATTTCACTTACTGTTTCGTTTGTTGAATGACCAATACCTGTAATTACCGGAATTGGGAACAAAGCAATTTTACTTGCTAACTTATAGTTGTTATAGAAAGATAATCCAATATCTCCTCCGCCTCCTCTTATTATTGTAACAATATCAAAATGTTTTATTACTTTTTTAATCTGGTTCAGTTGATCACATATTGCTTCAACGGCTTTATCCCCTTGTAATAATGAAGGAAACAATAAGTGAAAAAACTTATAATTCCAGGAGTTCGTTTCAATAACATTTAAAAAGTCAGCATAGCCCTTACTTGTTTCAACAGAAATAATGGCAATACGCTGTGGAAGCAAAGGGAGTGTGAGTATTTTATTCCTGTTAAATATCCCTTCATCTTTCATCCGCGTAATTGTTTCCTGTTTTTCTTTTTCAAGATCGCCTAATGTGTAACCAGGGTCAATGTCAATTATTCTTAATGCTAATCCATGTTCAGGTTTGAAGGAGATTTTTGCCAGAAAAAGGATTTTAATACCATCTTTCAGTGGCTCTTTCAATACTCTTTGAAAAGTTTTATTTATTTGAAGATAGTCATCTTTCCAAAGATTTGCTTTTATCAGAGCGATGACTTTACCATCTTTTTTTTCTAATAACTCAGGATAACAATGTCCTGAATGGCTATAATAATTTAGCTTGTTCATCTCGGCTAGTACCCAGAATGAACTTATATACCTGTCTTCAAGTGTTTTTTGTATACTTTTTGTAACCTCGAAAAGAGTGTATGCTTTTTTATTGTTTATTGTTTCAGGCATAATAAGTTGTGTCTTTAGAGCCCTCAAGTTGCATAACTCTTCGACTTCCTACAGCTTACAAAATTAAGAAAAAAACCTGAAGATTTTTTAAGACTTTACCGCAAAGTTCGCAATGGAATACACAATGTACGCAAAGTTAATACTGTTGACTGTTACTGCCACTGCAAACTCCGGTCTAAAGGGATTCAAACCCCGACGAAGGAGGGGATGGCGTCCTTGGGTTTGTGAAAATTGAAATTAGAAATTCGAAATTTAGAAAAACATATTTTAAAAGCTTACCGGAACTTCGGTCTCCGGGTTCTCGACTCCGGACTTCTTCCATTAATAATTAATATAAAGTTTTATAATTGTAAAAAAATTTATACTTTTGCAGGCCGAAATTTAAATATAATTAACCTAAGTATTAACCAGGTCGCATTTTGTGGCCATAAAAACAATTAAATGACTGATAATAATTCAAAAGTCGATAAAGAATTAGACAAACAAAAGGTGGAATCTGAAAGCAAGAGTGTAGAGGAAAATATTAAAGAAGAAGCTAAAAATGAAGATGTTAAGGATTCTACTGAAATAAAGCAAGAAGAAAAGGCTGAGACTGAGGAGAAGAAGGAAGAGAAGAAAGAAGATAAGAAGGAAGAAGTGGCAGTAGCAGAGGCAGTTAAGGAAGATAAGGCTAAGGCTGAGGAGAAGAAAGAAGATAAGAAGGAAGAAGTGGCAGTAGCAGAGGCAGTTAAGGAAGATAAGGCTAAGGCTGAGGAAAAGAAAGAAGATAAGAAGGAAGAAGTGGCAGTAGCAGTGGCGGTTAAAGAAGATAAGGTTGAGGAGAAGAAGGAAGAGAAGGTTGAGGAGAAGAAAGAAGATAAGAAGGAAGAAGTGGCAGTAGCAGTGGCGGTTAAAGAAGATAAGGTTGAGGAGAAGAAGGAAGAGAAGGCTGAGGAGAAGAAAGAAGATAAGAAGGAAGAAGTGGCAGTAGCAGAAGCAGTTAAGGAAGATAAGACTAAGGCTGAGGAGAAGAAGGAAGAAGAAGTGGCAGCAGCAGAAGCGAAGGCATTTAAGGAAGAAAAGCCTGTTGAGGATAAAAAGGATGAGAAAGCAGTAGAAGTTGTTGCTGAGCATGAAAAAATTATTCCCGAAAAGTTTGACTGGGAATCTATTGGTGAAAAACAGGATGCTTATACTGATGCTGAAAGAAAAAAATTAGAGGAAGTATACGACAAAACACTCAGCCAGATTGTTGAGCACGAGGTGTTAGATGGAACTGTTGTTGCTATGAATAATCGTGAGGTCGTTGTGAATATTGGTTTTAAATCTGATGGAGTAATACCATTATCAGAGTTACGGTATAATCCTGATCTTAAACCGGGAGATGAGGTTGAAGTTTACGTGGAAAGTCAGGAAGATATTTCTGGTCAGCTTATCCTTTCGCATAAGAAGGCAAGGATACTTAGATCATGGGAGAGAATAAACAAGGCTCATGAAAATGACGAGATAATAAATGGTTATGTTAAATGCCGTACTAAAGGAGGCTTAATCGTTGATGTATTTGGTATTGAAGCCTTTTTACCCGGTTCACAAATTGATGTGAAACCTATTCGGGATTATGATGTTTTTGTGGAGAAAACAATGGAGTTTAAAGTTGTTAAGATCAATCACGAATATAAAAATGTTGTGGTTTCACATAAGGCTCTTATTGAAGATGAGCTTGAACAACAGAGAGCAGAGATTATAGCAAAACTTGAAAAAGGTCAGGTTCTTGAGGGAACAGTTAAGAATATTACTTCTTATGGTGTATTTATTGATCTTGGAGGAGTTGATGGTTTAATTCATATTACTGATCTTTCATGGGGAAGGATCAATCATCCTGAAGAAATTGTTAAGCTGGATGAAAAGATTAAAGTTGTTATACTTGACTTTGATGAAAATAAAAAACGTATTGCGCTTGGCCTCAAACAGCTAACACCACATCCATGGGATGCACTGGATAAAAACCTTAAAATTGGTGATAAAGTAAAAGGTAAGGTTGTTGTAATTGCTGATTATGGTGCTTTTATTGAAATTGCAACAGGTGTTGAAGGACTTATTCACGTTTCTGAAATGTCGTGGTCACAACACTTAAGAACAGCACAGGATTTCCTTAAGGTTGGAAATGAAGTGGATGCTGTTATTCTTACACTCGACAGGGAAGAAAGGAAGATGTCACTGGGTATTAAACAACTTATTCCTGATCCATGGGCAAATATTCTGGAAAAATATCCAATTAATTCTAAACATACTGCCACTGTGCGTAATTTCACAAACTTTGGAATTTTTGTTGAATTAGAAGAAGGTGTTGATGGCTTGATACATATTTCAGATCTTTCATGGTCGAAGAAAATCAAACATCCTGCCGAATTTACGAAAATTGATGCAAAAATTGAAGTCGTAGTCCTTGATGTTGATGTGGATAACAGAAGACTCAGTCTTGGTCATAAACAGCTTGAAGAAAATCCATGGGATGTATTTGAAACAGTCTTTATTGTTGGTTCTGTGCACAAAGGAACAGTCATTAATGTAATGGATAAGGGTGCAATTATTGCATTGCCATATGGAGTTGAAGGTTTTGCACCTGCACGTCATCTTATAACAGAAACAGGTAAAAAAGCAATATTTGATGAGACTTTAGAATTTAAAGTTATTGAGTTCTCAAAAGATAATAAGAAGATCATTGTATCTCACTCCAGAATATTCCAGGATGTTCAGGCAGCAGAAAAAGCTTCTGAATATGCAAAGAATCAGGAAACTGAGAAAATTACAAAAAAAGGCATAAAGAAGGTTAAGGAGAGTATCGAGAAAACTACCCTTGGTGACCTTGAGGCCCTGGCTACACTTAAAACCAATCTCGAAGCCTCAGAGAAAAAACAAAAACAGGCAAGAGCTGCAAAAAAGGCAGAAGAGATTGAGGATATCGCTAAAGAGAAAGAAGTAAAGGAAAAGAAAGAAGCGAAAAAAGTGAAAGGTGACGCAAAGGATGAGTAGCCTATCTTAGATATTTTTAAAATCCCTCCTGTGAGGGATTTTTTTTTGCCTGTATTTCGCATATAATAATTATAAGAAAAGTATTATTTGTACTTTTGGAAGCAATAGAACTATTGAAGAATGATAATTATCGCAGATGCCGGATCCACTAAAACCGATTGGAGTTTGATTGATGACACCAATAGGGTTGTTTCTTTTCAGACGCAGGGTTTTAATCCATATTTTAATAACACTGAAACTATAATATCAGGATTAAAGAAAGACTTTCCGGATGATATAGATTATTCTTTGATAAATCATGTGTATTATTATGGTGCCGGTTGCTCAACGGAGAAAAATTGTGATATAATCTACCAGGTTCTAAATAATATTTTTTCAAATTCTGTTCTTTTTGTTAGTGATGATCTCCTCGGAGCAGCCAGAAGTCTGTTCGGAAATCAGGAAGGCATTGCATGTATTCTTGGAACAGGATCAAACTCGGGTTATTATGATGGTAAAAATATTATTAAGAGACTTCCTTCTTTTGGCTATTTATTTGGCGATGAGGGAAGTGGGGCTCATCTTGGAAAAATGTTGATTCAGGATTATCTTAGTGAAGGCATACCAGAGCTGGTAAAAGAATTATTTGATAAAAAATATAACTACTCGTTAGGGGATATTTTGGAGGGAGTTTATAAAAATTCTTATCCAAATCGTTTTCTTGCATCATTTACAAGTTTTTTGTCAGAGAATATTTCTATCCCTTATATTGAACAACTTGTTAAAACCTCCTTTAGCGAATTTTTTGAAAAGAACTTAAAAAAATACTCCTCATTTGATACACCTGAATTAGCTTGTGTTGGATCTGTAGCTTATTATTTTAGGAAATTTTTTCAGGAGATTGCTGAGGCAAATAATGTAAACGTAATAAGATTTTCAAAAACACCGGTCAGGGGATTGATAAGATACCATTGTAATATTGAAGTTTAATAAAATTCAGGAGAGATGAACAGAGTATGTAATTTCGCCTGCCAACAGGTGCACAATCATGTAAAAAGTATAAATATGAAAAAAATCAGTATTGTAATTTCGATCTCCATTCTTCTGTTTTTTGTAAACAATAATCTCTTTGCCCAGTGTTGTGACTTTACCTATCAGCAGCAAGTTGAGCCGGCAAGTTCGGCCGCTACTTTCGGGGTTGCACTCAGCGATTTCGATAACGACGGAGATCAGGATGCAGTAACGATTTCCGCCTATTACGGAGTAGATGTGTATTTCAATGATGGAAGCGGAACATTCTCATTAAATGCTCAGTATGCAACCGGGACTAATGGTGATTTTTATGGTGTTCATGTTTGTGATGTGGATGCAGATGGAGACGAAGATATTATCGCCATTCCTTTTTATTCTTCAGCCCGCCTGACAATTTTGAAAAACAATGGCACCGGTTTGTTTACGGCAAGCACCGTTTCTTCAAATATTGCCACGTATAATGCTGCTATTGGAGACGTTGATGGGGATAATGATATTGATGTTTTTCTCCCAAGCTCGAGCGGAGGTTCAGGCAAAGTATTTAAAAATAATGGTACAGGGGTTTATACTCTTTTTCAAACAGTAACTGGTGCACGTGGTCATGATGCCGAGTTGGGGGATTTAGATGGAGACGGAGATCTGGATGCATTTGTTGTTAGTAATAGCTCCTTTGGAAATACCATATTCTTAAATGACAGTACAGGTAATTTTACACAATTGGGTTTAGCTTTTAGCTCTAACGGAAGCAATGTTGATTTAGGTGACCTTGATGGAGATGGTGACCTTGATGCATGGATAGGAAAATCCAACAATAGCTCTGAAATATGGCTAAATGATGGAAGTGCCTCTTTTACTTTACATAGCACCATCGGAACCGGATCATACTGCAAAGCTGTCAACCTATATGATTTTGATGGGGATGGTGACCTAGATGTGTTTTTAGGCTTTTACAGTTCTAACCCGCAAGTATGGATCCATAAGGATAATTTATTATTCTCTTTGTGTTATCAGGCTCCTGTCGGTTCAAGTTCACATGGTCAAGCAATCGGATTCATCAATAACGACAATAATATTGACTTTTATTCCGGATATTTCAGTAATACTGACGGCGATTATGTCTTTCTGAATGTCAGTCCGGGTATCGAATACGCAAATAGTCCTTTCTGTCCATACATCTCAAGCTCTCAAAATGTTACATTGTCAGGAACCACTGGAGGCATCTATTCCGCAAGCCCTGCAGGGCTGGACATTGATAGCTTAAGCGGAGCGGTCACGCCGGTAACAAGTTTAGTGGGCACTTATTTAGTAAATTACGCGCTTGTGGGCTGTACTGTTAGCACCACAGTTGTCATTAAATCCTTAGATATGAGCACGATTGTCAACGGGACAACTATCACAGCTAATCAAGACTCCGCAACATATCAATGGGTTGATTGCAATAATTCATTTATGCCTATCTCAGGTGAAACCGGTCAAAGCTATATTGCAAGCACCTCCGGTGATTATGCTGTCATCATTGCTTATGATGGATGCACTGATACATCTGCATGTGTAAATATTGTCACAAGCAATATATTTGAGATTACGGAACAATACAGTCTTGTTGTTTATCCAAATCCTGCTAACAGATACATCAATGTAAAAACAGACATCAGTATTATAGGTACTTCATATACAATATACGACCAGGTGGGTAAAGCAGTATTAAGTGGTAAATTGAATAAAGAAATCTCTATGATTGAATTAGGGAATTTATCACCGGGAATTTATACACTCCGAATTTGGGAAAATACAAAACAGGCATTTAAAGTGATAAAAGAATAAAACTAATCTATTAAGGACTTTATATAAATTAAAACTTAGAAGATGAAAAAATCTATACTTGTGTTGTTTAGCGCATTAATATTTTGGAGTTGCAATGAACCTAAAAAAATCAGCGAACAGGAAATATCTGCTATTAAAAATAAAGTAGATACTTTACTTACTAATTGGCATAAAGCAGCTGCTGATGCTGATTTTGAGAATTACTTTGGTGTAATAGATAGTATCTCAGTTATCATTGGTACAGATGCAACAGAATACTGGACAAATCAACAGTTTGCAGAGTTTTGTAAACCATATTTTGATAAAGGCGAGGCGTGGGATTTTAAAACTATTGAGCGACATGTTTATGTAAGTAATACAGCTGATGTAGTATGGTTTAACGAATTGCTGGATACATGGATGGGTCCTTGCAGAGGTTCCGGAGTACTCGAGAAATCAGGAAATGATTGGAAAATAAAGCAATATATTTTCTCTGTAACAGCTCCGAATGAAGATATACTCGAAGTAATTAAAGTGAAATTTAAAAGCGATTCTGTTTTTATGTCGAAGTTTAATACTAGTAAGATCAAATAGTTGAGAGGAGTTACAAACTCCTCTCAGTAGGGTTTATATCTCAGATCTACATCTAAAATCATAAATCGTTAATCCTTGTTCTGAAATCAAATTATTTCCCAATTATCATCATCTTACTCTGCCTAAAGCTGCTATCTTTTCCTGCAACTTCAATCATGTAAACATAAACTCCGGGTGTTAGATCTGTTCCATCATATTTCACAGTGTATGAACCAGCCTCTTTATTCTCATCTACAAGAACTGAAATTTCTTCACCTAGAAGGTTATAAACCTTGAGAATTACATTTCCTGACTCAGGAAGGCTAAATGTTATCTCAGTAGTCTTGTTGAATGGATTCGGATGATTGTGACTTAGATAATAACCACGATCTGCTGAAACTCTTAATTCAGGCATGCTGAACTTAATATTCTCAATTTTCTGTGCATCTTTATCAGCAATTTCGCTGTTACCGAGAATTTTGAAATAAAGTTCTTCATTTTCAGCAGTTTCCAGATTTAGTGTTTTTATTTTTATATTGAATACAGGGCTTTCACTTTGAAGGTTTATTGGATTAATGTCATACCACGAGATATATAGTTTTCCATCAATGACATTATACAAGAATTCTGTTTCCAAATCACTTAGAAACTCAACATACTCAATAATAAAAAGTTCTTCACTAAATTCAAAAATTATTGACATAGCTCCGACTTCAACAGTTTCGTTAACATATACCGGCAAATCAAATGTTGAGAAGGATTTAATAGTTTGAAGTTCTTTCTTATCGAGGGTAATTCCCGGAGCTAGTTTGGCTGGAGGAATATATGATCCATCCACATCTCCATAACATTCTCCCATAAAGTCGTTATTCAAATATGAGGTTGAGCCATCAATTGTGAATGGGACTTCTTCAAAGCACCAGTCACCACTAGGAAATGAGTTTATCATCTGTACAAATCTTTGGGCAACTTGAAGAGCATCAGTTGTATTTACAAACCCGGTTGCATCTACATCGCAAGCAGTAAGATTTAAGCCATATAAAGGAGTAAGGTTCACAAAATGCTTCATAATTGCAAGTGCATCTGTAGCATTACCACCTCCCCATATTTTATTGGTCGTGGCAGTAAAGGAGTATGAACCAGGAAGAACATTATTGAAATTATAATAGCCGTTATTATCTGTAGTAGTTGAGTCAATAACTGTATTTCCATCATCTACAAGATAAACTTTAACATTGTTCATGGAAGATAAAATAAGATTATTATAAGCAATAACTCCATCAACATTGCATCCTATGGTATTTCCATTGATTGTAACAGTATAAGTTACAGAGTCGTAGCCACAAGAATTAGATACAACTAATTTTATGTCGTAAATACCATTAGCGGTATAATTATGAGTTGGATTTACGGTGGTTGAAGTGTTGCCATCTCCAAAGTTCCATAAATATGTAGCTGCATTGCTTGATAGATCATTAAAAATTAATATAGGATCATTATTAATAAAACCAAAATCAGCAATTGGAGGTTGCTCAATTGTTACGGTAACCTCAGTTCTTGGACTGATACATAATTCACCTTCAATTTCCCAGTCGTAGAAGAAATAGTAATATCCTGTCGGATTTGAACTGGCACTACTATGTTTCACAAGCATAAGATTCCCGACAGGATAAGGGTAGGAGAGGCCGTTGTTATTTCTGTACAGATTTGGTGAAGAAGGTCCAACAAGCCTCAGGTCAGTTCCTGCAGGAACATCAAAGTCAAGTGTTACCTTGCTTTCTCCATCCGGAATATTTGCGGTAATCGTTTGTAAAACAGATCCTGATGCATCCTGAAGTTGAATAGTTCTGTTAGCGGCTCCATTAGCGTATACTTTTACAGAAGTAAGTTTTGTTGCTGCAAAGCAATCAAAAACAAGATAGTGACTGGAATTGTATGAGTAGTTTCCCCCACCTCCGGAATTATCAAATTTTGCACCATAAACTGATGGTCCCTGAACATCATCTTGCACATAATAGCTTGTTGTATTGGATAATACTGGTGTAGTATATGTAGCACCAGAGTCAAGTAGCATGCCACCAACAGCTGCATCCCACCATGTTAAAATGCCGGCACCTGTTGCTGTTAATACAACTGATCCGGAATCACATATTGTTACATTTGATGATACAGGAGCACCAGGACGGTCAACAACTATAATATTGGATTTAGTAATAGAATCATTTCCAAAGGAATTGCTTACAATTAGCTTTACTGAATAAGAGCCGTTGCTTGTGTAAACATGAGTAGGGTTTTGAGTATTTGAGGAGTTACCGTCACCAAAATCCCAGTACCATGTGTCAGGAAGATTTGTTGAGTAATCCATAAAATCAATTATTCCGATACAGGTAGCTGTGTCGGAAAAGACAAAATTAGCAACTGGAGGTTGATTTGGATAATTACATGTCCAGATAAGTTCAAAGCCTGATTCTGTAGTACCTCCATCAGTAACTTGCCTCAATGTAATAGGGCCAAAAGTAGATGTGATAATTCCACCATTTGGGAGACTTGTTCCATCATATTGCCCGATAAGTGGAGAGTTATAGTCGAGGCCATCATAAATATAAAGATAATCGTAGCCGGCTTCAAAATTAAAGGATTGGAAATTAAGCACTACGCTTGCAACACCGGGAGGATTAATGGTAACAAAGCCATTGGTACCGTTGGAGTAATTATTTGTACCACCATCATCGTATAGTAGTCCCGGGCATGTAGTAATAGTTAAAGTTCCACTAGGAGGTGTAATAAATTCACAATACTGATCTATCATGACATTTTTTGTTATAACATAAGTTCCACTGGGTCCGGAAACTGTTAGACTTACAACTTTTGGTCCCCAGCTTGTATAGTGAACTGTGTATGGCCCGGCTGTATTTCCGGTAGCCGGTACTGCATCAACTCCAAAATCCCATAAATATGATGTAACTGTTCCTGATGAGATGTCTGTGAATGTGATACTGTCAGGTAAACAAGTCTGGTATTTATCAGCGATAAATTTTGCTTTTATACATCCACCATAAATTGGTACTAAGCCAACGTAAGGCTTATAATTATGTTTGGAGATTGTCAATAATGCATAACTACCAGTGATAGGGGCAAAGTGAATAGTTCCTGTACCATTTACTAACTGGACCTGTCCAATAAGTTCATCATCTACCACTAATGTTGCCATTCCATCAAGACAAGAAGAGCTTGCAATTTCAAATGTAGTGTCATTATTGCATAATATGGAGTCGCCATGAACTGAAGTAATAGGAACAGGGACGTCAGTCCAAATTTTCATAGCAGGATCACCATGATAATGGAATAATTCGAATGTATATTGATTATCTCCCCAAGTCTCAACCATTCTGATCAAACCCTGGTTTGCAACATCACCCATAGTATAAATGTTGTTATGAGGTGTTACAATTGGATTTGGTATTCCATTTGATCCGGTGAAGTTTGGAATAAGTCCAGGATCTGCCCATATAGCATCGAACAACCCAAATGCCAGTCCATCATTATATCCAGAATAACTAACTTCTGAGTGAGCAAAAATCCCAACGCACCCACCATCTTCTTTTCTTAGGAATTTTTCAGCAAAACATTCATTTTCTGAATATTTTCCTGTCAGGCAGTTAATACTAAAAACTATCGGAAGTTGATCCTGGTTATTTAACATATCGATATGGGATTTATCAAAATAAGGATCTCCCCAGAGGTCTACTCCACCATGGTCGCGATGCAATACATATGATGTTCCGTTATCTATAGCGTTGATTATTTCATTGTAACCACCATCCCACGCAAAGCCTGGTTTCAGCAGGTATGGAGGTAATGGCTCTCCTGCAGAATAATAGCCATTGTTCCAGTTTGTAGGGGTAGTGCTTGCATCGGTTACATATATTCGTTCTACGTTATAGTTAATTGTATCAACCATATAATCTCTGATTTCCTCGGCTGTTTGAGCAAATCTCCTTTCGGCATATCCTCCTCCTGCATGCTGGAAGTATGCACAGTGTGTTCCCTGATTATAATAAGCAGTATTGCTTACCGGATTTTTTTCATAATTAATGATCTTTTGGGCTATCATATCAGCCTGAACAGAAGAAGCAGGAGATATTCTTCCATGTCCCATATCAGGGATATAATCTGAAGAACCATCCATACATGCATAGTATAGGTCAGTTGGATGACTTCCCATCATTTCTCCCGGTACGTCCAGCTGGTCACCAATAATCAGAAAATAATCCGGCTTTGGATTCCAGTTATCATAACGATCGTGAATTGCTGATTTAACCTCAGTAGTTGTCCAGCTGTTTTGTGATATTACTTCAACAGAATATCCTAACTGCCTTTTCCATTGAGCGAGTGTATCAGCTGCAGTAAGGAAATCAGAATGTGTAATTATGATATAATTTTTACTTGGGCCTGTAACACCCTTACTTTTACTCTGGTTCTTTTTAATCTTATTTATTTCAGTTCTAATACTGTTGCTGTTAAGCACATAATTTGGATATACCTTCATGAAATTATCAGAAAGCTTTTGTGGAGCAAAAAATGAGTTTGAATTGGAAAATTCTATTCTATACTTAATATTCGATATAACTCTTATTTTCCTCTTAAGAGGATTATATTGTACAGGGCATATCCTGACCTGGGCCATTGAATTACCCCGGTATTTTATTATCTTCGAAATACTTACAGACTGATCGGGATAGATGATATCTGTATTATAAAACTGTTGATCGATCTCAAAATCCGGTTCAGGTGCACCATAAGTGTCGAGGGCAGGTTTTAAGGCTGGGTGAATAAGATAGTCATCATACTCAACAGATGTGACAGACAGTATTTTAACTGTTGCGCTTGCTCCATAAGGTATGGCTATCATATCAATGTGCGCAGGTAAAGCAGGCTTGCCAACCTCTTTCAGGTAACTAAATCCATCAATATGTAAATACTGATAAGTCTCATTATTTGCATTTTTCTCGCTGACTATAGCACCCGGAAAATTATATTCAATTTCCAAATATTCCAGGTTTTGATCATTAATATTTCTAACAATTTCTTCAGCTGTTGTAAGCTTACCGTTCTTTGAAAATGAGAGAAATGAATTTTGTGCATGAAGAGACACACTAAATACAAAAGCAGTAAAAAGTAATAAAACTCTTTTCATTTAATAAATATTTAAGTTAGACAATAAATTTCTTAAAAATTTCCTGTAACAGGATGTACAAATATCAATAAATTAATTTGAAATGATCATTGTTTTTGTGGCAAAATAGGTTTGACTCAAACTTACAGCTTCAAGCTTATAGAAATATATACCTGCAGTATTACCTGAACTATTGTAAGTAATTTTGTAATTTCCTTCATCCTGGTGTTCATCAACAATAACAGCAATTTTTTCTCCTATGAAATTATAAACGATCAGGCTTACTTTGGCATTTTCGGCCAGAGTATATTCAATATCAGTCATTCCTGTGTATGGATTTGGATAATTATCACCAAGGAAATATTCTTTCTGAGGACTAAAAATAATTTTTGGTATGAGCAGAGTGGAATTTTTAATTGTTTCAGCATTGTCATCGCTAAGAACACTCTGATGATTAAGTGTAAAGAAGACCTCACCTTCGTCAACATTCGATTTACATCTGGCCGTTATGTACAATAAAGTTTCACCTGAGGTAAGCTTTTTTGGTGAAAGACTATACCAGGATATTCTTAACTGATCATTGATAGTATTATACACTAAAGTTCCTTCATCACTATTTATCTCTATCCCTTTTATATCAATTAAGTCATTAGGATATTCCAAAACAAGCGAAACTGCACCTACTTTCATGTCTGTGCATGCTATTAATGGGATGTCAAATTCTTTAATTGAATTTATTTCAATAATTCCGGAATCTTCAAGATTAAGGGATGGTGATATTTTTACTGATGGAGGAACATATGATTTATCAACATCACCATAACATAAACCTTTGAAATCATTAATGATATTATTTTGTGTGATCACAAGGGGGTTGTTCTCAAAAACCCAATCTCCGGAAGGGAATGAATTTATCATCAGTACAAAGCGTTGAGCGATCATAAGGGCATCGGCAGTATTAATATAACTGCTGACATCTACATCGGCTGCAAGTAATGGTAGCCCTGTCAATGCTTGAATATTAACAAAGTGTCTCATTACTGCCAGAGCATCGCTTGAGTTTGAGCCACCCCAGGGTTTTGTGCAAATGGGTTCAGTGGTGTAGTTTCCCGGGATCACACCTGTGAAAATGTAATCACCATTAACATCAGTAATTGTAGAATCTTTTAGATTTCCAAGGTCATCAAACAAATAGGTTTTAACATTATTCATTATTGTTGATGGTGGTGTATTATTGTATGTAATATTTCCGATCACGCTATATCCACTCAGTATTGAACTAATGTTAACTGAATTTTCTGCAGTATCACTTCCGCAGGAGTTAGTAACTATCTGTTTTACAGCATAAACGCCATTTGAAGAATATGTATGTGTAGGACTTGCAAGGTTTGAATAAGAGTTATCTCCGAAATCCCAGTAATAGCTGCTTGCATCTGAAGATGCATCAGTAAAATCAACAATGGGGTCATTATTAAGCAGTGTAAATCCTGCTGCAGGGAAGTTGTTGATAGTAGCCGTAACCATAGTTCTGGGGCTAAAACATTGTTCACCCTCTACTTCCCAGTCATAAAAATAGTAATAATATCCTGTAGGATTTGAATTTGCACTACTATATTTGATTTCAATAAAATTGCTTACAAAATAAGGATAAGACAGTCCATTATTGTTTCTGTATAAATTTGGGACATTAGGCCCTGCCAATCTCAGATTTGAAGCTATTGGCAAGTCGAAATTCAAAGTGATCCGGCTTTCGCCATCAGGGATAAAAATATTTGTGTCCTGGATTACAGCACCAGCACTGGTTAGCAGCTCGATATTTCTGTAATCTCCACCATTAGCATAAACTTTTACAGAAACCAGTTTTACAGTTTCAAAGCAATCAAAAACAAGATAATGTGAAGTAGGAGATGAGTAATAACTTCCGCCTCCTGAGTTATCCGGTTTTGCACCATAGGCCGGAGGGTCTCCAATAACATTTTCAACGTAATAATTAGTTGTTTGAGTCAGTATAGGTGTATAAAAGCTATATCCGGTATTAACGAGATTACCTGCAACAGCGTCATCATACCAATACAGAGAGTCTGAGCCTGATGCAAATAATGCTACTGATCCGGGGCCGCAATGTGATCCGGAGGCTGTTACGGGAGCTTGAGGGATATTAATTATAAGAGCATTTATCATAGTGATTGAGTCAGATCCAAAAGCGTTTGATGCGACAAGTTTCACAGTGTATATTCCTGGTGTGGTATAGATATGAAAAGGGCTTTTTTGAGTTGAATTATACCCGTCACCAAAGTCCCAAAGCCATGAAACCGGGCCATTGGTTGACAGATCTGTAAATTGAATTTCCCCACTACAACTTATAGTATCAGATAACACAAAGTTGCAAACAGGAGGTGAACTTGGATAATTACAGCTCCAGTCGAGCTCAAAACCTATATCTGTAACTCCCTGGTCAGTTATTTGCTGGAGAGTAATTGCATCACCGGTAGATACTATCGTTCCTCCGTTAGGAAGCGTATTGCCGTCGTATTGCCCAATCAAAAGACTACTAGTGTTCGGGCCGTCATAAATATATAAATAGTCGTAACCAACTTCAAACCCAAAGGATAGGAAAGAAAGCGTTACGTTTGAAGCACCTACCGGGTTTATAGTAAATGTACTGTTTGTATTATCCTGATAATTTCCTGTCCCCCCGCTGTCAAACAACTTGCCAAAACATGAATTACTGGAAGCAGTTCCATTTTGCGGAATGATTATTATACAAGGATTTCCAGGATCTATATCAATATATGCAAATTTAGTTATACTGTCAATACCACAGCTTCCTCCGTCAGCAACTAATTTTACATCAAAAGTTCCAAAACTTGTATATGTATGTGAAGGATTTACAGCAGTACTTGTACCACCATCGCCAAAGTCCCAGAAAAAAGTTGTTGCATTGTTCGACTGATTGACAAAGTTAACTGTGGCAGGCACATCACAAAATGCTGTGAGGTCAGCCGAGAAATCAGCTTGAACGCCAGGTATGTACATGTTTCCAACTCCAATAGCATGAAATGCATTAGTTGTAGATTGTACAGCTTGGGAACAAGCTCCGTACAGGTCATTTGCAGAAAGTATAGAATAAAACCTGCAATCAATATATTGTGATGATGGAACCAGATATACTGTTAATGCTCTGAATGCAATAGCACCTGCTGTATCCAGGCCAAGGCCACTAACATTGTATGCGTCTCCATTATCATTAACACCACTGCCGCCATCACACAAAAGATAATACCAATAGCTTAGTACACCACAGTTTGTATGAACACCACCGTTATCACCAGGGCCTGTTGCCCAATAATTGCCAAGATAAGTATCAGGGTCATTAAAAGCATTTGGATCCTGCATTGACCTGAGAGGGCTACCAATATCTTCACCCATCAGCCAGTTAGCCATTGTAGGCTTTGCATACCATTCTACAGAACATCCAAATATATCGCTATAGGCTTCATTAAGGGCTCCTGATTCGTAGGAATAAATCAGGTTTGCTGTATAAGAAGTAAGTCCGTGAGTTATCTCATGTGCACAGATATCAAGTGCTGTAAGTGGCGACCAACCGCCTCCACCATCTCCGTAAGTCATACGCTGCCCATCCCAGAATGCATTGGCATAAGCAACATCATAATGTATATAGCTTCGAAGAGCAAATCCATTACCGTCAATACTGTTTCTTCCGTGTTCAAGCCAATAATAGTCATAAGTAGATTCAGCTCCCCAGTGAGCATCTGTAGCAACCTCATCCTGTTGAGGGTTTACATTATCCCAGTAATTATCTGCATCTTCGAAATCAACTGCGTTGCCATAGTTGGTTCCCTCATTCATATCATAGGTTTCAATACCGTTACCTCTACCGGTTTCTCTTAAACGATAAATCCCATTGTAACTGTCAGTAGTAATAGTACGTGTTCCACTATAGGCTGTTACAGCAGTACCGAGTACATCGGCTGTTTTGATGATTCTATTTTCAAATACCATTTCTCCATTGGAAGCATCAATATAAAAATCAGACCTTCTTAATGGTTTATCTGCATATACATTAAAAACGTAAGCATAATAATGATCATTAAAATTATTGTTACTAACATCTGGAAGGATTGTTAATTCACCTTTAGGATAGTATGTTGCTTCAGGATCATTTGTTTGCTGTTTTAATAATGCTTCTTCAGCAGGCATTTCCCACTTGTATCTTTCAGCATTAATAAAGATCAGGGCTTTATCCAATGCAGATTTTTCTGTTAAAGCTATATTATTTTTAATATTCAGGTTTTTGTAAATATTCCCATTTACCGCATATATTTTATGATCCTTAGTATGGATAATGAAAATACCATCTTGTATTGGAATACTGTTATAGCTTTGCTGGTATCTTATATGAGTATGCCCGATTTGATCAGTTAATCTTGATATTTCATAAAACTCATTATTTGCACTTATGTTGAAGGTGCTTCTAAGCCATGGAATGATGTCTTCCTGGTTAATTTCATTACCACCTTCAAATTTAAAATATGTAGGGGCAGTTGTCTCCCTTTCAACTTTGATTATTTCAGAACCCGGAACAATTTTTTGTGCATCAGGCCCATAGTATATCTGGCCGATCAAGATATTTGCCCATAATAATATTGTAAGCAAAATTAAGCTTGTGCGTAAATTTCTCATAATTTATCCCTAGGTTAATTTGTTAATTCTATTATTAGTTTTTAGACAGATAAAAAGACAGAAAAGTTGCATTTATCTAAGATATCTTATTCTTATATTCTATTAAATAATCACATCAGTTTATTGCTTAGCTTTTTATGTTCTTAAAGCACTTTATTTCAAAATAGTTTTAATCAGCATTTCCATAAAGATATGAAGAGAATCAAAATTGCCGTTAACTTTAATTCTCAGCACAGCACCTTCCCATGAATAGAGTATTAATTCAGCCAGCTTTTCAGGGTTTGCATCAGGTTTGAGTTCTTTTGCTTTTATTGCTTGCCTGATACATTCAACATGAACTTGTCTCAGATCAAGAAAGAGCTTGTTTGACACCTTAAAAATTGAGCTGTATGTTTCACCTATCTCCTGACAGATCATACTCGCAAAGGAGCCATAAGGAAAAGACTTCTTGCTAATATAATTATCTATTTGCCTGGAATATAAGTCAATGATCCTTTGTACAGGGCTGCCATTTGTGTTTAAAAGAATTTTGTTAACATCTTCTATTAAATCCTGGGAATAATATTCCAGAACTTCGACTGCAAACTGTTCTTTATTTTTAAAATAATAATAAAACGAACCCTTAGGGATTTTTGCCCGCCTGATTATCTCGGCTATTCCACTACCATTGAATCCTTTTTCTTTAAGGACAAGCGTGCCCTTATCAATAATATGCTGTTTTTTGTTATTATTCCTCACATGGCAAATATATGACCGATTGGTCTAATTTGCAAGTTTTTTTGAATAATGTTACGGGATGCAGGTACAAAAGGTTCACAGCTTGGCAGGTTTCAAAGTTGGCAGTAGGAAGTCTGCAATAGGCAATTAGAAAATCATAAAACCTACGGACACTCCAACCTTTAATGTCATTGTATAATTGAATATTTGTATAATTATATCTTTGTGTAATTGTATCTTTGCATAAAAAGTTATTACTATGAAAAGAACCATCCACTACATTTTTGTTTTATTTCTGATTCCATGTATTGCATTCACACAACCAAACATCGACATCGGGATATTTGAATCTACAACAGCTGGTGAAGTTGAGGTCAAGCTTAAGCCGGGATCTAATATCAGCAATAGTTTTCTAACAAACGTGCAATTCACTGTCAGATGGGATTCATCAGCTAATGTTGCCATTGTTCCATCATCTATTTCTCCATATTTGATTACGCCACAGGGTACTGCAATAAATCATAATGGCTATGTTTATCAGATCTTTGCATCATCCCCAAATTGTGCTTTGAACTGGAACAGCGGCCAGGAATATGTAGTGCTCTCTTTTACTTATTCAGGTTGTGTGGAGTTTGAAGTTGCCCAGGATAACTGGACACAAACAAATAATGGTGATTATTACGTCGAACTCCTGGGTGTTGATCATACCGGGATGTTCTACCATGCAGTAACCAACATCATCCCTTTTGTTGATCTTGGTAAAGACACTACGATTTGTGTTTATCAGACTGTAGAACTAGATGCTGCCAATCCTGGTTCTTTTTTTATGTGGTCGAGTGGTGAAACAACTCAGAAGATAGTTGTTGATTCTGCTTCACATATACCCGGATCTTATCTTTATTCAGTTACTGTTACTAATCAGTATGGATGCTCCAGTGCTGATACGATATTAATTATTGTTGATCCATGTACAGGTATGAATGTATTAAAACAAGATAACATTGATATCTTCCCTAATCCTACATATGGAGAAATTTTTATCGACACTGCGAATAAATCAGGAAGTATGCAGGTTCATGTATTTGATCTCTGTGGGATTGAAGTCGGAGAACATAATATCTATGCAAATAATTTGGATAAACAAACACTAGATCTTTCAAGCCTTTCAGCAGGAATTTATCTTCTTAAACTTAGCTGTAATGATTTTTCCTACTCCGAAAGAATAATATTGATGAACTAAGCATTCAGGATCGTAGGCTGGAGCCTACGATCAACACTTGGTAGATTCTGAACTTTGGACAAGTTAACAGTTGAATTTGCAGATTATCACGAAAACATTCAGTTTTAGCAGAATAATGTTGATTTAGTATTCAAACTTGTTTGGCTAGTCTTAACTTTAGGTACTTCTTTGTTTAATAAAATCAACCACCAACTGAAAATCTTCCGGATGAAACCACTGGTATTCCTTATCCTTTTTAAACCATGTAAGCTGCCTTTTAGCATAACGTCGTGAATTGGTTTTTATCTTCTCTATTGCTTCTTCAAAGCTTACTTTGTTATCGAGATATGCAAAAAGCTCCTTGTATCCAACGGTGTTAAGAGCATTTAGATCTTTATATTGATAAAGGTTTTTTACCTCTGGCAAAAGGCCTTCTTTTATCATCTTATCTACCCGAAGATTAATGCGGTCAAATAACTCATTACGATTACGTTCAAGGCCAATTTTGATGATTTTAAAATCTCTTTTCTTGGAAGGATTTTTTCTTAGGGTAGAATATTTTTTTCCTGTCGTAATACATACTTCAAGGGCTCTTAAGATACGGTTGGGGTTTGCCAGATCAACTGTAGAATAATACTCAGAATCAAGCTTTTTTAGCATACTTCTCAACTCTAAGATTCCTGCTTTTTTATACGTATCTTTTAGTTCTTTTCTCAGATCTGGGTCAGGGTCAGGCAATTCATCAATGCCTGAGCAAATTACATCGATGTATAAGCCTGACCCTCCTAATAAAATCGCAGTGCTTTTCGTTTCAAAAAGTGTATTGATGATTTTCAGAGCATGGCTTTCAAACATTGATACATTGTAATACTTCTGTACAGAAATATTCCCTATTAAGTGATGTTTTATAATGGCAAGATCTGCCGGATCAGGTTTAGCAGTTCCGATCTTTAGTTCTTTATAAAGCTGTCTGGAGTCAGCAGAAATAATTTCAGTTTGAAAAATTTGTGCAAGTTTTATTCCAAAGGAAGTTTTTCCAACTGCTGTTGGGCCCGCAATAACTATCAGGGTTTTAGTAAGGTTTGAATTCTTCGAATCCATCATCCAGTTCAAGATTAGAATTTGTTTGAATCTCATCAGACTCTGATTCATCAAAAATATTCTCCAGGGTGAATTTTTCAGGATTTAATCCTTCAGCGGTTTCATTAGCTGATCCGTTTTCAGGAGTAGGTTTTGTTTTCTTAAGCTCTAATTCTCCTTTACTTCTGACGCAAACAGGGTAGTCAATATTGTTTTTTGCCTGAGTGATCCTTATGAGTTCAATGTAAAAGGTCTTTAGTTTAAGAAAATCGTATTCATAGATCATTCGTTGATGTGGGTCATCGATAAAATCTTTCAATCTTGAATCTTTCATGATAAAAGTTTTTTGAAAGCTTTCTTCTTCCTCATCTTCTTCGAACTCCTGCTGAAAGTCCTTTTCTTCTTGCATCATATCTATTAGGGTGATCTCTTTTGATTTCATCCATTTCCCATTAGTAATATGGAAGGAGGCAAGTTCTTTTCCATCAAGGCCGGAGGTTTGTAAAAGGATTTTATGAAAATCTTCGAATGTTTGATTGGAACTTATTTCTATGTCACGAACAAAATCATTTTGTTTTTCTGATAAGATCCTAAATTTATATATGTGCATGTCTGATGTTTTTTTTCTTTAATAACTTTAAATACTCCAAGTACTCTAAATACTTTAAGTACTTTCTTCTGGTTTCAAGCCTATGTTTTTTCCTAGCTCCAACATATATTTATAAGCTTCATCATAATCATTCCTGATCTCTCCCTCAAGGATGGCTTCACGAATAGCATTCTTAATAATTCCAATTTCCTTTCCGGGAGGAATATTAAAAGCTTTTATTATCATATCTCCTGAGATTGGAGGCTGCCAGTTTCTTAATTTATCTTTTTCTTCAATCTCCTTTAATTTTATTCTGACAACTTCAAAGTTACTAAGATATTTTTTAACTTTCATTTTATTTTTCGATGTTATGTCTGCTTCACAGAGCATCATCAGGTCATCAATATCATCTCCTGCTTCAAAAAGAAGTCTTCTGACAGCTGAGTCAGTTACTATTGTTTCAGCCAGTACAATTGGTCTGAGGTGCAGCAGAACAAGTTTCTGTACATATTTCATCTTTTCATTCAGTGGAAGTTTCAACATCCGGAAGATTCCGGGTATCATATTTGCACCAACAAATTCATGTGCATGAAAAGTCCAGCCTGTTGCCGGATCGAAATGTTTAGTCTGAGGTTTGGCAATGTCGTGTAAAATTGCTGCCCATCTTAGCCAGAGATTATCTGACTTAGCGGAGATCTTATCCAATACCTCGAGAGTGTGATAAAAATTATCTTTATGGCCTTTACCATCAATAAATTCTGCTCCTTTAAGTGCTTCCATTTTGGGAAAGAAAATATTTAGCAATCCCGATTCACTTAATAGTTTAAATCCAACTGAAGGTTTTTGCGTCATTATGATTGCATTCAGCTCATCAGATATTCTTTCCATTGAAACGATGTGCAGTCTTTCAGCATTTCTTTTAATAGCAGTAAAAGATTCAGGATAAATAGAAAAATTCAATTGGTTGGCAAATCTGATGGCACGCATCATTCTTAAAGGATCATCAGAAAATGTAATATCCGGATCAAGAGGTGTACGTATGATCTTGTTTTTTAAATCCTGCTGACCTCCAAATGGATCAATTAACTCACCAAGATACTTTTTGTCTAATCGTAATGCCATTGCATTAATAGTAAAATCTCTTCTGTTTTGGTCATCTTCCAGAGTTCCTTCTGCAACAATCGGTTTTCTGGTGTTGCTGCGATAAGATTCTTTTCTTGCACCTACAAATTCAATCTGAAAATCCTTATAATTTACCATTGCCGTTCCAAAGTTTTTAAAGATTTTCACCTTATTGTTTTCACCAATCATCTCTGCGACTTTTAAGGCAAGAGATATTCCATTTCCAATAACGACAATGTCGATATCCTTGGAGGGTCGATTTAAAAGAAGATCCCTGACAAATCCACCAATCACAAATGCCTGGACATCAAGTTCCTGTGAGGCCTGCATTATTATCTTAAATATTGGATGTGTTAGATGTTGTTTCAACAGTTTGTGATTTGACGCAAAATTAAGAAATCTTTTGCACAATTATACAATGGTACAATTATACAATGGTACAGTTATACAACGGTACAATACTTTGTTTCAAGATATGTACATGTGAAGGCTAATGTATTGTATTTATTTACTTACAGTTTTGAGGATAGCGCCAAGAATTTTTATTATTTCGTTTAAATCTGAAAGAAGGCTATCTGCCATGTTTTTTTTGAGATAATCAGAGTCTTTCATTAGTCTTATCCAATATCTTGTTTCTCTGGCTTCTTTATATGAGATAAAAATCTTTGCCCTAAAGCCTTTTTTGGATATGCTGCCTGATGCTTCTTCTGAGTTTGATCCAATTGAAGTTCCACTTCTTAGAAGCTGTTTCGATAGAGTATACTCTCTGTGTTCATCGCATAAATACTTATAAAGCTTCACTATCCTTAAAGCGAAATCATAGGTTTTGAGTAAAAGAACATTTTCTTCCATTTTGTTTGATTTTAATATAAAAAAAGTTTCAGCATGTTAGTATGTTATCTGCTTAAAAGGTTACCATAAATCTTTCTGGAATCTATAAATTATTCCATTATTGTATCATTGTATCATTGTATAATTGAATATCTGAATAATTATATAATTTTTGTTGCAGATATGCTTTTGATTTGTATTTTTGAAAACTCAAATTTGAAGAAAAATAATTAATAATTAATAGTTTAAATTTTGTGAAATGGAAAAACGAACAATAGTTGCACTTCCCGGTGATGGTATAGGAAATATTGCATTAAAAGAGGCTATTCGTGTACTGGATGCCGCAGGTTTTAACGCTGAATATATTGAAGGCGATATTGGATGGGAATTTTGGAGAAAGGAAGGAAATCCTTTACCTGAGAGAACCTTAAAATTGATTAAAAAGCATAAGATAGCATTATTTGGAGCAATAACTTCAAAACCAAAGGATGATGCTGCAGCTGAACTTGATCCTGCTCTTCAGGGAAAAGGATATGTATATTTTAGCCCAATAGTTGGATTGCGTCAACATTTTGGACTTGATATTTGTGCCAGACCATGTAAAACTCATGTTGGAAACCCTTTGAATTTTATTCGTCGCGGCCCAAATAATACTATTGAAGAGCCTGAGGTGGATGTGGTTATATTCCGCCAGAACACTGAAGGCCTGTATGGTGGTGTAGAATGGACTGATCCTCCTGATGAAGTTTATAGAGGATTGCAGACACACCCGAAATTCATGGCTAACTTTGGAGATGTTCCCAAAGCTGAATTGTCTGTTTCAACAAGGATTTTTTCAAAAAAGGCAACTGAGCGAATTATAAGGGCAGGGTTTGAATATGCCAGAAAATATGGATATAAGTCAGTAACATTATGTGAAAAGCCAAATGTTATTCGTGAAACATCAGGTATGATGTTCAAGTTGGCAAAGGAAATACAAAAAGCGGATTTTCCTGAAATTGAATTATGGAATACAAATATTGATGCACAGATGATGTGGCTGACTAAAAATCCTGAAAATTATGGTGTTATCGTTGCCGGAAACATGTTTGGGGATATTGTGTCAGATGGTTTTGCAGGATTGATTGGAGGACTTGGTTTTGCCTGTAGCGCACAATTTTCTGCTGATGGTATTGGAGTTTTTGAGCCCACTCATGGTTCTGCTCCTAAATATGCGGATTTTGATGTGCAGATAGTAAACCCAATTGCAATGATAGAGTCTGCTTGTATGATGCTTGATTATATTAACGAAGGTGATATTGCCACAAAAATACGCAAAGCTGTTGCAGAGGTAATTGTGGAAGGGAAAGTTCGGTGCTATGATATGATGAAAATGACAGGTGCACCTGATGTAATTGAAAAAGGAGCCGCTTCTACACAACAGATGACTGATGCAATCATCGCAAAATTATAGAAAAAGTACTTGTTTGAATTTTGATAAAATAATTGGAGAAGTAGATATGAATATTTATGAGTTATGGCCAGAGTTAAACTGGATAGAAGATGAAAGCCTTAGGAATAAAACTGCTAAAACATGGGAGCTGGCTTTGGAAAGAAGTGTGCTGACTGCTCAGGACCTAAAAAGAATCCCATTTACACTTTTATGTGGACCAGATCTTAAGGTTACTTTTATGGATCATAAACAAGCTGTGGTACATATTGCACGTGAAAGTGGTTTTAAGATGAATGAGTTTTTTAAAGATGAGCTTCCCGTTGATATGGATATTCTGATCTCAGGAGCTATACTCGCTGATGTTGGAAAGCTTTTGGAATATGTTCTTGATGAAGACAACAAAGCTGTCCAGGGCTCTTATGGGAAATATGTACGCCATCCTTTTTCCGGTGTTTCTCTAGCCGAAGAATGCGGAATACCACCAGAAGTATGTCATATAATTGCTGCACACGCAGGTGAAGGAAATATGATAAAAAGATCTACAGAGGCATATGTTGTTCACCATGCTGATTTTATGACCTTTCTACCTTTTAAAGAACGTTTGAAGGTATAAGGTTGTAAGGTATAAGGTTGTAAGGTGTAAGGTGTAAGGTGTAAGGTTGTAAGGTGTAAGGTTGACTACTCGCAACCCACAAACCTAATATTAACCAACAAATAATTAATTATTGAAATGAATTTAATAGAAAAAATAATTGCAAAACACTCAAATAAGGAAGTTGTAAAACCAGGTGAAATTGTTGATGTAACCATTGATGCGCGTGTAGCCCGGGATTTTGGCGGGGCTAATGTTGTTAGAAATTTAGTCAATAATGGATTAAAAATTGATGACCCTAAAAAGACTTATTTTACTTTCGATTGCAATCCAGGAGGATCAGATCAGAAGTATGCAGAAAATCAACATTTCTGCAGGCGCTATGCACGTGATAATGGAATCAGAATATATGATGTTAACTCTGGAATTGGAACACATCTTGCCATTGATAAAGGATTAGTCTTACCTGGCGGAACATTTGTATCAACTGATTCCCATGCCAATATTATGGGAGCTATCGGAGCATTCGGGCAGGGGATGGGAGATCAGGATATTGCAGCTGTTTGGGCAAAAGGCAAGTCATGGTTTAAGGTTCCAAAATCAGTGAAAATTAATTTTACCGGAGAATTTCCTGAAAATGTAAGTGCCAAAGATATTGTTCTTAATATGCTTGCAAAATTCGGAGCCAACAAGTTATTGGGATATTCAGTTGAATTGTATGGTGAGATAATTGACCAACTAAAATTAGATGACAGGATAACAATTTCTTCAATGGCAACAGAAATGGGTGCGATTATTATTTTGTTCACCCCAACTCAGGATATCATTAAAATGTTTGAAGAAATAGCTTCTCATAAGATCGATTTGGTTAAAGCTGATTCTGATGCAGAATACGATGAGACTTTTGAAATCAATGCCTCTGAATTTATTCCTATGGTGGCTAATCCTGGCCATCCTCATGATGATGTAAGCATTGTTGATGTTAAAAATACAAAAATCGACTCTGCTTTTATCGGAAGCTGCACTAACGGCAGGATACAGGATTTGAGAATTGCAGCTGATGTTCTTAAGGGCAGGAAAGTTGCTCCTGGTGTGGTTTTGAAAATCGTACCTTCAACAGATGAAATTTGGCAACAGGCTTTGAATGAGGGATTAATTAGTGTTTTCAAAGAAGCAGGTACTTTGCTTGCAAATGCCGGATGTGCCGGATGTGCTGCCGGGCAGATTGGCCAGAATGGACCTGAAGAAGTGACGATAAGTACCGGGAACAGAAATTTTCCCGGAAAACAAGGTAAGGGCGAAGTGTACCTTGCATCCCCGGCAATAGTTGCAGCTTCTGCTGTAGCTGGTTATATTACAACACCAGATGATATGCCTGATACCCCAGTGTCATTTAAGGAGACTGGAAACTTTTGTGAGCCTTGTGTTGCTGAACCTATAGAAATAGTGTGTGGAAATGATAAATTTGTGGTTGAAGGAAAAGTCTGGTTTATTGATAAAGACGATATTGATACAGATATGATCTTTCATAATCGCTATCTTACAATAACTGATATAAAGGAAATGGGTCAATATACTTTCGACAATCTTGAAGGTTATAAGGATTTTGCTAAGAAAGTAAATCCCGGAGATATCGTTGTTACTGCCAAAAATTTTGGAGCCGGTAGTTCCAGGCAGCAAGCAGTTGATTGTTTTAAGGCGCTTGGTGTTCAATGTATCTTAGCTGAGTCATATGGAGCGATTTACGAGCGTAATGCTATAAATGCTGCATTCCCAATATTGACATATGATCCTAAAAACCTAACCAGTATTGACTTTGCTGATGGGGATACTGTCAGAGTTGATTTTGTTAAAGGAGAATTGACCAATCTGAAAAATAATAAAACAACTACTATTGATAAATTCTCGAATGTTCAATTGGATATTTATATGGATGGTGGATTGTTAGTGTAAAAAAATAAATTTGTTTTGTGTATGTAGGTCAACACCACGGCGATGACCTACACGGTTTTTTACAATCCGTCAAATTCTTTCCAACCAAATCCTGTTAATAATTATTAGGATTTACTATAGCCTTTTTTTTCTATGATAATAATTTTGCATGATTGGTAAACCCGGACACGCATGAATGTGTCTTAATATCGTACATATTAAAATCTGTCCTTATGAAAAGAGTATTAATAATATTGGTATTAATTGTTTTTAGTTTGTTCCCGATATATTCTCAATCTGTAAAATCTAAGGTGTTTCTACAGGGTGCTTATCAGTCGGGTTTAATGATGAGTAATTCTTTAAATAGTTTGATTCCTGCTTCTCAACCTTATGTTACTATTCCCTGGAATTATTCAGGAAATGAAATTATTAATTCTGCTCCTTCTAATATGATTGATTGGGTTCTGGTTGAACTTCGTGATAATGCAAACCCTTCATTAATAATATCCCGTCGTGCTGCTTTATTGCTTGATAATGGTATAATCGTAGATACAAACTTGTCAACATCAATAAATTTTGGAGGAATCTCCCCTGGAAATTACTATTTATGTATCTATCATCGAAATCATATGCCTGTTATGAGTGCAATTCCTGTAACAGTACCAAATTCTGTTTCTTATGATTTCAGCGATACATTGAATTTTCCACCTCACGGAGGCGGTTCTCAGGCACTTGTCGAACTTGAGTCCGGAGTATTTGGTATGATAGCAGGTGATGCAAACAAAGATGGAACTTTAAAATACAGTGGGCCTTCCAATGATCGGGGGGCGATATTGCAATATATTGTGAACCAGAGTGGATCAACAGGTATTACAACAACTGTTTCAGGATACAGAGAAGAAGACCTGAATATGGATAGTATCATTCAATACAGTGGCCCTGGTAATGATCCATCCTTAATTATCCAGAACCTGTTTAGGTTGGCAGGCTCAACTTCAATATCTAGCGTTTATCATTCTATGGTACCAGCAGGTATTCCTTCCTTTCAATGTGGTGATACCTTGCTGGATCAAAGAGATTGGAAAAAATATTCAACAGTACAGATAGGCACACAATGCTGGATGGCCGAGAATTTGAATATTGGAACAGTGATATCAGGTAGCATCAATCAGAGTGATAACGGAACACTTGAGACATTTTGTTATGAAGATAATATAACACGGTGTAATGAATATGGTGGCCTCTATCAGTGGAGTGAAATGATGCATCATGTAATCTTATAGAAACTGGCACACTTCACTGGCCCGTCCCTAATGCATGCGCAACAAATTCTAGTGGATTTTCAGCCCTGCCCGGGGGTGGCCTTATTTATGGTGGGGTATTTTATTACTTTAGTACACACGCTTTCTTCTGGACATCTTCTGAACAAAATGCCGGAAGTGCATGGTCCAGAACTCTGTTTAATAATAGCAACCAAATTCAACGTATGGGTTTAAATAAGAATCAGGCATATTCGGTGCGTTGTCTGAAAAACTAAAATGCTTGTATGAAAAGGTAATTCATTGTCATTCACTTCGTGTCATTTGCCCTTCGGGCGTCATTGCGTTGATAATAATAACATCGGAGAGGCGATATATTAAAAGGGCAAACGCATGAAATTTTTACAACCCAATTTCCAATTTCTAATTTCCAGCCGGGAAAATGTGTGAATGCTTAAATGGGAAATATTAAATTCTTTATTAACAATCTAACAATTTCGCAATGATAGATGGTGTAAATACATACCTAATCAACCAGTTAACTAATCCGAAGTAAACTCATTCTTCACAGAAATATATCCCGGATAGTTAACGGGAGTATTCCCTACCATTATAGATGGCTTAATCTTTAATGTGATATTTGATGGACGCTTGCCCTGTCCTGAAAGATTGAAAGCAAAATTACTTATTGCTTCAACTGATTCTTTTGTCAGAACTTTCATTAAATCAGCATTTATCTGAAGAGGAAGATTGGATATTCTACCATTCGCTGGTATCTCCATTCGTTGATTGGAAATTCCATCAAGGATTTCAATATCATCAATAAATAATATCCAGTCCATTTTGTTTATCGCTGCCGGAGTGGAGTTAGGATTTTTTACCTGAACATTTAATGTGAATGTCAGGGGAAGTATGCCTTTGGATGCTGAAGAGCCAATTACAGCAATATCCAGCAGGTTCATTTCATTATAACTCTTATATTGTTGAATATCCACCCCTGCAAGCTTAATATCCTCAATAGTGTAAAGACGAAAATCACATTTGGCAAATGTCTTGATCTCATTTAACTGCCGGGATATATCACAGGACCCTAGAATTATGAGAATAAGTATTAGCTGAAGTAACTTTATGTGTTTCATAATACAGTCGTATTCTAATTATTGTTAAATGTTATAACGTATAACAAATAACTATCTTACCGGTAATCCGCAAATTTTCCTAACTTCAGTAATTGTCTCAGCTGCAAGCTCTCTTGTTCTGGCTGTTGATTCTTTAATTACTTTATTCACTACATCAATATTTGCTTCGATCTCAGATTTCTTCTCTCTCAAGGAAGATGTAAGTTCAACGAGTGCATTTGCTACTTCATCTTTTAAAATACTGTATTTTAGTGTTCCTGACCCATAGTCATGTTTAAGAACTTCAATGATCTCAGTTTTCTTGCATGCTCTTAATAATTCAAACAGATTTTTAACTCCTGGACTCATCTCATTACTTGTATTTCCACCAATATCCGTGACTGCACTTCTTACCTTTTTTCTGATGCTGGCTTCTTCTTCAAATAATCCGACATAATGCTTGCTTCCAAGGCTTTTACTCATCTTTTTTGATGGATCAGCCAGTGATAAAAGTTTAGGAACATCCGTAAATAATGGTTGAGGCAGAGGGAAAAACTCTCCAAACTGATTATTAAACCTCATTGCTATATTACGTGATAACTCAAGATGCTGTTCCTGGTCCTTTCCTACCGGAACATAATCAGCCCGGTAAACAAGAATGTCAGCTGCCTGCAAAACAGGATATGTAAACAAGCCGGCAGAAATGAAATTATCTTTTGCGCCTGACTGTAAAAGCTCAGATTTATCCTTAAATTGTGTCATTCTTGATAAACCTCCATAAGAGGTGACACAATTCAGTATCCAGGTGAGTTCTGTATGTTCAGGTATCATCGACTGTATGAAAAGCTGTGACTTTTCAGGATCTATTCCACAAGCAATAAGGTCGATGATCATATTTTGAGTGTTATTGTAAAGGTTTTTGGGTGAATAAGGCATGGTCATAACGTGAAGGTCAACCACACCATAAATGCAATTGTATTTTTCCTGTAAACTTACCCAGTTAGTGACAGCACCAAAATAATTTCCTATATGCATTTCATTTGTAGGCTGTATGCACGACAGAACTCTTTTTTTCATAAGCATAATAATTTTTGGCAAAAGTAATAATTCCTGAGCGGTTTATTATTTAAAAATTTAGTATAATTTTACATTTCCAAAAAAAATAATTTAATCCTAAAAAATTAAAAAAATGAAAAAGAAATTATTTGCAGTTTTACTCGGAGTAATATTCATGTTTGTATCTTCGATAAGCATAATTGCTCAAGAAAAAGATACCTCTAAAGCAGAAGCTTACAAATTTAAAATTGTTAAAGAAGTGCCAACCACTTCTGTTAAAAATCAATATCGTTCAGGTACGTGCTGGAGTTTTTCATCATTATCATTTATCGAATCTGAACTGTTAAGGACTGGAAAAGGTGAGCATGATCTTTCTGAAATGTTTGTTGTGTACAACACTTATGGTGATAAGGCTAAAAAATATGTTAGGTTTCATGGAAAACTTAACTTTGGAGGTGGAGGTGCTTTTCATGATGTAATTTATGTTATGAAAGAATATGGAATGGTGCCGGAAGAAGTTTATGATGGGAAAGTAATTGGGGAGAAAAATCACATTCATGGTGAGTTAGATGCTGTTACAAAAGGATATGTAGATGCAGTATTGAAGAATAAAAACAAGAAATTAACACCTGTTTGGTATGAGGGTTTTGAAGGGATATTAAATGCATATCTTGGTGAACGTCCGGAATCATTCACATATAATGGAAAAGAATATACACCCAGATCATTTTCAGATGAATTAGGAATCAACCCGGACGACTATATTGAAATTGGGTCATATACACATCATCCCTTTTATAGCAAATTTGTTTTAGAAGTACCTGACAACTGGATGTTCGATGAAATATATAATGTGCCTCTTGATGAGATGATGGAGATCGTTGATAATGCTATTAATAATGGATATACAATTGGATGGGGAGCTGATGTTAGTGAAAAGGGATTTTCATGGAAGAATGGTGTGGCTATAGTACCTGATGAAGAATTAACAGATTTAAGTGGTACAGAGAAAGAAAAATGGGAGAAGCTTACAGATAAAGAAAAGAAAGAGGCATTATATAGTTTTGAAGATGCTGTTAATGAGAAAGAGATTACTCAGGAAATGCGTCAACTTGAATATGATAACTATCTGACAACGGACGACCATGGTATGCTTATTACAGGGATAGCAACTGACGAGAATGATAACAAGTACTATAAGGTTAAAAATTCATGGGGTACTAAAGACTATAAATATGATGGTTACTTCTTTGCCTCTGATCCATTTGTAAGGTTAAAAACCATTGATATCTTAATTCATAAGGATGCTGTACCTAAGCATATCAGGAAAAAACTTGGATTTTAATTGAGATTGAGGAAATTATGGCAGAAATTGTAGGATTGGTGTCAGGCAAAAGTGGGAGAAATCTAAGAAAGGTCTGGCATATCACAACAGCAACGCATAATTCCAGGTATTCTCAACGAATGTATGATTATTATGTAAAACTTGGTGAATCTATATGGTAGAAGCCGTAAGTTCCTGAAAATATAATATCGAAAAGTCCCCTTGTCGGAGTTGGAGTCCCCGGATGCTAAGTATCAATAACAAATAATCAATCATGCTCTGTATAAAAAGATATAAGACGAATCCATATTTCAACATTGCGGCTGAAGAGTACTTCCTAAAGGAATTTGATAGTGATTGTTTCATGTTATGGCGAAATGAACCTTCGGTAATCGTTGGTAAACATCAAAACACTATTGCTGAAATAAATCAGGGCTTTGTGAAGAAAAATAATATTCCTGTGGTAAGGCGACTATCAGGTGGCGGTGCTGTCTTTCATGATCTTGGAAATCTTAATTTCACTTTCATTAAGAATATGGAGAAAAATGATTCTAAGCTTGATTTCAGGAAGTTCACAGAACCAATACTGGAAGTATTACAAAAGCTTAATATTGATGCAAAGTTTGAAGGTAGGAATGACCTTTGCATTGATGGAAAAAAGTTCTCCGGAAATGCTGAGGTAATATACAAAAACAGGGTGCTTCATCATGGGACATTGTTATTTACATCCGAGATAGCTGACCTTTCCGGTGCCCTCAAGGTTGATCCTCTTAAGTTTAAAGATAAAGCAGTAAAATCGGTGAAAAGCCGGGTGACTAATATCAATGAACATCTAAAAGATTCTTTGACTATTCTTGAGTTCAAGGATATGATAATGGAACATATAATGAATAATAATAAGAAAGCTGAACAGTACTCATTATCAAAGGATGATAATCTAAAAATTGAGGGACTTGTCAAAGCGAAATATTCAGATTGGGAATGGAATTATGGCCTCTCTCCTGATTATAATTTTAATAAAACTATTAAAACTGCTGGAGGCCAAATAGAGGTTAATTTGGATGTTCAAAATGGAGTTATTCGTCAAATGAAGATTTTTGGGGATTATTTTAATAAGTTCCCAACTGTTGATATAGAAAATGCATTGATAAAAATTCCTCATGATATTGATGATGTTAGAGAGGCTTTAGAGAAATTCGATATTGAGGATTATTTTGCTAATGTTAGTCTTGATGAATTAATTGAAAGCTTGTTTTAAATGAGTTCAAAGACATTGACAGAAAGGTTTAAAAAACTGGAAAGTCAGCTGTTAGGTGATCTGTATACAGATAAAGCCTCCCGCCTGATGTATGCTACTGATGCTTCAGTTTACAAGGAAACTCCTTTAGCAGTGGTGCGCCCGAAAAACGAACAGGATATAAAAAAACTAATTTCCTTCGCACGTGAAAATGAAACGTCATTAATTCCCCGAACTGCCGGAACTTCTTTAGCTGGGCAGGTTGTTGGGAATGGTATTGTGGTGGACGTTTCAAAGTACATGACAAAGATCATTGAAATAAACGAAAAGGATGGATGGGTAAGGCTTGAGCCTGGGGTAATTCTTGATGAGCTAAATGGAGTACTTGCTTCTAAAGGTCTGTTTTTTGGTCCGGAAACATCAACTTCAAACCGTTGTATGATTGGAGGAATGATTGGAAATAATGCTTGTGGGGCACATTCGGTTATTTATGGAAGTACCAGGGATCATACAATTTCTCTTCAACTTATTTTAAGTGATGGCTCTGAAGTTGAATTAAAAAGTCTTACTCCCGGTGAATTCAAGGTGAAATGCAATGGCGATCAATTAGAAAATAAAATATACAGAAAAATTGATAAAATTCTTTCCGATCCTGAAAATCAGCGAAGGATAAGGGCAGAATTTCCAGATAGTTCTATAAAGCGCAGGAATACCGGATATGCACTGGATCTCTTACTTGAATCTTCTGCATTTACATCAGGTACAGGAGATATTAATTTGTGTAAGATATTAGCAGGATCAGAAGGGACACTGGGATTTATTACAGAGATAAAACTAAATCTTGTTCCTCTCCCTCCAAAAGAAAAAGCCTTGCTATGTGTTCATTTTCATTCCCTTGAGCACGCACTATCAGCTAATATTATTGCTCTTAAGCATATGCCGGGAGCCGTAGAGTTAATAGACAAATTTATTGTCAAATGTACTGAGAATAATATTCTACAGCGGAAAAACAGGTTTTTTATAAAAGGCAAACCGGAGGCAATATTGATCATTGAGTTTGCCAGGGATACAAAAGACGAAATATTGGAAGTAGCCCGTAAGCTTGAGAGTGATATGAAGGATGCGGGATATGGTTATCACTTTCCTTTGATTTTCGGTGATGATGTTTCAAGGATCTGGGCACTCAGGAAAGCCGGAGTCGGATTATTATCAAACATACCCGGTGACGCAAAGCCTGTTGGAGTGGTTGAGGATACGGCTGTTAAACCCGAATTCCTGCCTGATTATATTAAAGAGTTCAAACAATTACTTGATAAATATTCTTTGTCATGTGTCTTTCATGCACATATTGCAAGTGGGGAGATTCACTTGCGTCCAATGCTGAATCTAAAAAAGAGAAAAGATGTTGAACTGTTTTATACAATTGCTCATGAGACAGCAAAACTTGTAAAGAAATACAAAGGATCATTAAGTGGCGAACATGGTGATGGCCGGCTGAGAGGAGAGTTCATTCCATTGATGATAGGTGAACAAAATTATGAGTTGCTAAGAGAAATAAAATATAACTGGGACCCTGATAATATTTTTAATCCGGGGAAGATCGTGGATACTCCACCCATGAATACAAATTTGAGATATGAAGCTGACAGGCCGACACGGGAAATAGAGACAGTATTTGATTTTTCTTCAAATCTCGGTATTATAAGAGCCGCTGAATTGTGTAATGGTTCAGGTGATTGCAGGAAAACTGAAGTGTTTAACGGAACCATGTGCCCCAGCTATATGGCAACGAGGGATGAAAAAAATTCTACACGGGCAAGAGCTAATTTGTTAAGAGAGTTTCTTACTAACTCTACCCAAACTAATCCTTTTGATCATCAGGAACTGTATGAAGTTATGGATCTTTGCTTGTCATGTAAAGCTTGTAAGTCGGAATGCCCGTCGAATGTGGATATGACAAAACTCAAAGCAGAGTTTTTGCAACATTATCATGATGCCAATAAAATCCCACTCAGGACAAAAGCTATTGCAAATATTTCAAAAATTAATGCTTTAGCAAGCTTCTTTCCGGGTCTTACAAATTTCTTTTTGAAAAACAGCTTTACCTCAGGGCTCACGAAAAATATGCTTGGTTTTGCTAAAGAACGATCAATTCCTCTGCTTCAAAAAACAACTCTAAGAAAATGGATCAAAAGAAATATTGATGATCTGAACCGGAGCATCAATAGCAGGGGAACAGTTTATTTATTCAATGATGAATTCACTAACTATAACGATACCGATGTTGGGATTAAAGCTATAAAGCTACTGAATAAACTCAGGTATAAAGTTGTTTTACCAAAGCATGTTGAAAGCGGAAGGACTTATTTATCAAAAGGACTATTAAGAAAAGCCAAAATAATAGCGAACAAAAATGTAAGTTTATTAATGGATATTGTTTCTGAAAAGACTCCTCTGATAGGCATTGAACCTTCAGCCATACTTACCTTCAGGGATGAATATCCTGAATTGGTTAATAAGGAATTAAAAGAATCTGCATCAGATATTGCAGGATCAGCCTTTACCATTGATGAGTTTATCGCAAGGGAAATCGAAATGGGGAATATCACCAGTAATTTATTTACAGATGAGTGTTGTACAATAAAGCTCCATGGGCATTGCCATCAGAAAGCCATTGCATCTACTGAGTCTATGAAGAAAATGTTATCAATTCCTGTTAATTTTACTGTGGAAGAGATCAAATCCGGATGTTGTGGAATGGCGGGATCATTTGGGTATGAGAAGGAGCATTATGATGTTTCGATGCAGGTAGGGGAGCTTATTCTTTTTCCTGAAATAAGAAAAACTGATCTGGATACTGTTATTGTAGCTCCCGGAACAAGTTGCCGACATCAGATAAAAGATGGAACAGGACGTAAGGCTTTTCATCCGGTTGAGGTTTTGTATGATGCGCTTATATAAATAGGCTAAGGCTGAGGCTAAGGCTAAGGAGAAAAAATAATAATTAAAATAAAAAAATGAACGGAAAAACATTTGTAGAAAAGATCTTCGGATCGGAAAAAGGAAGCATAGTATTTAAAAAACCTGATATTGTGTTGACTCATGATAATACAGTTAGTATTGAAAAAACTTTTAAAAAGATGGGAGGTGAGAATATTTATGATTCTGAACAACTTCTGATCGTGCTTGATCATAATGCACCACCAACTAATGCAAAGTTGGCTAACGACTATCAACGTATTCGCGATTTTGCAGATGAACAGGGTGTGAAAAGATTCTATGATGTTGGAAGTGGTATTTGCCATCAGATAATGGCAAATCATGCTAAACCACAAATGGTAATAGTAGGAAGTGACAGTCATACATGTACAGCTGGAGCTTTTAATGCATTTGCCGCAGGCATTGACAGGACTGAATCAGCTGGATTGTGGAAGCAGGGAGAAACATGGTTCCGGATACCTGAATCAATAAAGATAATCTTAAATGGTAAACTACCTGAGGGTGTTTTTGCTAAAGATCTTTCTTTGTGGATAATTGGAATGATAGGCTCCAGTGGTGCAGACTATATGTCAATCGAATATCATGGTGAGGGAGTTAAAACACTAAGTATATCTGATAGGATGACCATTGCAAACCTTGCATCAGAAATGGGAGCCAAGAATGCTGTTTTTCCTGCTGATGATGTTTTATTTGACTATCTGGGAGAAGAAGTTGAGGGATGTTGGGCCGATGATGATGCAGTTTATTCAAGGGAGATAACGATAAATTTAAGTGATCTTTTTCCTGTAGTTGCAGCTCCACACAATGTAGATAATGTGAAAGCACTCTCTGAAGTTCAGGGAATAAAATTAAGTCAGGCTCTTGTAGGCACTTGCACAAACGGTAGGTTGGAAGACCTGAGGGAATCTGCCGCGGTGCTGGAAGGTAAAAAACTTCCCACAGGATTTCAAATGCTTATTGTACCTGCGTCAAAAGAGATATACATGCAAGCTATGGAGGAAGGCCTTATTTCTATATTTATGAATGCAGGAGCCATTGTCCTTGCTACATCCTGTGGTCCCTGTCTGGGAACAGGACAGGGCATACCTGCTGACGGAATTAATATAATCTCAACTGCAAACCGTAACTTTAAAGGTAGGATGGGTAATAAGGAAGCAAATATTTATCTTGCATCTCCTGCAGTTGTTGCACACTCAGCTCTTAAAGCTGAGATCTCTGACCCAAGAGGAATACATGCTGATGATAAATTCCCATATACAATTGAACAAAGTAAAACACTTGAAGTAAAGAGAGGTGAAGACAGATATTCAAATGCTGTCTGGAATTATTCGGATGTGGATAATTTAAACACCGATCAAATGTTTGCTGGTAACCTGACTTATGAAGTTAGTAGTGCAGAACCTGAAAAAATAATGCCCCATCTCTTTAAAGACTTTGATGAGAATTTTACTAAGAAAGTACAGGATGGAGATATTATTGTGGCCGGAGCAAATTTTGGTTGTGGCAGCTCACGTGAACATCCTGCTGTAGGCTTATCCTATGCAGGTGTAAAAGCAGTAATCGTAAAGTCAGTTAACAGGATATTTTACCGTTCCTCAGTAAATCAGGGTTTGCCAATCATTGTGTTGCCCGAAGTTGTTGAAACATACAAACAGGGAGATCAGCTAAGCATTAATTTTGAAACAGGTACTATATCCGTTGGTGCAGATACATTTAATTTTGCCCCTTTGCCATCTAAACTTATGGCAATATTTCAGGCAAAGGGTCTGGTGAACTTTGTGAAAGCGAATGCTTAATGTCTTAGGTTTCAGTTTCAGGTTCAAAACTCCAAATCCACCTGTAAAGAATAACAACTAAAAGCAATGAAAAGGAAATATATAATAAGTTCGGTAATCCTCCTTGTCCTTATTGCCTTCTTTTTCATTACAGCTAAGGAGTTCCCCAAAAATGTCAGCCGGCTGCCCTTTTTCTTCATTCTAATGCTGCTTGATGCCTATTTGTGGATTTATGTGAGAAGGAGGATAAAGAATAAGATTCGTAGGAGTATCCTTGCTTTTATCTATTGGCTTCCTTTGGTGTTGCTTGTTGGAATGGTGTTTATGTCATTACCAATACCTTATAAGGAGTGGGATAAAAGTCTGAAAATATATCTTGGAGGAATTGTTTTTATAGTGTATGCTGCAAAGGTGTTTCCGATAATTACTCTACTCCTTGATGATCTCAGGAGATTATTCCAATTTATTTACCAAAAAATATTCATACCAAAGAGAGTTAAGGATTTTGCTGAAGGAAAAAAAATAAGCAGAAGTAAATTTCTTGGAAATATTGGACTTATTACCGGAGGTATAGCCTTTTCCGGATTACTGACAGGAATGTTCAAGTGGACATATGATTTTAGAGTAAGAAAAGAGATCATAACGGTTGAAAGTCTTCCGGAAGTTTTAAATGGTTTACGTATAGTCCAGATATCTGATATTCACCTTGGAAGCTGGACTTCGAATTCCAAATTAGAGGAAGTTGTTCAGATCATAAATGACCTTAAAGCTGACCTTGTATTTTTTACAGGGGATCTTGTCGATTACGTTAGTGCTGAAGCCTATGAATATAAGAGTATTCTCGAAAAAATACGATCACATTACGGAGTATTTTCTGTTCTAGGAAATCATGATTACGGGGATTATGCTACATGGGAGTCTGTTGATGCAAAACAAGAGAACATGATTGAACTGTTCAAGTTTTATAATGATATAGGATGGCAACTTTTAAGAAACGAAAATAACATTCTTGAGATTGATAATGAAAAGCTTGCCATCATCGGCATTGAGAACTGGAGTGTTTATGATCGTTTTCCAAAATATGGTGATCTTGATAAGGCATTAAGAGGCACAGAAGATATTTCGGTAAAATTACTTCTTTCTCATGATCCAACATTCTGGGATCATATGGTTCAAAAGGATTATCCGAAGATTGATATAACTTTTTCCGGACACACTCATGGACTTCAGTTTGGAATTGAAATTCCAGGTTTCAGGTGGAGTCCAGCACAGTATTTGTATAAGCAATGGGCAGGACTTTATTTAAGCAATGGCAGTGGCAGGAAGCAGTACTTGTATGTGAATCGTGGGACAGGAACAATAGGTTATCCTGGCAGGATAGGGATACTTCCGGAGATAACTCTATTCGAATTATCGTAACTAATCAGTGTGCAAGTTAGCAATAACTTTCAAAGAGCCCAAGACATTCTGGTTATTTTTAATAATGGTATCTGTAACAGAGCGAAGTACTGCAAACCCAAAAGCTCCTGTTGGCGATTTGAACTGTCCTGATATTTTCTGCTTTACTTTGATGTTTCTAATTGCACGCTCCGAAGCGTTATTGTCTGGAGGCACCTCTGGCCGATAAAGAAAAGTAAGTAAAAACCCCCGGTATTTTTTCAACCGGTTTTGGAAAGTAACCAACTCCTGTTTATCAGGGGATAATTCATAATTTATCAAGAAATCAAGTCTTTTTTCAATTTGAATTCTTCGCGGATTATGAATATAATAATCCACAGTATCCATTTGTTTTTCTTGTTTCAAAGCTAATTGAAAAAGTAGTTTACATGCCTGACTCCATTTATGGCCGTATAGTTCATTCAAATAATTCATATCCCTAAGCAAATGTGCAATACATATTTGGTGCGATGCTGCTTGAGTATTAAAATGGCTTGCCCAGCAATCGTGAACCAAAACTGAGTTTTCAAAACCATCCTTAAATGTACCGGTTATGCTCTTTTGTCCCCTATTATCTGTGATTGTAATAAATGTGGCTTCTTCATTTTGCCATGTCCATGCCCAGTGTTTATCACCATTTACTTTCACTCCTGTTTCGTCACTGCCAATTGCATATTTTATGTTGGATTGTAATTTTTGTTTTATCAATTTATAGGCAGGTTGGGCTTTTACAACTAGTTTATCTAAAATGTAATGTATGCCTCCTTCACTTATTGAAGCTCCAAATACATCTTTGAAAATTTCCTGCATTCTCTTAAATGGAATGTATTGTCTTGTGTGAAAGTATCCTATCAGGCTTTCTATATTATTGCCATAACTTACCGGGGCATTGGCCTCTTGTGGGTATCCCCCTTGATTTATTTGTCCGCATTTGCATTGCTTACTATAAACCTGATGTTCGGTAACTTTGATTTCAATTTTTGGTATATCAAATACTTGTCGTTTACCCGCAGATATTGCCTTAACATTTTCAAGGCTTTCACCACAGCAATTGCAATACAAAGGAATATGTTTTTGTGTAAAATTGGGCTTTTCAACCATTTTTAGCGTATTTCCCTTTCGTCCTTTTTGACCTCCCGGTTTAAGCCCACTTTTCTCACGCAGGCTTTTTCGCTTTGGACGATTCTCATCTTTTGAAGGTGGCACGGAACTATTGTTGCTATTTTTTTGGTGTTCGTAATTGGATAATCGTTGTTTTAGTACCTGATTTTCATTTCTGAGTTTTTTGTTTTCTTGCTCAAATACCTCAAGTTGTTGGACACGCCGGGTAAGCAATTCCACTTTCTGTATTAGTTCCGATATGATTTTATCTTTATCCAACTTTTTGTATTTACTATACAAAGTAAATATAAAATATACAGTAAATCAAGCATTTACAAGGTTTTTTATTAAGATAAGACAAAGTTTTTTGTTAATAACGACTGATTTTCCAAGAACAGAAAAAAACAGCCAGCCAAGCTGTTAATAACTCTAAATTTATTGTTAATACAAGCAATTTTTCAAAAAAAAAAAGAAAGAAAGAAAGAGAATTATTTCTTATATTTGACACTGATTAGTTACAAATAATAAAATCAGGCAATTCTTTCGCCATTTTTTACTTGACGTTCTGCTTGCAATAAGACTACATCCTTATTTTCAAGAATAACTCCCGACGTATGAACTTGTTAATTTAGTAGTTTTTATTTTGTGAGTATTAATAGTTCCTGCCTAATAGAAAAGTTGTATCTTGGTGTCGTAAATTAGTTTCTTTTAAGCACAAAGATTTACAAATGAGTTTATTTCAAAAGTCTGTAGAAAAGAAATATTTGAAGGAGCTTGATCCTGCCTTGATTGATAAAAAGTTCAATGACTTTCAAGTGTACTTTGGTAATACTGAAAGGCAAGAAAACATAAGGAATTCAAAAGAAGAACAATTTCAGGAAGGGTTTTTACGAGAGTTGTTCGTTAATATTCTAGGTTATACTTTAAACCCGGAACCAAACTTTAATTTGACTACTGAATTAAAGAATATTGCAAATAGTAAAAAGACTGATGGAGCGATTTTAAAAGGAACAGATGCTATTGCAGTAATTGAATTAAAATCAACTTCTACAATTGACCTTGCTTCTGTTGAGGCACAAGCATTCGGATATAAAAATCATCATCCCAACTGTGTTTATGTTATTACGTCAAACTTTGAAAAACTAAGATTCTATATACAAAATGCTGTTGAGTATATTGAGTTTGATTTATTCAACCTGTCCAGAGAACAATTCTCATTGCTATGGCTATGTTTATCAAAAGACAATATTTTTAATGACATACCTCTTAGGATTAAAGAATTGTCGGTTTTTCAGGAGGAGAACGTTACAAAGCAACTATATGCTGATTATTCAAAATTCAGGGAAGAGATTTTTGAGAATATTCTGGAAAATAACAACAAGGGGTTGCAACCCTTTGTTGATCCAATAATTCTATTCAAGAAAACTCAGAAGCTACTAGATCGGTTTTTATTCATATTCTTTGCAGAAGATAAATTATTACTTCCTCCTAATTCCATTAGTGAAATAGTAAATCAGTGGACAACTCTGAAAGAAGAGCTGGACGCTTATGTTCCGTTGTACGATAGATTTAAAAAGTATTTTGATTATATGAATGTCGGATATAAGGGAAAAAAATATGAGATATTTCCTTATAATGGTGGATTGTTTTTAAAAGACGAGATTCTTGATACTATAAAAATTGATGACAAAATACTTCATAAAAATACTATAAAACTCAGTGCTTATGATTTCGAAACCGACATTGACGTAAATATCCTTGGCCACATATTCGAGCATTCTTTAGCGGAAATTGAGAATGTAAAGGCAAAATTACGGGGAGAGGAAATTGAAAAGCAAAATACAAAACGCAAGAAAGAGGGCATTTTTTACACACCTAACCTGAATTATTCATAAAAAAATGAGAAAGTTTGTTGGTTGCAAGTAATAATTTATTATCTTACAGCCTGTTAACCACAACAAAAACAAACTTTCTCATGAGTAAAATTACAAATAAAATTT
>Ga0222657_1000043_pt1 | contig 103147 bp, 78 predicted proteins | sample AntAcemetagen474_FD_179858 | JGI IMG/M metagenome (GOLD analysis project Ga0222657, IMG submission 179858) | Saline water microbial communities from Ace Lake, Antarctica - #474 | ecosystem: Environmental > Aquatic > Non-marine Saline and Alkaline > Saline | place: Antarctica: Ace Lake... | reverse complement strand
ATATATCAGCCTGGAAATTCTGTAAATATTTGAGATTTGACTAAAAAATATTTTGAGGATACGATTTTTTGAAAATAATTTCGTAAATTTGACTAAATTTTAAGTTTGTGAATTAATCAGGCTAAATTAAAGAATTCTTTAATAATAATATCGTAGTTCTATGAAAATAACACTTGATATTGATGTTTCTAATACTAAAGCTCTGGCATTGTTAAATTATATCAGAACACTGGACTTTATTTCCATAAGTGAAGATAAGCTCATTTTAACAGATGAACAGAAGCAGGACATTGATGTCGGTTTACAGGATATCAAAAATAAGCAAACAACTTCACATGAAGACGTTATAAATCAAACAAAGAAACGATATCCTAAACTGTTTGAATAAGCATGAAAATTATTTGGTCTGATACTGCTAAACAAGACTACTGGCAAAACATAGATTATATCTTACGAGAATGGGATGAACAAGTTGCTATAGATTTTCTAGAAGCAGTTGACAACACGACCAGGTTAATTGCAGATACTCCGAAAATAGGTGTGAAAACAGATTACAAAGGGATTCGCAAAATTTTCGTTACTAAACAAATATCCTTGTTTTATCGGGGTAATAAAAAAACTATTGAACTGATCCGTTTCTGGAACAACTACCGAAATCCGGAGTCTCTCAAATTATAAAATTCTCCTTTCCATCGTAGCGAGGACGCTTCGATTTAACAACTTGTCCAAAGTCCCAGAATTTAGAAAAGTTTATTACTTAGTGTCAATTTAAAATTTGAATTGATCGCTTGTTTAAAATTCAAGCTTTGGACAAGTTCTCATTTCGACAACAATTCGGCAGTCTCAACAAGTTTAATAAACTCGTTTCTGTAACCAAATTCATCCTTTCCTTTAGCTTGTTTTGCCAGAGCAAGGGTATGCTTATAGCTTGAGTTTTTCTTGTGTTCTGAATCGCGTAGTAGCATTCCAAATTCAGCAACTGCAACAGCAAAATTAAAATTATCAGAAGCATTATCCTCTCTCATTTCTTTTGCATTTACTCTTCTAACAATCAACTTGCTTGTACTCTCTTCAGGATCTTTATAGCGAAGTTTTAAAGTCATAAGATTTGAACTGCTTACCACATTTGCCTTTTGATATTCAAGTGGATCGACATCAGATAATTTTTCATCTGAACCGGCAAGAACAAGTTCATAAATAGCTGTGACAGTATGTCCGCTACCAATATCTCCTGCATCTTTTTTATCATCATTAAAATCTTCTTTGTTCAGGATACGGTTTTCATAGCCAATGAGGCGATAAGCTTTAACTTTGGCAGGATTGAACTCTATTTGTATTTTAACATCTTTAGCAATAGTATATAAAGTTCCCCACAACTCTTTTCCAAAAACTTTTTTTGCTTCCAAAATATTATCAATATAGGCATAGTTTCCATTACCGGCATTTGATATCTGTTCCATTTTGGAATCTTTGTAATTACCCATTCCAAATCCAAGAATAGAAAGAAATACACCATCTTTTCTTTTCTCCTCAATAAGTCTTGTCATCTCTCCATCGCTGCTTGCTCCAATATTAAAATCACCATCTGTAGCAAGTATAACCCTGTTGTTTCCTCCCGGAATATAATTTTCCTTAGCAATTTTATATGCAAGTTTAATTCCTGCACCACCAGCTGTTGAGCCCCCGGAGTGAAGTCGGTCGAGTGCGGCAATGATCTTATTTTTGTCTTTTCCTGAGGTTGATTCCAGAACACAACCTGCTGCTCCAGCATATACTACAATTGCTACTTTATCTTCAGACCTCAAATTATTTACCAATATCTTAAAAGCTTGTTTAAGTAGTGGAAGTTTATTAGCTGACCCCATTGATCCAGACACGTCAATAAGAAAAACGATATTACCTGCAGGTATGCTTTCAGTTGTAATCTCTTCTCCCTGTATTCCTATCATCATCAGTTTATGTTTTTTATTCCAGGGGCAATTGCCCATTTCAAGATTAACTGAGAATGGATCTCCGTTATCAGGTTGAGGATAATCATAATCAAAATAATTTATCATCTCTTCAATTCTTACAGCATCTTTATATGGCATCTGGTTCATATTTAAAAATCTTCTGACATTTGAATATGCTGCCCTGTCAACATCAATTGAGAAAGTTGAAAGAGGATTATTTACAACTTCCTTAAAAATGTTCTCATTTATCTTATCGTAGGATTCAGTATTATGGGGAATATAATTTGTCCCATCAGCTTTGTATGCTCCTTTTCCCAAGGCCGTAGCAGATTGTGAATAACTACGTTTCATATCTTTTGAAGCAGGTATAACTTGTAATGAATGGTCAAGCAACACAACCTCCTGTATTTCTTCCGCATCCTCAACAATTTCAATTTCTTTTTTCACTTCTTTTACAACTGCTTTTAATCCTATATTAATAATTGTTGTTTTATCTGCTTCAACTTTTATTTTTTTGGAATAATAAGTATCATAGCCTGATTTCGCAACCTTAATTGAATATATCCCAACAGGAACATTAGCAAGAATAAATGAACCATCTGTAGCTGATGTTGTTCCACTCATTCTTCTTGTGTCGATGAAAAGTTCAACAGTAGCAAAGCCTATTGATGTTTTTCTGCCTTCGATATAAACCTTACCTTTGATTGTACCTTTGTCAATAAATGGAATACCTTTTAGTTCTTTACATGTATATTGTCTTTCAGTAAACGACATACTTAATAAAATTAATGAGGTGGCAAGAGCCACAGCAAATAAAGCTTTTGTGAAAGATGATTTTTTTGTTCTCATGATTTTGTGATTTTTTGTGAATAATTCGTTTTGTTTTTCATAGGATGCAGAAAAATCACAGATTCCATAAATGATGGATCATTTTTTTAAAGATGCCAGAATATTCCGATATTTGCCAGTAGGAAGTACTTAGAGTGCCTTGAGTATTTAAAGTATTTAAAGTTATAAGAGAGGAATTACTAATTTCAGAATAGTAATCAAAACAGTGGACCCTTACAAAAAAGAAAATATAGCTGGGCTTTCTGATCTGGAACTTGTTAGCAAATACAAAAGATCCGGTGATAAGATCTATATTGGTGAATTGTTTGAGCGATATACACGCTTTGTATTCCTGGTTTCAATGAAATATTTTAAGGATGAGGAACAATCCAAAGATGCATCTATGCAGATCTTTGAAAAGCTGTTCACTGATCTGAAAAAACACCAGATCCAAAACTTTAAATCCTGGTTGTATACCGTTACAAAAAATCATTGCCTGATACAGATCAGGGGAGAAAAGTACAGAACAGTTTACGAAGCTGATTTAAAAAAAGATCACTATAATTATATGGAATCCGGTAATTATTTGTATCTTGATAATGAAAAGGATGATGAGAAAAAACTTATAGATCTCGAAGATGCCATATTATTATTAAGCGAAGAACAGCGGATATGTATCGAATTGTTTTATTTAAAAGAGAAAAGCTATGATGAAGTAGCTGAAATAACAGGATACAATTCTAAAAAGGTAAAAAGTTATATTCAAAATGGGAAAAGAAATTTAAAGAATATTTTAAAAGAAAAAAATGAATAGCAATCAACATATGATATTTGAGCGATCAGAGTGCCCCGCACATCAGCTGTTGCAGGATTACCTTGACGGGAAGCTTTCCGGCAAGGAAAAACATTTGATTGAAAAGCATTTGGTTGATTGTGAAATGTGTTCTGACGAAATTGAAGGTTTATCCTTATTAAAAGAAAAGGAGAAGCTCGATATGATCATTGAAGAGATCAAAATAAAATCCCTTAAAAAGCAGAGCAAAATTTTACCATTCATATATAGATACCGAATTGCATCAGCAGCAGCAATTTTAGTAATTCTTGCTGCTGTAGTTATTATATTACAATTATCTACTGATAAAAAACAAAAACCATTGCTTGCAGAAAAAACTGAAGTTGTTCCTGAGGAAACTCGAGCTAAAGATAAAGGGGAATCTGAAGCTGTCAGCTCAGAGGAGAGAGATTATGAAGAAACAAGCAAAGAATTGAGAGAGGCAAAAAAGGCAGTTAGAAGCCCGGCAGTAATTCGCATTGAACCGGTAGAAGATGCCGGGAAAGGGACTGGTGCCGAAGATGATATTGAAGAAATAGTAAGCAGAGATATCATTGAAATAGACTCAGAATCTGATAATGTTGTTGAGATCAGTACACCAAAATCTTCCAATGCAAAAAGTGGTGTTTATGAAACTAAAGAACATAAAGATGATAAAATAGCTATTAATGAAGTTGCGAATAAAAATGAGGCTACAAAAGTTGAGGTTGCTGAGATAAACCAGATACCTGTCGAAACAGATGCCTCTAAGACTGCTTTATATACTAAAAGCATAAGTAAAAAAGGAGCAAGAAAATCTGCCGAACCAAATCCTATGGATAAGGCTTTTGAAAAGTTCAATGCAGAAAAGTACAGATCTGCAGCCAGGATTTTTGAGGAAATTATCGCATCTGACTCTACAAATTTTGAAGCAATGTATTTCACTGCCTTGTGTTATTATGAACTAAAAAATTATGAAAAAGCAATTGTTTACCTCGGGGAAATCATTTCAAATGAGGGAAATGCGTATTACGGAAAAGCTAAAAAACTTTTAATGGATATTAAGAAGTAAAACAATCCAAGGTGGGTCATAAAGTTTATTATAATGAAGATACTAATAATTTTTGAGTTTTTGAACTTGCTAAACTTCTAAGCTGCAACAATTTTCAGATTATTTTATGATTGAAAAACGCTGAACAACAATGTCATTGCTTACTTCAAGCTCCAGGAAATATATCCCAGAGGTAAGGTCGGAAATATCAAGACTAACAATATCAGAATTAATTATACTCTGGTCATAAAACATGACCATCTTGCCCATCATATTATAAATCTTTATTCCATTTCCTGGTGTAGAATTTTCCCGGAATTGAATATTCAGAATGCCTGAAGCAGGGTTAGGATATATCCTGATAATACCCTCATCCGAGGCATCAGGAATCGAAAAAACATCAAGGGCAAGACCCTTAAGTGCCACCCATGTATCATTTACATCAGAAAAAATACGGAGAGTATCTTCATAAGGTCCTGGAGTTTTGGGTGAAAACTTTATGGTAATGCTACGTGATGTGAATTCTAACATCTGAAAAGCAGTATCACCTATAACATGAAAATCAAGTGGGGGATCAATATCAACCACATTAAGTGGTCCGCTGCCTACATTTTCCAATTCAAATGTTTCGTATACGCTGGTTGTTATTGGAACAAGTCCAAAGTCAATAGTCTTTTTATCCGGCACTATCTTTGGCTGTTGTGTTCCCTTGCCTGTTATTACAACAGTATCAATACTATGAATTGTGTTAGAAAAGAATAATGTCAGACCATTATAATTTTTCAGCTGTGTCGGAGCAAAGCTTATACTTACTGTTATGCTATCTCCTGAAGCAAGTTCAAATGAAGAAGGTACTGCAGAATAAGCTCCCGGTAGTTGAGCGAGATGGATCCGTGCTGTATCAATACCGGTGTTTTTAACCTGAACATCATGAGTTTGTATAGTGCTGGTGTCGGTTGAGAAAAACAATGAATCAGGTTGTACTTCAACAAAAGCTGTCAGAGAGTCAGTATTTATTAAAATATCATCAAAAACAAAACCATCAGAAGTTAAACCCCAGTTATCATATTGAACAAAGTTGATAAGGAACTTATTATTAAGATCTAAGCCATACTTTGTAGCAATATCTGATACTGAAAGATAGGTTTTAGTCCAGTTCTTATAATTACCATATAAATTCAAAATCTTTGTATAAGTTATGCCTCTGTCATCAGAGAAATATATTCCATCTTCAGGATGATCTTCATCACCAAATTCCTTGACCCAGTATGTCATTACAACATTGTTTTGGGCACTAAGATCAAGGTGAAGTCTGGATTGGTTTATACATAAATTACCATTTGTAACAACATCCATAGCCAGAGCATTTATACCTGAATGAGGTGAAAAATCCGGACTAATACGTATCCTTCCATCATGGCTTGAAGTAGATGTAAACCAACAGCTGTCCATTCCGTTTTCAAATCCTGTTTCATAAGGAAGGGTAGCATAACAGAAGGATGTATCAAAAGAAAACAAATCAATATCATCAAAGGCAAAGCCATCACTGTCGATTGCCCAATTATCGTACTGTTGAAATTTTATTACTGATGTTTCAGAAAAAACTATGCCGGCTTCACCTGCAAGCTCATCAAGGTTAAGCAATATTTGTGTCCATTCAGGATAATCACCTTGCAGAGTATAGATCTTCTCAAAGCTAGCACCGCCATCATTTGAAAAAAACACTCCATCCTCATAATGGTTTTCATCAAGGAATTTTTTAAACCAGAATCTTAGCTGAACATCTGTCTCTCCGGATAAATTCAGTCGAAGTAATGCCGCATTAAGGGCATAATTATCTGAAACTGACACATCCATTAATAGATGATAATTCCCGATATGAGGTCCATATGTCGTATCTATCCTGATCCTTCCATAACTGTTGGAGCTCATAGTATCCCAGTATTGATCCAGTCCATTTTCAAATCCTGTATAATATGGTAAAAAAGCAAACTGATCATTGCCGGGCTCATAAACACATATAGAAAACTCCCCGACTGAGCTTGTTGAATCATTCCAAAAACGGATGAATATCGTATCTCCTGGATTTAAACTATCAATGTTTATCAATGGCATATTATCATTCCCGCTATTGTCGTCACATTCAATTATTGTAAGAGTGGAACAATTTCCTGAATATATAGCCATTGCTCCATCTATAATGCCTCCGGGTGTTGTATCCGTTTCAATGATCAAAGAACCTCCATTAGGAACAACAGCTGAAAACCATATGTCATATCCATCATAAATACTGCATGGAGGAGCAGGAACAAAAGTTGAATTAGTAGCATTTTTATTGGAAAATATCAAAGGATCACAAATAAGATTAACAGCAAGTAAGAGTGCATCACATGGCTCGTCATTAGCCGGTACAACTGATGGACTAATAACTATTTCTGTTGCATAGGGTATATAATTATGTTTAGATAAAGTTAACTTCAGATTATAAAGAGTATCAATAACCGGAAGAAAGAAAATTGTTCCTGATCCATTAATAAGTTGGGTTTTGCCTATAAGCTGTCCTTTATATACAGCTGTGACAACAGCATCAGGGCAGTTTGAATTTGTAATAGAAATAAAAGATGATCCTACAGAAATTGTATCAGGATGATCTGCGATTATAGCAACAGGGTTTTCGGTATAAATTTTCATTGCCGGATCACCGAAATAGTGAAATAATTCGTACTGGTATCTGTTTCCATTTCCTGATCCGTCCCAACATTGAACCATTCTTAACAGTCCGTGGTTAAGTACATCACCCATGGCTAAAATAGGTGGATGTTGAGATACATTTGGATTAGGAACTCCTCCTGATCCAAATTCAGGAATGAGTCCCGGATCCGACCATATTGCATCAAAAAATCCTGCAGTTAAAGCATCATTAAACCCACTATAACTAGAATATGAGGCAGCAAAAACACCAACAGCTCCACCGGGTGTTTTACGGAGGAGTTTTTCAGCAAAACATTCAGGTAAAGAAAATTCACCTGTATGGCAATTGATACTAAATACTACCGGAGTTTTATTTCCATTGTCGAGATCATCTATATAAGGTTTTGTAAAATACGGATGCGCCCAACCCGTACCTCCAACATAACCATGGTCCCTGTGAAGCACCACAAACTTACCACTGTCGATACTGTTTATTATTGCCTGCGGCCCTCCATCCCATTTAAAAGCCGGCTTGAGAAGCTCAGGAGGGATAGGTTCTCCGTTTGAATAATACCCATCATTGAAATTGGTAGGATGTGCATCATAATCTGTATAATATATCCTGTTCACGTCGTATGACTGGGTAAGCAAATAGTCTCTGATATTTTCTGCTGTATGAGTGAATCTCCTGTCGGCATAACCATTAGTGTCATTGTCCTGAAATTGTGCACAAACAAGAGCTGTTGAGAAAAAATCGGGATCACTTACAGGTGACCTTTCATAATTAATGATCTTTAAAATTACGTCCATAGCTTCCACAGGAGATGATACAGAGATCCGTCCATGAGCCATATCAGGGGAATAATCTGCTGATCCATCCATGCAGGCATAATACAAGTCGGTGGGATAATTATTGATCATAATTGCAGGCACATCCTGTTGATCACCAATGATCACAAAATAATCAGGGCGTGGAATCCATGAGTAATACCGTTGAGCAATATCCGTAAAAATTTCATTCTCTGTCCAGTTTGATCTTGAAATAACCTCAACACCATATCCAATTTGTCGCTTCCAGTTTGCAAGAGAGTCAGCTGCATCCAGGTAATTATCGTGAGTGAGGATAATATAGTTTTTTGAGGGATCATTGGGATTATAGCCTTTAATACCTTTAGGTATGTTTTTACTGTTCAGAAGAGTTCTGCTATACAGATTCGTAAAATGTTCACTGTTGAATGTTCCAATATTATCAAATGTTTTATTTGTTCCTTTAAACTCTATTCTGTATTTAATTTTTGAATAAACCCTGACCTTTTGAGTTACCGGATTAAATTGCACTGGCCTTATTTGAGCAATGGCAACAGACAAGCCTCTTATTTTTTGGATTTCGACAATATCAACTGTTTTTTTAGGAAAAAACTTGTTCTTACTGTAAACTTTATTATCAATTTCAAAAACGGGTGAAGGAGCGCCTTCGGTATCAAGTGCAGGTTTAAGCGCCGGATGGATCATATAGCCGGGATACTCAATAAATTGAGTATACACAATGGTTATTTCTGGATTGGCATTTTCAGGGATTGCGATTAAATCGTTATGCATGGGAAGAGCCGGTTGCCCGGGTTTTCCCATCTTATTAAATCCCTCAATATGAAAAAAGCAATATTCAGTGTTATTCACTTTTCGGAATGTAACAGTTGCACCGTCAAAGGAATATTCCAATTCAACATTTTCAGTTCCGTTATCATTTAACACCAGCTGTGGCTTTGTTATATTATCATTTGAGGAGATATGATCTTCCTGAAATGGGATAAAATTTTGTTGGGCAAAAATTATATCTATTTGTAGAAATGCTATTAACAAAAAAGCAAACAATAGTTTCGATTCACTCTTAATTGAGAGCTTAAGCATATTGGTGATATTAGTATGAATATATTCCCTTTTTTACAAGTGACTTTGCAAATATAATAAAAAAAGGAAGTTCATTTTGATTCATACAAACCCAGGTTCATCGAAGCGTCCTCGCTTCGATGCTCAGACATCCGGTATGAAACAAAATTTATGTAAACATTTTATAGCGTAGACGCTACTATTTATTCATGGCGAAGCGAGGACGCTTCGCCAAACTTAATTTATTTTATCTTACGCTTAACAGGGGTGGTTGAGTAGTATTATCATAATGCAAATCGCCAGATTAGTTTTCCAAGAATAGTAGTCCGCTCCAGCTTAATACTATTATCTGTATTAAATTCCTGATTGATTACAAAATAAAAGTAACTGCCAATTTTCGGGATCCAGTTTATTCTATAATTAACCAGGACATTCTCATCTTCATTATTCCATTGAGCAAACACACTGGTTTGTAATTTCGGATTAAATGCATAGTCAATACGTCCTCCCAACTCATCAGTTGAAAAAGAATTTTGCGGAAGCTGTATGTAATTTCTTTGCCAGTCGACACCGATGTTTAAATGTCTGTTAAAATTAAAATGGGTATAAAACTCATATTCCTGCCGATGTCCGGTATAAAATTCACCAATATTTACAGATGCATCTGCTGCTATTTTTCTTCCCCTGAAAGTACTAAACTGTACTTCAAACCGATTATCCCAATAACTACCGGCCGGAATGTAAATGGTGTCGATAAGCTCAAAATCTTCTATAGGCTTGTCAAATAAATGTTGAATATTAAATTCAAAAAATTCACCACTTTTTGAAACGAAACCAAAAGGACGCCATTCATAAAAAATGGATTCAGTTTCTTTGGTTTTCTCATTGATATAATAATTAAGGTCAATTGGTTTAAAAATCAGGTTTCTGAAAAAAGGTAATTTCTCAAACCTGGGATTGAACTGAAGTTCGGTGTAGAACATTTGGTAATTTTTACGCATGGCAAAGCCTATCTCAGGATTAAAAGCTGATTCGACTGAAGTGAACCCTAAGTCATATTCAATTACATCGTTTGGATAACTTAAAAACACATTATAGGAAAGGTTGTCGCTATCAATATTATTAGTTTCATCAAAAATCTTTGTTTCAGAAACTGCAATGGTTCCGCCAACAAGAAGGTTCTTTTCTCCAAAAAGTTCAGAGGTGGAGTAGGTAAAATCTGTTCCATAAACCCGGTTGTAGTGCTTTTCAGAATATTTTTGCGTGGCGATAAAACCTATACTCGATTGCTTAAAGATATCTTGTTTTACTTTAATAACGGAATAATTGGTAGTAGGGATACTATCCTTTGCATACGTCTGTATCGACATAACACCAATGTTAGTTTTGTTGAGCTTTCCAAAAAGTCTCATGCCACCAATTATTGGTACTTCTCTATTTTGATCAATACCTATTCTTCGACTATAAAACAGCATGATTCCTCCAACATTCATATCGTAATAGTTCTTTCCTTCCAGAAAAAATTGTCTTTTTTCAGGATAATATAAGGAAAATCTTGAAAGATTAATTTGTTTCCTGTCTGATTCAACTTGTGCGAAATCCGTATTTACAGTAAAATTTAATTTTAAGGTAGGAGTAATGTCAAAATTTATTTCACCACCTATTTTACCTGTGTTTTCAGTTTGTTCATCAGAAAATTCAAAACCACCAAGCACATAAGGTTTTATCTCTATTTTTGTACCTTGTTTGATGTTGTTAATGCCTGTTAATTTACCTCCCTGCGATATTTTTTCCACATCATACAGTCTCGACCAACCTTGCCACATCAACTGTTCTTTTTTTCTTCGAATATTTCTTTCAAAATTAATTCCCCAAATTTGGGAACTGTCTCTTTTAAATTTTAAGGTGCTAAAAGGGATCACGATTTCGGCGAACCATCCGTGTTCGTTTCTTTTTACTACAACATCCCACACACCGTTCCAATCCTTGTTCCAGTCTTTACCTTCATCCCCTACCAGGACATCAGCAATTGCACCATTTGGGTTTGTTACAAATAAATATCCATTTCTATTGTCGTTGAATGTGCTAATCATTATTTCTATGTTATCATCACTGCTCCAGCTAAAATCACGTGCCATCTGTTGGGCAGAAATATTGTCAGGGTCACTATCAAAACACCAAATACCAAAATAGATTTCATGAGTATTATACACTACAGCAATTCGTGTTTTTTCAGTTGCGGGAGCCCCTTCACTTTGCTCTCTTTGAGTAAAGTTTTCAATAGCATGGGCATTCAACCAGCAAGTTTCGTTCAGTTTCCCATCGAGTTTAATTTGTTCTTCGTAAAATATTGCTATTAGAGTATCAGGTTTTGAACGCTGACAAATAAGATTGTTACTTAATAACAGAATGAGAATAAAAATTAAATTTTGTTTCGTCATCTATTTCAATCTTGCTAATAAACTTTATATAGATGTATTTTCCAATAAGAATCCGGATGCTCAAAAGTTCTAAGTAATTGAATCGATTGTTCGTTTTTCGTGTCGATCTCAGCATTTGAAAGGATATATTCTCCTCCCATTTGCTTTAATGCTTTAAAGTCAAAATCTAAATTATTTATTTTAGACGGGTTAGGTTTCAAATAAACATCGGCAATATCGCCATCCTGATCTAATTCGGCTACAAAGGCATAACATCTGCATCCCCAATTGTCAAAATAATTTGTCAGCTTGGGGCTCTTATCTAACTCTTTGGAAATTACTTCTCTGAACTGATGTTTGTATTCCAAAGGGTAAGTGGCGAAATAACCATCCAGACTATAAAAGCCGTTGTATTGAGAGATTGAGGGATGAATCCCGACACTTATTACCCTATACGAATCAATGGGTCTGTCAATAAATTGCTTAATCTCTTCAAAAAGTTCCGGAGCAAAGAACTGATGATATGAAGGCTTATCTTTTTGTGTACGAAGCTCATGCTTGTTTAAAATGTATCCCAATTGAAATATTATTATTCCAATAGCTATCAACTTTCCAAATCTCCATTTTGTAGAAATTACTGTTAAAGAGATACCTAAAAGCAAATACCAAAACATAGGATGTAAAAAATAAAAGCGGTCCAACTGTAGCGGGACTATAGCCATAGTATTTTTTTTAATTGGACCTAAAACCTCCCAATTAATGAATCCATATAATAGTGACGTCAGCAAAATAAAAATAAATATTGCTGTATATTTCTTATCGAACTTTTTGGAAACAAACTGCAAAATAAAAACAAGTACTATCGGATAAATTATATACTTGTGTAAACTCTCTGTATGAAATTGTCCAAATCTAAAAATATCTTCTGCTAAATCATAGCTGTCAGCAAAATTCAATCCTCTATAAACTATTTCTGTACGATTAGAGATAAAAGCAGAATCAGAGATAAAAGAATAAAATAAAGGGTAATGACTTATAACATATAAAAGACCAAGCACGGCTATCCCAAGAAAAAACAGGGTGTTAAGTGTCTTGTCTTTATAAATGTCATAACCCAGTATAAGAACCAATATTACAATTAGAAATATGCCTGATAGAACTAATGATGAATAAAAAGGGAATAATATGATAATAAGCCAGCTAACAGGATATTTTCCCCTATCTCTGATATTAAGGAATGCGTACAAGATCAAAGGCAGGCCACATACACTCAGGTTGTATGACCAAAAAGGGAGCAAAGCAAATAATAATGAAACTCCTATTAGAATAAAAGGGGAAGAATCTTTGGTTAAAATTATTTTCTTTTGCAAAGAATACATTCCAATAAAGGCAATCAAGCTCATGATTAACTTATTGATGATAAGGCCATAAAAAAGACCAAATATTTTGAACCAAATTATGCTAATATCATACGACCCAAGCAAAGAGGAGCTAGGGATTCCATTGAAAACTTGCGGAATAGTTTGAACAGGAGAGGAAAACAAAACACCATTATCCAATACTAATTTTATCCAACTTAAACTAGAATCAAGATTATCATGAATTAAAATGTGAGAATTTTCACCAAGATAAAAAAACGGAAGATGATACAAAAAAATAACAAAAAAAGCTGTGGTAACCAATAATTTGGAGAAAATTTGTGTTTTCAATTGTTAGTTATTTTTAAGCTCTTCTTGTCTTTTATTTTATTGCGAATCTTTTAAAATACTAATAGCACAGCAATTACGATTACCCTTGTTATGCACAGTGCAATGCTATTCTATTCTATTATCAATTTTTCACGTATTATAAATTCGTTTGATATTAATTCAATAATATATGCTCCTCGGCGAAGCATTGAAACATCAAAGGTATTAGTTATTTGTGTTTCTTGAAATACTTTTTGCCCAATCTGGTTATAAATATTTACTTCATTAATAATTGCTCCATTATTGTTTGAGATAAAAAGTTCCTTATTTGCAGGATTTGGGAAAATTGTAATCTGGTCTCTGATATTGATATTTTCAAGAGAAACAGTTGCACATGCAGAATCAACTTCAGCCTGAGGCATTATCATAGATTTCAATTGTGCTATTTGGAATAGCTAAATAATTACAAATACTTTGTACTTCACAGGTTGATAATGAAAAGTTTTTATAAATGTACAATGAATCAATTGATGCTGCAGTTATATTTTCAAGACCTGTTAAGCTCGTCAAGCTGGAGTTGAACCAAATTTCTAAAACTCCACCTATAGAAGTAACATTTTTAAGGCCTGTTAAACTTGATAAGTTAGGGTTGTACATAAAATATACGTATCCCCCAATAGAATTTAAATTGTCAAGACCTGTTAAACTTGTCAGGACATAGTTGAATTCAAAATAAAGGTTTCCCCCGAGATAAGTCAAATTGTCAAGGCTTGTAATACTTAACAAGCTGGGGTTATATTCAATATTTAGGTTTCCCCCGATATAAGTCACATTATCAAATCCTGTTAAACTTACCAGGTCATTGTTGTCTTTTATTTTAAGGTCTCCCACGACATACATCACATTATCAAGACCAGTTAAGCTTGTCAGGGCATTGTTGGATTCAATCAATAAGTCACCCCAAAAAGTTGTCAAAACATTTAATCCATTCAAATTCGTAATAACATTTCCGGAGATTTCTACATCGCCCTGTATTTCTGTACAATTAGGATAGTTGATTTGAAAACTATCGATTTCTGCCTGAGTTGAAAATGTAATACCATTATACAAACAAGGCTGAGATGAAACCTTAGACTGGATGAATAAGGCTAAAAGGATTAGTAATGTTAACTTTTTCATAGTGTCAGTTTTTGAAATACGTTGACCAAAAATAGGTTAACATTTTAACAAACACAAATTATTTTGATCACACAACCAAGCCACAGTATCTTAGTCATTTCAGTGATGATGTTAAGCGAAAGAAAGGAAAAAGGGGATGGCTTTTGGTTCGCCATCCCCCTGAATTTTAGTGTACCAGGATTTTCTTAGTGAGAACCCCTTCATTGGTGAGGAGTTTCAGCACATATAATCCGCTGGCGTTGTTTTTAAGATTTATAAATATTTCACTACCTTCAAATGTGTTTTGCTGCAGTTCTGCTAGTTCTCTGCCCTGGTAATCAAAAATATTTATTTCAAGAATCTTCAGATCATTCTTGCCTGAAAGAAGATTAATACTGAACTGGCCGTTGTTCGGATTTGGAAATATGTTTATCTGGTTGGATAATGATAGTTCGTCGATATCCGTTAACAAACTCACACAGAAATGATAAGTCTCCTCATTAAATGCATCATTGTATTCATCTTCAACAACTATCAGGTAAGTCCCTATATTTAAAACAGTGTTGATGAACATATCATCACCCGGATTAGCATTTGTAACACCATCATCGGCAATTAGCGTTAGTACATTTGAAATTACCTGGTAAACAGCTAAATTCAGATCCAAATTAGATGGCACTGAGGTAACAGCTATTGCTATATCAGTATTATCATCGTCAATCTGTATTTCAAACCAATCCACATCATTGAACTCAGTATAGAGATGATTGTCACCATAAATCCTGGCTTCAAAACATGTGTCGTTCGAAATAGGTGCTGCCTCATCATAAATCTGGTTTAACTCCAGCTCATTGGCAGTAAATTCCACGCAGAACAAGTAAGTCTCCTCATTATATGCATCATTGTATTCATCTTCGACAACAATTAAATATGTTCCAGGGCTGATCACGGCATTTGAAAAAATATCCTGGCCAATATTGGCATTAGTATTCCTGTCATTTGCAATAAGCGTCAGAACATTATTAATGATTTGATATATCCCAACATTCAGATCCAAATTAGAAGGTACGGAAGTTACAGCAACTTCTAATACTCCATATTCGCTTACTTGCACTTCAAACCAATCTACATCATTGAACTCAGTATAGAGATGATTGTCTCCATAAATTCTGGCTTCAAAACATGTGTCTGTGGCAATAGGTGCTGCCTCATCATATATTTGATTTAATTCCAGCTCGTTGGCAGTAAATTCCACACAGAACAAATAAGTCTCCTCGTTATATGCATCATCATATTCATCATTTACACTGATCAAATAAGTTCCCGGACTGACTACGGCATTTGAGAAAACATCCTGACCAATATTGGCATTATTAATTCTGTCATCGGCAATTAGAGTCAGGACATTATTGATATATTGGTAAATCCCAATATCCAGATCTAAATTATAAGGTACCGAAGTAACAGCTACCTCTAATACTCCAAATTCTGTCACCTGCACTTCAAACCAATCTACATCATTAAATACCGTATAAGTATGATTATCACCATAAATATTAGCTTCAAAACATGTGTCTGTTGCAATAGGTGCTGCCTCATCCCAAATCTGGTTTAACTCCAGCTCATTAGGAGTAAAGTTAACGCAGAATGTATAAGTTTCTTCATTAAAATCATTATTACTTTCTTCATTAACACTAATTAAATAAGTTCCAGAACCGATCACAGCATTTGAGAAAACATCCTGGCCAATATTGGCATTAGTAATTCTATCATCTGCAATTAAAGTCAGGACATTATTGATGTATTGGTAAATCCCTACATCAAGATCTAAATTAGAAGGCACTGAAGTAACTGCTACCTCTAATACTCCAAATTCTGTCACCTGCACTTCAAACCAATCCACATCATTGAATACAGTATAAGTATGATTATCTCCATAAATATTGGCTTCAAAACAGGTGTCAGTTGCGATAGGAGCTGCCTCATCCCAAACTTGGTTTAGTTCCAGCTCGTTGGGAGTAAAGTTTACACAGAACGAATAAGTATCCTCATTGAAATCAATATTGCCTTCATCATTAACACTGATCAAATAAGTTCCGGGGTTTATCACGGCATTTGAGAAAATATTTTGGCCACCGTTGGCATTATTCATCCTGTCATCTGCAATGAGAGTCAGAGTATTATTGATGATTTTGTATATTCCAACATTCAGATCCAAATTAATAGGCACAGAAGTAACGGCTACCTCTAATACCCCATATTCGCTTACTTGCACTTCAAACCAGTCCACATCATTGAATACTGTATAAGTATGATTATCACCATAAATATTAGCTTCAAAACATGTGTCTGTTGCGATTGGAGCTGCCTCATCCCAAACCTGGTTTAATTCCAGTTCATTAGGAGTAAAGTTAACGCAGAATGTATATGTTTCTTCATTAAACTCACTATCGTATTCATCATTAACACTGATCAAATATGTTCCTGGATTGATCACGGCATTTGAGAAAATATTCTGACCACCATTGGCATTATTATTCCTGTCATCTGCAATGAGAGTAAGAGTATTATTAATGATTTTGTATATTCCAACATTGAGATCCAAATTATTTGGTACAGAAGTAACTGCTACCTCTAGTACTCCATATTCGCTTACCTGCACTTCAAACCAGTCTATATCATTGAATATAGAATAAGTATGATTGTCTCCATAAATATTGGCTTCAAAACAGGTGTCTGCCGGAATAGGAGCTGCCTCATCCCAAAGCTGGTTCAATTCCAGTTCATTAGGAGTAAAGTTCACACAGAATGTATAAGTTTCCTCATTAAAATCAGTATTGCTTTCATCATTAACACTTATCAAATAAGTTCCCGGATTGATCACGGCATAGGAGAAAATATTCTGACCATTTGCAGCATTACCAGTCCTGTCATCTGCAATGAGAGTCAGAGCATTATTTATGATTTGATAAATCCCGACATTCAGATCCAGATTATTGGGAACAGAAGTAACCTCCACTTCCAGTACACCGGAATTGACCACCTGCACTTCAAACCAGTCCACATCATTATATACTGTATAAGTATGATTATCTCCATAAATATTGGCTTCAAAACATGTGTCTGTTGCGATGGGTGCTGCCTCATCATAAATCTGGTTTAATTCCAGTTCGTTGGCAGTACAAGTCAAGGCCATGTCATAGGAATCAATATCGGAGAAACTATTGTTACTTTCATCCTCAACTTTGATCAGGTAGGTTCCCGGGTTTACAACCGCATTAGAATACATATCCATACCACCAGAGGCATTGCTAGTCCTGTCATCAGCAATGAGAGTCAGAACATTATTTATGATTTGATATATTTCAACATCCAGATCCAGAATAATAGGTACGGAAGTAATCTCCACTTCCAAGACGCCTGATTCAGTAAGTTGAATTTCATACCAGTCAACGTCTCCAACTATTTGTATGTATGCTGATAATTGCTGGCCGCAGGTAACCATCGCGGCTTCCATATAGGTGTCGTTTGGCTCAAAAGGATCCTGTCCAAATATAGGGTTAATGCCGCTTGCAAAAAGTAATAAGCTGATTATGTAAATTTTTACTTTCATATACTTAAATTTTAGGTAGGTAGTTACTCTTACGATTTTCACTGAAACTCGCCTCATTTTTTTATTTTAGATGGTTTTGTGAAGTTTTTCCCATCCACTGGAATAGGGTGGATAGCCCTTTAATCTAATCCGGCACCTATATTATTATATAGATTATTAAATTTTGTTTTGAAATATGACACTCTCAAATAAATAATTAACACTTAGAGTACAAATATAAAATAAACTTCCATGTAAAATAAATAAATCAAAAAAAGGTCAACATTATTTAGGTATGAACAATCAACTAATTAACTTACTTGTATACTGAGCCTGTCGAAGTGCAACCAATTAACTAAACATCAATTACGAATTTCGTTCTTTAACCCGCAACTCTCTTATCATTTTCAAATTTTCAAATTGGCACATTTTCAAATTAATCAAGGTAAATCCCCGACCCAATAAAATAATCTATCCCCGGAATCTTGATCACCCATGCTAATTTGGGTTCTTCCTGGCTGGTGACAGGATTGTTCCAGTAGTATTCATAATATCCTTCGCCATGGTTTTTGGCAACGTTTACCAGTTCACGAATAACATAATTGCCGTGGGAGTCCTGGTAATCATAGAGGTCTTGTCCCTGCAAATTTTTCTGTATGCCATGGGCTACATTTACACATTCAAAATCATAAATGAAAAAATAACCCGACTGATTATCAAAAAAACGAATATGATCAATAAATTTTCTGCAAAACTCAACTCTATCAAGCGTGTCAGTATAATAGTTTTCAAATACACCTGCTATTCCTTCAGCGGCTGTGCGGGTAGATTCAATAACGATCTGTTTATTTGCGTCAGCTTGCTCATAATACTTTTCAGATTGATTCTCATAAAAGCCTGCTCCTATGAAAAACTCTGCAGCAGGAATGCTTTTAACAAAACTTAGCTTTCTTTCAATATTGTTGGTAACGGGGTTCTCGAAAAAGTACTCAACAAAACCATAACCAATATATTTTATGGTTGATACCATCTCCTGAACATAAAACTTCCCATTAGCATCCTGTACATCGTATCGATATTGTCCGGTTAATTCCGGTTTGGCTGCATCTATTATCATCCATGCATTATATGATTCGACAAAAAAGTAACCAGCTTCATTATCAAAAAAACGAACCGGCATGACAAATGCCTGACAAAATTGCGCTCTCGAAGCACTGTCAGGTATCAGGTCCGAGAAAACTGTTTCGAAGCCTGTAGCTACATTGGTGGTGCTAATCTGTACAATAGCCTTATCAAGCTCATACTGCGACACCTTGTCGTAACTGTAAAAGTATTCTTCTTTCGTACATGCGGAGAGCAGGATTGCCAGTGCTATCAGGAATTTGCTAATTATAGTTGTTATTTTCATAGTGACTTGGTTATTACTTGTAAATGACTAAAATGAGCTAGAATTACAAATGACTAAAATTCTAGTCACTTTAGTCATTCGTAATTTTAGTCATTCTCTTTCAGCAATAATACAAAAAATATAGATATAAAGGATAGTCTCAACCTGAGCCTTTTTTTTATTATCTTTATAGACAACTATCATGTTCATACTTTTAGTGAAGCTTAGTGACTTTGTGGCAAAAGAAAAGAATAGCTACTAAGTCTCAAAGTCACGAAGAATCACAAAGAAAGATATATTTATTAAAGAAATATTCTAATTTACAGAGGTATTTTAGGCCTGATATTTGATGAGAGAAGTGTTTAGGTAAAAGGTTTAAGGTATAAGGGGGTTTATTCCTTTTTTCCAAATTTAATTATATGAATGTTACAGAATTAAAAAATAAACACAAGCGAATTTGTGATCATATAGATGAAAAACAAATAAAATCTGCTCTTGATATTTTAAAGGAATTGATTGATCTTTCAGAATTCGGTGATTACAAACGACAATGGGAGAAGCACAATGAGACCTATGCGAATATCATAAAATATTCAGCCATGGGTACTGAAGATCCTCAACGCCAGACAATTTATAATCGTTTACTTGTTTCCATACTTGAGCTATCCGATCTTGTTATTCAAAAGATCTTTACAAAAATCACAGGCTATCATACCTATAGATTAAAGAATACGCTTGAGAAAGAAATCCGACTGACTAAAGATGAAGCTTCAAAAACCATTGATAATCTGGCATTTAATCAGGAGCTTGCTGAAATGCTCAAGGATACAGTAATATCCTCTGAAACACATAATGAGAGCGATACAAATTTCCGCCAAAATCTTCTGATAAATGTTTTTAACAGGATTTGGCTTGCTGATAAATTCTATGAAGGAAATATAGTATTGGTCCGGGGTATTATTAAACTGGATTTTCCATGGTATGAAAAATGCATTTTTGTCAGTGCTCTTACCCTTAGCCTGCAAAGATGTTTTGATATTGCCAAAATTGAACTCTTGCTTGAGTTTTATGAGCATGGTGAGGACCAGGTTCGACAACGTGCACTTGTGGGATTGTTATATGGATTATCACTTTATGATGAGCGTTTACAGTATTATCCTGAGATTACTAAAAAGCTTAGCCTGTATGCGGGTAATGAGCAAATTGCAAATGATATTGAGACAGTGATCATTCAGTTTGTTAAATCAAGGGAAACGGAAAAAATAACTAAAAAATTTACTGAAGAAATCGTTCCGGAAGTCATTAAGATTACTCCAAAATTAAAAGACAAATTAGATCTTGATAATATTTTGTCTGAGGATCTTTCCGAAGATAAAAACCCTGAGTGGGAGAAGTTTTTTGAGGATTCACCGGGTATTTACGATAAGTTGGAAGAATTTTCCAGGCTTCAAATGGAGGGTTCTGATGTCTTCCTGAGCGCTTTTGCAATGCTCAAACATTTTAACTTTTTTAATGAAATGGCTAATTGGTTTAAACCATTTCATGAGGATGAAGAAACAGTAAAACAGTCGCTTGAAGGACAAACTGCCAATATAGATTCAGGCCAGTTTATTGAGGGAATTGATAAATCTGCCTTTCTCTGTAATTCCGATAAATACTCTTTTTGTTTGAATGTCAGGCAAATGCCTGAAGCTCAAAAAGCAATGATGATGGAACTTTTTAATGCTGAACTCGAAGCTATGAAAGAGATTGCTGAAGAAGAGAATATTCTTAACGCATCTGAAAAGAATAACAAAATATTTACCCAGTATATTCAGGACTTATACAGGTTTTATAAACTGTATCCTCTGAAAAATGAATTTGATGATATTTTCAGTAAAGACCTTAAAATTCATGAAACATGGTTTTTTAGTGCTGTTATAAAGGATAAAAAGATATTGTGGAACATTGCACAATGTTATTTTGAAAGAGATTTCTTTGAAGAAGCCCGGGCAATCTATATCCGACTCAATAATGAAGGAGATAATACTTATGAAGTTTTTGAAAAAATTGCATATTGTAATCAAAGGCTTGGAAATATTAAGGAGGCATTAAATTTCTACATTAAAGCTGAATTGTTTGATACCAACAGACTGTGGTTACTTCAAAAAATAGCACTTAGCTATAGGAAACTCAAGGATACTGAAAACGCCATTAAGTATTACAAGGAAGCTGAAAAACTTGCCCCTGAAAATATTTTTATACAGGTTTCCATAGGGCATTGTTATCTTGATCTCGAGAATTATGAAGACGCCCTCAACTATTATTATAAAGTAGAACTACAAGATCCATCAAATATAAAAGTATTAAGGCCTTTGGCATGGTGCTCTTTTATTCTTGGTAAACTTGACGTTGCACAAAATTATTTAAATAAATTGATAGGTAAGGAAGCAAATAAATACGATTTTATGAATATGGGACATCTTGAATGGTGCATGGGGAATAAAGAAGCAGCAATTAAGAATTACGTAAAAAGCATTCAACAGAAAGATAATACCTTCGAACACTTTATGAATGGTTTTAAAGATGATGAAAAATATTTGCTGAAAAATGGTGTTGATGAAAATGATATTCCTTTGATGATTGATAATTTGCAGTACAAGTTAGAAGAATAGCCACTAATTTCACTAATAAACACGAATAAAAAATCAGTTAATCTGTAGCAAAAAAAATCAGCTACTGATTACTCACTATACTATAATTTTCAAAAGTGTGCGTGATATCACTTCGTTAAATTCACAGATTAAGAATTAGCGCATTCGCGGTAAAAAATAAAAATATAACAAATGGCTAAATCAGAAAATTTCAAAGTATCAGGCAATATCGTTGATATTGTCAATAAGGAGATCTTTCAGGGTACAATAACAGTTGAAGGCAATAAGATAATTAGCCTTAAAAAAGAACAAACCGCTAGCAACAAATACATTGCCCCCGGCTTTATTGATGCCCATGTGCATGTTGAAAGTTCGATGTTGTTACCATCTGAGTTTGCCCGTCTGGCAGTAATTCATGGCACTGTTGCAACAGTTTCTGATCCTCATGAAATAGCAAATGTACTGGGTATTGATGGTGTGAAGTTCATGATCAATAATGGTGACAAAGTTCCCTTTAAATTTTACTTTGGTGCTCCATCCTGTGTTCCGGCAACACCCTTTGAAACTTCAGGAGCAAGCCTGGGGCCTGAAGAAGTTGAAGAGTTACTGAAAATGGATAAAATAAAATACCTGTCTGAAATGATGAATTTCCCCGGTGTTTTATTTGGTGATGAGGAGGTGAAAAAGAAATTAGATGTCGCAAAAAAATATAATAAGGTGATTGATGGCCATGCTCCCGGATTAAAAGGCGATGATGCCAAAAAATATATTGAAGCAGGTATTTCTACCGATCATGAGTGTTTTACGATAGAAGAAGCACTTGACAAGATTTCTTATGGTATGAAAATTCTTATTAGAGAAGGAAGTGCTGCCAAAAATTTTGATGCATTGATAGGATTATTGGACAACCATTCTGATCAAATAATGTTTTGCTCTGACGATAAACACCCTAACGACCTGGTAGATGGACATATCAATCTATTGGTAAAAAAAGCAATCGCAAAGGATTATGACCCTGTTAAAGTATTGAGGACATGTATCTATAACCCTGTAATGCACTATGGACTGGATGTAGGATTATTACAGGCGGGAGATAATGCTGATTTTATTGTGCTTGATAACCTGTCTGATTTGAATATACTTGAAACTTATATTGATGGAGTTAAAGTGGCTGAAGATGGAAAGAGCCTTATTCCTCATATTAATGAATCTACACCAAACAATTTTAAGGCAACCAAAATTTCAGTTGAAGATATTAAAATAGCACACACTGATGATTCAATAAAAGTAATTAAAGCCTTTGATGGGCAGTTGATTACAGAATCTATTTCTGTCAAACCAATGATAGATAATGGAAATATTGTGAGCGACATCCAAAAAGATATCCTGAAATTGGTTGTAATGAACAGATATGAAGCAGCTCCTCCCGCTATAGGATTCATAAATAATTTTAATTTGAAACAAGGAGCTATGGCATCTACAGTGGCTCATGACAGTCATAATATCATTGCAGTCGGAACATCAGATAAAGAAATTGTTAAAGCTGTTAATCTTTTAATTGAAACCAAAGGTGGTGTTTCTGTGGTTGATGGAGAATATAATTCAGTTTTACCACTTGCTGTTGCAGGCTTAATGTCGGCTGATGATGGTTTTGAAGTTGCCGGAAAATATGATATGCTTGATAAAAAGATTAAAGAGATGGGAAGCAAATTATCTGCACCCTACATGACTTTATCATTTATGGCACTTCTGGTGATACCTGCACTGAAGTTAAGTGATAAGGGATTATTTGACGGTAATAAGTTTGAGTTTACAGCAGTATAAAAAACTTAAAACTTTCTTCCTGTCTTTGAATTTTATTTTATGCTATTTTCCTCCAGACTTTTTTGCTTGTCTACAACTTTTTGTAATTCCTCATTAAAGAGCTGCTCAAATTTCACTGCATCGAAAAGCTCACTATAAGTTCCGCCAGAAGACAGCTTGGAATTTATTTTATCTGTTATGGCTCTTTTGCTTACCTCTATTGCGATATCAGCCTTGTAATTGCCATTTTTCAACTGAGTAGATTCTTTACAAATAATGGTATAATCTGTAAGTTCCTGGGTTAAAACCTCTTTTATCTTAGCATTAATTTTAGGGATAAAGATCTCTTTAAAATTTTGTTTTTTCCCCACGACCGACTGATCAATAAACCTTGAAGTAGCCGACTGTACAACAGAACTGATTGCAGAAACAACAGCTTTTTTAGAATAAAGCAGTGCTTTATCTTTTGCAAGGCTCTCATCAGTATCAGTCGCTGATGTAGTCGCCCTGAAATAGTCTGTTGTTGTTTTAAAATCAGCTGCATAGCAGTTCACTTTAACTTCTTGTTTCTTGTTTGAAGCTTCTGATCCTTCAAGAATTTTGCATCCGCTTATGCCTATCAAAATTGATAGAAATGTAAATGTTAAAATGGGTTTTGTCTTAATCATAAATGTTATTTTTTTCTTAATTGATTAGGCTATCCTCTATACAGTCTTTTTTCTTAATTTCCGTATATCTGCATATCTATATATCTGTATGCCTTTCTTATCTGCCTACTGCTGCTGCTTACTTTTAACCTTCATATCTTTGTACCTTTGAATCTTTATCCTTTAGTCTGATCTGCAACTTTTCGCATTAGTTTTTTAATTTTATCCGCATCACCAATGAAATTATCTTTTAACAATTTCATGTTTTCATCGAACTCAAAAACATAAGGAATACCAGTTGGGATATTGAAACTGATAACTTCATCTTCAGGCATATCTTTAAGATATTTCACCAATGCTCTTAAGCTGTTTCCATGAGCAGCAACCAGTACTTCTTTATGCTTTTTCAGTGCAACGGAGATCTCATTTTCCCAGTAAGGTACTATCCTCTTTACTACATCAATCAGGGCTTCAGTTCCAGGAGTGGCTTCTTTTTCGAGTCCCTGGTAGCGTGGATCAAATTTTGGATGCCTGGGATCATCATCAGCCAAAGGTTCAGGGGGTATGTTAAAGCTTCTTCTCCATAACAACACCTTTTCATCACCAAATTTTTTAGCCATTTCAATTTTATTTGAACCCTGCAAAACACCATAATGCTTCTCATTTAATCTCCAGCTTTTATAAACTGGTATCCACATCAGATCCATTTCTTCCAGCACAAGCCAAAGAGTTTTAATTCCCCTTATCAAAAATGAAGTATAGGCGATCTTAAAATCATAACCTTCTTTTTTAAGAATTTTTCCTGCGTCAATAGCTTCCTGAGTACCTTTTTCAGATAATCCTACACCCTCATCTGTCCATCCTGTAAAACGGTTTTCTTTATTCCAGACACTTTCACCATGTCGGAGTAGTACTAGTTTATACATTGTTTTTATTCTATTGGTTTATGAGATGTTAAAAAAAAAAAGTTATAAGTTATTACTCTAAAATGGATGAATTGTTACATTGTTAAATTGTTATTTTGTTCATCTGTAAGTAATTTACTTTTCTTAGTGAATCTTGGTGTCTTCGTGACTTAGTGGCTTTTTATTTTTCCGCTTCGACCATATTAGAATCAATACCCCTCCAATAATAAAAGGGATACTTAAGCTTTGACCCATATTTAGAATAAGGTTGTTTTCAAAATTAACCTGGGGTTCTTTATAGAACTCAATAATAAAACGTGAAGTAAAGATCAGTATCAGAAACATTGAAAACAGGTATCCCTCTGCAACTTTCCCGCCTCTTTTCCAGTAATATCTCAGTAAATAAAAAAAGATCAGCAAATTTACCAGGGCTTCATAAAGTTGAGTAGGGTGTCGTGCAATGTTGTCATCCCTGGTAAAAATAAAAGCCCATGGCACATTAGTCGCATGACCATAAATTTCAGAGTTAAATAGGTTTCCTGTCCGGATAAAAAATCCTGCTAATGCAACAGTGATAATAACCCTGTCTAAAGTCCAGAGATAAGTTTTTTTATTTTTTCTGGAGAAAAGGTACAAGCCTATTAATATCCCGATAGCTGCTCCATGACTTGCAAGGCCACCTTCCCAGACTTTTAAAATACTAATTGGGTTACTAAGATAATATCCCGGCTCATAAAACAAACAATGACCAAGGCGTGCACCGATAATTGTGGAGATCAGCATATATGTTGCCGCCTGATCAGTTGCTTGCGCCGGCATGCCTTCATTCTTGAATATCGCGCCAATAATATAATATCCAACGATAAATGTTAAAGCAAAAAGTAAACCATACCATCGTATAGCAAATTTCCCAATGCTGAATATCTCAGGATTTACTGACCACTCTATAAAATTTAGAATCATATTTAAACTTGATTAGAAAATTAATTAGTATTTTGAGATTATAGTTGTACCAAAAGTACTTCCTTTTTATCATTTCTGATAACATCAACAGTGATGGTCTGTCCTTGTTCAAGGTTCTTTAATCTGTGCATATAGTCATAAATGTTTGCTATAGCCTTACCATTAATAGCCACAATGATATCTCCTTTTTCCATTCCTCCATTTGCAGCAGGGCCTCCCGGACGAACACCATCAACTCTTAAGCCATTGCTTTCGCTTGAAGCAAAATCAGGCATGATACCCAGAGTGACTTTAAAACCCGACTTCCTTGAACGAACTTTCGGGCCTGCCAACTGAAAAGTAAGTGAGCTGTCAGCCATTGCTAAAACATACATCAGGCTATCCACAAACAAGGTAGTTTTTTTAGCTCCTTCAAAACTGATAAACTCAATGTCGTCTTCCGGAGTATGATAATCACTGTGGGCTCCGGTTGAAATAAAAAACACAGGGATCTCAACGCTATAGAAGCTTGCATGATCAGATGCACCATATCCTTCTGACGAATAATTTAATGCCAGGTCTGTATTTTCTGCTAGCTTATTTAGTATATCTTCAGCTTCAGCAGATGTTCCTGTACCTCCGACAAGCAAAGCCCTGGTATCAGGTTTCAGTCTTCCGATCATATCCAGATTAACCATGGCCTTTATTTTGTTGAGGTTAACCACAGGATTTGCAATAAAATATTTTGATCCCAGTAAACCCATTTCCTCAGCACCAAAAGCCACAACTATAACGCTTCTTTTAAGCTTAGCCTTGTTTGCAGACAAGTTTCTGGCGATTTCCATTATTCCGGCAACACCTGATGCATTATCATCGGCACCATTATGTACTGCTGTGGTATCAGGTTTTCTTGACCCAGACCCGGGTCCGCCCATGCCTAAATGATCGTAATGGGCGCCAATTAAAATATATTCGTCCTTGTGATCAGTATCCCCGGATTCTATGATCCCAATTACGTTTTGGGTTTTAACTCTTGTATGCATAAGTTCTGTAGATGCTTTTACTTTTATTGGAATTGCAAAAGAATGAGGAGTTCTGAGGCTGTCAAGATTACTTGCCAGTTCTGCAATAGTATAGCCTATATTCTTTAATATCGTATCAGCAATACCTCTCTTTATATTGATCAGAGGAATGCCTGATCCACTTAAGCTTTTATCAAAATATAGCGAGACTAATTCATCTTTCTCACTAAATGCAGGACCTGAAACGAACAAAACTCCTGCTGCTCCTTTATCTTTTGCTGTGAGAGCTTTTCCTCTTTCATCACTATATTGTTCATACCAGCTCTCAGGATCATCAAGCTCAGGATCACCTCTTAAGATCATTACCCATTTACCAGTGACATCAATTCCTTTATAATCATCCCAGGTGATACTGTCAGTTGTAATATCAAAGCCATAACCGGCAAATACTACTTCAGCTTCAATATCAGTGTTTGATGAAAATGAAAATGGAATAAAATCTTCTTCAAGTACGGCATCAAATCCCTCAAATGACAAATCATTTTTTTCGCCCAACTCGATATTTTTTACAACATCAAAATATTGAAAACCATTGTCTGCCGGTAACTTCAGGCCTGATGCTTTAAAAAAGTCACGGATATATTCGGCAGCCATTTTATCGCCGGCTGTTCCGGGTTCACGTCCCTTTATGGAATCAGAAGCCAAAAAGGCAATATGATCTTTAAGTTCCTCCTTTGTTATTTCAGGATTGGAAGCCTGTTTGCAATTTGAGAATAAAAGTGCAACAAAAATGACTAATAGAAGAGAGCTAATTTTTTGCATCGAATTGAAAAATTTGATATTTATAAATTTTTGCGAAGATAAATGTTTTCAGCAAGAAACGATTAAAAACTGAAAAAATTGGAAAGTAAAAATGATAATCAGGAGTAGCCGTTTTTTGCTTAGGATAGAAGCCATTGTTAAGCGGAGTCTCCTGACTCCGCTTCAGGTAAATTACCGACTGAAGACTATTAAACGAACTAGCGTATCACTATCAACTTCCCTTTAGCTAATACCTGCAATTTACTCCTGACTCTATAAAAATACATGCCTCGGCTAATTCTTGCTAATGAAATTGTGGAGGACGGGTTGTTGAATGTATGTTGTTTAACTTGCCTGCCATATCTATCAATCAACTCAAAATATAAGGCGCCATTGATGGCTTGGTTTATCTCAATATTTATAAAATCAGAAGCTGGATTAGGATAAACACTGACTTTCTCTATTTCCCATTCAAGTTGATAATCTTTCACCCCAACAATAATACAACCCGGCGTATCACATCCCATACTATCTGTTTTAACAAGCCAGGTTGATTGTGGAAATGGTTGATAAACATTTTTAAAATACCCACATGCAATATATCCACCACCGGAAGTAGGTTTTAAATCGTAAAAATAATTATGTGCTCCATTTACTAAATAAGATTGATATGAATACTCTCTATACCATAAGCTATCTCCAAATTCATTTAGTTTCATTATAAATCCCTCATTTCCAGATTTATGATTAATTGTATCGCTAATATATGAATAGCCTACAATAACAGTATTATGATCGTCAAGTTCATATATATTCATCACTTTATGATCAATTTGATTGCGAAATTTTTTACTCCATAATGTTTGTTTTGAAGGTGATACTTTCAAAACACATATTTCGCTTGCCGGATATCCGGGCAAAACCTCCTGGTAAGCATCTGAGTAGGCCACAAGGTAATTGCTGTCATACGACATGGTAACAAATGCTATTCTATCTTTAAAGGCACCTCCAAGTTGTTTTTGCCATTGCTCATTTCCGAATTTGTCGGTTTTTACTATCAAACCATCACCTGAATAATCCACACCAGCCTGGTATGTATAACCACCAATTAGAAAACCAGTATCTGGTGTTTGTATAACAGAAAATCCGCGTTCAATATTATATGTATTTCCATAAGTATTATACCATTTGGTATTACCAAGACTATCTAGTTTGATCATGAAAATATCATTGTCGTATTGTTGTGATCCTTTAATTTCACCAACTATGATAAATCCGTTATCAATCGATTCTTTTATATCATAGAATGCTAAATATTCATAAACAGATGTGCTAATAGTATCATAAAATTGTTTTGTCCACAGCGTATCGCCAATTGCATCATGTTTCATAATAATAGAATGCCAGGTTTGGGTTGAATCATTTATCCCGCCAATAGTAGCAAAACCATTATCATGTGTTAAAATTATTGGACAACCATGTCCGGCAACATACATTTTATTTGCTTCACCCCAAGACTTTTTCCATAAGAGATCACCATTATGTGAAAACTTGCTAAGTAAAATCCTATTTGCATTATTGTAGTTGCTATCAAGAATAGTACCTGCAGTATAGTAACATGAATCCTTTTCTACAACACCATAAACAGCACTGGCAGTGCTTTGTGTAAAGACTTTGTTAAAATATTCGACCTGTGAAAATATCAGCTGAATATGCAATAGAAAAGTAAATAAACAAATAAAAAATCTCTTCCTTTTCATAGTTTTCGAGAGTAGTAATAATAGAACAAATGTTATGTTTATTGTGAGATACTAAGTTTTTCAGTTTTAATAATTTCTCCATCACCACTAAGAACAACCATATAAAAGCCCGGGTTATACTCCCTAAGGTCTATTAATAATTGATTATTAATTTACCCTCAATTGGCTCCGAATTATCTCCTGATAATTTATATATGTAAATACCTGGTTTATATTCATAGTTGCATATTTTTATGGTTTTTTTACCTTGAAGATTGATATGTTTTACTTTTTTGCCAAGTATGTTGAATATTTCTAAAATAGAATAATCACCTTGCGTATTACTGAAATCAAGAGTACTGATATCCGTTACAGGATGGGGGTAGATTTCTACATTTGTTTTGTTTTGTATAAGATTATTTATCCCTGAAAGAATTGGGAAGCAGTTACTATAATCAGGATTTAAATACTTAACCATATCATCTTGTTTAAAGCATATTAATTTCCATTTTTGATAACCAGTAGGTTGCCAGATAATTGGAGAAAACAGCCCACGTGTACTGCCAATTCCTTCAATCCAATAATCATAATAAAGCGTAGAAAAATAAAATGTTTTACGAAAGTTGTTATCAATGAGCATTGAATCAATATGATCGATTACTAGATAACCCTCAGGACCTATGCTATCCATCCCAACAAAAACAGTATCCCCAACCGATTTAGAAAAATCATAAAGTACAACTTCTTTATTTCCTGTGGCACCTGGATAAACACAATTACATCCAATAACAAATATTCTTTTCAAACTGTCCTCCCGGATAGCACCGCAGTATTGTCCCGTAATTAATGGGTAAACAGTATCGTTCAACAAGTAAATTTTATGATATAGTGTTGTATTTATAATTGTATCACCTGAAATACCGTATTGATATGTTTCAATTATATCTGGTTGCATACATGTAAAAACCTCGCTCCAGATTGCGTTGGAATCAGGAAATGGATAATAGCTTTGTGCATTTGAAATAGCAATTAGCAAAAACAAATGGCTTAAAAGAATTAGTTTTTTCATTGTTATGAATTTCAAAAGTTTATAATAATTCAATAAATATAAGCATATTTAAGGCTAATGTCAAGTAATGAGGTAAGAAAAACTTCAAAACAGATATGGAACATCAATTTCGTTTCTGTTTTATTAAATTCTTATTTATGTCACTGTATATTAATCATTTTATTGGGGAAAGGTAATATGCTAAAAATATTTTACTTTCCAAGGCGAACAATACAATTTTTACTTTGTAACATTTTAGGGTAAACATAATAATGATTTATCCTTACCTTTCTTCCCTTTCCTGAAAAATGACAATCCCTTTTGTGGACAGGAATCTATGCATTCACCACATGCAATACATTCCTGGTTGTCAATAGCACTTGATTTATTATCCCTGGTAATAGCATTTATTTTGCAAGCAGAGCTGCATAGGTCACAGGCATTATACTCATTATTTACCCCAATTACTGATGCTCCGGGAATTTTACTGATCCATCCCAGTACCAAACCAATTGGACATATCATTTTACAGAATGGCCTGAATATAAATATGGAACTGATCAGTAATAGTATCAGTAAAATGTATCCAGTAATATTTGTGGAAAATAAATTGAAGGCAACCTTAAAGGGATCAATCTTTACAAAGTAATTAGTTCGTGTTATTATTAATTGAGCGATGAGAACAACCAGCAAAACAATCCTGATCATCCTCATTATCTTTTGAGATTTTTCAGATTTAAGAATATTCAAGCGCCCGGGTAGAAATATAAATTCCTGCAAGGCGCCCAGGTGGCATATCCAGCCGCACCACACTTTGCCCAGTAAATATGTTATTGGTATTAATGCAACAAACCAGATTATCTTTTGCCAGTGTACATCAGCACCAACACCCATAAGGATCAAATTTTGAAAACTCATTATCGGACAGGGGCATGCACCGTGATAAAAACCCAGAACAATTATTGCTGTAATTAGAAATATCCCCCGCAGGTATCTAGTTTCCCTGAACCTTACAAAAATTCCTGCCAGGATTGTGAAAAACAAAGATCCTAAAACCCAGTAAAGAGCAGATTGTCTATTCTTTGCTCCACCATATGGGCAGGAAGCACAGTCAGGATCTTGCTTTTTTTCAATTTCCTTGAATTCATTAAACTCAGAAAATTCATCATCAACAATAAGGAAAGAATCTTCATCAAGTAAAACTCTTTCGTCTGTCTCATGAGCTCTCAGATTTACTGTATCGTCACTCTGAGCAAATATGCTAATAGATGAGAAAAATAAAGCTAAGAATAGGATACTAAGGATATGTTTATTTTTCCTTACGGACATATATTAATCTTTTAGTGGTTCTGCCTCAAGTTCCAGAGTTCCAAAACCTCCTTCTTTTTCGCATTTTCGAACTGCACTAATGAACACTTTCCCTTTTTTCGTACCGGTCACTTTTATTTTTAATTCCCTTTCGTACACCCCCATTTTAACTTCAACCCATTCTTTAGTGCCAATAACTTTCAATCCTGAAGTCTGGAATTCTGTTTTCTGTATTCCTATGAGGCAAATTCGGTGAGTATAAATAACAGTGACTTTAACAACTATTATATCACCGATATCATATTTTTCCTTTTTATTTTTAATTACTTCAAAACTTATTTCACAGGCAGCTAGTCTGACTGTTCCTACAGTAAACAAGATCGCCATAAAAAGTAATGATTTGCTGATAATACTCGTAGATCTCTTCGTTTTCATGATATTTGAATTTTTTAGTCTTTAGTCCATTATTACTAAACTGATGGCCATTACTGCCATTCCTAAAATTAAGCCATAAATAGATAAATGATGTTTGCCATATTCCCTGGCAGAAGGTAAGAGCTCGTCGAGCGAAATAAAAACCATAATACCAGCCACAGATGCAAACATATATCCAAATACCAGTTTATTCATAAATGGCATTAAAATAAGGTATCCAATTGCTGCCCCAACAGGTTCTGCTAAACCAGAGGAGAATGAATACCAAAAAGCTTTTTTCCTGCTGCCTGTGGCGTAATATATCGGAACTGACACAGCTATTCCTTCCGGGATATTATGAATTGCTATCGCAATGGCTATAGGAATACCAAGACTTGGACTTTGTATAGCTGCCATAAAAGTAGCAATGCCCTCCGGGAAATTATGGATTGCAATCACAAGGGCTGTGAACATTCCCATACGCATTAGTTTTTTTTCCTTAACAGGCTTTGAGAGCTCTTCAACTCTTCTTATTTCATGTGGATTCTCAAATGAAGGGACTAATTTGTCGATGATAGCAATTAATAACATGCCAATGAAAAATGCTGTTACAGTATGCCATTGAGCAATTACTTCTGCTCTTATGGGATTAATAATTTCATCAGTTATTAAATATTCAGTAATGGAGATCCTTGCTTCGAAAAATATCTCTACAAAAGAGATATATATCATAACACCCGCGGAAAACCCTAAAGCAACAGCTAAGAATTTTGTATTGGTCCGCTTGGCAAAAAAACCAATAGCACTTCCAATTCCTGTCGACAAACCGGCAAATAATGTCAATCCAAATGCGATCAATAAGGTTGTGCTGTCAACTTCCATTATTAATTATAGAGTTTTAGAAATGCTGGACTTATGATTCTTTCAAACTTCAAAAATAGATAATTTCATGCATAATTTGAAGTAATTTGTAACATTCATTTTATTGAGTCGTCATATAATTAAAAACAGAGCTCTTTAAATATTTTGTGTACGCAATCGGACAATAAACATATAAAACCGAACACATAAGATCAAAGAATATTTTAAATAGATGGATGCAAATAAAAGATAAACAGTAACATACAACATTTGGCACGATGTTGGTTAATAAGAAAACAGAATATAAACAAATCAAAAAATAAATAACCATGTATAAAATAATATCACTCCTCATTTTTTTACTCTTTCTTAGTCAGACTTTTTCTTTTGCAGCAAATGCAAACATGAATTTTGATCTGGAAGAAGAAGAGTATGTTAATGATATCCCTTTTAGTACAAGTGACATCATTACTTTCGATCTGGACACTAACAGAGACACTAATTTTTCAGAGCCAAGTTTTGAACTAAGGCAGAAAATGATTGTTGTTAACAGGCTTATGAATGTTAATTTCAATCTTGAAGATGAAGAATATATCGATGATATACCTTTTGATACTGAAAGTATTAGTGATAGCTATACTGTACATCTTGATGCAATTTTTTATGAAGGCATGAAAGTTGAATTCCAACTAGAAGATGAATTATATATTGATGATATTCCTTTTAATACCAGTGATGTTGTAAGAGGATTAAGACCCTAATTTTCACTCTCCATATATTTCCCTTTTATCGAACCCCCACCTAATGGGGGTTTTTTTATGCCATGAAATAAATATAGATTTTAGTTTTCTCTGTGTAACTCTGTGAATTCTCTGTGTAACAGCTATATCACAAAGTTTCCCAAAGTAGGTACAGAGTTCCACAAAGATCCTTCAGGAATTTTACTTGTCTGATAAGAAGGAAATTTACTAAAAGATTTGAAGAGTAACATGATATACTGTAATTTTGATTATTATTAGATAATAAATTAAATGATTATTAACAGCATATGAAAATATTCAAAACAATACCTGAAATAAAAAACCACTTGAAGGAACTGAAAAAAGAAGGATTCTCAATCGGGTTTGTTCCTACAATGGGTGCACTTCACCAGGGGCATATATCACTGATCAGGAAGGCATGTTTGGGAAATGACAAAGTTGTGTGCAGCATTTTTGTAAATCCAATACAATTTACTAATAAGGACGATCTTTTAAAATACCCCAGAAAGATAGATTCAGATTTTCAAATGCTCCGGGAAAATAATTGTGATATTTTATTTTTTCCTGATACTAAAGAAATGTATCCTGAAGTTGAAGATGCTATTTACGATTTTGGCCACCTTGATAATATTTTGGAAGGAAAGTTCAGACCAGGGCATTTTAATGGCGTTGCAATAGTAGTTAAAAAATTCCTGGAAATAATTGAACCTGATAAAGCTTATTTTGGAAAAAAAGACTACCAGCAACTCGCAGTAATTAAAGCGCTGGTAAAGAATTTTAATATTCCCGTTGAAATTATTCCTTGTCCTACTTTTAGAGAAGATGATGGCCTTGCCATGAGTTCAAGAAATCTGCGCTTAAGTGAAAACGAAAGAAGTATTGCGCCTCATATTCACAAAGTTTTGCTACAAGCCAAAACCAAAGCTGCAACAATTACAGCAGAGGAATTAAAGGTATGGGTAATTTCTGAATTTAGTAAGTACCATGAATTTAAACTAGAATATTTTGAATTAGCAGACCCGGATACACTCTTGCCTGTAAAAAGTCTGAAAAAGGGACAAAATTGCATGGCTTTAATTGCAGTGTATCTTGGTAATATCAGATTAATTGATAATATTGAAATTTTTTATTAATTTTGTTCACTTTTGTAATTTGAGGCTTGAGAAATTTTACAATTTAATAAACCGGGACTGCTTTATTTGAAGTATTGTTTTTATTGGATTGTGCATTATGATCATTTTGATCGATTGAAAAGAATTACACAAATCTGATTTTTTGAAAAAGAGAATTATATCAGTTGTAAAATACCTGGTTTTTCTGTTTATTGGAATAGGATTACTTTGGTTGGTTTTCAGGAAACTTGACCTCCATTCAATTGCTGATGAAATTAAACACGCAAATTATTGGTGGATCGGGCTCTCTATAATTCTGGGTGTTTTTAGTCATCTTTTTCGTGCACTCAGGTGGAACCTCATGATAAATTTTCTTGGATATAAAACCAGGACGAGCACCACCTTTTATGCTGTAATGGTTGGATACCTTGCAAATACTGCCATCCCACGCCTTGGTGAGATTACACGTTGCGGTGTCCTGAGTAAAAAAGATAAAATTCCATTCGACTCACTGTTTGGATCAGTTATCGCTGAACGTGTATTTGATATTATTGTCCTTGCCTTTATTATGTTTGCAGTTATTATTTTTCAGCTTGACCTCTTAAGTGGATTCCTCAGTAAACATGTTATATCACCTATAAATTCAAAATTTTCTAATAATGGTTTATCTTCAATTATAATAATTTCTGTTATTGTTCTTCTTTTGGCTTTGTTTATTGTGTTGCTAAAACTTTATGCTCCACGCCTCAGAAAGCTTAGCTTTTTTAATAAGATTGAAACTTTTTTTACAGGTTTACTGGATGGAATTAAGACTATTTTAAAAATAAAAACTAAAGCTCTGTTTTTATTTTATTCGTTTATGATCTGGGTTTGTTATTCAGCGATGACATATATTGCTTTTTTTGCTATGCAGGCTACTTCAAAATTGACCGTAATTGATGGCATAACTGTAATGTCGCTGGGGAGCTTTGGCTTTATTGCACCGGTACCTGGCGGTATTGGGGCTTACCATTTTATAGTAAAGGCTGTTCTTGTTGAATTATACAAAGTTCCTTCTGAACCGGCAGCATCATATGCTACAATATTGCATTCTGCACAAACAATAATGATTATATTAGTAGGTGCATTCGCATACCTGATGCTGATGCTGTTAACCAGAAAATCAAAGAATGAAGAATCTTGATATAGTACGATCAAAAATTTTTACTTTCGAAAGCCTGGCTCAGCAGCTCGGAAAGTGGCGGGCTTTAAAGAAAAGTATCGTATTTACAAACGGATGTTTTGACATTATTCACCTTGGCCATATAGATTATCTCTCTAAATCAGCAGATGAAGGTGATATATTTATAATTGGATTAAATACTGACAGTTCTGTCAGTAAACTTAAAGGCCGGAACAGACCTGTTATTGAGGAAAGATCAAGATCTTTCATACTTGCATCTTTATATTTTGTTGATGCAGTTGTCCTTTTTGATGAAGAAACTCCTTTTAAACTCATAAAATTAGTTCAGCCTGATGTTTTAATAAAGGGAAGTGATTATACCGTAAATGAAATAATTGGGTCTGATATTGTTTTAAATAAAGGTGGAGAGGTAAAGACAATTGATTTTTTGCCGGGCTACTCAACAACTGATATCATCAATAAAATTAACAATCTGAATAATTAATTGCAGGATGGCAAAGCAAAGATCTGTTTTTTATTGCCAGAATTGTGGAACACAATCATCGAACTGGATAGGCAAATGCCCAAACTGTAGTCAATGGAATACTTTTGTTGAGGAGATTATTCAAAGAGATGACAGTTCAGACCAATGGGATAAATTATCATCCAGGTCAAAGAGCGTTAAGCCAACATTGATCTCAGATGTTCATCTTGGGAAGGATATCCGTATTGATACCAATAGCCAGGAATTAAACAGGGTACTGGGTGGAGGTATGGTTCCGGGTTCTTTAATTTTGATAGGTGGTGAACCGGGTATAGGTAAATCAACCCTTATGTTACAACTGGCCCTTAACATCAAAAAACAAAAGGTGCTATTTGTGACTGGTGAGGAGAGCGAGCAACAGATCAAAATGAGGGCTGAACGCATAGGTGCAAATAATCCGGATTGTTATATTCTTACTGAAACCTCAACTCAAAATATATTAAAGCAGATTGAGCAGTTAAATCCGGATATCTTAATAATTGACTCAATACAAACTTTACATACTGCAGCTATTGAATCTTCTGCCGGAAGTATTTCACAGATAAAAGAGTGTGCTGCTGAAATGCAACGCTACTCTAAACTTACTAATACTCCGGTTTTTCTTGTTGGTCATATCACAAAAGATGGCCATCTGGCAGGACCAAAAATTCTGGAACATATGGTTGACACAGTTCTTCAGTTTGAAGGCGACAGGAACTATGGATATCGCATTCTCAGAGCAGTGAAGAACCGGTTTGGCTCCACATCAGAATTAGGAATATATGAAATGCGAAATTCCGGATTGAGGGAAGTTACCAATCCTTCAGAAATACTTATTTCTCAACGTGAAGATGATCTTAGTGGAATAACTATCTCAGCTACTATAGAAGGGATGCGTCCCATGCTCATCGAAACACAGGCACTTGTCAGCTCTGCTGCATATGGCACACCTCAACGATCCTCTACAGGTTTTGATATCCGCAGACTAAATATGTTACTTGCTGTTTTGGAGAAGAGAAGTGGCTTCCGTCTTGGTGTTAAAGATGTGTTTTTAAATATAACTGGTGGGATAAAAGTTTTTGACCCCGGAATTGACCTGGCAGTTGTTTGCGCTGTTTTATCTTCCAGCGAAGATCTTGCAATTGATCAGAAATCATGTTTTTCTGCTGAAGTAGGACTTTCAGGAGAAATCAGACCTGTTAACAGAATAGATCAGAGAATTATGGAAGCAGAAAAGCTTGGCTTTGAAAATTTTTATCTTTCCAAATTCAACCTTAAGGGATTGGAATCATCCAGATATTCAATTAAGCTGATAGCAGTTACCAAAATTGAAGAGGTCTTTAGCAGGCTTTTTGCCTAGATCAGTTCATCTTAAGTATCTGAAACAGTTCATCAAGTTTTGGTGTAAGAATAATTTCTTGATAATCGTATTTACTAGTTAAGGAAACCTATCCACACAATTTCCTGGCATAATTACTAATTCATACTTTGTAACAACTCTGCAAGTGTTTATATTTGTCATTGTAAGTATCATCAAATAGATACTATTAAGTTTAATCCTTGTTCTGAAATCAAAAGATGCTTTTTACCTAGATCAGTTCATCTCAAGTATCTGAAACAGTTCATCAAGTTTTGGTGTAAGAATAATTTCTGTACGTCGGTTTTTTGCCCGCGCTGCAGATGTGTTTGCGTTATCAATAGGAACGAATTTACTCCTGCCTGCTACCATTAATCTCTTCGGATCAATGGTGCTATTGTTGATCAGGATTTTTACAATTGCTGTCGCTCTCATCACACTAAGATCCCAATTATCTTTAATTTGCCCTGAACCGTTATATGGTACATTATCAGTGTGCCCTTCAATCAATATATTTATCTCAGGATCGTTTTCAAGTACTTTGGCCAGTTTTTTTAAAGCTTCTTCACCTGTTTTACCAACCTCATACCTGCCTGAAGCAAATAATAACTTTTCGTCCAGTGAAACGTAAACTTTCCCGTTTCTTATATCCACTGAAAGTCCCTCATTGACAAATCCAAGTAAAGCTTCAGAAACAGTGTTTTTCAATGCATTTACAACGGAATCCTTTTTAAAAAGTATATATTCCAATTCGTTAAGCCTTTTCTCTTTTTCTTCAATAGCTTTTTTTGATGCCATTAGTTCTGCATTCAGCTTATCGAGATTATCTTTTTTAGCAGCCAGTTCCTTTCCTAATTTTATTAATTCATCTTCCTGCTTAAAAAGGTTTTCTTGTGTTGCCTGAAGCTCAGCCAAAATTTTCCTTGTCTCTTCATCTTTTCCACTAAGTTTATTTTGGCTTTCTTTCAACATCAGGTCGTAAGTATTCTTAAGCTGATCGTATGCACCTTGAACATAAGAATTCTCTCTCTTTAAGTCATCAATATTTATATTCAGTTTCTTAATCTGGGACTTTAAGCTTTCTATTTCAGCATTTCGCTCAGTATTTATAATAGATAATTCTCTGTTTTGTTCTTTCAGATTTGCATTGTCATTATTACATTCTTTATATCTTCCAAGTAAAGCTTCATGCTCTTTTGTTGTTACACAGGATGAAACAAAGAATGTTATCAGTATGGCAATAAATAATAATTTAATAGATTGTTGTTTCATTATTTTTATATTATGGATTTTTTAAACATGCAATTTACTGTGGTGATGGTTAACTCTAATTATTTATTCTACCGTAACGGATTTTGCAAGGTTACGTGGCTGATCAACATTACAACCTCTCATTACCGCAATATGATATGATAGTAATTGAAGAGGTATAGTGGCTAATAATGGGACAAGAATATCATCAGTCTCAGGGATTTCAATAAAATAATCAGCCATTCCCACAACATCCTTATCGCCTTCAGTAACAATTGCAATTATCTTTCCTTTTCTTGCTTTTACTTCCTGAATATTAGAGACAATCTTATCGTAGATGATGTTATTTGTGGCAATAAAGATGACCGGCATTTCCTGATCGATCAGGGCAATCGGACCATGTTTCATCTCAGCAGCAGGGTAGCCTTCTGCGTGTATATATGAGATCTCTTTGAGTTTTAAAGCTCCTTCAAGAGCAACGGGGAAGTTATAACCCCGACCGAGATACAGGGCATTAGGTGAGTCTTTAAATTTTTCAGCAATTTTAATAACTTTATCATTAGTTTTTAAGGTTTCCTCAACTTTTTGAGGAATATTGTCCAAATCGTTTAATATCTGATGAAACCTGGACCTGGTAATAGTTCCTTTTTTTTCACCCAAACGAAGAGCAAGTAAGGTAAGGAGAGTTACTTGTGCAGTAAATGCTTTTGTGGATGCAACTCCAATTTCAGGGCCGGCATGTGTATACGATCCGGCATGTGTTGCTCTGGCAATAGATGATCCGACAACATTACATATTCCAATAATAGTTGCGCCTTTTTCTTTTGCAAGTTCAATTGCTGCAAGAGTGTCGGCAGTTTCACCAGATTGTGAGATAGCTATTACTATTTCATTTTCATGAATGATTGGGTTTCGATAACGAAATTCAGAAGCATACTCAACTTCAACAGGAATACGTGTAAGGCCTTCTATAATATATTCTCCCAGCAATGCAGCATGCCAGGAAGTCCCGCATGCAATAATAATGATACGTTTAGCATTTACTATTTTTTGTTCATAATCTCTAATGCCTCCAAGATTAACAATTCCCTTATCAGCCCTTAATCTTCCCCGCATACTGTCACGAATAGACCGGGGTTGTTCAAATATCTCCTTTAACATAAAGTGCTCATAACCGCCTTTTTCCAAGGTATTCAAATTTACCTGCAGTTTTTGAACATAGGGAGTTATCTTATGTTTTTTTATATCAATTATTTTAAGCTTAGTGTTTTTTTTAATTATTGCTATTTGCTCTTCATCTAGGTAAACAACATTTTTTGTATATTCAGCAATAGGTGTTGCGTCTGATGCAACAAAGAAATCATCTTTTCCCATACCAATAACCAGCGGACTGCCTTTTCTGGCTGCTATAAGTTTATCTGGTTCATCCTTTGAAAGAACAACAATAGCATATGCACCCACAACCTGATTAAGAGCAATACGTACTGCTTCTTCAAGGCTTACCTTCTCGTTTATTTTGATATCTTCAATAAGATACACAAGCACTTCAGTATCAGTATCACTGCGAAATTTATATTTTCTGTTAATTAAGGTTTTCCTTAAAGCAGAATAATTTTCAATAATTCCATTATGAATTAACGCAATATCTTTTGAAAATGAATAATGAGGATGTGCATTTTCGTCATTAGGTTCTCCGTGGGTTGCCCATCTGGTATGAGCAATACCTATTGTACCACCAACATCTTTTTCTTTAACTAGTTTATCAAGATCGGAAACTTTGCCCTGGGTTTTATACAGTTTCAGGTCTTTATTGAGAATAGCAACACCGGCACTGTCGTATCCTCTGTATTCCAGGCGTTGAAGTCCTTTTATGAGTATTGGATAGGCCTGTTTAGGTCCAACATAAGCTACAATTCCACACATAATAAAATTTATTATAAGAAACTTTTTACAAAAATACGAATATATATCTCAGGAATGTAAGCAGCAACTAATCCAATTCAATATAAGTAATTTCTAATCTTATTTTGTTTATTTGATTTTCCGGTCCGTTCAGGACTACTCTGTTTGCTATTGTAGATGCCCCGGAGATTGATAAATTCAATACCGGATCTGTTAATTCTCCACTCAGAACTTCCTGAACAAACCTGGTAATCCTGAATTTGTAAGAAGAACTGCCTTCATCATATACACCACCAAAATAGTCACTACCTTCAAAATAATCAGTAAGCAGGACTAAATCGCCGTCTTCATCTAATCTAAGTAAAGTAAGAGATATGGGTGCATCATACTCACTTTCTGCATTATTATTATGTAAATAAAGGACAGCTTCATTAACAGCAATTTTTGTCGTTGCAGTGAAATTACTAAGATAAGGAAATCTGATCATGGATTTAACTCCACCCATCGACTGAAGGTAAAGAATATCTTTCCCAAGAGTTGTATCTGTAAAAATAATTTGTTTTCTGAGTTGCTGATCTGCAAAATCATAATTAAAATGCTCATATTGGTTGAACCTCGTGCAATTTTCATTTATAAGCATATCAAAGCTTAAGCCATCCAAACTATCATTGCTGTAATACAATGTCAGAGATGAAGTTGCTGTTATCATGTTGAAATATAGAATAGAACCCTCATAATTAAGAGGGTCGGTTGTGATATACAACCCCTTAAAATATTCCAGGAACTGATCATTATCAGCAAGTACATCTTCAGAAGCATTAAAAATTTTGTTAGCTAATATTGGACTGATAGCACTAAGATTTATTCGTAACTGTGGGGGCTGTGTTATTCCGTCAACGATGAGACTATCATTAGGTTTTGGAATAAAAGTATGATGTGCAAGGTCAATATCTGAATGTTGTGCTTTTTTGTTGGAATAGTATGAACTATCAATTAAAATATCTTCAAGTAATTCGTATACCCGAACAGTTTGTGTAGTATTTATGTCACCATAATAACCCACATATACCATCGATAGAATGAGAGAATCAACCCTTGGGTTTTCTCCAAAATCAATACCTGATTTTGACATCCTGACCTGTGTAGCAAACGATGCAATGGTTTTTCCAAAGACAGGATCAAAATTGCTACCCAGCAGATTTATTGAAAGCTCATCCGTCCGGACGGAGTCTTCCCTAACGGAATAAGAAATTAAGGATGAAGTATCAGTATGATGTACAGGAAGTTTATCCTCAGGAGGTTGAATGTCAACTCCTATTTTTTTAAGATCTTTCTCACAAGAGACAAAAATAGCAGGAATTATTAATAATAATGTAGCAAATATTCTAATAATCAACCCAAAACTCTTCAATGTGTCAATAATTTTCGTAATAAAACAATTTTCAATTTTTCAATTAATCTTACTCTGTTTCCATTATTTTATCATAAAAACCAGAATAAGCATCGATATATGTATCAATCGATTGAAAATCAAGCACCGGTTTTTCTGTTTTCTTGAGATAGCTTAATACATCTGAGTTGATTTGTTCACTACCAACAATTATTCCATCAGAAAAATCAATTGCAGATTTTGTGATGCTAACGTAGTTTGGGTCTTTATAGTATTTAAGGTTTTTTTCTGTTATTCCCGGGAGCTTTATTTTTCTGGCAAAGTCACTATTCATGGTTTCGCTGAAATCATCATCATAGAGAGAATACACAACTTTTGTATCTGAAAACAATGGGTTATCTTTAAAAGCTTTTTTTATGTAAAGTGGAATAAGACTGGTCATCCAGCCATGACAATGGACAATGTCTGGTGGCCATCCAAGTTTTTTTACAGTTTCAATAACACCTCTGGAAAAGAAAATCGCCCGTTCATCATTATCAGAGAAAAATTTATCATTTTTGTCATTAAAAACAAATTTTCTTTGGAAATAATCTTCATTGTCAATAAAATATATTTGCATTCTTGCCGATTGTATGGATGCTACCTTAATTATCAATGGATGGTCAGAATCATCAATAATAAGGTTCATTCCGGATAACCTGATTACCTCGTGCAACTGATTTCTTCTCTCGTTAATATTTCCAAAACGTGGCATAAATGTCCTGATTTCCTTACCCCTCTCCTGAATTCCCTGTGGTAAATAACGGCCAATATTGCTCATATGGCTCTCTTTCATGTAAGGAAGAATCTCCTGTGAAACGAATAAAACTTTGGCTTTTTTCATATATGGGGATTTTTCTTCTGAATTAAAAAGCAAAGGTATAAAAAATTAAGTATATTTTCAAGTTATATCCTTATTTTAGAAAGATAATATTATAAATTGCAGGCTTTTAGCATAGTTTTACCCACTAATCGATAATATCTGATCGTTTTGAGTCACACAGCTGAGCGGAGTTCCCAAGGTCAGACAAAAAGCTGGCACTCGCCTACGTATGAGTGCCCCAGAGCTATGCAGAGTCTCCTGACTCCAAGAGCTTATTTAATAGTTTGGCGAAGCGTACATGGATCGATGAACGAGTCTTTTATGTTAAAATATTAAGGGAAATGTTTTGCATTAAATAATTTTTGTATATTTGCAGCCGATTTGAAGAGGAGAAGGATAAATTTACTTTATCATATCAAATATAACGAAATTTGAATTTGAGGGGACAATAGTCCCCTCTTTTATTGAAATAACATCTTTATGCTTAGTGTGGAATTGATCGAAAAATTAGTAAATCAGAATTTGGAAGGGACAGAAAAGTTTCTTGTAGATGTTAATGTCACTTCTGACAGCCACATTTATGTATATCTGGATAGCGATGAAGATCTGACAGTAAGTGATTGTATTCGGGTGAGCCGCTATATTGAGTCTAATCTGGATAGAGATAAAGAAGACTTTGAACTATTGGTTTCTTCATCCGGACTTGATAAAGGATTCAAAGTAAAAAGGCAATATATTAAAAATATTGGAAGGGAAGTTCAGGTAATATTAGAAAGTGGGGAGAAAAAAGCCGGGATATTAATTGCGGTTGATGATAATGAAATTGAACTGGAAGTACTCCCACCTGAAAATAAGAAAAAAAAGATCACTGTTGTAACCGGGAATATTAAATTATTATTAAAGGATATAAAAGAAACTAAAGCTGTTATATCTTTTAAGAAGCGAAAAAAACAGATTATTTGAAATACTATAATTAATCATACTAATTTACCAATGCTCTAAAAAATGGAACACATAAATTTAGTCGAAACTTTTTCTGAATTTAAAGAATTTAAAAACATCGATCGTGAAACCATGATGAGAATACTCGAAGATGTTTTTAAACATATGCTTGAAAAAAAATACGGTTCTGCTGATAATTTTGACATAATTGTAAATATTGATAAAGGTGACCTGGAAATATGGAGAAACAGAGATATAGTTGATGATGCAGAACTCGAAGATCCAAATTCACAAATAAGCCTGTCAGATGCAATAAAAATAGAACCCGACTTTGAAGTTGGGGAAGAAGTGTCGGAAGAAATAAAAATGGCAGATTTTGGAAGGCGGGAGATCTTATCTATACGCCAGAATTTGATTTCGAAAATACAGGAATTTGAAAAGGATAATGTTTATAAAAAGTATAAGGAACGTATTGGTGAAATAATAACCGGCGAAGTTTACCAGGTGTGGAAAAAAGAAATTTTGGTATTGGATGATGAATATATTGAATTGATTCTTCCAAAATCCGAACAAATTCCATCTGATTTTTATAGGAAAGGTGATTCAATAAGAGCAATAGTTTCAAAAGTTGAAATGAAAAACAGTACTCCTTTTATTATTTTATCTCGGACATCATCCACATTCCTGGAAAAGCTGTTTGAAGCAGAAGTTCCTGAAGTGTATGACGGCCTTATAACAATTAAAAACATTGTTAGAGTACCAGGGGAAAGAGCAAAAATTGCTGTTGAATCATATGACGACAGAATTGATCCAGTTGGTGCATGTGTTGGTATGAAAGGATCCAGAATTCATGGAATTGTCAGGGAATTAAAAAACGAAAATATTGATGTTATTAATTATACAACTAATTCTTCCTTGTACATTTCTCGTTCTTTAAGCCCGGCCAAAATAACTTCTATCAGCCTGGATGAGGAAAAGAAAAAAGCTGATGTTTATATGAAGCCTGATCAGGTTTCTCTTGCTATTGGAAAAGGAGGTTTCAATATTAAATTGGCAGGGCAGCTAACAGGTTATGAAATCGACGTATACAGAGATACAGATATCGACAGCGAAGATGTAGATCTTCAGGAATTTTCTGATGAAATTGATCAGTGGATAATTGATGAACTCAAACAGATTGGTTGTGATACTGCTAAAAGCATTATCGAAAAAACCCCGAAAGAGCTGGTTGATAGAACTGATCTTGAAGAAGAAACAATAAAAGAAGTGATGAGAATACTATCTGCTGAATTTGAATAAGGAATGTTTTTGTTCAGAATTATTATTGGTAAAACAGAATAATTTCAATATCCGGTAGTATTTGTAAATGATAATTTTAAAATAGTACTTTTATAAACTCAAAATTAATTTCTATTGGGCGCAGATCTAAAAAATAATATGACAGTAGAGAAAAAACCAGTGAGACTTAGTAAGGTTGCCAGGGAATTTAACATTGGTATATCTACTATTGTTGAATATCTCAAGAAAAAAGGTCATGAGGTTGAAAGTAATCCAAATACTAAAATTTCACCAGAACTTTATAATATCCTGCTTGATGAATTCAAATCAGAAAAAACTGTCAAAGAAGAAGCAGCAAAAATAGGCTTAGACTTTACGAATCGTGAAACAATCTCCATTCAAGACAGAAAAAGCACTACTGAAACAATTGAAAAAGAAATTGAACAAGAGGAACTGATTATCAAAAATGTGGCTGCTTTTCAGGTGGATACTATAAAACATGAGGAAAATGCACCAGATGTTCCTGAAATTATTGAGGAAAAGGATAGCCCAATAGTTAAAATACCGGAAGAAAAGGAAGAAGTAGTTGAGGAAAACCCCCCAATAGAAGAAAAACCTGAAGATAAACCAAAGAGAAAAGCAAGGGCAAAGAAAACGCTGAAAGAAACCAAAGAGGATGCTGTTGAAGCAATTGAGAAAAAGAAGAAAACAGCTAAAGCTACTACCGGAGAAGAATCAAAAACAAAAGAAGCAGATCACCCAAAAGAAGCTGATGTTGTAATACCTGACACTGCTGAAGCTGACAAAGCTTCCCCCCTTAAGATTATTGGTACAATAGATCTTGAAACAATAGATCCAAAAAAATCCGCTAAGAAGAAAACTAAAGAAAAAGAAAAGAAAAAAGAAGAAGAAAGTAAAAAACCAAAGAAGAAAGACGAAGAAAGTAAAAAGCCCAAGAAGAAAGAAGAAGATATTGTAGAAAAAGAAACTGTTCTTGAGGAAAAACCAAAAGAAGTTGATGTTAAAGTAAAAGAGGATAAGTCTCCTGAAACGGAATTGATAGCTGAGGAAGATGATTTGGCCAAGGAGGAAAACTTTATAAAAACCGAATTTGAAAAACTTAAAGGCCCAACTATTATAGGTTCTATTAAGTTGCCGGAAATTAAAAAACCAGAGAAAAAACCAGAGAAAAAACCGGTTGCATCATCAACTGATGAGAAAGTAAAAGAAAAAAAGAAAAAAAGAAAGAGGATTAAAAAACATCCGGGAAAGATTAATAAAATAAATGAGGGAGATCAAAAAACAGCAAGATCAAAGACTAAATTTAAAGATAAAAAAGGGAGGAAAGAAATATTAAAACCGGAACCTTCTACGGAGGATGTTGAGAAACAAATAAAAGAAACTCTACAAAGATTAAGCTCTACCGGTAAATCAAAAGGTGCCAAACACAGAAGATTAAAACGGGAACATCTGAGTGAATCAAGGCAAAAAGAATTTGAAAAACTTGAAGATGATAAAAAAGTAATACAGCTGACAGAGTTTGTAACAGCTAACGATCTTGCTACTTTGATGAATGTACAGGTAAATGAAATCATTTCGACATGTATGACACTTGGATTATTTGTTTCAATAAATCAACGTCTGGATGCTGAAACACTGTCATTGGTGGCCGAAGAATTTGGATTTGATGTTGAATTTGTCAGTGTTGAAGTTCAGGAATTGCTCAACCATCAGGATGAACATGAAAACTCTGAAGACATTACTGATCGTGCACCGATTGTAACAGTAATGGGACATGTTGATCATGGAAAAACATCCTTGCTCGATTATATTAGAAAAACGAATGTTATTGCCGGTGAAGCCGGTGGTATAACACAACATATTGGAGCATATGAAGTTAAAGTTGGTGAAGACAAATACATTACTTTTCTTGATACTCCGGGCCATGAAGCTTTTACTGCAATGCGTGCCAGAGGAGCAAAAATTACAGATGTTGCTATAATCGTTATTGCTGCTGATGACTCTATAATGCCTCAAACAGTTGAAGCTATTAATCATGCACAGGCAGCCGGAGTGCCAATGGTCTTCGCAATAAATAAGATAGATAAACCTAATGCCGATCCTGAAAAGATAAAAGAAGGACTTTCAAAAATGAATATTCTTGTTGAGGATTGGGGAGGGAAAGCACAAAGCCAGGAAATTTCTGCAAAGAAAGGTGATAATATTGACCTGCTTTTGGAAAAAGTACTCTTAGAAGCAGAAATGCTGGAATTGAAAGGGAATTCACAAAAACCAGCTTTTGGATCAATAATTGAATCCTCACTTGATAAAGGAAGAGGTTATGTGGTTAAATTTTTGGTGCAGAATGGTACGTTGAGGATTGGAGATATTGTTCTTGCCGGGAATATATTTGGTAAGGTTAAAGCAATGTATAATGAACGTAATGTGAGAATAGATGAAGCAGGTCCTTCAACTCCTGTTCTTATTTTAGGACTTAATGGTGCTCCACAATCAGGTGATCTTTTTAATGTCATGAAAGATGAGCGTGAAGCAAAAGCGATCTCAACAAAACGGACTCAACTTCAAAGAGAGCAAGGAATACGAACACAAAAACATATTACACTCGACGAAATTGGCCGACGTATTGCAATTGGTGATTTTAAAGAATTAAATATTATTGTAAAAGCTGATGTTGATGGTTCGGTAGAAGCCTTGTCAGACTCCTTGCAGAATTTATCAACAGAGGAAGTCCTGGTTAATATTATTCACAAGTCTGTCGGGCAAGTTACAGAATCTGATGTTTTACTTGCTTCTGCTTCAAATGCAATCATTATCGGATTCCAGGTTCGACCATCATTAAGTGCAAGGAAACTTGCTGAAAAGGAAGAAATAGATATACGCCTATATTCTGTAATATACACTGCCAAGGAAGAAATAAGATCTGCCATCGAAGGTATGTTAGCTCCAGATATTGAAGAAAAAATAATTTGTAACCTCGAAATTAGAGAAGTCTTTAAGATAACAAAAGTTGGTACCGTGGCTGGTTGTATGGTTTTGGATGGTAAAATTTCAAGAAACACGAAAATTCGACTTATTCGTGATGGTATTGTTATTTATCAGGGGATATTAGGGTCTCTCAAGCGTTTTAAGGATGATGTGAAAGAAGTACAAAACGGATATGAATGCGGATTAAACATTGAGAATTTTAACGACCTGAAGCTTGGTGATATTATTGAAGGTTATGAAGAAAAGGAGATTCAGAGAAAATTGTAAAAAACAAATTGTTATTAAAATAATGTCAGAATGTCAGAACTTTCTGACATTTTTTTTTGTTCTTAAGAGAAGACTGTAATAATGTCTAATAATTATATGATAATTAATTTTGGCACAAAATATGACAGGCGAGAATATACGAAGCAAAAATATTGTATAACATAAATCAATTGAAAAATGACTAAAGTAAACATTAAACCATTATCAGACAGGGTTCTAATTCAACCAGCTGATGTTGAAGAGAAAACTGTAGGCGGAATAATTATTCCGGATACTGCAAAAGAAAAACCTCAGAGAGGACAAGTTGTTGCTGTTGGAGAAGGAAAGAAGGATGAACCCTTAACCGTTAAAATAGGGGATAGTGTTTTATATGGTAAATATGCAGGTACTGAAATTACTATTGAAGGTGAAGACTACCTGATAATGAGAGAATCAGATGTAGTAGCTATTATCTGATCCATCTAAAGAAATTTTTATCAAAACAAGAAACAAAATTAATTTATAAATTATAAAAAATAAATAAAATGACAAAAGATATAATATTTGATATTAAAGCTCGTGAAGCCTTAAAAGCGGGTGTTGATGCACTCTCTGATGCAGTTAAAGTTACTTTAGGCCCCAAGGGAAGAAATGTAATTATTGATAAATCATTTGGCGTTCCAACTATAACAAAGGATGGTGTAACTGTTGCGAAAGAAATTGAATTAAGTGATAATGTCGAAAATATGGGAGCACAAATGGTTAAGGAAGTAGCGTCTAAAACCAATGATATTGCAGGCGACGGAACAACAACAGCAACTGTATTGGCACAGGCCATAGTTCGTACCGGACTTAAAAATGTAACTGCAGGTGCAAACCCAATGGATTTGAAAAGAGGCGTGGATAAAGCAGTTAAAGTTGCTGTTAATTCATTAAAAAAGCAATCCAAAGAAATTGGCGACAGCGATGAAAAAATCGAACAGATAGCTACTGTATCAGCTAATAATGACCAGAGTATAGGAAAACTGATAGCCGAGGCTATGGGGAAAGTGAAAAAAGAAGGTGTTATTACTATTGAAGAAGCAAAAGGTATTGACACAGTAGTTACTGTAGTTGAAGGTATGGAATTCGACAGAGGCTTTATCTCTCCGTACTTTATTACAGATGCAGAGAAAATGGAAGTTGTTTATGAGACACCCTATATTCTTATTTATGATAAGAAAATATCAGTAATGAAAGATTTGCTTCCTATTCTGGAAAAAGTTGCACAATCTGGCAGAGCTCTTATTATAATTTCTGAAGATATTGAAGGGGAAGCTCTTGCAACCCTCGTTGTAAACAAGATCAGAGGTTCGTTGAAGATCGCTGCAGTTAAAGCTCCGGGATTTGGTGATAGAAGAAAAGAAATGCTTGAAGATATTGCAATATTAACAGGAGGAACAGTGATTTCAGAGGAAAGAGGATATAAGCTAGAATCTGCTGATATTTCTTATCTTGGTGAAGCTGAAAAAATCAGCATCGACAAAGAGAATACTACTATTGTAAGTGGTAAAGGAGAAAAAGAACAAATTGAAGCAAGAATTTCTCAAATCAAAGCTCAGATTGAAGTAACAACATCTGACTATGATAAAGAAAAACTTCAGGAAAGATTAGCAAAATTAGCAGGTGGCGTTGCAGTTATCTATGTTGGTGCTGCCAGTGAAGTTGAAATGAAAGAGAAAAAAGCTCGTTTTAATGATGCATTAAATGCTACCAGAGCTGCTGTTGAAGAGGGAATAATTCCTGGTGGAGGTGTTGCCTATCTTAGAGCAATTAATGAGGTAAAAGCCCTTAAGGGAGAAAACGAAGATGAAGATACAGGAATAGCTATTATCACCAGAGCTCTCGAAGAACCATTACGCCAAATAGTTGAAAATGCAGGAATGGAAGGTTCAGTTGTTGTTAATAAAGTAATGACTGAAAAAGGAGATTTTGGTTTTAACGCAAGAACCGAAGTTTATGAAAATCTTTATGAATCAGGTGTAATTGATCCTACAAAAGTTGCACGTGTTGCACTTGAAAATGCAGCCTCTATTGCAGGTATGCTTATAACTACAGAATGTGTTATTACTGAACATAAAGAAGAAAACCCTCCTGCACCTCCAATGGGTGGCGGAATGCCAGGTATGGGCGGAATGCCAGGAATGATGTAAAAATTCCAACATATATATATATCAAGCCCATTGTCGTTATGATAATGGGCTTTTTTTTAGCAAAAAAACAATTGTTAAAAACTCCATGGTGCTAATAAATCTTTTTAATTTACTTTTGTAAACAATGGTTTGAAATTTGTAATGAAGTAACACAGTATGATTAAAAACAATTCCATGAAAAAATGGCTGAATAGAATATCTTTAATTATTGTCTTAGGGATTATTGCAAATACTGCATTAAAGGGGCAGGATTCAACATCGATAGTGCCAATTGACAGTGAAACAAATAAAATTACTTACAAAGAGGTTGTGACTGCTAATGGAACAATAGATGACCTTTATGTAAGAGGAATTGCATGGATCAATTCTTTTTACCCGAATCCAACAGGTGTTACGAAAATTAGAAATCGTGATGATGGTGTGATACAAGGAATTGCCAGGTTTAAAATTTATTATATTGATGATGAAGAAAGAAAAATTGATGCCGGCCTGATCTCGTATTCAATAAAACTCGAATTTAGAGAAGGAAGATACAGATATACAATAACAGATTTTAATTTTCAACAGACATCCAGATTTCCTGTAGAAAGATGGCTGGACAAGAATGCTCCGGCATATAATCCGCAATGGGATGATTATATCATGCAACTGCATATATATACTAAGTCATTGATAGCAGATTTGACTGCGGGGATGGTAGAAAAAGTAAAGAAAGCTGATGAATGGTAATTAAGGCTTTTACACTAATACTCTAATTTTACTCTCCTTTGTCAAACGGATATTTTGAATATCAACATTTTCAATCAAATTTATTCCGGGGATCTTTGATTTTTCAAAACTTCCAAAAGTATCACATATATCCAAAAAGTTGGCCCCATTCAGGCAAGCCCATCTTAATAAATCATTTAATGGGATATCCTGATAATTTTGCGATATTGTCTTTAGTTCATTAAGAACAGAAAGATCCTTATTGGATACAGCCCCATCAGTACCTATTGTGATTTTTGCTCCAGATTCAAAAAAAAGTTTAACATCAGGAAGCTTATTTTCAATGTAAATGTTGGCGTTTGGACAGAGGCAGAAATACATTTTGCTAAAGTTGTTTTTAGCAAATGAAATATCCTTATCAACTGACACAGTGTTATGCACAAGCTGAATGTTGGAAGCCTCAGGGAGGAAACCTGCAACAGACTCTATCGGCCGTTGCCCGCTTGCTCTAAATTCTGAAATATCCACCCCAAAGTGGCTCATTCTCTCTACTATCTTTCCGGTCTTATTAAAAAAGAACAGGTTTTCATCCTCATTTTCCTGATGATGTATGCTAATAATACTATTGTTTTCTTCGGCAAATCCCCGAATTTTCTTAAATAATGCCTGTGAAACGGAATATGTGGAGTGGGGAACAATCGATGCTTTATTATTGGATTTATTAGCCAGTATTTTTTTTAAAAGGGCCAAAGCACTATCAAAGATATTTTCAGCTTGCTCAGGGTTGGACCCGTATATTTCAATGAAACTGTGATAAACCAGTTTGCTTGTTTCTTTTATCCGGAAAGAATCAGAAGAATTGGAAATATCACCGACTGCTACTATCCCATTTTTTATCATCTCTGCTTCTGCACTTTCCATGCCTGAAAGTATATCATCGTAATTCGAAGTAGCTTTTAATTGCTCAAGTGAAGCTATGAAATTATCAAGTCCGACATGAGGAGGGATAAGATTTTTGAGATGAGAAAGCTCAAGGTGACAGTGTGAGTTGACAAAACCTGGACAAAGAAAACCATTAAACACTTCAATATCTTCTGTCATGGACTCCTTTTCTTCATTTGGAAGGAGGTCAATTATTGATCCATAATCGTCGATTATCAATATCCCGTTTTTAACAGGACTTCTGTTAAGTGGAAATATGTAATCAGCAGTTAGTTTACGCATCTGAGATTCTATTAGTCCAACAAAAATATAAAATTAGTTTTATTAATTAACTTTGAACATACTCTCCAAAATAAGTTCTTCGCTACTAAAGCATTAAAACACAAAACCCCACTAATGTTAATGGCTGGCATTTATTGTTTTGTGTTCTGTTAAATGTCGGGATCGTGCTTTTGTGGTATTTTTTTTTAATTTTGAAGATTCTATAGTCAATCAATTAAATAAAATGAAAAAAATAATTAACAGCTTAAATGCACCTGCTCCTGTTGGACCGTATAATCAGTCAGTACTGGCAAATGGTGTTTTATTTGTGTCAGGGCAGATTGCAATAGATCCATCAGTTAATAAATTAGTTGGTGGTGATATAAAAGCACAGGCAAAACAAGTAATGGAAAACCATCTTGCGATATTAAAAGAAGCAGGTATGGATTTTTCTAATGTTGTAAAAGTATCCTTATTTATTTCTGACATGAATGATTTTTCACAAATAAACGAAGTTTATGCAGCATACTTTTCTGAAAATTCGCCGGCACGTGAAGCTATGGAAGTAGCAAAATTGCCACTTGACGCTAATATTATGATGTCTTTAGTAGCAGTACAGGATAATTAAATCAATCTTTAATATCAAAATTAATGTTAATTCTATTATTATGAAGAAAACTTTATTCGCTCTCTTTATCTTAATATTTCTGATAAATAACCCATTAGCAAAAGCCGGGGAAGGTATGTGGATACCTTTACTCCTTGGAGAAATTAACGAAGCAGATATGCAGAAAATGGGATTGAAGTTAAATGCAGAAGATATATATAGTATTAACAAGTCTTGTCTTAAAGATGCCATTGTCCTTTTTGGCGGCGGATGTACAGCAGAAATTGTTTCAGATCAGGGGTTGATATTGACAAATCATCATTGTGGTTATGGGAGCATACAAAAACTCAGTTCTCTTGATCATGATTATCTCACTAATGGTTTTTGGGCTGCGGATGGTTCTGAAGAAATCCCCAGCCCCGGATTAAAAGTTACACTTCTGGTAAGGATGGAAGATGTTACGGAAAAAGTTCTTAATAATGTTAACGTTAATTTGAGCGAAGCTGAAAGAGAGAAGATAATTAAAGAGAATATTAAGGAGATTACTGATAAAGCTATTGAAGACACTCATTATAAAGCTTTGATCAAACCCTTTTTTCATGGGAATGCATATTACCTTTTTATAACAGAAGTATTTAAGGATATTCGTTTTGTCGGAGCTCCTCCATCAAACATTGGTAAATTTGGAGGGGATACTGATAACTGGATGTGGCCAAGACATACCGGCGATTTCTCGGTTTTTAGAATATATGCAGATAAGGACAATAACCCTGCTGAGTACTCTGAGGATAATGTTCCGTATAAACCTAAGTATTCTATCCCAATTTCATTAAAGGGATATAAAAAAGGCGATTTCACTTTTGTTTTTGGATACCCGGGATCAACTCAAACATATGCTCCTTCGTATGAAATACAGTTAATTACACAGACCATAAACCCTGTCAGAATAAAATTGAGAACTAAGCGTCTTGATATTATTGATGCTGCCAGAAATCAAAGCGATCTTGTTCGTTTGCAGTATGCTTCAAAATCTGCCGGTATTGCTAATGGCTGGAAAAAATGGATAGGCGAAAACAAAGGGATCAAAAAACTTAAAGCTGTACAAGTAAAACAGAATAAGGAAAAGGAATTTTTGAAATGGGCAAATTCAACAACTGAAAGAAAAAATGACTATGGTGGATTGCTGGAAGCATTTGAAAAAATATACATGAAACTGGATACTGTTATGCTGGCCAGAACATATTTTTTTGAAGCAGGCAGGGGGATTGAATTAGTGAGATTTGCTAATAAGTTTATTCCTCTTATAGAGCTAAGTGAAGATAAGAAGAGCTCTAAGGAAAAACGTAAAGAAAAAATTGAAAGTATGGAGAAAACTTCTGCTTCTTTTTTTAAAAATTATCAGCCTGCTATTGACAAAAAAATATTTGTCCAGCTTCTTCAGGCTTATCATAATGATCTTGACGAGCAATATCAACCACCTTATCTGAAGTTTATTGCAAAAAAATATAAAGGGGATTTTAGTGCTTATGCGGATATGATGTATAAAAAATCATTTTTGACATCAGAACAAAAAGTAAAAGACTTTTTAAATAAATATAAAGCGTCTTCCTACAAGAAAATATTAAACGACCCGGCCTTTAAACTCTCAGACGCTTTGCATAATTATTATGTGACAGATATTGAAACTGCTATAGATGCTTTGAAACTATGTAAAGATAGCCTTCAGAGGATTTATATGAGAGCGCAAATGGAAATGCATGCTGATAAACACCTATACCCTGATGCTAACCTTACATTAAGGATTGCTTTTGGTAGAATTGATGATTACTTCCCAAGAGATGCGGTTCATTATGATTACTTTACAACTCTGGAAGGAATAATGGAAAAAGAAGATCCCGATATTTATGATTATGTTGTTGAGGAAAAATTAAAAGAATTGTATAAAAATCAGGACTATGGCCCTTATGCTGATTCTGACGGTAAAATGCATGTATGTTTTACAGCATCCAATCATACAACAGGGGGAAATTCCGGAAGCCCGGTATTAAATGGAGAAGGACATCTTATTGGTATTAATTTCGACAGGAACTGGGAAGGAACAATGAGCGATTTGATGTATGACCCGGATCAATGCAGGAATATTTCCATAGATATTCGATATTGCCTGTTTATCATCGACAAGTTTGCAGGAGCCAGGCATCTTGTAGATGAGATGACAATTATTCGCAACAAGGGGTTATAACCTATGATTACGAACTTGCAGTTCTATATATCTCCTCACAGATAAACTCTGCAGCTTTTCCATCTCCGAAAACAGGTGGATATGTTAAGCCTTTTAAATTTTTGAAATGCTCAAATGCCTGAGTCACCTTTTGTTCATCAGCATCAGCAATTATTGCGGTATTATTTTCAACTAACTCTTTCCATTCCGTTTCAGGACGCATGATAATGCTGGGCTTTTGAAAAAAGTATGCTTCTTTTTGCACTCCACCTGAATCTGTCATTATCATCCAGGCATTTTTCTCGAGTAAGATCATATCCAGAAAAGAAACCGGAGGAATAATGTGGATTAAAGAGTTATTATATATTTCCTTCACAAGTTTGCCATCAACAGTTTTAGTTAACATTTTTTTTGTTCTTGGATGTAATGGCAGAACGAAAGGTAAATTATTTCTTGTAGAGATATTTTGAATAGACCGGATTATTGCATTAAAACGGATAGCATCATCGGTATTTGAATCACGATGTATGGTTGTAAGTATGTAGTTTCCTGGTTTAAGCTTATGATCATTGATCACATTCGAAGTCTTTTCAGCAGTTTTAGAAAAGTGTAAACTATTGTCCAACATCACATCACCGCAATGATAAATTGCAGGATTGTCAGCAGAGTAAGGAGGTTTATTGTTAGTGTCAAAGCCTTCATTAACAAGATTATTGAAGCCTGTTTTAGTCGGCGAGAAGAGTAATGTAGAAGCATGGTCGCACATAATTCTGTTAATTTCCTCAGGCATGGATTTATTAAATGAACGCAAACCTGCTTCAATATGGGCTATTGGCACATGGATCTTTGAAGCAGCAATTGCCCCCGCCAAAGTAGAGTTAGTGTCGCCGTATAGAAGAACGAATTGAGGCTTTTCTTTAAGAAGCACAGCCTCTATTCCTTCGATCATTTTTGCAGTTTGCACTCCATGGCTGGAAGACCCGACATTGAGGTTAATATCCGGTTTGGGGATCTTAAGTTCATCAAAAAACACCTGCGACATATTTTTATCATAATGCTGCCCGGTGTGAACAATTATCTCGGATATCTTATCAGAAAAAGAATTTTTTATTGCCCTGCTGATTGCAGCAGCTTTGATGATTTGTGGCCTTGCACCGATTATAGATATTATCTTGATCATAGTACAAAAGTATAGTAATTTTTGGAGGTGCCAAACTAAATCCCCCCTTCATCAGCAAAACTGTAATACTTATCCTCACCAATAATTATATGATCGATAACTGGTAGGTCGAGTAATTTTCCGGCATCTTTAAGTTTGTTGGTTAATTTAACATCCGATTCACTCGGCTGAATATTTCCCGAAGGATGGTTATGACAAAGTATAATTGAAGAAGCGTTATTATCAAGAGCTAGTTTGAATATCTTTTTTGGATCAGCTACTGTACCTGATATTCCACCTTCACTTATATTAAGTTTTTTGAGTATCCTGTTCGCCCTGTTTAGGAGTAATATCCAAAACTCTTCATATGCTTTATCTGCCAGAGAAGCCAGAAAAATTTCAAAAGCATCCTTACTTGAACTGACTTTCTCACGTTCTATAACCTCTGCATATCTTCTTCTGTTACCCAGCTCCATAGCAGCTATTATACTTAGAGCTTTTGCTTCACCAATGCCTTTAAATCTACAAAGCCTTTTTATGTCGAGTTTGGATAGCTCAATAAGGTTATCATTAATATTTCTCAGTATATTTTTTGCAAGGTCAACAGCTGATTCGTTTCTATTCCCTGAACCCAGTAATATTGCAATTAGTTCTGCATCACTAAGTACATTCTTTCCAAGCGTCATTAGCTTTTCCCGGGGCTGGTCAACTTCTGACCATAATTTTATAGATGATTTCTTATTCTTCAAATTTCAATATTTTTCTTCGTGTTCCTTTGTGACAACCTTGGTGCATCCTTTGTGGTAAAAGGTTCTTAAAAAAATTTTAACACAAAGGAAACACGAAGTACATCACCAAGTCGCTCTAAGGTTAATAATGCTTAGTATAACAAAAGTGGAAAAGGTAAACTTAATTGATGAAAAAAGTTTCCGGGAAGTAAGGTATAAGGTGTATAGTGCTGTTTACTGATAATTGATAACTGTTCACTGTTTTAGTATGAAACATTCCTGTTCCTGAGTAAGTCCTGAGCAATTCCAAAACCCAATCGGGCGGATATAAGATAATTTTGCATTGCTTCTTCTTTATCTCCATTACTCTCTAAAACTATTCCAAGTCCATAATAAGCCATGCCGAAATTATTATCTATTGCAATTGCTTTCCTATATGATTTTATGGAGTTCACCTTATCACTCCTCTTAAAGTAGATGTTCCCTAAATTAACATATACATTTGCGTAATTAGTGTCAACTTCCAATAATCTCTGATAATAATAATATGCTGAATCAGGGTTATTCAGATGCTGATATGAGTTACCAAGATTATTTAAAGCTTTGACATTTGCAGGATTACTGGCTATACATTTTTTATAATTACTAATGGCATTAGGATAATCCTTAAGTGTGTAATAATACAAACCAACACCATAAAATCCACGATGATGTGTAGGATATGTATCCAACTGGCTTGCCCATAAGGTAAGTCCATTTTCCCAAACTTTGGTTCGCTGGTTTGTGCGGTAAGTTAATGCCAATATAATTATTGCCAGAATAACCCAAACTGCCTTTCCAAAGCTGATATTTAAAACTTTTTTGGTGAGAAGATGATTAAAACCTACTCCTACAATAAACAATAGTCCAATAGAAGAAACGTAAAAATAACGTTCTGCAGCTACCGCTTGTCCAACAGGGATTAATTGCAATACAGGTAGAATGCAGAAGAAGTAAAATCCTATTCCGAAAATTAATTCAGGATATTTTTTATATGATCTTAGGGTGAAAACCGTTAAAACAATAAATAATATAAATGAGATATAATAAATAGGAGGTATTGCATTCGGTTCAGGGTAAGGGTGAATTATTGCCAGTCCGACAGGCCATATCATCTTAAAAATATAAAACATAAACGAATAAACCGGCATCATCAACTTATTGAGGAATGAATATTGCGGCACCATAAATATTGCTTTACTGATAGACTGAGCATGTATGGCAACTATGCCAAAGGCAAGTGATACAACAAAGAATGGGATTTTTTCAATTAATAGTCTCCATACAAATTTTCGTTCCTGAAGATAATCGATAAGAACCAGGATGACAGAAAGAGTTACCGCCATACTTTTTGAGAGACAGGAGAGGACAAATAGAATTAAAGCTAAAAAATAAAACTTTAATTTTTTTCTGTCAGCTGAATAATATGTATAGGCGATCAAAGAAAATACAAAGAAAAAAGTATATAGAACATCCTTGGTTTCCGATATCCATGTGACGGACTCCACATGAATTGGATGTATGCCAAAAAGAATTGCTGCAACAAAAGAAATGACAATGTTTTTATTGCTAATACGAAAAATGAACCAAAAAATGAGCAAAGTATTAAAAAGATGAAATATAACATTATATAAATGAAAAGGGTAGGGGTCAAGTTCATAAAAGTGATAAAGAATAGCATAGGATAAAATTGTGAGGGGATGATAAATTCCCATAACAACACTATTGATATTAAATATATGTGCAATACCCTTCGCGGAAATATCTCCTATGAATTGCAGGTTCTTGTGCAGATAATCTTCATCATCCCAGCTAACAAATCCGTTTTTTAAGGATGGGAAAAAGGCAATAAGAGTTATGACAAACAGTACTCCAAGAGAAATAAAAATATAGGTTTTATCAACTTTTTTAAGAGCTGTTTTTTTTTTCTTCCCAAGGCTTTGTTCAGCATTCTTTTTACCGTGTATATGTTTCTTCTTTTGAGGGATCTTTTTACTCATAAGCTTACATTAAATACGACCAAAAATAATAAAAAAAAACCTCTTCCGGTATGGAAGAGGTTGATCATATAAATATGTGTGATTTTCCTATAATGAATTAACTTGCTTTGTAAGTTTTGATTTAAGGTTAGCTGCTTTATTCTTATGGATCATTGACTTTTTTGCAAGCTTATCGATCATAGCTACAAGTTTTGGAAGCTGTTCAGCTGCTTCTTTCTTATTAGTAAGTGTTCTGAAACTCCTGACTGCGTTCCTGGTAGTTTTAGAAAAATATTTATTAAGAACCCTTTTCTTTTCGTTTGAACGAATTCTTTTTATTGCTGATTTAATATTAGCCATCTTATTTTTTGTTTATTCTTTAATTTTTGGGAGTGCAAATTTATTGCTTTTTTTAAAGATAACAAAAAAAAATGCAAAAATATTTAGAGAACCTATAAATATTAGTTGTTATTCGATAATTTCATCCATATAAATATTTGTTACGAGTTACGTGTTACAAGTTAAAAACAATCCCGCAACTCGCAACAATCTAACTTTTCCCATCAAAGAGCCTGTCAACAACTTCCTTTTTATATGATTTTCCTACAGGAATGTATCCATCCCTGATTTTAACCTGATTTCCATAAAGCAAAGAAATTTTATCAATATTTATTATATAAGATTTATGTATCCTCATAAACTGACTTACAGGAAGGAGAATCTCGAGATTTTTAAGCGATTCGAGAACAATAATTTTTCGATTTTCCAAATAGAATGTTACATATTCCTTAAGACCCTCGATATACAGTATCTCATTAAGATTTATTTTATGAACTTTATGTTCTGCTTTAAGATGAATATATTTTTTATCATCTTTTTCCATTATTGGAGCAGAATCAGATTTTATAATATTTCCGGAATTTCTGATCAATTTAATTTGATCGATAGCCTTATTTACTCCTTGTAAGAAGCGCTCAAAAGATATAGGTTTTACCATATAGTCAATCACATCAAGCTGATAACCTTCCAAAGCATACTCCTGATATGCAGTTGTAAATATTACTACCGGTCTGTTTTTGAGAGATTGTAATAATTCAGTTCCTTTTATATCAGGCATCTGTATATCGAGGAACATCAGGTCAACATTTTCATTTTGAAGATAATCAATGGCGTCTATCGGGCTCCTGCAGGATTTTACTAAATCCAAAGCAGGGAATTTCCTGATATATCTTTCCAGCAGATCACGGGCCAGTTGCTCATCATCAACTATAATGCATTTAATTTTCATATAGATCTATCTTTAATTGAACAGAAAACTTCTTATCAGAATCAATGATGTTTAACATATTCCTATCCGGATAAAGAAGTTCAAGACGGCGTTTAGTGTTCTTTAAGCCAACACCTGTGGTTTTGTCTTTTGATTGAGTCATTTCAGGGATACTATTCTCAATTGAAAATATCAGCTGCTCTGAGATAGTTTTAATATTTATTTCTATCCAACCTTTTTCAATATTTTCTATATTACTATGTTTGAAGCTGTTTTCAATAAATGGAATAAGCAGCATTGGAGCGATCTTCAGGTTTTTCTCGATATTTCCAATTTCAATATTAACGGATTTTATTTCTTCGTCTTTTAATAATTGAAGTTGAATATAACTTTGTATATATTTTATCTCTTTTTCCAGGCTTACAAATTTTTCATTGCTTTCGTAGAGAACGTAACGCAACATCTCTGAAAGGCGGTGTATAGCTTCAGCTGTTTTTTCTGATTTTGCTATTGAAAGAGAATAGATGTTATTTAGTGTATTAAACAAAAAGTGAGGGTTCATCTGTGATTTAAGAAACATTGTTTCAGCTTCAAGTATTTTAGTTTTTAGAGATATTTCATTTTGTTCTCTTCTCCTGGCTTCGGTAATATTCCTGTAAATAGTGCTGATGAATAGTATTGCCACCACTATGATCCCGTTAAGGATCATTCTGTTGAATGCAAGTTGCTTTAAATACATTCTACCCTGACCTCTGCCATGAGGTGAGCCTGAACGCCTCATTCTTTCACTAATTTCTTCAACCCCAACTAATCTGTCGAATGAATTAAAAAAAATAATTACCAGGGCAATCAGGCCAATAACAAAAATGAAATATAAGATATATTGTTTTTTTTCAAGGAATTTTGGTAGTAGGACCTTAAGATTAAGATAAAATACTATTGCATGAACACATACTATAATAATACTTTTGAATATTGATTTCTGAAAATCATGGAAAATCAGGAAAAACCATGTCAGTAAAATAAAATATACTATCCAGACGGCTATGTAGATTAGAGTGTTCTTTCTATGCAAATTAATTTCCATAATGTTTTTTTAATGTTCACTTGATGACATGAATCATGATCAGCTAGAAATTAGGTTAATTTTCTTCAAAAGTAACACATAAATTAGTAATACTCTCTTGTTTTCAACCATCAATTGGAAATATTCAACAAATAGACCTGTATGCTCAACATCAGGATTTAATGTCACAAAAACAGCAAGAAGCATTCATTGGTTTATTTTTTCTTAACTTTGGTAGAATAAATTTTTATTGAGCAGGTTTGCGATTTACATTTGCTGAAAATATTATAAAACCAAAAAATTTAAAATTATGAAAAAGACAGTTTTTATTTTAGCAATGATCATTATGATCACAGGAGTAACTTTTCAGGTAAATGCACAGCGAGGTAATAATCCTGAAACTATAACAAAAAGACATACTGAATTTATGGTAAAACAGCTTGACTTAAATAAGGAACAGGCCGAGAAAGTTTCAGCAATTAATCTTGACTATGCAAAAAAAATGCGTGAGATTAGATTGGCGGAGGATTATAATTGGGAAAAGATGCAAACAGAATTTGATAAACTAAGAGATGAAAAGCACAATAAGATAAAAAGCATATTAAATGCAGAACAGGCCAAGAAAATTGATGAATTTCAAGCTAATCATCCCGGTATGCGAGGTCCACATGGAAGAATGGGCACACGTTTATCACCAAATATGGGAGCATGTGATCCGGCATTGATCGAAAAACGTAAGGAATTTGATAGCGAACTAAACTCTGAAGAAAAGGCTATTATTACGGAATACAGGGCGAAGTTACCGGAAATAAGAGAACAGATGCGCGAAAAAATTCAAAAACAAAGAGCTGAATGTGATGGAAAACCTATTGGGCGGATGAGGAGTGAAATGCAAAATGAGTTTGCCCCAATAGTTAATATCGCCGAAAAGCATAATGAAAGACTGGAAGTAATTGCCAAAGATCATTTTGCAAATAGAAACCAGGTAGGGATGAATGGAGAAAACGGAAGACGTCCAGGGCAGAGAGGCTTTGGTAAAGGGCAATGTGATGGAACAGGGCAAGGCAGAGGATATAATGGGACAGGACAAGGCAGAGGATATAATGGAACAGAACAAGGTAAGGGATATGGTAGAGCAGGTCAAGGTTATGGATATGGTAGAGATAATACGAATGGGAAACAAGGCAGAGGAATGAATGCTAATGAAAGAGGTTATATGTTTGCCATACATTTTCTCCTGATGGATACTGAGCAAAACCTGACCACAGGTCAAGCGATTGGAAGGAAGTTTGAGGTAATGCCAAATCCTGCCAAAAACAAAAATACAATAAACTATGAAGTTTTGTCATCAGGAAAGGTTAAAATAGAGATACTTGATAAGGATGGATTTATTGTCAAAACAGTTTTGGATGCTACGAAAGAGAAAGGGGTTTATTCTCTAAACATAAATATAAGCGACCTGGAGCAAAATCTATATTTTTATAGAATAATGGATAGCAGTGGTACAGATTCAATTAAATTTATTGTTGCAAGATAAAAAAACAAGCTGTTTTTAATAGGGCGATTCTAAAACCTCTGTGGTTCTTTGTGTCTTCTTTGTGGAATAGCTATTACACAAAGATACACGGAGAAGTCACAGAGTTACACGGAGATTATTTGTTTACTTACTTACATTCTTTTTTACACCCTTCCATTATTTACCAGGCGTGCAAAGTGCTCAAACGATCTGTCAAAAGTTCTTTCCGCATCATCAGGAAAAAAACAGGCAGGCATTTCTCTTACCCTGAGGTGATAAGTTATACATTCACAGCATATACCCTTGCGTGAACATGGCTCATAAGTACAATTGCAGTTTTTAAGATTCTTCTCTTTATTGCATTCCATAATTTGTAAATTTAATTTTCGGCGCGGGTTCATGATTCAATACTAAATTATATAATTTTTATTAGAAATGAGAAAGCGAAATTCGTAATCTGAAATTCCTAAGGTAATGATTTATCATTATATCTTTACACACAAATCATGTTCTGAAAACAAAAGATCTGCTGTTTTGCAGATTTTTGTTAATTTTATGCACACGTTTTATGGACACTTTAGACTGAATAATTTCAAAAGTAGTACAGGGCTGCAAGCAAGGTGAAAAAGTGGCTGCAGCTTTATGTTTACTAGGAATGAAGGTCGAAGGTCATGTGTTTATTGATTAAAACCGAAACAAATGAAAGTTAAAATATTGTTTTTTTTAATTTTAATTACTGCTGTTGGTTATTCCAGCGCGCAAAGTTTTAAGGGAGGAGTTTTAGGAGGGATAAGTGCCACAGAGATTTCAGGGGATCGCCTGGCTGGTCCAAATAAAGCAGGAATTTATGCTGGTGCTTTTGTAAAGCTCGATCTGTCTGCTAAATCTACTTTGCAAATGGAAATAAATTATGTTCAGAAAGGAAGTAGGGATAACCCTGATACTAGCAACCCGGATTCATATCTTTTAAGAATTAGCTATATTGAAATTCCATTTCAGTACATATATCATTTTCACCCGTTGATGGCGGCGGAGGCCGGATTGTCGTACGGTGTTCTGATACATAAATATGAAGAGGCTAATGGATATGAAATTGACATTGTCAATCCGGCCTTTAAAAAAGGTGATCTTAGTATAAATATAGGGTTCTATTATTCTTTAACTGATCATTTGAGGTTTAATCTAAGGTACTCAAATTCCTTATTATATGTCAGGCCTCATGGGTCTGGAGCAACTTATCGCCTAAATAAAGGGCAATATAATTCAGTTTTAAGCTTTCTCCTGTTTTATCAGCTAAATATATGATAACAGCAAAGAAGAAAAAAATAATTGTTGGCATTACCGGTGCAAGTGGAGCGATCTATGCAAAAAGCTTATTGCAGAAGCTCAGCTTAGTTCCTGAACAAATAGAAATATGTAATATTATTTTTTCAGAATATGGTAAGGCTGTCTGGAAGCATGAGCTTGCTGAAGATAAAATTGATGATATTCCTTTTAATGTTTATGATAATAAAGATTTTTTTGCTCCTTTTGCTTCCGGGTCATCAAAATATGATATAATGCTAATATGCCCATGTACTATGGGAACTATGGGGCGGATTGCTTCGGGTATTGCAAATGACCTCATAAGCCGGTCAGCAGATGTAATGTTAAAGGAAAGAAGAAAACTTATCCTCCTTATTCGCGAGATGCCTTTAAACCTGATACATATCAATAATATGAAGATAGTAACAGAAGCAGGGGGGATCATTTGTCCGGCATCTCCATCTTTTTATAGCTTGCCCTCATCACTTGATGAAATTGTTGAGACTGTGACCAACAAGCTTTTAAACTTAGCCGGCTTTGAGATAGATTCGTACAGGTGGTCGGAATAAAGCTTATTTATTGAATAGGATGTTGCTGTAAAACTTATTATATTTTGTTCTCTTAATTGCAGAATGTTTAAAAAGTGATTTAAACTTTTCCTCTGTAAGATTCTCCCAATCATCATCACTCATTTCAAGTAGATCATTTTCAGAATAAAATAAAGGCTCATTGTGAGGAATAGAGTTGTTATTGTGAGGGCATACATCCTGGCAAATGTCACACCCATATATCCAGCCATTAAGTTTCCCTTTGAATTCCTCAGGGATAGGATCCTTAATTTCAATTGTCAGTGCAGAAATGCATTTTGAGACATCAAGATGATAGGGTGCATACAGAGCATTTGTAGGACAGGCATCAATACATAGGGAGCACTCACCACAGATATCCTTTTTGCTTACATTTTCATATTCAAGTTCGAAATCAATGATTATCTCACTAAGAAAAAAGAAAGAACCGCTGGAATTTGTAATCAGCAGGTTGTTTTTACCAATATGTCCAAGACCACTTTTTACTGCCATGGCTTTCTCAAGAAATGGAGATGAATCCACAAATGCCTTGAAAGTGAAATCACTTTTCAGAGAGGAAATATAATCAATCAATTGATAAAGCTTTGATTTAATTACTTTGTGATAATCCTGGCCATAAGCATATTTAGCTATGAGATATTTCCCTTTTTGTTTCGATTCGGGGTAATAATTTTTAATAAGAGATATTACTGATTTTGCATTTTTAAATAATTTTGAAGCATCAAGCCTTAACTCAGTATTTTTCTCCAAATATGGGTGATAACCTTGATTTTTAATGATCCACTCTTTAAGCGGTTTCTCATGTTCAGGCAGAAATTCTGCTTTTGATATCCCACAATCATCGAACCCCAGTTCGAGTGCTTTTTCTTTAATGAGTTTTGATATCTCTTTTTTTAGTATCAAGTTTCAGGCTTCAAGTTCAGTGAACAGTTATCAATTACCAGTTATTTACCATTGTATATTTGTATCACTATACCTTTATATATTGAATAATTGTATCTTTTATCTCTTAGTCCCTCATCTCATAATCTCATATCTGTTCTTTGTCAATTTTAATCAAACAGTTGATTCTGCTTACCTGATTTTGTTTCCCCGAGGTGTGAATAGGCCAGTGCTGTTGCTTCCCTGCCTCGTGGAGTCCGTACCAGGTAACCTTCCTGGATAAGGAAAGGTTCATAAACTTCTTCAATAGTTCCCGGGTCTTCACTCACAGCAGTAGCAATAGTATTTAAGCCAACAGGGCCTCCCTTGAATTTTTGGATTATTGAGAGTAGTATCCGGTGATCCATTTCATCTAATCCTCCTTTATCGACATGCAGGGATTCCAGGGCAAATTTTGCAATTTTAATGTTGATCTTACCATCACCCTTTACCTGTGCGAAATCCCGGACCCTGCGCAAAAGCATATTTGCGATACGTGGTGTACCTCTACTTCGTTTGGCAATTTCTGCTGTGGCATTCTTTTCAATTTCAACATCGAGTATTTTTGAGGATCTGCTTATTATCTTTTCAATTGTGCCGGAATTGTAATATGAAAGTCGTGAATTTATTCCAAACCTTGATCTCAATGGAGCGGTAAGTAAGCCTGAGCGCGTTGTTGCTCCTATAAGAGTAAAAGGACTAAGATTTATCTGAACACTTCTGGCATTTGGACCACTTTCTATCATTATGTCGATTTTGTAATCCTCCATTGCTGAATAAAGATATTCTTCAACCACTGAGCTTAACCTGTGTATCTCATCAATAAACAATACATCATTTTCCTCAAGGTTAGTGAGAAGACCGGCAAGATCACCTGGCTTTTCAAGTACAGGCCCGGATGTTATTTTCATATTAACATCCAATTCATTAGAGATAATGTAGGATAAGGTTGTTTTTCCAAGGCCTGGAGGCCCATGCAGCAAGACATGATCCAGAGCCTCACTTCTCTTTTTTGCAGCCTCTACAAATATTTTTAGATTCTCAACAACCTGTAACTGACCAGAAAAGTTATCAAAATTTGAAGGCCGTAAAACTTGTTCAAATTCCTTTTCTTCTGAAGATAAGTTCATATTTTTTGTGTCAAATTGCTCTTCCATATCGCATAATAATGAAGAAAATTTAAAAACACTAAATTACTTTTTTTATGTGAATATAATTCAAACATAAAGTTTAATAGTAAAATCAAGCAAAAATTTTAAGTAATTTGAATATTTAAGTGCTCTTAGAATACTTTTTTAAAATGGATCTCTTGTTCATAAAAAATATGTAATTTAGCTAAATCAATAATTAATATTGTTTGTTATGGCAAAAATTATTGTTGCTATTGATTTTTCCCGGGGTTCAATTCATGCATTGGAGTATGCTATTAAGTTTGCCAATAATTACAAATCCAATGTTATGATGGTATGGGTTGATGATTCCATTAGCCAGGAATCCTTATATTCAACCTCCGGATACAATGACTTATCAGAAATAAAGGCACATTTTAATGACATTATTGTACAATATCAGGATGAACTACAAGCTGGGAAGCTTACTTTCAAGATGAGAAAAGGTAAGGTTTATCATGAAATAAACAATGTTGCAAAGAAAGAAAATGCTGACTTGATTATTGCAGGAACACATGGTGTGTCAGGTTATGAGAAATTCTGGATCGGAAGTAATGCTTATCGAATGGTGATTTACGCATCTTGTCCCGTTATTACAATCCGATATGGATTTTCATTTTCTGATAACATCAGACAGATTGTTTTACCTATCGATAATTCTTCAGAAACTATACAAAAGGTTTCTTTTACGGCTAAACTGGCAAAACAATTTAATTCTAAAGTACACATACTGGCATTGCATTCAACAAATCTTAAAAGTATTCACCGGAAAGTGGATGCGTATGCTAACAAGGTAGCAAAGTGTCTTGAAAAGGAAAATATTAATTATCTATCTCTTTCACTTCAAGTTAAAGATATTACACATGCTACTATAGAGTATGCCAGGGGACATAATGTTGATTTGATTGCTATTATGACTGAACAGGAAAAGGCCAAAGCGGATATTCTTCTTGGAGCATATGCACAACAGATGATTTATTATTCACCTTTTCCTATCTTAAGTGTCAGGGCTAATAAAGACTGGAACTTATAAATAACTAAAAATATGAGAATTGTAAGAATAGTACTCATATGGTTGTTTTTTAGTTTCTTCTTGAATTCATTTTCGCAGGAAACTCCAATTTATGCGGGGAAAGTGGAAATCATTCAGGATGATAAACTAGACGAATTACTAAATAAGCATTTATATTATTGCAAGAACTACCGGTTTATTCCCGGGTATCGCATACAGATTTTTTTTGACTCCGGTAATAATTCCAAAAAAGGAGCCATGAACATTAAGGCGTCATTTATTACCAAATATCCTGAAGTTGAAGCGTACATAATTTTTCAGGAACCATATTATAAAGTGCGTGTTGGTGATTTTAGAAGCAAGATGGAAGCGGAGGGTTTTCTGGAGAAAATCATTGATGATTATCCAAATTCTTACAGGGTTAATGATAAAATAAACTTTCCCGAAATTTAATTAGCAGATACATAATTAACCTTCAAATTATTTAAGTAATTATCTTAATTTCTAAAAAAATGAGTTATCTTTGTAACCTGGATAATAGTCATTAATTATATATAGATATGAATAATATTTTGGTAGGAATTGATTTTGAAGAAGGCTCATTTAATGCACTTGAGCATGCTGTTGCCATTGCACAGAAAGCCAAATTAGATATTTTATGTGTATGGGTTTGTACCAGGGGTAAAAATTCAGAGAAGGTCAAAATGATAGAGGAAACTGAAAAACGCTTTGAAGAACTTATAGAAAAATATCAGCCTCAACTTAAAGTAAATAAGATAGAGTATAAAATCAGGAAAGGAAGAATCTATAAGGAGATTGTTGCTGAAGCTAAAAAGAGTAAGCCTTATATGATTATTATCGGTACTCATGGGGCATCAGGCTTTGAAGAATTCTGGATTGGAAGTAATGCAAATAAGATAGTAACTTCATCTCCATGTCCTGTTATGACTATCAGGACAGGCAGATCAATAAAAAAAGACCTGAAAATAATCATTATGCCTCTTGATAATTCTGTTGAAACCAGGCAAAAAGCACCAATAACAGGTTTAATGGCAAAGCAATTTAACGCTGTAATTCATGTTGTTAAAGTATATACAACCCAGGTCAAGTCGATTAGAAGAAAGATTGATGGTTATGCTGAGCAGGTTATTAAATATTTTGACGAAAATGAAGTAAAAAGTCTGGAGGTTACTCTTGAGGTAGATAATCTGACTCCTGAGGTTATTGAATATGCAACAAAAGTTGATGCTAATCTAATCGTAATAATGACTGAACAGGAAACCAAAACCGCTAATCTTTGGTTAGGCCCGTATGCACATCAAATGGTGAATCATTCACCTATACCTGTGTTGTGTATGCATTCGCAAGCATTTATGCGTGGTCAACCAAGATAAAGAAAAAGCCTCAAATTATATTTGAGGCTTTTTTGTTAATTCCTGTCGACAGCATTTAAATCCTGAAAAGCTGTTTCTAATCTTTCAACCATGGTAATTTCTCCACCACGAAGCCATTTCCTTGGATCATAATACTTTTTGTTTGGTTTGTCATCGCCATCAGGATTTCCAATCTGAGCCTGCAGATAATCTTTATTTTTCAGGTAATAATCCCTTACTCCTTCCCAAAAAGCCCACTGTGTGTCAGTATCAATGTTCATTTTTATTACACCATATGATATTGCCTCTTTTATTTTTTCCCTGCTTGAACCTGAACCTCCATGAAATACAAAATTTACAGGGTTTTCCTCAGTGTTGAATTTCTTCTTTATATGCAGTTGTGAATTATGAAGAATTATTGGTTCAAGCCTGACATTGCCGGGTTTATAAACTCCATGAACATTGCCAAATGATGCCGCTATAGTAAATTTGTCACTTATCTGCATAAGTGCTTCATATGCTGCGGCTACATCTTCAGGTTGGGTATATAGTTTTGAGGAATCAATTCCACTATGATCTACACCATCTTCCTCACCACCGGTAATTCCTAATTCGATCTCTAGTGTCATACCGATCTTGCTCATCCTTTTGAGATATCTTTTACAGATCTCAATATTCTCTTCCAGCGGCTCTTCAGACAAATCAAGCATGTGAGAACTGAATAAAGCTTTACCATTTTCCTTGTAAAACATTTCTCCGGCATTAAGTAGTCCGTCAATCCATGGAAGTAATTTTTTTGCCGCATGATCAGTATGGATAATAACAGGAATGCCATATAACTCAGCAATATTATGAATATGAATTGCCCCGGAAACACCTCCTTTTATTGCAGTTTTGTGGTCATCATTGTTAAGTGATTTCCCGGCATAAAAATGTGCACCTCCATTAGAAAACTGAATTATTACCGGAGAATTTGCCACTTTTGCAGCCTCCATGACTGCATTAACTGAATCAGTGCCAACGACATTTATAGCAGGCAAAGCAAATTTGTTTCGTTTTGCTATTTCAAAAATTTTTTGAACATCATTTCCTGTCACAACCCCGGGATTAATATGATCTAATATTCTTTCTGGCATAATTGTATTTTTTGAATTAATGATTTAGATTTCAAAATTAAAAATTTAAATTTAAATTTAATGATATTAATTACTGAAGTTTCGCACATATTATTAATGCATTATATTTATGAAGTAGTATTTTAGTAAATCATAGGCGAAACTTGAGTTATTTAAGTATTCAATCATTTTTTGTAATTTTACAATGATTATCATCTATATAAGGCTATTATTACAAATAATATACACTTGAACAGAGACAGATTTGAGATCTATTCTTAAATACAGTAGTTTTAAAACAGGCTTAATTTTATCCCTGCTTCTTTACTGTGTATATCTTAATTCCCAGGAGGTGGTAATTAATGAAGTTCTTACAAGTCCAGCACCTGGGTCAGGTTCAACGGGCATAAACGCAAACTCACTATATAATTTGATTGAGTTACCTCCCGATAATCGGGAATGGATAGAATTATATAATCCTCATCCTTGTGATACTGTTGATATCAGTTGTTATGTTATTGGATCAAACATGTATTCTCTCACAGCTGGCTCAAACTGGGGTTCATTTACTTTTCCTTCAGGGACTATAATTCCTCCTTTAGGTTTTATTATTGTGGGGGGTAATAGTTCACAGGTTCCTGTATTAGATTTCAATATTAATGATTATGTCCCAACATTAGGAACTAATTATCTGGATGGTGATACCGCTCGTTGGTTTTTGCGTGATAGCTGGGGATGGATTGCAATATATGATCAGCTGGGTGATCCTGTTGATGCTGTTTTCTGGTCGCAGGTATATGGGCCCTCTGATTTATACGTACAGGGAGAATATTCTCATAATATAGTGACCCGCACAAGTTGTTCGGGAACTATATCTCTTTTGGCAGCTGTGAATATTCCTGATATAGAATTTGCTGGCTTTCCACAATCCTCAAGCACCTCTTCTCTTCAAAGGATAATGGATGCTGATTCAATATGGTATTCTAATCCTCAAGTTCCTACTCCACGTGCTTGTAACGCAAAATGCGTTAAACCTCCATTAATTGATCTTGTCATTATTAACTCAGGTTGTGGTAACAATAATGGCTCATTAATTGCCAATATTATAAACGGCGGAACCGGGCCATACACAATTGCCTGGAATACCGGCCAGTCTAATGATACACTTACAGGATTACAAGCCGGGATATATATCATTACTGTTACTGATTTTTATAGTTGTTTTATAGTTACTGATTCAGCTGAAATACTTGATATACCTGCTCCTGAGCTGCAAATAAATAATGTTGTGCATGAAACATGCAGCGAAATGAATGCCTCCGCTGAAGTTATAGTAAGCAATGGAACAAGTCCCTTTACTTTTTTATGGAACTCCAACCCTCCACAAACCACAGCTGTTATTGATAATATAGGCTCAGGAACATACATTGTTTCAGTTACTGATTTTAATGGATGCACTTCCTCGGAATCCATAGTAATTACAAATCATCATGAGCCTGAAATCAGTGTTGTGGATGTGAAAAATGATATATGCGGGATTGGAAGCGGATCAGCCAAAGTTGTTGTCCTCGAAGGTACTCCACCCTTTGAATATACATGGAGCACTGTTCCTCCCCAGTTTGATTCAATCGTCTCAAACCTTTCACCCGGTATGTATACTGTTAGTGTGAGTGATGGGATCTGTACGGTAACTGCCGGGTTTAATATTTATAAAATTCCTGCTCCTGTTGCTGATTTTTCTTTTAATCCTGAGGTAGTGTATATCAATAATGGTAAATGTCGTTTTACTGATCTGTCAACACCGGTAGTTTTTTGGAGCTGGGATTTTGGGGATGGATCCACTGTTTTGGGGCAAAATCCTGTGCATAAATATTATCAAACAGGTGAGTTTTTGGTAACCCTTATCGTTAGGGATGCGAATGATTGCTATGACAGCGTTCAAAAGTATGTCCCCGTCAGAGAAAAGACTTCAATATTTGTTCCCAATGCTTTTACACCAAATGCTAATGGGAGAAACGATAACTTCAAGGCATATGGGATCAATGTATTGGATTTTGAAATGAATATTTTTAGCCGCTGGGGAGATCAGATCTTTTATTCAAATGATATAGAAACAGGCTGGGATGGGATGTTCAAAGGTGATCCTTTACCGGCAGATGTCTATGTTTATCTTATCCTCTATACACAGGATAATGGTAAAGGCGGTTTTGAAGGCAAGAGACTTGTTGGGAAAGTGGTGCTTTTGAGGTAAAGATACAAGGATACAAAGATGTAAAGATACAAAGATATAAAGATATAAAGATACAAAGATACAAAGATATAAAGATACAAAGATATAAAGATACAAAGATATAAAGATACAAGGATACAGAGATATAAAGGTTCAAAGATAAATTATTATTAATGGTTGTTTATTAGGTATAAGGAAGTCCGATGATGAGAGACCGGAGAGAAAGTGGCAGTGGCAGTCAGTTGGAAGTATATAGTAGGTTGATGAGAAAGATACAAAGGTGTTAAGATATTAATATCTCAGATGAACATTGTCGATAAAATTAAGGAGAAAAAAGCACGTTAACCTTATTTAACAAATAAAAATAATCTTTAACACGATTAAAAAGTATTTTTGGATGTTGATATCAGAGGATACATGAAAAGAATATCTATTATAACAACTATACTTATCATTTATATGATGTCAGCTTATGCCCAGATGGATACCCCTATTCATTTCAAGGGGAGAGTGCTGGATAAAAACGGGCAGTTCATTCCCTTTGTAAATATTCTTATTCTAAATAAACACAGCGGAATTGCAGCTGATTACTATGGACATTTCAGTATGTTGGTTGAAAAAAGCGATACTTTACTTTTTACCGCTATTGGTTTTAAAAACACAAAACATATTATTCCGGATACTGTCACATCAGAAAAATATACATTTTCTGTCATATTAGAGACCGACACTATATTACTGGAAAGGGCAGTTGTTTATCCGTGGCCTGCAACAGCGAAGATATTAAAAAAGGAATTTTTGGAACTTGAGCTTCCTGATAATAAGATTGATTTCAGGCTACCTGAAAATTACGGATACGTGAATTTAACTTCAGAAGGATTTGTTGGCATTAGTATGCCGGGTCCGGTTTCCTTTTTTTATGAAAAGTTCAGTCGTGAGGCGAAAATGAGAAGGCTTTATGAGAGTCTGGTAAAAAGAGATCGACAGAATAGATATATTGCGACACGTTATAATAGAAGTCTTGTAGAAAAGATTACAGGATTAAAAGACCCGGATGAGATCGAAACCTTTATGGAGTTTTGTGATTTAAGCTACGAACACATCCTTGCTTCAACAGATTATGAGATTGCAGAAAGCATTAAAGTATGCTATTCGCGGTTTATCAAGCTTGAGGAGTAGATGCAATTTGCAATATAAGCCGGAAGGTAATACCTTTACACTCTATAATTTTGAATAACGATTGAAGATTAACGAATGAAGATTTCAGATCTATTTCGAAAATCATAAATCGTTAATCCTTATTCTAAAATCGCCCAGGTCCCGTAGTTCAATTGGATAGAACGTCAGATTCCGGTTCTGAAGGTTGGGGGTTCGAGTCCCTTCGGGATCACAAAACAGTTTGGAGTGTGAGTGCTGAGCAAGAGCGAAGTGCTCATACGACAAAATGTTTTGTTCCTCAAAACTCAAACTCTAACTCCAACGGATTTAACTAAATTGACAAATAATGTTCGATTTCGAAAAGCTTGATGTTTATACTAAAACAAAGAAATTCAACAAGTCAGTAAACTTGTTTCTGAAAAGTGCAGTATTGGATAAAACCACCAAAGATCAACTTCGAAGAGCGTCTTTCAGCATTATGTTGAATATTGCTGAAGGTTCAGGAAGATTTACAAGACCAGACAAAAGGAACTTTTATATTATAGCACGAGGTTCAGTTTTTGAATGTGTGGCAATCTTCGATTTTTTAAAAGACATTGATAAGATTGATGAATCAGTATTTGACCAATATTATTCATACCTTGAAGAAATCTCCAAAATGCTTTATGCTTTGATAAAAGGACTGGAGTGACAGTTTGGAGTGTGAGTGCTGAGCAAGAGCGAAGTGCTCATACGACAAAATGTTTTGTTCCTCAAAACTCACTCTCAAACTCACTTTAATATTTACCTAGTAGGGATACCGTCTCTGTTCTGACAAAACAAAGGATGAAGTCAGGATACCTTTGTCTAATCAAGCTGTGAAACTATTACCCGATGATGGAATAGATCAACAACTAATTTTTTGAGTTCTAACGAATCAAAAAACAAATAGCCACTTAAAAAGCATTGCACAAGCTGTAGATCTAAACAGAAGACTAACATTTCATGAATCACGCCATACATTTGCAACACATTCTCTGGATAAAGGGATTCAGGAAAAAGTAGTAAGTGATTTACTTGGCCATAAGGATCTTAAAACCACACAGGAGTACCTGAAGGTAGGAGATAGTTTGAAGATAAAGAGTATGAAGAAGTGGGAGAGGTAAACGATAATTAAATATCTAATTGATGATTTATTTGCACATTATTCTATTCAAAAAATGGCTTTAATTTTACTTTTGGAGATCAAATAAGTTGTACTGCCTTTTACCAATCATTATCTGATATTTCTATATTCATACCAGCTCAGGATACTATAATTGTAATTAATTCTCAAGATACAAGTACCAGCTCATTATATATAGATTTGAGATAATAATATTTCTTAGATTGGAACATAATGAGGGATTGCTAAGAATCTGACTTTCTTGCCGATTCAACAATACTGGCTTGTTCGATGCTTTAACGGATGCTGGTTTCTTTTGGAATTTAACGGATCTTGATGGTTCCGATGGATTGAGACGAAAACTGGATTGCCATAAAGCTGACGTGAGCTGCCATAATATAGTAAAGTCGAATGGCTATTCTGTTAGGTGCTTAAAGGACAATTAATCTCTCTTCATTAATACCTTAACCTGAGTAAAATCATAAGCAGCCTCAAGAAAATCAACCATCTTGCTCCAGTTTTCTTTTGGTTGATAATTTTGTTTGTAAATTTTCTCTACAGTAACTTTAAGTAAATTACCTTCCATTTTTGCTGTGCTTACGAAAGAACCAGTTTCGTTGCCCACATTTACAGATAACTTATCCAATCCTTGTATTGAATAACCATCGGGCATTGTGAAATTGATTTTGTATTCTTTTGTACTAGGATACTTTATGTAAAAATCTTTATCCCTTTCCATTTCATTCTCGCCTAGTTCTATTTGGCTGCCAATCAATTTTCCAATTTCAAGCATATAATTCTCCCCAACTCTCTTAACTATATCTCCAAGTGAGTATTTTTCAATGAAAACAAGCGAATCAGATTTATAATCAATTCCTGTTTCCAGGAGCTCAAAATCATCATATGAAACAACAGTAAAATCTCTTTTCAATCTGTTTTCGAATTTCTTTTTGCGTTTCTTACTATCCTCCGTTTTCCTGCCTTGTATTTTTCTCTTTTGCTCTCGCAATTTTGTTGTGTTCTTTGTTTCTGGAAACTCAGAAAAACCATACTTCTTAAAATCAGCAGGTACATAATCATCGTATATCAATGCAGCTGAATAAAAATTATATTTTGAAGTGCCTTTTACAATAGTCTTATTTTCGATCTTTGCAATACTCATATCAGTCAAACTAACATCCATTTCTTCTATTGTGATATTATCTTGAAAAGTAGTGAGAGGTACTTCAATTTGAGATGTTCTGATTTCACTTTCCTTTTTGTTAGGAACTACAGCGAAAGCTATACTTCCTTCAACAGACGGAAGACTTTCATCAATATTAGAATATCGATCTTGATTAAAAATAAAATATTCATCTTTACCGATATTAACTTTTAAGAGCCAGACCAGTTCAGCAGACATTACCAAATTATTGAGGCTTTCAACTGATCGTGGAACTGCTACAACTATCTTGTTTTTTATATCCTTAAAATCTAACATATATTTCATAAGAAGCGCAAAATAATAACCATCATCAGCGTACTTGGTATTCTCATATCCCTTATACGAAAGCCTGTAAAACCTTAAATAATAATATGTGTCAAGTAAATACTTTGTTTTGTTTATATCCTTTCCCTTGTATTTTTTTGTAACATAGTCACAGAATGTTTGAACCCAACCTGGTATGTGATCATAAAACACATCCATTCTTGTTACATACTCACCAATCTCATTCTTAGTTATATGTGATTTTACCTCATCCATTTCACCAACAATATATCTACCACCTTTCTTTAAAGGCTTTGTTGCATAGATAACCTGAAATTTAATCATAGGTTCACTTAACTGATCATACGTAAACCGAGTGTATTTTAGCTTATCCCGATTTCTGTCAACAAATGAATAAGCTCTTAATTTATCCTTCTCACTCTCAGTCACAGTTAGTTCCCCTGCACCATTAAATGAGTTAAAGTTTATATAAAACTTCCTGTATTGTACAATCAAATCAACTTTTTGATATATCACGGGATATTCCTCTGGTAGAATAAATATTAATGGTTCAAAGGTATATTCAATATAGTTAAAATGACTATTCACAAAATGATAGTAATAATCAATAATATCACCAACCTCTAGATTAGGAATTGCAAGCTTATTGTATTCTTCTTTTAAGTTACGAAATTTCTTAGGAACATTTAAATAGTTTTCAACTAAAACAGCCTGGTCAGTTCTAACTTTAAAAACAGTTCCGTCCTTCTTGATTACCTGTATTACAACCTCATCCGTTGTAAGATAATAGAGCTCTGAAAAATCTTCAACAGCTGCTTCATCAAGTAGTTTAATACGACTACGTTGAGTTTTCTCAAAAGTGAGTACTAATTTCACTTCTTTATATTGATATTCCGTTTTCCTTGATAAAACTACAGCTGATTCTTTCTTCCACTTTTCCGGGACTTCAGTATTTTTAAACTCAGGCTCATTTTGAGTAAATAATTTTGCAGCCTGCAAAGCTTTCTGACTTAGGGCTCTTTTTTCAGAAGCAGACCTTCTTTGTGCAAAAGAAATTGAAGGTAATAGAATTAATAAACTTAATACCAAAAAAGTAGTTTCCCCTTTTTTCATAATAATTTGATTTTTAATATTTGTTGATTATTCTTTGCTTAGAACTATTTGATCATCATAAAGTTTTTTCAGTTTGGCAATCATTTCATTCCATTCAGAAAAGTCATTCTTTCTTACAATTGCATTAAATATTTCAATTGTTTTTAAATATGTAAGTTTCTTTTCAGCTTGTACAAATTTTATATCAATGTAAAAATCCTCATGACTAACAAACAGGTCCTTCGAACTATGAGATACTCTATATCCATTTGGAATTTCCAAACTTATCTCAGTCTTAACACACAATTTATGTCCAAAAACCACATCACAAATCCGGGTACTATCAATGTCGAAATGCTCTAATTCCTTATCCATGTCAATGGACACATATATATCATTATCAAAACTTGTTATTTGATTACTTAATTCAATATCACAAGAAATCACGAGTGGAACATCTCTGTTATCCAAACCAATTGATCCAACATTAGAAATATTAATATTTTTATCGCTTTCACCTAAATAATACCTAAGTGCATCATCTTTATTGCTTGACTTTAAAGAGCTAAAATTCCTTTGAAAATTCATTTTTGATTCACCTTCAAGTTCAATATCTATAGTACCCTTTAACAAACTATTATCTGCAATTGACAATTCCATCATTGTTTTCTGACAGTTAGCAGAACTTCCAAATTCGGGTATTACTTCCAGAATATAAGAGTCTCCATCCTCAATCATTATTTGTTTACCCTGAATTCTTTCAGCTATATTTCTATATGGAATAAAATCTTCAGTTGGATCCAAATAAACTTTGTTACAATCAAGAAATAATGTACAGATCATATGATTATCTACTGCAAGAGAAGGAATATCATATGAGTAGGCAATATGTTTTGTGCCAAGCCATGATAATCTGGCTTTATAACCAGCAATAATAAGCATTTGCTTTAATAAGTTGGCCATACCTTTACAATCACCATATTTATTTATAAAGACTTTTTCAGGATCTTCAGGTTTAAAACCTGCCAATCCATCCTCAAATGCAATATATCTTATATTATCCTGAATCCAATAGTATATAGCCCTTATTTTATCTTCGTCAGATTCTTTATCAATTATCAATTCGTTAACTTTAGAAATAATAATCTCGGAATCTTTTACATCTGGATCAATTAATCCCTGATACCAGGTATACACATCATCAATAGACGAAAAAAGTTTCTTTTCCTGACCTCTATAGTAATAACCTTTTGTAAGGATTAATGTATGTGGCATAAAATAAGAAGGTCCGGGTTGCTTATAATCATCAGGTGGAGTTTCTAGGTTTTTAATCCTATAAGTAATTGTTGTCAGTTTTTCTTTGACGTTATTCTTGGATTCGGTTTGTATATCATAGCCATCAAAGTTATACTCCACAAATTCAATGTCAAGCCAGTCAGGAATATTAAATATAAGAATCTTTTCAGCAATTGGAAAATTTTCCTGAAAATATACAGTTGGGAAATATACGATATTATTGTAAGTTTTGTAGTAATAACTTCGCTTGATCTCACCTTTTGTATCAAATCCAAGCTCATAATGTTTTATTCGCCCATCAGAATGAAATATTCCTTCTCCGTTATACTCCTTATCAAGTGAGCTAATATTTGTTTTCTTATTATTTTTACCTCTTATATCTAGCCTACCTATCTCTGAATTTTCATCATAAAAGATATATGTAGAAAAGGTGGTATAGTCAACCAGGGAAATAAATCTTTGTTCTGTCTCCTGAGATACTTCAATTCTTTCTCCATCCCTTGACAAGTAAAAGTTATAGACTGTCTCCGACAACAGACAAACAACTTGTTCCTTTGGAAACTTTCCTTGTAATTGTCCTGCTTTATCCAAATCCTGTTCAATCCGTTGAGCATTTACTGTATTACTAACAAATAGAATTAAAGATAAAACAGGAATTAATCTTTTAGAAGTTGATTTGATTCTTAGCATTTGAAGATATCACATAAAACAATACATTTGTAGAAATAATGCTTCAAACATCAGCAAATATAAAAGAAGTTTTTATGTTTACCTATTAAACTCAAATAAATGAAAAGAATTTTAATAATTTCATCTATAGCACTTTTATCTACAACAATAAATGCACAAAATTTTTATGATAAATTCTATAGAAGCAGAGGATGCAGTTTGATGCTATTTTCTAATACCTCCACCATTTCACAAGCTTTAACAGAAGTTTCAGAGAGTCCACCAGAGTATACAGAAGCAAATGGTTTTATTGAACAACATTTCCTGGGTTATGGCATTGGATACATTCAAAGTTTCAGATATAATCTAGTTGAGTTTGATAAGGAAAAATCACTCTCGTTGGAAATGCCTATCACTTTAGGATTATCATTTTCTGATAATAAAAACTTTGATGCATTAACCACAGTAGCCTACGGCAATATTAATATACCATTATTACTTCAATTCAATGTGGGAATTGGATCTACCTACAAATCCTCCAGTAATACCGGTTTTGTTATAGGTTTAGGATATGAATTCAATTTACATCCAATAATAACCTCCTTTGGTTCTTCGCCAATAAAACCATCAAAAGGTGACTATGTTCAATACAATCAATACTATTACAAATACGAAGGTTTTAATTCAACCTGGTTTGAACCGGTTGCTCAACTAGGTATCCGATTCTGGAATAGGAATAATAAGCTTAAAGAGATAAATATAAAATATGGTTTTGGGACAAAAGAAGAATGGTTTGATGTTGATGACAATACAACAAAAAGCCATTCCCCTTTTTATCTTCAGGTTAATTTCCTTACCATAGTAAATTACTAACTATCTCAACAGATATTAATAGTCGGTAATAGGAACATTTTTAAATCTGCCATTGGTTATTTCAATACCGTCTGTTGTGGTGAATGTAAACTCTCCATCAGCCGATTCTTCATACCTTGTGACTTTCAGAACTCCTCCATCTTTAGAAACATGAGAGATAGCCGAAAATGGATTAGATACTCCGGTGTTAACCGCAGCATGAATACCACTTACCGAGAAATCACCTACTTTACCAAAATGACCTAAGAATTGTATAGCTGTATCATTATACACAGCATTTATTTCAATATATGTACCAACAAGTTCGGTAATAATAGGAGTTCCGCTCCAGGTATGACCATTCAATATACAGGTAAAAACCCAGGTTGGACCAGCTTCTTCGTCTTTGTCTTTTTTGCAACCGGTGTTTACAATACATACACTAAAAACTACTATTACAACAATTGATAATATTTTTTTCATATCAAATAAGTTTTGCGATATTATTTAATTCTTAATACACCTTACAGAAAAGCCATCCTCCTTCCAAAAAGTACCATCATGAACTTCGGATAGCCCTGAACTAATTGCCCAACCTCTTGCATCTGTACTTGAGGTTTCAGTAGATGTCCACCATTGAGCATGATAATTAATGCTTTCAAAACCCCATTGAATTGAACGATAACCACCAGGAAGTGCTGTAAAACCTGATGAATTAGTCCCTTCGTTTGAACCTAACCAATGATCTAAACCGGCTTCTTTTAAATTATTTTTCGCTATTAGAACACCACCTAAATGTGATATCAAAGATTCCCATTCTGCATTTGATGCTACATGCCAACCTGTTGGACAAAGTTTAGCTGTATTAACTGTGTGCCAGTTATATAAGGCACCATAAGTATCTCTATATGTGACATCATTATCATACCAACAATAAGCCGGTGTGTTAAGATTATTCCATGTTGTTTCATCAGTAACATTAGGAATATCTGTTCCATCATTTAGTTTTGTTACTTTTAGATTCTCTACCAACCAGGTTTGAGATCCAATTTCCACAGTATTGTAAATATTTCCTTCAACATCAGTAATCGTAGAACTAGTAGTAAACGACACTTCATTTCCATATCCTGTTCCTTCGCTATTTGTAGCATATGCTCTTAGATAATATTTAGTTCCAGGTGAAAGACCTGTAAGATTGCTTGTATAGGTTCCAACTCCTGTACCATCATTTGTTTTGATATCATCAATTGTAGGAGAATTGTTAATACTCCAACAAACACCTCTTGCAGTAACATCAAATCCCTCATCTGAAGTAACATTCCCTCCAGAAGTTGCAGTTGTTGATTTAATATTACTCGCTGCATTGGTTGTTAACACAGGAATCTTTTTTACAGGTTGATTGTCGCTTTCATCATCATCTTTTTTGCAATTAGTGGTTAGAACTACCAACAATCCCATAACAATTAATGGGATGATTAACTTTTTTCTTTTCATAATTGGTTAATTTGGTTATGAATTATTGAATCATTATTATCATTTTCTTAATGATTTTCCAGTGTCCTGTAACAAGTTCATCCTAACTGCATTTGAGAAACTGCAACCTTGTAAAGAGAATATAAGTTAGAAAGTACTACTTTTTGAATGGCCAATCTCATATTGAGGACTAAAAAATATCTTAACGCCATAAATGTATGGAAGTATTTTAAATAATCAAAATATACTTGATAATTCAATCTAAGAATGATAAAATTCAGATTTCTTGAAGTTTACCTCAGTATTTCTGAAGTAAAGTTTTGTTAGTCTCTTAAACATCGAACACTCAATCTACTATCCTTATTTAATTGTAACCGTGCCACTTCAGATACAAATGACACAACATACCGATGCCAGGTAAATGCTGGATCGATCTCAGAAGAGGTCCAGAAGAAAGCAAATCCTCCAACATTACTATAGGTCCCAATTGTATTTCCCATACCACCAGGTAAGGCATTATATCCGAACAAGTCGGTTCCAACCCCGTTACTATTCCATCTTTTTGTTGATTTCAAATTTAAACCTGCATCGAATCCCCTCATCGAAACTCCATCCCATTCAGGATCACCAACACCATATTGGCTATCAACAGTTCCTTCAAGGACCTTCCATTCATAATCAGTAGAGATGCGCCAACCTATAGGACAAATACCTTGTGTTGTAGTATCATTAACATATTGCATCATCTCATCCCACATGTATAATCCACCATAAACTCCGCAACTATCTTCTACATCATTATAACAATACTTTTCTAAAATCCCATTATCTGACTGATTGGTAGTTCCATCTATTCTTAATCCAATATTTAGGTTTTCAGACATCCAGCATAGGTCACCAATTTTAGTTGTTTTGTATTGTTTTCCATCTCTTGTATCCGTAATTGTATCTCCGCAAGTAAATGCTTGCATTCCAAAAGCAATTTTAACAGTATCTGATGTACTTCCACATGAAGTACCTATAGTCCAAACCAAATCATATGTTACACCCTGCATACCATAAAATACTGTTGAAGGATTTGTTGAATCACTAAACCAACCTCCGGTTCCAAGAAGTATCATCCAACTACCCTGACCAAATATCGGTGCATTACCGTACAGCATAATTGAATCCCCAACAATATATGATGAATCATGGCCAGCATTTGCTTGTGTTGGCTGTGGCCAGCAATCCATTAAACAGCGAACTGAGAATCCGTATTCCTTATAGGAGAAATTTCGGTTAATTTCTGAAGTACTAAAAGATAAACTTCTAAAAATAGCCTTAATACCAATACTCTTTGTTGAAGACCAAAAGACAGCATCAGAATATAAATATCCAAAAGTTGGATTATTAAGACTACCCCCAGGTAAGGCCGAAAAACTATACAAATCTAATCCATTACCGTTCAAATACCAACCGCTTGTAGCTTTTAGATTTATACCAGCATCATAACCTCTAAATCCAAATATCTCCCACTCAAGGTTTCCAATCCCAAATTGACTATCAGCTTCACCTTCCAATATCTTCCAATCATTATCTGTGGGTACATGCCAACCAAATGGACAAACTCCCTGAATTACAGTATCAGAATTATAATTCATCACTTCATCCCAGAGATATAATCCACCATAAGTGTTACAATTGCTATCATTATTATTATAACAGTACTTTTCAATTGTATTATTATCAATTTGGTTAATCGTATCATCAATCCTGATTCCAATATTAAGGTTTTCTGCCATCCAGCATTGAGTAGTGCCAATTTGAACAGTTTTGTAAGCATTCCAATCTCTATGATCTAGTAGCGTGTCACCACAAACAAATACTTTACTTAGAAATTTAATAACTACTGTATCAAATGAACTACCACAACTATTACTTATAGTCCAGGCTAATTTATAATATTGTCCTGCTAATCCATAAAACATTGATGTTGGATTGGTTGAATCCACAATATACCCTCCAATCCCACTTATCAAAGACCAAACACCTTTTCCTATAGAAGGTGTATTGCCCATCAGTGTAATTACATTTCCTGATTTTGTTAGTGAATCAGGATTAAGTTCTGAAATCGTTGGTTGAGGTAAACATCCTTTAATACACCTGACAGAAAACCCTTTCTGCATTACTCCATCTTCCCCTCGGTAAATTTTTGAACTACCATAATTCAATTTCCTATACCAGGAGTTTGTAGAATCAGATTTTGTGGACGTCCAAAATAATGCATCCTTACCCAAATCATTAAAAGCACTGCTACTGTTTCTTATACCAGCTGGCAGAGTATTGAAACCATAAATATCAACACCATTACCACCTGAAAACCAACCGTTAATAGACTTTAAATTCAGTCCAGCATCAGAACCTCTATACATTAATGATTTTTCCCATTCAAGATCATTTACACCGAATAGACTATCAGCATTCCCTTCAAGTAACTTCCATTCATCATCAGATGGGATATGCCATCCAAAAGGACAGATCCCTTGACCAGATGTATCAGTTTCAAACAGCATCATCTCATTCCATTGATACAAACCACCATATATCATACAGCTATCTTCAATATCATTATAACAATACTTTTCGATTATTCCATTATTGGTTTGGTCAAAATGGCTATCGAGTCTATTTCCAATATTTAGGTTTTCTGCCATCCAGCATTGTGAACCAATCTGAACAGTATTATAATGATATCCATTGCGTATGTCAACAAGGTTATTCCCACATGAAAATGCTTGTGTTGCAAAACTTATTACTACAGTATCCTTTGTAAGGCCGCAAGAATTAGAAATAGTCCAAACAAGATAATATGTCTCACCACCTAATCCATAAAAAGTTGTTGTCGGCTCTGTTTCCTCATCGAAACATCCAAATGTTCCACTTAATTTTTTCCACATTCCAGTTGCATTAATAGGGTTATTTGCCTGTAATACATATGTAACGGAAGGAATGTTCAGGGTATCTTTTCCTGCATCTGCTTGGTTTGGTGCTGGTGAACAATCTTTAAGACATCTAACACTTAATTGCTTTTTCAGTTTATATTTATCACGCCAAATATCATCTCTATTTTCATCTAAATTTCTATAATATGCATATGTTGAATTAGGTATATACTTTGTAGAAGTCCAAAATGTTGCCAAAGGATTATAAAAGGAAGTAAAATAATCAGCTGGTAATGCTGAAAAACCGTAAATATCAGTACCACGACCACTAGTGCTCCATCCAATATGGGACTTTAAATTTAATCCTGCATCAGAACCACGCCATTGACTTTTATTCCATTCAGGATTTAAAACATCAAAATCACTATCAACCGATCCTTCTAGTATCATCCATTCCTCATCAGTAGGAATATGCCATCCTGATGGACAAATACCTCTGTTATTCGTATCAATATAGTTCATCATTTCTTCCCATTTATATAATCCACCATATATATCACAATACAAAGAATCATGATTATAGCAATGCTTCTCAATAATGCCATTGTTGGTCTGGCTTGTGTTTCCGTCAATAAAGGATCCTATATTAAGATTTTCTTTCATCCAACATTGGGTTCCTATCTGTACTGTATTATATATCTGACCACCATATAAAACTGTTGGAACTGATGGACATGGTATATGTTTAAAGCTAATCATAACTGTGTCATTTGAACTACCGCACTTATTAGTGATTGTCCAGACTAGATGATAGGTATGAGAAGGCAGGCCATAAAATACAGAATTAGGATTAGTAGAATCAGAAAAATAACCTCCTGTCCCATAAAATATTGACCATAATCCCTGACCAATTTGTGGAATATTTGCCGAAAGCATAATAGAATCCTCAATAATATTCAAGGAATCTTTACCTGCATTAGACTGACTCGGCTGTGGTCTACAATCAAGCACACAACGAACACTAAATCCTGATTCCTTATGATATTTTCCTCTAAAAACACCTTTATAATAGGTATTAAAATACCGTATCCAGGTATTATTTCCAGCTACGCTAGAAGACCAGAAATATGCTTTTTGTCCAATATGGTTAAAAATAGTATAACCACTCTTCTGATATCCACTTGCCTGTGCTGAGAATCTAAACAAATCGATGCCATTTCCAGAACCCCAACTAGTTGTATCCTTTAGTCTTATTCCAGCATCAAAACCTCTAAATCCAATAGTATCCCATTTAGAATGATTAACATTATAATAACTATCAATCGATCCCTCCAGTCTTTTCCATTCTTCATCTGTTGGGACATGCCAATTAGGAGGACAAATTCCTTGACTTCCTGGTACTGAGTCATAATTCATTAACTCATCCCACCGATATAATCCACCATATAGATCACAATTCAATATTACATTATTGTAACAATATTTCTCTATAATCCCATTATTTGTTTGAGCATCCCAACCATCGATCTTTGTTCCAATGTTTAAGTTTTGCATCATCCAACAATCATTACCTATCTTGACAGTACTATAAAATTGACCACCATAATCAACAACCGGAACACCGGGACAAGGAATTGGCCCTATTGAGAAACTAATACCTACATCATCAAAACTACTTTTACATGAAGTCGAGATCGTCCATCGTAGTAAATATGAACTATCAATTTGTCCATAAAATATACTCGAAGGATCATACACATCAGAAAAGCTTCCTCCATTACCTTTAACTATACTCCAGACACCAATTCCCGTTATAGGTGCATTCGCATTCAAGATAATCGAATCACCTATTATGTTAAAAGAATCAACTCCAGCATTAGCTTGAGTTGGAAGTTGTGAACAAGTATCCTTTATGCAACGTACTGAAAATGCTTGCAATTTCAAATCTGTATTTGAATTAATACTTGTACTATTATAAAGTAATTGATGATATTTTGCAACAGAGGACGTAGAATCAGTGATAGACCAATAATTGGTCACAGTTCCAAGTCCATTAAACGAATTTAAGGAATCAATATATCCAGCGGGTAGTGCTGTAAAACCACTTGAATTTGTAGCTCCTGAATTGGGACTGATCCAATGTAAATAACCAGATTCCTTTAATTTCCCACCTGCTATTTGATACCCTCCAAGATAATTTACAAGGATGTTCCATTCCGTTTCTGATGATAAATGCCATCCTACAGGGCATATTCCCTGGTTTGAGGATAATGTATTATATTGTATCATTTCATCCCATTGATATAATCCGCCAAAAGTTTTGCAATTAAGGATGCTATCATTATAACAGTACTTTTCAATTATGCTATTACTTGTCTGGTCGGTGTTTGAATTTATACTGACACCAATATTGAGATTCTCAGCCATCCAGCATTGGCTCCCTATTTGAGCAGTTTTATACCCTTGCCAATCACGAGTATCAACAATTGAATCTCCACAAATGAAGTCCTTATTTGCAAAGTTAAAAAGAACAGTATCTGTTGAAAGACCACAATTATTAACTATTTTCCAAACAAGTTTGTAAGTTGTGTTAGAAAGTCCTGAAAAAGCAGAAATAGGGTTTGTAGAATCACTTATATAACCTCCTACCCCAGATATAATAATCCATGTTCCCTGACCATTAATTGGTTGATTTGCCATTAAAAATATAGTATCTGAGTTAATGTTTAAGATATCTGGTCCTGCATAAGATTGACTTGGCAGAGGGAAACAAGATCTTATACACCTTACAGAGAAACCCTTTTTATCAGAATCATATAGACAACGAATTGTTGATCTACTACAAAATATCTGCCTATAAAAATAATCATTAATATCATAAGGACTAGATGTCCAAAATGCCGCACGATGATAGAGATCAGTAAAACTAGAAAGACCTATTGTAAACCCTCCCGGTAATGCTCCAAATCCAAACATATCAGTTCCGCCGCAACCCAAATTCCATGTTGTAGATTTCAAATTTTGTCCCACATCATATCCAAGCCCCCAACCACCAATATAATCCCATTCATCATCTCCAACACCAAATTGACTATCAACTATTCCTTCAAGTATCTTCCATTCATTGTTTGTAGGTATATGCCATCCATTTGGACAAATTCCAACAGCACCAGGAGATGTTACATATTGCATCATCTCGTCCCATTGATATAATCCTCCATAGGTTTTACAATAATTTGCATTATTATCATAACAATACTTTTCAATAATCCCATTATCAGTCTGAAAATTAGTTGAGATTATTTGTGTACCAATGTTTAGATTTTCTGCCATCCAACATTGATCAGTTATTCTTATAGTTTTATAGAGAAGTCCATTACGTGTGTCAATTAGTGGATCACCACAAATATATGGGTTGGGATTGGGATCAAACTGTACAATCACAGTATCTGAACTATTTCCACAATTATTTCCTATCTCCCAAACCAGATTATATTTCATGCCCGGAAATCCATAAAACATAGTTGTTGGTTTTGTTGAATCGGCAAAATAACCTTTGCTACCACTAAATATAGACCACAATCCCTTTCCATAGACAGGAGTGTTACCCATCAAAGCAATCGAATCTCCACTAACAATTAAAGTATCTGGCCCGCCATTAGCTTTAGTAGGAAATTGAATGATTGTATCTTTCAGACAGCGAACAGAAAAACCATATGTCTTAAGGTCAAAACTAGGATTAGCCATTTCATCATCATAATATAATTGGAGATTCCTGGCCTCATTTGCATTGAAATTAGAGGATGACCAGAAAAATGAACCCTCTCCCTTTTCATTAAATAAACCATTTAGATTTATATATCCAGACGGCAGGGCTGTAAAACCACTGGAATTTGTAGCTCCAGTATTGGGAGTAATCCAATGTGACAAGCCGGATTCTTTTAATTGCCCACCAGCAATAATATTACCTCCTAAAAAATTTGTTAATATATTCCAGGAAGTATCTGTAGGGACATGCCACCCACAGGGGCAAATACCCTGAGAACCTTCAATAATTTGAAATTCCATCATTTCATCCCATTGATATAAGCCTCCATATATATCACAATATATTGTATCATCATCATAACAATATTTTTCAATAATATTATTATTAGACTGATTATCAACTCCATCTATTCTGGATCCCACGTTTAGGTTTTCAGCCATCCAACATTGATCTCCTATCTTAACAGCAGAGTAAACATTACCATCCCTAGCATCAATAAATGTAGGAAAGCAAATTTGAGAACTTTGATATATGAATATTATTAATGTGTCCTGGCTTGGGATAGAAGTTTTTGCATCTATCAAGGAATTATAATAGCCTACATACCTCAATAGATCTCCAAAAGAAAAATTAATACCTTTTTTTGCTTTGATTGATTTTCTATAGGTAATTGTATTTTCAGAGCTCATGTAATCGATTGCATATTCCTGATATGTACCCTTCCCCATGCTAAACATTTTTATGGAATGTGTCTCATTCTTGAAAGTAGCACTTAAGATGTAAAAGCCTGCCTTACCCGTCATGAAGGAGAATTTATGATTACCAACTCTGTAATTATCTGATATGCTAGCTAATTTTTTACCACTAATATCATAAACAATAATTTTAAGGTGACCATCTTCAGGAATATAAACATCAAAGGATGTGTGAGCCATAAATGGATTTGGATAGTTTTGATTTATATGAAAATCGTTTAGGTTAATTGGATTGTCTTTAAATCCAGTTGTTATGTCCAGAAGTAGTGTGGTGTCAGGATAATACAAAGTTGTATCACCTCCCTGGGTTAGGTTTTCAACTAAAATGCTATCAAGAGAAACATGTAATGAATCAGATCTTCCACTAAAGGATAATTCAATTGTTTGAGAATATAATACAAAGGATGGCAATAAAACTAAAATTGAGAAAATGTATTTTAGGGATTTCATAACAATAGAATGTTTGAGTAGCATAATATTTGATTGCAGTAAATGTATAAAGTATTTTTAGCAAAACAAAAGAAACATATGAATAATATATATTCAATTTGGGCTACATTGCTTCAAAAAAATAAAAAATTATTCAGAAAGCCAATTTTTACTTAGATAAATCTAAAATTATTCAATACATTTGGTAATTACTACAATTTACCTTCTTGCCTATGAAAAATTCAATATCATTTGTAATAGCATGTTTATTTACCATATTAGTATATGGGTAATTTACTAATTTATTATTCATTCTAAATTTTAATCTATGAAAGAAAATTTGTGTTTTATTAAAGTTATTGGAATTACCTTAATACTATTTATCTCAGTAATTTCATGTAAAAAAAGTGACGATGACGGGAATCAGCCACCAAGTTGTACAATTACTAATCCAATCAATGGAGATGAAATTTCTAAAGGGACAACTGTCACTATATCTGTAGAAGCTGAGGATCCTGATGGGACTATACAACAAGTTCTGTTTACAATTGATGGTCAGGATAAATGGTTTGAGCCAAACCCACCTTATACATTTGATTGGAATACTGCAGATGAAAGTGTTTCAAGTCATACAATTAAAGCAACAGCAACTGATAATAACGGTGAAACCGGTATTAGCAGTATCACCATTGATTTACTAAATAGTAATGTAAGCACTTTTATTGACCCACGTGATGGTAATAAATATTATACAGTAAACATTGGTAGTCAAATATGGTTAACTGAAAACCTGAAATATCAAGCAAGTTCCAGTTGGTGCTACAATGGGAACGATAACAATTGCAATATTTATGGCAGACTATATAATTGGAGTACTGCAATGGATGGATCACAAAGTAGTGACTCTGAACCAAGTGGTGTTCAAGGCATTTGCCCACCAGGCTGGCACTTACCAAGCGATAATGAATGGAAGAATTTTGAAAAAGCCCTTGGAATGAGTCATCAGGTCTTAGATGATTTTTATAATCGGGGAACTAATCAAGGTAGCAAATTAGCCGGAAATGCAAATCTTTGGGGTGATGGAGCATTAAAAAATGACCCGGAATTTGGTTCATCAGGATTCAATGCACTTCCAGCAGGAAATTACTCTAGCGGTTCATATCGCTACATCGGTAACTTCACTCAATTCTGGAGTACAACACAAGATGACAATCAATATGCCTTTTACAGAGGCTTAGCTTTTGACAAGTCAGGTATTCATAGAGCTTTTAGAAATAAAACTGACAGGATCTCTGTGAGATGTGTAAAGGATTATTAAGCAGAATTTTCTGTTTAATATTTGATTGACAGCCAGTGAAGGCAAAATTCTTTTCTTGTACAAGCTGGCATATGCACCGTTTTATCTGCTGGTGGTTAAGGACAATCCATTCAGTGTAGATTAACCTTATTATCCCTTATCGGCAAGTTTAATAACAATTGTTTCCAATTTTCTTATTGCATCATCTGGACCCATAACTTTAATATCTTCCAAATAAATTTTGTTGCCACCTTCCATACTTTTAATTTCATCAATCATGCTTGGTGTGAATTTACTACCCTTTGTTTTTTCAACATAAACATCCTTATTTTTAACGTAGGTAAAAGAGAACGAAATCATTTTAAAGTCTAAATCCAACGGGACATACCATAAAATGTTTATTTCTGGATTTCTTAATAACTCATCCTTTGTAAGATAAAGATTAGAACTACAATTACTGCCGATACACGGTATTGGGGAAGGCATTCTTTTTACCCTGAAAGTATCAGAACTAATTTGTTTTATTTCACCAGATTCATTCTCTGCTGAAACTACTATTATAGATATTCGACCACTCCCAGGTTTGGCAATGTATCTGCCATTACTACCTGTAATTGTTCCGTTAGTAATAGAAACGTTAAGTTTGTCATTAGTAATCCCACATGCAGCAATTGAAATAGGATTGTCTAATCCGAGATAAAGGATATTCATGTTATCAGCTGAAACTAAAACAGTAGGTTCATTCTGTGAATACAATTGAAGACTTAATAGAACTGCAATTGATGATAAGACAGTAATTCTTGTAAGTGTTTTCATAGCTTGTGTATATTGGTTTATATTTATAAGAACTCTATATTATTGCATTTAGTGTAATATTTTGTCTGTTTACTGTTATAAGAAAAAGCATAACCACTTGCAGGTAACACCTGGGTTTACGTATGTCGTATAAATTTAATATACCAGCAATTGCTTATTTTATTCTTCAATACAAATATATTGAATATTTCTTAATATTTCATTACCAGAAATAAATGCTTCAGAAGATGCCATGGGTATAAGTTTGATGCTGGTTGTGAAGATCCAGTAGAAAATGAAGGAGACTAACTTTTAAAGTTTGATTTTGTAGCAAGTTGATTCATAATCAATGGAAGGGGCGCTTGTAACGAATGCCCCTTTTTTTATTTATTTACTCAGCCTTGCTTCAAATACTGTCTAAGTATTGAGATTAGTCTATTAGATTTAACCAGATAGCAATTAAATATTATTTAATAATCTTACGAATTACATTACCTGATGAGGTATTGATCTTCACAAAATATAATCCGGGATTTATGATTGAGAGATCAACCAGGCATTCATGGTTAGATATTTCATTTTCTGAATAGATTTGTTTACCAGACAAATCATAAAGCATAACCGACTTTATTATTTCTGATGTTTTGATTAGCAGCTTATCAACAACAGGATTTGGAGATATTGATATATCAATAGAATTTTGCTCTTTGATGCCGATAGATATATTATTATTTTTAAGAATCAATCCGTTATCGCCAATAACAACTGCACTTGATGCAGATAACATGAATACGTCATTAAGCTTTTCAGTAACACCGGAATTTTGTAAATCCCAGTTTATTCCTCCATCATTAGTATAAAATATATCTCCATCTGTTCCAACTGCTATTCCATAGTTAGCATCATAAAAGTAAATGCCTTGTAAATAACTTGTGCTATTGGTTGTTAGCACACTCCAGGCTTGACCTGCATTTGTGGTTTTATATACTGCCCCATCTGAGCCAGCAACGAAACCTGTATTATCATCAACAAAATACATTTTTGTCAATACACCTGAGGATGCTGAATAAACTGTATTCCATGACAGGCCACTATTTGTTGTTTTCAAAATATTTCCATTCTGTTCTGCTATATATCCTGTTGTGGAATTTGTGAAAACAATATCTGTTAATAGATTATATGTTCCACTACTACCAACACTTACCGATGCACCGCCATTTAATGTATACCAGAATACACCGCCAGTTCCAACAAAATATGCTGAGGTTTCGCTTGTTGCAGACACTCCCCATAAAGAGTTACTCGTTGGAGGAGTTATTGATGTCCATGTTGCACCCCCATCTGTTGTTTTTCCCATAGATTGTCCTGCAACAGAAGCTCCATATCCATAATTATCATTGAAAAAACTGATATCTTTAAATCCTTGTGAAGATCCTTTTGTCCAGGAGTTACCTCCATCTGTCGTATAAAGGATAGTTGTAAAAGAACCGGAACATAATCCTTTTTGTGAATCAAAAAAGTGAATTGTTGTTAAGTCTGCCCCTACACCCGAGGTGACAGATGACCATTGTGCTTTTCCTGAGATGAAAACACCAAAGACCAATATCAAACAAAAAGTAATTTTTTTCATATGAACATAATTAGTGTGAAAAATCTATATTAAACATCAAATATAATAATACTCATTAAATATGATATGTTCATCTGGAAACATGAGTAAACCAGAAGTGCTTTGCGAGGAAAGATCAATGTACGTTATTACTTGGATTCAAATTTATAAAAATTTCCCGCCCCTACATAGGCAACATCTCCAATAGTAAAACTAGCTAAACCACTTGATGCGGTCGCAAAGGATTCAATTTCAATCCATGTATCATTCGACGGATCATAACGCCAAAAATCATCCAAAGAGTCCCAAAAATCATTTCCACATCCAACAAATCCGTAGCCATTTAACATAAACTCAATAGCATTACCCCTGGCTGCCCCTGGAAAATCAGATAGTTGTGTCCAGGTGTCAGATGATGGATCATATTCCCAAAAATCTTTAAATTTGTCTGATTTCCAAGGATCACCCCCCAGTCCAAAATAACCTTTTGAACCAATTGTAAAAGCAACAGTTCCTTCACGGGATGCCCCCGGGAAATAGGATTTATGAGACCATGAACCGTTGGCTGGATCAAACTCATAAACACTGGTTTCAATGAAAACATATCCTTTTGAGTTTAGTACAAAGCAGGAAGCATCTTCACTATCGGAATTAGGGAAGTCATCTACCTGAACCCAGGAATCATCACTGGGATCATACTTCCAAAAGTCTTGTAATTCACCCCATGAAGTTTTAGAATCTCCATATCCTAATCCTGCATAAGCATAAGCACCTATCACAAAGGCAATTCCTCTTCTTCTTTCAGGTCCGGGAAAATCTGATATTTTTGTCCAGCTATTTGAAGTTGGATTGTACTTATAGAAATCATTATAAAAATCCGGGTAAGAAGTCCCACAGCCAATATATCCAAAGTTATTAATGGAAAAGGCTAGTGATGAATTTCTTGAAGGTCCGGAAAAACCGGAGATTTGTTCCCAAGAATACTGTGGTGTAGGTGTGGTCCCTCCATTTGGTTCACTAGAGTCATCTTTTTTGCATGAAACTAGTGTTAATAATATTAATAATGATGTTAGTGCAAAAAAATTAATTTTTTTCATGTTTGGGATTTTGAGGTTTTGAAACTACTCTCAGCGTTATACTTCTTGTTTATTTCTAACAGCTTATTACTAATAATACCTTTCAAATGTATTAAATACTTTTAGATATTACAAACAAAGGAAGAAAAAAAATGAACCCTTTGATGGTGTATCTCCTGAAGATCTGGAGAAAATTGAATAAGATTAACAAGTCTTGTGAATATTGATTTTGCAGCAAGTTGATACATAATCAATGGATGGTGTGCTTATAATGAGTGCCATTTTTTGATTTATTAAGGCTTTATATTTAATTATCTGCCAGTGCGGACAAAATTCTTTTCCTGTACAAGCTGGCATATGCACAGCTTTGTTGTATGCAGTTTTTATCCCCAAATTTCATCTATTTTTCTTATTTTCTTTTTGAATATTTCATCAAATTTGAATAGAAGTTTATCTTGTTCAAGAATTATCTTGTCAAATAATTGACTTTCATTTTTATATGTCTCAGGGTCATTTAATATTTTCAATGTTGAAGGAAATTTTATTTCTTCATTTTTAACACTTAGAATAAAGTCAGGGAACAGATGTTTATCGTTTATAAAAACATTAGATGCCTGTATCAGGTCTTCGTAATTCTTTTTTGAATTAATATTAAGTTCTTGACTAATATGCTTTTTTTCAAGAAGATCACCTACATAGCCTCCTCTATAATATGAGATATTATTATATCGATTAAAAATTCGCCAAAACATTCTTTCCTTCCAGGTTTGCTTAAATAGTTCAATAAACTCCTCCCAAGTTAAAAGTTCTATGTTAGTCTTTGAAGATGCTGCATATGCGCCTTTTTGAAATCCTTTCTTAGTGATAATATAACCATGATTTGCTCCATAATCTGTTACAACAGTCCTGAACGAATGTATAATAGATTGTGGAATGGAATTTTCCCAGTATTTGCATTCTATTAGATAGATTGATTTTGGGATCACTACTGAATTTTCAACATAAACGTCAACTGCTACATTACCCCGACATGTATTAATTGGTTTTTCGATTTCTGTGTGAAATCCGCATTCAGATAATAGTTTTGCTGTCTTTCTCTGCAAATCTTTCCAGTCAGTTGGATATGGATAGTAACTCAAAATATTTTTATTTTCAGCTTACAATAATTTATTTACATTTGTGTGAAGTAAATTTAAATAATTTAATATGGATGCACAAAAAGTAGATATGTTTATCATGACTAATGGCAAATATTTTGAAAGCCATCAGGTAGCGCAAATCAGAGACAGTCTGATTAATCTTGACAATTCAAAATGGAGCGTAATCCAAACCTTACAATTTAAAGATCCAACTATAAGTTTAATTGTTTCTTTATTAGCCGGCACGCTGGGTATTGACAGATTCATGATAGGTGATACAGGACTTGGAGTTGGAAAACTTTTAACCTGTGGTGGACTTGGAGTATGGGCTGTCATAGATTGGTTTCTGATAATGGGTGCAACCCGTGAAAAGAATATGGAAAAGCTTCAACAATTATTAGTTTAATGCCTTTAAGCAGGAATAAGTTATATATACTTTTAACTGTATCATGTATAGTAGGTTATATTTGGATTTTTATAAACTATACAATATTAATAAACAACAGCAGCAACGACATTGGTGTTTGTATCATAAAGCATGTAACTAATATTCCCTGCCCTTCATGTGGTTCTACTAGGTCAATTCTTTCCATTTTAAAAGGGAACTTATCAGAATCATTGTATTGGAATCCTATTGGAATGATACTTTTACTGATTATCATTATAGTCCCAATATGGATTGCTTTTGATTATTTTTTTCACAAGGATAGCTTACTCAGGTTTTACAAAAAATCAGAAAAAGTACTCAGACAAAAAAAAGTTGCAATACCGGCGATTTTATTCATTTTAGCAAATTGGATTTGGAATATTTATAAAGGATTATGATTTCAGTAAGAAGATTTGATTACAAACCGGGCGAACATGAAGCAGAAAAGGCTTCTAATAGTTATGTTATGTCGCTTGTTGCTTTAATTGCCGGCTTGCCCATTCCAATTATTAACCTTGTAGCAACTATAGGCTTCTATTTGGGAAATAGAAAAGGAACATTTTTTGTTCGATGGCATTGCACTCAGGCTTTATTGTCTCAATTTTCTTTATTGCTGATGAATAGTTTTGGGTTTTGGTGGACTATGTCAATAATCTTTGATACAGAATTAGCCACTAATAATTACATTGCTTATATTATTAGCATTATAATTTTCAATTTAACAGAACTTGTTGTGACAATATACACTGCGATAAATACAAGAAAAGGGATACATGTTGAATGGTGGTTTTATGGTAGTTTAACAAACTTAATCTGTAAAGCTTAATATGAGAAAAATAATATTTCAATTAATTGTCACTATAGCATTGTTCTTTGCTGTGTGGTTTGCTTTAAGCAAAGTGGATTGGATGACCATTTTTAAAGTTGAACAAGTGAGTAAAACGACCGAAGAGAAATTAGGCGACTTGTTCTGGGATTTAATTAATGAATCAGAGAAAGTAATTCAGAATAAAAAAATAACAGTTCCTTTAGATAGTCTTTTATCCAGAATCTGTGTTTCTAATGATATTGACCAAAGTCAGGTTAAGCTGCATATTATTGAAAAGGATGATATCAACGCTTTTGCTCTTCCGTATAACCATCTTATTATATATAGTGGCCTGATTTCAGCTTCAGAAAATGAGTCGGAAATAAGTGGAGTCATTTGCCATGAGTTAGCTCATATGGAATTGAACCATGTTATGAAGAAGCTAATAAAAGAAGTTGGTTTATCTGTATTAATATCAATTACAATAGGTAATAGTGGTCCTGACATAATCATGGAAACGGCAAAAGTTTTATCATCATCTGCATATGACAGAAATTTAGAAAAGGAAGCAGACATTAAAGCAGTTGATTATTTAGTGAAATCCAATATCAACCCTGAAGGTTTTGCACACTTTTTATACAAACTTTCCGACAATGAATCACAGTTGGTGTCGTATTTATCATGGATAAATTCACATCCTGACTCAAAGGAGCGAGCTGAGTATGTAATCGAATACAGTAGTGATAAACCGAAAAATTATGAAACTATCCTGGCACAAGAGACGTGGGACGAGCTAAAGGTGAGTTTGAAAGAATAGCAAGAAAGCCATACTATAACAAATGTATTTATGAATTTACTAAAGTTAATACCAGCTATTTTAAGTTTCCTGCTTCTTGGCGCACACTTCTCAAGAGCAGATGTTTCTCCTCTGATGTTTATTTGTATTGCTTTTCCCTTGCTGTTTTTTGTCAAGAAGCCCTGGGTTGCCCGTTTGTCGCAGCTACTACTTGTTCTTGGAGCCTTGGAGTGGATACGAGCAATATATATTTATGCAATCGAACGCCAGGCAATCGGTGAATCATGGACCAGGCTTGCAATGATATTGGGGATTGTCGCATTATTTACCGGCTTTTCAGCATTAGTGTTTAGGTTTGGTTCATTAAGGAAACGATATAAACTAAGAAGTACCTAGAGTGCCTTGAGTACCTGGAGTGCCTTGAGTTAAAAAGATGGAGATCAGGAGTCGGAAGATACGAAGAAGATTAGAGCAATTTCACCTGGCTATACAACCAACGGATCTCCTCCACCCATAAGCTATCATCAGGTGTTTCAAGTATAATTGGCATATCATCAAAACGTGGGTCGTTCATGAGCCTTTGGAAGACCTCTTCACCAAGAAATCCCTTACCGATGCTGTCATGACGATCAACCCGACTGGCAAGTGGTTTTTTGGAATCGTTCAGGTGGATGCCTTTCAGGTAGTTGAATCCGACAATGCTATCGAAATCTTCAAACGTTTTTTTATAACCTTCTTCCGATTTTATATCATAACCGGCTGTAAAAGTGTGACAAGTATCCAGACAAACAGCAATTCGGCTTTTATCCTCTACTTTATCAATTATATGAGCCAGATGTTCAAACTTATATCCCAAATTACTTCCCTGTCCTGCTGTATTTTCAATCACTGCCATCACTCTCTTCGTTTTATCAAAAGTAATATTCAGTGACTCAGCAATCAGATCCAGGCACTCATCTTCTGAAATTTTTTTCAGGTGTGACCCCGGATGAAAGTTTAACATTGTAAGACCCAACAGTTCGCAACGGCGCATCTCGTGAAGGAAACTATTCCTTGACATTTTGAGTTTTTCAGGATCAGGATTACCCAGGTTGATCAGATAACTGTCGTGGGGTAAAATTTTGTCGGATGTATAACCGTACTTTTCGCAGTTCTCTTTAAACCCATCAATGTTCTGTTTGCTAAGATCTTTGGCATACCATTGTTTTTGGTTTTTAACAAATAGGGCAAAAGCTTTTGCTCCTATCTCGTGTGCGTTAACCGGGGCATTCTCCACACCTCCTGCAGCACTAACGTGGGCTCCTATATATTTCATTTGGTAATATTTTATCGCAAAGCTACGGTTTATTTGATAGCGAGACTTTGAGCTTTGGGAAAATTCATCAGTAAGAATGCTTATGACAGCCTAAATGGTAAATAAATTTTTCCAAAGTTTAGCTAATAAACGATCCTGCTGAGCAGAATTTGTAATTCTGCTCCAAATAATTGTTAGTCTCCTGACTAACGTAACATAATGTCTAACGAAAGACATATGGGAATATGCAGTATTTATTTTTTAATCTTCTTTTTTCTTGATAAAAAAGAAGCAAAAAATCAAGACTGTTTAGAATTTCCCAAGAATCTCTAAGTCGCAATGAAATGCGCAATCCAAGCCGCTCATGTATTGATAAAGCATAACATAATAATCCTTTGAATCTCTATCCATAAATCAAATACTTCCATATCCACACGCTTCCGGATTGCTTTTAACTCGCCACCATTTTCATTGCTTCAAGAGATTCTAAGAGAATTCTAAAAGGTCATTAGTTTTTCTTAAATAATTTGTAACTTCACACGAAGTTATGCAACTTTACACATTAAGAATTTGTCTATATTATTGAAATATAGAGGTTGATTGAACAATGACTGTCATTTTGCTAATTAATAACATGCTATGAAAAAACTCCTACTTCTAATTTTTCTGACTGTATTCTTCCACATTAACTTATTTTCCCAAATGAGTGGTTCATATACAGTGGGCCAACCCGGAGATGATTTCCTTACTATTTATGGTGCGATTGATACCTTGAAGACTGAAGGGATGAGTGGCCCCGTTCATTTTTTATTAAGCGATGGATTTTATGGTAGTTTAGTTATCTCTTCATTTAATCCGGTTAATAATGACACCTTAACAATCAGATCTCATTCAGGGAATCAGGATTCAGTAACATTTTCCAGAGGCCAAATAATAAATTCCAAAAATATTATAATAAAAGATATAGGTTTTTATAAGCAATACTCGAGTGGTAATAGTCTGGTATATATTGATGAAGGGATAAACATTCGATTTTCCGGATGTCGTATAGTTGATGATAAAACTACAAATTATAATGCTGATGAAGCTACCTTTAAAATTGATCACGCATGGACAGGGCAAATTACGAGTGTTTATATTGATTCTTGCTATATATCTGGTCTGAATGGAAAACCTCCATATATCATAAACGAACATACAATTAATGAGAGTGGTGATAATGGAAGGACATATTTCACAAAAGATACAATAATTGGAGGTTGGTATATTTTTAATGCATATTACAGATATTTTAATGGATGTTTATTGACGCTTGATAAACTGGATTATGTTGGTAATAGAGTGTTTTATGAATGCAAATTAGATTTTTACCCACTTAATAACAGTTATCCCCGATTAAAAGCAAATCATATTGATAATTGCGAAATTTTTGGTGTTTATGAATTGGATCTTGAATCATTAAAAATTGAATATTCAATTTTCCATCTTCCTGTTAAAATGGTTCATACACAATACTTCTTATTTTGAAGGTAATGTTTTTGAGCTAGATTTTGAAGTAGTATTTGGTTCCGATACGAAATATTATAAGAATAAATTTCTATCAAATATAAGAGTGTCGAGTTCCGTAAGAACAGTATTTCAGAACAATTTTTTTGCTGCTACTTTTGATGCAGTTTCATGTGGATTAGATTTATACCATAATAACTTTGGGGATAATTCATTGTTCCAATATGCAACAGGAGGGGAAATCGTAAATAATAATATTTGTAGATTTACCGGGTATTGCCGCCCTGGAGTATTTTTTAATAACAATTTTACTTCAAATGATGCACATACATTAAAGTGCTCCTGTTTTGACCCTTCACCAAGCTATTATAATCCAGAATATAATAGCTCAAAGGACCTGCATATAAATAATCCGGCTCTTTTTAGCAGAGCCAAATATCTCGGTGTAATAACTGAGGATATTGATAATGAACCCAGGGATTCAAGCAGATCAATAGGTGCAGATGAGACTTGCCTAAAAATTCCATTCCCAGATACTATTTTTATAGAATGTGGTTCAAAGTATATTCTGAAAATTTGTCAACCTGATTCAACAAATATTAGATTATACTGGAAACCGGGTAAAGAATTGATTGATTCATTGGCTTATATGCCTACGACAATTGCAGATTGTACCAAACTATTATGGTTAGAAGATTCAATAGGTAGTGTAATTGATTCAGTTTTTATTGTACCTATACCAATTAAATCAATAGGAAAACAAACTTACAATACACATGCTGGTTGGCCAATTAGTTTAGCATGCTACGTTCCAATTGGGAGTTCTATAACATGGTCGCCTGATTCCCTGGTTGATTATCCCGATTCAAGTATTGTAGAGGTTACCACATGTGAGTCCATTCAGTTCATTGTAACGATTGATAACGGGGATTGTGGTATTATTGTAGATACAGTTGATCTAATAATTGATCCAACACCAAATGCTTATTTCACCTGGGATAGTATTGATTGCCTTGATGCATATTTATCTATGTATTATCCTTGCTATGATTCTGTATTATGGGATTTTGATGATGGAACCTTTAGTACACAAACAAGTGGATGGCATAGTTTCCCAAATAATGGAACCTATATGGTTACATTAACAGTCTGGCATGAAGGTTATACCGATTCTCGTACCAGCCCGATTATAATCAATTGTGTCGGAATATCTGAAATTATAAAAGATGGAATACTGATTTATCCTAATCCTACTAATAATATTCTAATAGTAAATATTCAAAGCGATAGAATTAAAGGAACATATAAAATAATGGACATTGCAGGTAGAGTATTGCTTGAAGGAGCTATTAATGAAAAGCAACTTGAAATTGATGTTAGCAAGCTATCAAAAGGGATGTATCTTTTAAAGCTTGAAAAATACTCACTTCGTTTTATTAAAAACTAAATAACTAAAGTTTCGCACTTATTTTAATACACCTTCAATCAGTTAATTGAAATGTGGTGCAAAATCTAATTGTTTGTTTATTATTGTTTTAACGTTTCCATTTTCAGTTAAGCTGCATTTTTCATA